>Ga0182008_10001037_pt1 | contig 19313 bp, 17 predicted proteins | sample Sormic07211129_1_FD_120482 | JGI IMG/M metagenome (GOLD analysis project Ga0182008, IMG submission 120482) | Rhizosphere microbial communities from Sorghum bicolor, Mead, Nebraska, USA - 072115-129_1 metaG | ecosystem: Host-associated > Plants > Roots > Rhizosphere | place: USA: Nebraska...
GCCGCGGAACCGGCTTTGCCGGGCCGCTGGTGTCGCCCCCGGCGAGGGGGTTGGCGAAGCGACACGAAGTGCGCGAAGACTGGGGGTGGACATGGTCAGAGCGTCCAGGTGTCGAGGATCACCGCGCCGGCCTTCTTGTGCAGCAGCACGATGTCCAGCACGTCGAGCGGGTTGATCGGCACGATGCCCGGAATCAACGCGCCTTCGCCGTGGCCGTACAGCGCCTGCAGCGCGAAGCGGCAGGCGTAGACCTTGCCGCCCTCCTCCATGAACTTGACGATCTGCTTGTTGAAGTTCTGGTGGCCGGGGAAGGCCTCGTCGCCGAGCGTGGGGAAGCCGCGCTGCACGCCCAGCGTGACGCCCGGGCCGTAGAGCAGCACCGAGGTCTCGTAGCCCTTGCGCTTGAGGCGCGTGGCCTGGAGCAGGTTGACGAAACCGATCGAGCCTTCGAAGGCCACGGTGTGGAAGGTGACCAGCGCCTTCTCGCCGGGGTCGGCCTTCACATCCTCGAAGACTTTCTGTTCGTAGTCGACCAGGTGTTCGCCGGTGACGTTGGGGGCTTTGGTGACTTGGGGCATGCGGGACTCCGTGGAGGGATGGATGAAAGAAAAAGGGCTTGCGCGCCCTTCTCTTTCGCATGCGGTGTGCCACCTCGGCCGCGGTGGCGTGCGATCAATGCGCGATCAATCAGCAGGCGTGCGCCATGCGGCCCCGAAAAAAATTTCGCGCCGCATGTCGCGGGCGGCCTCGGGCCCATCGCAGCCCGCCGCGCCGCACCCGATTGATGCGTTTCCATGCAATCAATGCACCCGATCATGGGATGCCGATGCACACGATCCATGCATTCCCGCCCTCTGCCGGCGGCACGCTTCATGCGTTCATCACCTCCGATCGATCCGATCAAGCCATGCGATCAACTTCGACGGAGCATGCGATGGACAAGACCACCCAGCAATGGCAGAAGCGGCTGGAAGCCAGCGACAAGCCGGCCTACCTCCTGCTCGCCGACCTGATCGCCGAGGACATCCGCACCGGCCGGCTCACCGCCCGCGACAAGCTGCCCACGCTGCGCGACCTGGCGGCCGACCTGCGCCTGAACTACACGACGGTGGCGCGTGGCTATGCCGAGGCGCGCAAGCGCGGGCTGATCGATTCGCGCTCGGGCACCGGCACCTTCATCCGCGGCACCAGCCCGGCCGTGCCGCTGCGCGGCGGCGGCGGCGCCGAGATGTCGATGAACCTGCCGCCCGAGCCGCAGGATGCGGCCCTGCTCGATCGCATGCAGGCCAGCGCGGCCCGTGTGATGCGCGATACCGACCCCTACGACCTTCTGCGCTACCAGGACTTCGGCGGCACGCCACGCGACCGCGAGGCCGGCATGCAGTGGATTCGCGCGCGCATCCCCGACTGCCGGATCGACCAGCTGCTGGTATGCCCCGGCATCCACAGCGTGCTGACCGCGCTGTTCTCGCAGCTCGCGCGGCCCGGCGAGCTGATCTGCGTCGAGGCCCTGACCTATCCGGGCGTGAAGGCCATCGCCACGCAGCTGGGCATCCAACTGCATGCGCTGCCGCTCGACGAGGAAGGGCCGATCGGCGAATCCTTCGAGCACGCCTGCAGGACGCTCAAGCCCAAGGCGCTGTGCATCAACCCCACGCTCAACAACCCGACCACCGCCACCGTCTCGCGCGCGCGGCGCGAAGCACTGGCCGACATCGCGCTGCGCTATGCGATCCCGATCATCGAGGACGACGCCTACGGCCTGCTGCCGCGCCAGATGCCGCCGGCCATCGCCACGCTGGCGCCCGAGCTCACCTACTACATCACCGGCTTTTCCAAGACCCTGGGCGCGGGCCTGCGCAATGCCTACGTGCGTTCACCCAGCGCGCGGCAGTCGCAGCGCCTCGCGGGTGCGCTGCGCGCCACCACCGTGATGGCCTCGCCGATCACCAACGCGCTCGCGACGCTGTGGGTCGAGGACGGCACCGCCGACGCGATGCTGCAGGCCGTGCGCGGCGAATCGGCCGTGCGGCAGGCCATGGCGGCCCGCCACCTGGGCGCCTACGGCGTCGGTGCGCCGAGCGAGGGCTTCCATCTGTGGCTGCCGCTGAGCTCGGCCTGGAGCACGGTGGAGTTCGCCTCCTACCTGCGTTCGCAGAGCGTGGGCGTGGTCGCGAGCGCGGCCTTCTCCACCGACGGCGCCCCGCCCGAGGCGGTGCGCATCTGCCTGGGCGGCCCGATGTCGCGCGAGGCCTGCGACCATGCGCTGCGGCTGATCGCCGACACGCTGGCCCATCCGCTGCATCCGCATGCGACGGTGATGTAGTCATCGGCGGTTCCACAAGACACGAGAAGGCCTCGGCATGCGAGCTTGTCTCGATGACGCCACGCCCCTGGGCGCTCGCCTCATGCGCCGACCCGGAACCGGTCCTGGATGCAGGTGGTGGGCGGCTCTCCAAAAGCCCGCCTCAGTCCGCCGTGATCCCGGCCTCCTTGATCACCTTGCTCCAGCGCGCGGTCTCGGTCCGGACCAGCTCGGCCAGTTCCGCCTGCGTCGACGGCGCGGGCGTGGCGCCCTGCTTCGCGAACTGCTCCTTGGTGTGCGCGGCGTTGAGCGCCTTCACCACGTCGGCATTGACCTTCGCCACGATCTCCGGCGGCGTGCCGGCCGGCGCGAACATCGCCCACCACGAGGTGACCTCGTAGCCCGGCACGCCGGCCTCGACCATCGTCGGCACGTCCGGCAGTTCCGGCGAACGCGTCTTCGAGGAGATCGCCAGCGCGCGCAGCTTGCCCGCCTTGATCTGCGCGAGCACCGCCGGCAGGTTGTCCATCTCCATCGGCACGGACCCGGCCATGACGTCCGCCATGGCGGGCGCACTGCCCTTGTAGGGCACGTGGGTCATCTGCGTACCCGTCATGCTCTTGAACAATTCCATGGAGATGTGCGGCCCGGTGCCGGTGCCGGAGCTCGCGTAGAAGGCCTTGGAGGGTTCGGCCTTCACGAGCTTGACCAGCTCCGCCACCGACTTCACCGGCAGGGCCGGATTGACGACCAGCACGTTGGGCACCGTCGCGATCTTGGAGATCGGCGTGAAGTCCTTGACGTGGTCGAAGCCCGGGTTCTTGTAGAGCGTCGGGTTGATCGCATGCGTGTTGAGCGAGCTCATGTAGAGCGTGTAGCCGTCCGGCCGCGCGCGCGCCGCGAACTGGGCGCCGATGTTGCCGCCGGCGCCCGGGCGGTTGTCCACCACCACCGGCTGGCCCCAGGCCTTGGAGAGTTCGTTCGCGATCGAACGGGTGAAGAAGTCGGAGGAGCCGCCGGGCGGAAAGGACACCACGAGCTGGACCGGCCGGGTCGGGTAGCCCGCCTCCGTCGCCGCCGACAGGGCGGGCGCCGATGCGATGGCGGCCAGCGTGCACGCGGCGACGAAACGGGAAAGGATTGCGTTCATGTGAGCCTCGGAAGTGACGGAGAAGACAGGGAAGGAGGGAAGGAAAGAAGCGGCGACCTTCAGGCCGCGAGCGCGGCCGCGCGCTGCATGAGCTGGCGCCGGTCGACCTTGTTGGTGGCGGCCAGCGGCAGCGCATCGACGAAGACCACGCGCCGCGGATGCTGGTAGGCGGGTGCGTTGGCGAGCACGAACTGCTTGACCGCGTTCTCATCGGTGCGCATGCCCGAACGCACGACCACGAAGGCGACCGGCTTCTGGCCCTTGATCTCGTCGGCCACCGGCACGACGCAGGCCTGCAGGATCTCGGGCATCTTCTCGATGACCTGCTCGACCTCGCCCGGGTAGATGTTCTCGCCGCCGCAATTGAACATGTCGTCCGCGCGGCCCACGAAGTGGTAGCAGCCCGTGGCGTCGCGGCGGAAGATGTCGCCGGAGATGTACCAGCCATCGGGCGTGAGCACCTTCGCGGTCTGCTCGGGCAGGTTCAGGTAGCCCAGCAGGTTAGCCGGCGTGCGCATCCAGAGCTCGCCTTCGTCGGCCTCGCGGCCCGCGCGATCGACCAGGCGGACCTCGACGTCCGGCAGGGGCCAGCCCAGGCCGCCGTTCGGTGGCAGCGCGCGCCCCTCGGTGGGACCGAAGACGATCGGGCCGGCCTCGGTCGTGCCGTAGCCGCCGGCGATCGTGGCCGCGGGAAAGGCACTGGACAGCGCCTCGTAGAGCTGCCCGGTCGCGGGGGCGGAACCCAGGCGGATGAAGCGCACGCGCGTGGTGTCGATCTTCGACAGCGCCGCCTGCTCGCGCACCACCATCGCCATCATGGTCGGCACCGAGGTCACCCAGGTCACGCCGTGGCGCTCGATGGCGTCGATGAACTTCAGCACTTCGAACTGCGGCATCAGCACGATGCGCGCATGCCCCGCCAGCGCGAACTTGCAGTTGGTGAGCGCGTTCATGTGGAACAGCGGCGCCGCGACGAGGAAGCACTCGGCCTCGTACGAGGCGCGGGTGCGGAAGCGGGACTTCACCGACCAGAGCTGCCCGCCATGCGACAGCTTCACGCCCTTGGGCCGGCCGGTGGAGCCGGAGGTGTAGAGGATCATGGCGCAGTCGGAAGGATCGACGGCGGCCGGCTCGAAGCGGCCCGCGTCCTGGAAGTCGACCCAGCTTTCGTCGTCGAAGCACACGGTGCGCATCCCGGGCGGCACCAGCGGCTTGCGGGCCGCGTCGACGAAGGCCATCGACGCGTTGCAGTCCCGCAGGATGAATTCGACCGACTCCCGGGCGAGCTTGTGGTTGACCGGCACCGTCACCAGGCCCGCCTGCAGCGTCGCCAGGTAGGCGACGATGAACTCGAGCCGGTTCATGCTCAGGATCGCGACCACGTCGCCGGCCTTCAGGCCGGAACGCAGCAGGCCCCGCGCGCAGGCGCGGATGCGCGCATCGAGCTGCGCATAGCTGTAGTGCATCGGCACGTCGCCGCGCCCGCAGTCCACCAGGGCGATGGCTTCGCCGGCCTTGGAATGGTCTATCAAATCACCGAGGTTTTTCCACATGAGGTTTTCTTTTTCCCAATAGAAAGCAATAGAGATTGGAATTATTTTTCAACGAATTTCAATAGCATGGAAGCTCATTTCCAAACGATGCAAAGTCGAAGCATGAACAGTCTTTCCGTGTTTTCCGAGACCTACGCCGAGGCGCGGTCGAAGTTCCTGGAGGCGGCCCGCGCGGCGGGCGCGGCCCTGACCGAATACCGCCATCCCGCGCAGGTGGGTCCGGCGGGCGAGGCGCTGTGCCTCGATGTCGCGCGCCTCGGGCCGGCCGATGCGCGGCATGTGCTCGCCGTGGGCTGCGGCACCCATGGCATCGAGGGCTACTCCGGCTCCGCGGCGCAGACGCACTGGCTGCGCCGCTTTCGGCCGGGCCACCTGCCCGCCGACACGGCCGTGCTGTTCTTCCATGCGCACAACCCCTGGGGCTTCGCCCATGCGCTGCGCTTCACCGAGGAGAACGTCGACCTCAACCGGAACTTCGTCGACTTCGGCCGGCCGCTGCCCGCCAATCCGGGCTACGCGCAGGTGCATGCGCTGATCGATCAGGCGGACTGGGACGAAGACGAAGTCCCGCGCCTCTTCGAGCGGCTTTCCGCCCTGCGCGAAGCGGTCGGCGAACAGCGCTACTCCGATGCCTTCAACGGCGGCCAGTACACGCATGACGACGGCATCTTCTATGGCGGCGCGCGCGAACAATGGTCCAACAAGGCCTTCAGGCAGGCCGTGGCCGCGCATCTGCAGGCGGCGGAATCGGCTGCCTTCATCGACTTCCACACCGGCATCGGTCCCGAGCGCGGCCACGTCTTCCTGTGCTTCCATGCGCCGGGCTCGGCGCCCTACGAGCGCGCGCGCCGCTGGTGGGGCGAGCGCGCGGTCAACCGCGAGGGCGTGACGCACAAGGCGGTCGCGAACTACCGGGGCCTGCTGGTCGACGCCTTCGTGTCCCTGCTGCCGGCCCGGCGCACGACCGCGGTGGTGGTCGAGTTCGGCACCCTGCCCCGGCCGCTGATGCAGCGCGCGTCGATGGCCGCACGGTGGCTGTGGGCCACCCGGCACGCCGCCGTCCAAACCGAGGCCGGACGCGCGCTGCGCGCACGCCTGATGCAGGACATCCGCGAGGCCTTCTATCCCGCGGCGCCCGACTGGCGCGCCGGCGTGCTGGTCCAGTCCGAGGACATCATCGACCGCGCCCTCGCGGGCGTCGCGCAGGCCGGCTGAGGCCGCGCAAGGCTCCCATCGCATGGACGCGCGCATCGGGGGCCTCCTCCTCAGCCGGTGATCGGCACGTAGGTGCCGCGGCCCAGCGCGACCAGCTTGCCGTCGGCCCCGGCGATCTCGATGTCGACCACGGCCGAGGTGCGGCCCGTCCGGCGCACCGTCGCCGTGCCGTCCAGGTAGGCACCGACGCCGGGCCGGAGGTAGTCGATGCGCAGGTTCATCGTCGGCACGCCGCCGCCGACCATCATGCCGATCGCGAAATCGCCCACCACGTCGATCAGCGAGGCGATGGCGCCGCCGTGGAACTGCTGGGAGCCGGCGCGCCCGCGCTCGAACTCGGGCCGGATCGGCATGCGCACGGCCAGCGTCGACTGCGCATGGTCGACCCGCAGCACCTCCAGGCCCATGAAGCGCATGAAGGGCGAACGCTCGAAGATGGCTTCGAGCTCGGGCTGGCCGAGGCGCCGGGTGACGTCGTCGCTCATGGCTTCACCAGGATCTTTCCGAAGACCTTGCGGTCTTCCAGGTGCTGGAAGGCCTCGTTGACCTGGTCGAGGGCATAGGTCCGGTCGACGACGGGCTGCAGCTTGCCCGAACGCACCAGGTCCAGCAGGCTCGTGAGGTCCTCCCGCGCCCAGCCGTTCGAGCCGAGCACCTGCAGCTCGTAGCTCCAGATGAAGCGCAGGTCCTCCTTCGGGTCGTAGCCCGCGGTCGCGCCGCAGGTGAGGATGCGGCCGCCGCGGTGCAGCGTGCGCAGCGACTTGACCCAGGTGTCGCCACCGGTGAAGTTCACCACCACGTCCATGCCCTTCTCGTAGAGGCGGCGATGCGGCTTGCCGAAGGTGCCGAAGACCCACTTCATGAAGTCGTCCTGCTTGTAGTCGATGAGGTGGTCCGCGCCGAGCGCCTTCAGGCGCGCCAGCTTCTCCGGGCTCGAGGCCGCGGCGACGACCTCGGCGCCCGCGAGCTTGGCCAGCTGCACGCAGCAGGTCCCCACGCCGCCCGAGGCGCCCAGCACCAGCACCCGTTCGCCCGCGCGCACCTTGCCGATGGTCACCATCATTCGCCAGGCGGTGCCGTAGGCCACGGGCAGGCAGGCCGCGGTCTCGAAGCTCACGTCGTCGGGCAGCCGCACCAGGTGGTGGTCGGGGATCGCGCAGTACTCCGCCAGGCCGCCATGGCGCGCCTCGCCGATCACGCCGCCGAAGGTCTTGCGGTCGGAGGGGTCGACCATCACGCGGTCGCCGACCTTCCATCCGCCTTCGACGCCGGGGCCGACCTCGACGATCTCGCCGGCCAGGTCCAGGGCCATGATCATCGGCATGGGCACGGTGATGCCGGGCATGCCGTTGCGGGTGAAGACGTCGTGGTAGTTCAGCGATGCAGCACCGACCTTGAGGACGACCTCGCCCGCCTGCGCCACGGGATCCGCGAAGTTCGTTTCGTAGCGGACGGTACCGGGTCCGCCGTGTTCATAGATGACTGCTGCTCTCATGTTGCACTCCGTTGTTGACTTGTTTGCACGAACTCCAGCGCAGCGTGCTGCGCCTCGACGGGCCCGACCCAGATCGAGCGGGCACCGTCGTCCGGCGTCGTCCCTTCGGCGAAGGGGACGCCTTGTCTTTCCAGGTAGGCGGCCAGCGCCGGCAGCGACTGCACGGCGATGGTCGCGGCGGCCACGCGCTGGATCGGCCCCTTTGCGAGCACCGGGCAGAGGCCGCGCAGCGTCGCTTCGTCGGCGAGCCACAGCGTCCCCTGCCGCAGTGCGAAGCGCCGTCCCCGGCCGCCGAAGGCCGGGGTGGGCGCGCGGCCCAGCAGCCGCGCCATGCGCGCGTCGCTCGCGTCGACATCGGCCACGACGAGGTACACCGCCGCCAGCGCCTCGGCCCCGTTGGGATGGGCCAGCAGGTGCGGCTGCCAGAGCACCTCCGGCGTGCCGTGCTCGATCACGATGAAGCGCGCCTCGGGATGCGCGGCCGGATCGAAGTAGACGTTGCGAAAGCGCGCGCGCCGCGTGTGCTCGTCGCGGGCGCCGAAGGTGGCGTCGCGTTCCAGCGCGATGGGCGCGTTGGCGGCCACGCCAGCCTGCACATAGGCCGCATGGGCCTGGTCGGCCGAGGCGCAGTCGAGCGCGACGATGTGCAGCCCCTCGTAGCGCTCCACCATCGCCTTCACGTTGCTCGGCAGCGCCGGGTCCAGCAGCCCCAGCAGCTCGAAGTAGCCCTGGCGGAACATCGCGCAGCGGTTGCCCGATCCCCAGGGCACGACCGGCCCGCCCGGGCTCAGCGCGCCCGCATGCAGGCTCAGCGGCGACAGCCGGAAGCCCATCCGTTCGAAGGCCGCGCTCGCGCGCAGCAGGTCGCGGATGCCCAGGCCGACGTGGTCGAGGCCGAGCGCAGCCGGTTCTGCGGGCCTAGCCATGGAGCACCTCTTCGGCCAGGGAGAGATCGCCCGCCGTGCCCACCTGCAGCGCGGCATCGAGCGCCTGGCCCATGTCGGCGATCAGGTCCTCGACGCATTCCAGGCCGGCGTGGATGCGCAGCAACGGCCCCTCGCTCGGCGCCGCGAGCGAGCTCCGCGCCGGCGCGGGGTCCACCAGCAGCGCCAGGCTCTCGTAGCCGCCCCAGGACAGGCCGATGCCGAAGAGCCGCAGCCGCTGGAAGAGCATCGAGAGCTGCGGCCGCGTCATCGGCTGCAGCACCACGCCGAACAGGCCGCTGGCGCCGGAGAAGTCCCGCTTCCAGAGCGCATGGCCGGGATGGCTCGGCAAGGCGGGATGCATCACGCGCTGCACCGCGGCGTGCCGCTGCAGGCTCTGGGCCAGGCGCACGCCGTTCTCCCAGTGCCGCTGCATGCGCACGGCCAGCGTGCGCAGGCCGCGCAGGGCCAGGTAGATGTCGTCGGGCCCGGCGGTCTCGCCGAAGTGGTGCGCGCTCGACTGCAGCGCGGGCCAGGCGCGCTCGTTGGCGGTGGCCACGCCCAGCAGCGCATCCGAGTGGCCCACGATGTACTTGGTCGCCGCGTGCACCGAGATGTCGACGCCGTGCTCGAAGGGCTTGAAGAACAGCGGCGTGGCCCAGGTGTTGTCGAGCACCACCAGCGCGCCGGCCCGGTGGGCGATGTCGGCCAGTGCGGGGATATCCTGCATCTCGAAGGTCATCGAGCCCGGCGATTCGAGGTACACGACCCGGGTGTTGGGCCGCACGCGCCGCGCCATGTCCGCCACCTCCATCGGGTTGAAGTACTCGACCTGGATGCCGAGCCGGCGCAGCACCTGCTCGGCGAAGAGGCGCGTCGGGCCGTAGACGCTGTCGCTCATCAGCAGATGGTCGCCCCCTTCGAGCAGGCCGAGCAGCGCATGGGTGCAGGCGGACAGGCCCGAGGGGAAGAGGATCGAGCGGAAGCCGCCCTCGAGTTCGCAGACCGCGGATTCGAGCGCACGGGTCAGCGGCGAACCGAAGCGCCCGTAGCTGGCCATCGGGTTGCCTTCGCTCTTGCGCGACTCCCATTCCTCCAGCGTTTCCGACAGGATCGTGGAGCCGCGGTACACCGGGACGTTGACCATCCCGGCGTGCTCCGCGGGCGCGCGCCCGAGGTGGGCCAGCTGGGTGTGCAGTTCGGGCAGGGTGTGGTGATCGGGAGCAATCATGCGAGCAAATCCGGCGTTTCGTTGCAAAAATTCTATGCTTCTAACGAAGGAAAAATATTGCTAACTTTGGCTAGATAAGCTCAATTTCTAGAATGAAGTTCTCCTCTGAAGTGTGTTTCAAAGCATTTTCCCGCATCGATCCAAACACTATGATGCGCCATGCCCAAAACCACCTCTTCCTCCTCCTCTTCCCATGAGCGCCTGGACCGGGTCGACCGGGAAATCCTGGCCATCCTTCAGGAAGACGCGACGGCCGCGGTCAACGACATCGCCGAGCGTGTGGGACTGACGACCACGCCGTGCTGGCGGCGGATCCAGAACCTGGAGAAGCGCGGCATCATCCGCAAGCGCGTGGCGCTGCTCGACCCCGAGCAGTTGAACGTCGGCGTGACCGTGTTCATCTCGATCAAGACGAACCAGCACGACATCGAGTGGTACGAGAAATTCCACCGCCTCGTGAGCGCCATCCCGGAGGTCACGGAGTTCTACCGGACGACCGGCAGCACCGACTACCTGATGAAGGTGTCGGTGCCCAGCATCGAGGGCTACGACCGGGTCTACAAGATGCTGATCAAGGGCGCCAAGCTGGCGGACGTCAACTCGATGTTCGCGATGGAACAGATCAAGTACACGACGGCGCTGCCGCTGAGTCACGCCTGAGGTCGAAGGCGCCCGAAGCCTTGCGCATCCGGCCCGTCCTGCCCTCAGGACGCCACGCCGTCGGCCGTTCGCAGCAGCACGTCTTCGAAGAAGGCACCGATCGGCCGCTGCAGATCGCGCACCTGGACTTCCAGCACCCAGATGCCGTCACCCGGCACGAAATCGGCTTCGGCCAGGCGGTGTTTTCCGTAGAGGGCATGAGGGAAGTCGGCGACGCGATGCCCCGCGGTCTCGTGCACCAGCGCGCAGCCATGGGCGCGCGCCAGTCCGTCGGCGAATTCGTAGAGTGCGCTGCCGCTCATGCCTTGGCGCCAGGCACGCTGCGCCTGCTCGAAGATGTCTCGCGCCGCCCTCGTGCAGCGTTCATGGTGGGGATCGCTCCCCATCACGAAGGTGTCGCCGTAGTCGCCCTCGTAGCCGTCCCACACGGGGCCGAGGTCGATGGTGAACAGGTCGTCCGCCCGCAGCTTTCGGTGCCGGTCCACGGGCTGGCGTGAAGTGCATTGGGTATCGGATCCGAAGCGCACGTAGGTCGGATGCCAGTTGTAGGCCGCACCCATCTCGCGCAGGTGCCGGTCCGCGACGGCGATGGCTTCGCCGGTGGTCATGCCGGGCACCATCAAAGCGGCGATCTGCGGCAAGGCGGCCATGGAGCGCCTGCGCGCGTCCAGGATGCCGTCGAGCGAAAAGGCCGCGCCGACCTTCTCCCAGGGATGGCGAACGATGTACGGCGCCTGGCGCTGCTCCGCCGACGCGGTCGGCAGGAAGGCCTCCGACTGGAAGCGTTCCTTCGGCAGGCCCGCCGCCCTCAACGCGGCACGCGCATCCCGCACCATGGCGGGGTTGCCGCAGGCGTAGACCATCGTGCGTTGCCAGTCGTGATGCGCGGCCAATGCCGCGTCCTGGACATGCTGCGAATCACCGTGCGTCGAAGACACCACGGGCATCCAGTGGAAGCACGCATGCGCCTGCGCGAGCTGGTCGAGCAGGCTGGCTGCGTAGCAGTCGCCCGCGCGGCCGCCCCAGTACAGGTCGATCCTGCGAAAGATGCCGCTGGCCAGTGCCGTCTGCAGGATCGCGCTGACGCCCGCGAAACCGGTGCCCGTGGCCAGCAGCACCAGTTGATCGACCGCCTCGGGGGGCGCTTGCCAGGTGCAGGCGCCGTGAGGACCGTCGAGCTCCAGCAGGTCGCCGGTTTGCAGTGCGGCGAGCCTGTGATCGGTGAACGCGCCCCCCGGAACCCGTCGGATATGAAATTCCAGCTGGTTGGCGTCGCCGGTCCGCTCCGGCAGGTTGGCGATGGAAAAGCTGCGGCGCTCCCCGTTGTCCAGCAACAGTTGCGCATGCTGCCCCGGCAGGCATTCGAAACGCTGGGCGCTCTGGAGCTCGAGCACCAGCCGTGTGACGCCGGATGCCACCGCATCCAGTGCGACGACCCTTGCGGAATGGCGCGCAGCCGGACGGGCGGGCGCCTGCCAATGCGGGAAGCGCAAGCGCAGGTCGCTGGTCGCGCGGCACTGGCACATCAGCAGCTCGTCGTCCGCCACCTGGTAGGCGGCTTCGGACGGCGCAGAGATGCGTTCGAAGCGGCCGTCGAGCACCTGCGCCCGGCAGGAACCGCATTCACCGCGCATGCAGGAAAAAGGCACGGCGATCCCCTCGGCCAGTGCCGAATCGAGGATGCTGCCCGCGATGCCGAGCGGGAAGCGGGCGTCGCCTGGCGCGACCGTGCAGAAGTGGATGGGCGAAGCTGTCATGCGTGGGGCCTGGTGGGTCGATCAACACTGTCCAAAGTGAAATCTACCTAGAATGCGGCCCTGTCCATAGAGCCATATATCGAAAAATGACCAGGCCACTTTCCCGAAGTTCCCAGCTGCGCCGAACACAGTCGAGCCTCGACCTCGCGGCAGAGCCGCTGCGAGCGGGCGAACTGAAGCAGGCCTGGATCTATCGCCAGATCCGCGACCGCGTGCTGGAAGGCGTGCTGGCGAAGGGCGCGCGCATGCCCTCGACCCGGCACCTCGCCGAGCGCTGGCAGGTGTCGCGGGCCACGGTCGACCTGGCCTACGACCAGCTTCGCAGCGAGGGCTACCTGGTCAGCACACCGGGCTCGGGCACCTACGTCGCGGCGAAGGTCCCCGATGCGTTTTTCGATGCGGGTGCGCGTGCGGGCGACGCACCCCCGCGGCGCGCAGGGCCGCCTCGGCACAAGCCGGCGGCGCTCGAGGTCCCACCGCTCCTCGCCAACGCGGCCGGCGAACCGTTCGTGGCGCGGGTGCCCGACGCCGCCCTGTTCCCGCTGGACCGCTGGCGCAAGGCGTTGCAGGCCAGCGCCCGGCGCGTGACGATCGAACAGCTGGGCGACAACGAAGTCCTTGGCCTGGCCCACTTGAGGGCACAGATCGCACGTTACCTCGGCGTTGCGCGCGGCATCTTCTGTGATGCGGAGCAGATCGTCGTGCTGTCCGGGATCCGCCAGGGCCTGGACCTGTGCGCGCGGCTCCTGCTCTCGCCCGACGACAGGGTCATGGTGGAAGACCCGGGCTACCTCCATGCCGCCCCGATCTTCGGCCGGCACGCGCGCGAAGTCATTCACGTGCCGGTCGACGCCCAGGGCTTCTCGGTGGCGCATGCACGCCGCCACGCGGGCGTCCGGCTCGCGCACCTCACGCCGGCGCACCAGGCGCCCACGGGCATCACGATGCCCGTCTCGCGGCGGCTGGAGCTTCTGGCATGGGCCGAAGCATCGGACTGCTGGCTGATCGAGGACGACTACGACAGCGAGTTCAGCTACGACAACGCGCCGCTCCCCGCACTGAAAAGCCTGGACGCGGCCGACCGGGTCATCCATTGCGGCAGCTTCAACAAGACCCTGTTCGCCGGCCTGCGCATCGGCTACGCCGTGCTGCCCGAGAAGCTCGTGCCCGCCTTCCGCAAGGCCAGGCAGGTGACCGGCCGCTCGACCGGCGCGATCGAGCAGCTGGCGCTGGCGAACTTCCTCGAGAGCGGCGACTTCGCGCGGCACGTGCGGCGTGCGCGCCTCGCCTACGCACAGCGCAGGGACATCGTGCTGGACGCCTTGCGCGATGCCCTCGGCCCCGAGCGTCTGCAGGTCACCGGTGAACATGCAGGATTCCATCTGGTCTGGTGGCCGCCACCGGAGATGGACGTGGGCGCGTTCCAGAAGGCCGCGGCGGAACGCGGCCTGCGCTTTCAAACGATCGCGGACTTCTGCAAACGCGCCCAGCTCCCGCCGGGGTTGGTCATCGGCTATGCGGCGCTGGACGACGAAGCCTTGCGTCGGCATGTCGATGAACTGGGCGGGCTGATCGCCCGCTTCTGAAGAAGAGGCAGCCCTCACGCCGGAAGCGCGCGGACCTCGGCCCCGCCTTCGGTAGGGGTCGTGAACGCTGCGCGGGTTCGACGCCCCCCATGGACGATGTTTCCGCGCGGGTGGCTGCAACGATTGCATCGGCGCATCACAGCTATATCGGGCGCCCTCTTCTGCCGGCTCGCGTCCGCGCTCAGGATCCTGTCATCCATTCACGCCAGGAGCATGAGATGTTCGCAATGCAGTATTCGCACCGTCTTCCCGCCGACTACGACATGGAGACGATCCGCCAGCGCGCGGCTCGGCGCGGCCCGATCTGGGACGACACCGAGGGGCTCGTCTTCAAGGGCTTCGTGGCGCGCGAGCGCGGCCGGCACGGCGCCACCGGCCACGTGTATGCCTCGGTCTATCTGTGGCGCGAGCCCGCGGCGGCTGCGCGCTTCCTGATGGGCGAGCGCTTTCAGGCCGTCATCGATTCCTTCGGCCGGCCGCGCGTGGAAACCTGGCTGCCGCTGGATGCGCGCGCCGGCGCCGCAAGGGCGAAGCCGGCGCGGTGGCTGCATCGCGACGAGCGCACCCTCGATGCCGCCGCCGACCGCGCGGCGCTGCACGCGGCGGAGGTCGAATCCAACCGCGCGATCGCGGCGCGACCGGACACCGTGGCGGTCTGGACGGCGCTCGATCTCGACGCCTGGCGGCTGGTGCGGTTCAGGCTGTCGGCCAGCGCATCCGGGGTCTCCGACGGAGAAACGGTCTACGAAGTGCTTCACCTGGCCAAGCCCGGCCTCGACCAGCTGGCGCGATGAGCGGACGTGCGCCGCGCCCGGTCGACGTGCTGCTCGGCCACTTGGCGAGCGTGTGCGTGGCGGCCCTCGTCATCTGCGGCCTGGCCGTGCTGGGCACGGCAGTTGTCCATCACCTGGCTGCGATGTAGCGTTGTTGCGCGGTCAAGCGGCCGTGGCCCGGATCGCCGCGGACAGCGTACGCAGCGCACTGCGCGCCTGGGCATCGGACACGTTGGTGTGCAGCACCACATCGCGCGAGGGCAAGGGCGGCAGGCCCAGGGCCGGCCCCACGTCGAGGGTGCCGGGCGGTGCCACGCGGCGCCCCAGCGCAGCCACCGCGAGCCCGGCTGCGACGGCAGCGCCCACCGTGAGCACACCGCCGCCCACGAACACTTCGGTCCACGGCACGCCGCCTTCGGCCAGCGCGGCAATCGCCATGCTGCGAACGCTGCAGGGCTCGGCCTGCGTGGCGAGCGGCAACGGCTCGCCCGAGTGGTGAACGAAGTCGGGTGCCGCCATCCAGCCGAACTGCTCCGCGAGCAGCACCTCGCCATCGAGCCGGCGGCTGTCGTGCCGCAGGATGATCGCCACGTCGAGCACGCCGCGATCGAAGGCCTCGAGCAGTTCGCGCGAGGTGGAGACGCGCACCTCCATCACCACCGAGGGCTGTGCGCTCTTCATCTGCCGCAGCAGCAGGGGCAGTTCGGCGCCGACGATGTGATGGCTGATGCCGACCACCAGCCGTCGGTGCTTCGCGCCGAAAGCACCGAGGGCGCCGCTGTGCGCGGCCAGCAACGCGCGCGCCAAGGGCAGGAAGGCCAGCCCCTGGGCCGACAGGCGCACCCGCCGCGGCGTGCGCTCCAGCAGGCGATGGCCCACCGTGTCCTCCAGGCGCTTGATCTTGAGGCTGACGGCCGACTGCGTGCTGTCGATGGACTCGGCCGCGCGGGTGAAGTTCTGGAGGTCCGCCACCTGCACGAAGGCCTGCACGGCTTCGATGTCGAGTGCTTTCATCGGAGAGTGGCCATGGGAACAACGGCAAGTCGTACAGACATTTCGCCGCGATCATTTCACAACGCATGCGTGCGTGCATCGCACGTGTCGGGGCGCTTGAATGCAGGCATCGGGACTTCGGGTGGGCGCGAGAACGGCCAACCCGCTGATTTGCCACGCGATCGCGTGGGGTACAGGCAAAAAATAGCCCCTTGTCGGGGCTATCTTGGAGGAGAGGGAGGGATTCGAACCCTCGGTACGTTTCCGTACGCCTGATTTCGAGTCAGGTACATTCGACCACTCTGCCACCTCTCCGGTGTCTGTCGAGTCTGCGATTCTAACAGTATTTTTGGGCCTCTCTCAAGGCCCTCGCAGAATAATCAGGCGCGCAGCGTGTCGAGGCCGCCCAGGTACGGGCGCAGCGCCACCGGCACGCGGATCGAGCCGTCCTCGTTCTGGTGGTTCTCCAGCACCGCGACCAGCGCGCGGCCGACGGCCAAGCCCGAGCCGTTGAGCGTGTGCACCAGTTCGTTCTTGCCCTGTGCGTTCTTGAAGCGCGCCTGCAGCCGGCGGGCCTGGAAGGCCTCGCAGTTCGACACCGAGCTGATCTCGCGGTAGGTGTCCTGCGCAGGCAGCCAGACTTCGAGGTCGTAGGTCTTGCTCGAGCCGAAGCCCATGTCGCCGGTGCACAGCAGCACCACGCGGTAGGGCAGCTCGAGCGCCTTCAGCACGGCCTCGGCATGGGTGGTCATGGCCTCGAGCGCTTCGTAGCTGTGCGACGGGTGCGTGATCTGCACCATCTCGACCTTGTCGAACTGGTGCTGGCGGATCATGCCGCGGGTGTCGCGCCCGGCGCTGCCCGCTTCGGAGCGGAAGCACGGCGAATGGGCGGTGAGCCTGATGGGCAGTTGCGCCTCGGGCACCACCTCGTCGCGCACGAAGTTGGTCAGCGGGACCTCGCTGGTCGGGATCAGGTAGAGCGCCTGGTGGTCGGGCACCGGCTCGCCGTCCTGGCCGCCCTTCTTGGCGGCGAACAGGTCGCCCTCGAACTTGGGCAGCTGGCCCGTGCCGCGCATCGAGTCGGCGTTGACGATGTAGGGCACGTAGCACTCGGTATAACCGTGCTGCTCGGTCTGCAGGTCGATCATGAACTGCGCCAGCGCGCGGTGCAGACGGGCGATCGGTCCCTTGAGCACGCTGAAGCGCGAACCCGCGAGCTTGGTGCCCATCTCGAAATCGAGGCCCAGCGGCGCGCCCAGGTCGACGTGGTCGCGCGGCGTGAAGGCCAATGGCGTCGCGCCACCGCCTTCACCGCCCTGCGGGCTCCAGCGGCGCACTTCGACGTTGCCGGCTTCGTCCTCGCCCACAGGCACGCTCTCGTGCGGCAGGTTGGGCACGGCGAGCAGCAGCGCCTGCAGTTCGGGCTGGATCGCATCGAGCCGGACCGACTGCGACTCCTGCTCGGCCTTGAGCGCGTTGACTTCGGCCATCAGCGCGTCGGTGGATTCGCCCTTGGCCTTGAGCGGCCCGATCTGCTTGTTGAGGGCGTTGCGGCGCGCCTGAAGTTCCTCGGTGCGAACCTGCAAGGTCTTGCGTTCGGCTTCCAGCGCGCTGAAGGCGTGGACGTCGAGGAAGGTCTGGTTCTTCTTGCGCGTTTCGAGACGGGCGACGGCCGAAGCCAGGTCTTTGCGGAGCAGGGTGATGTCGAGCATGCCCCGATTTTAGGTGGGCCTGCCGCGCTCGCCGCGCGGCAGGCCCATCGGCCGGATCAGGCCAGGCTCGTCGGGTCGAGGTTGGCGCCGCAGACGATCAGGCAGACCTTCTCGCCGGCACGCGGCACATAGGCGCCGGTCTGCAGCGCGGCCAGCGGCAAGGCGGCCGCGGGCTCGACGGCCAGCTTCATCTCCTTCCAGAGCCACAGCTGCGCCGCGCGGATGGCCTCGTCGGACAGCAGCAGCGCATCGCGCACCTCGCGCTGCGTGATGTCCCAGGCGAAGTCGCCGATGCGCTTGGCGCCCAGTGAATCGGCCGCCACGCCGCCGACCTCGACGTCGACCGGCTGGCCGGCCTCGCGAGCGCGGAACAGCGTGGGCGCGCGCTCGGGCTCGAGCGCGACCACGCGGCTGCGCTGGCCGAACCAGCCGGCCAGGCCGCCGATCAGGCCGCCGCCGCCCACGCTCACCAGCACCGCATCGGGCAGGCCGCCCTGCTCCTCGATCTCGCGGCCCAGCGTGCCGGCGCCGGCCACCACTTCGAGCTGGTCGTAGGCATGGGTCAGCAGCGCGCCGCTCTCGCGCTGACGCGCCAGGCAGGCGGCCAGGGCATCGGCATAGGCCTCGCCGACCACCGTGACCTCGGCGCCCAGCGCGCGCAGCCGCGCGCGCTTGGCTTCGGGCGACACGCCCGGCAGGAAGACTTCGCAGCGCACGCCCAGCGCGCGCGCGGCGGCCGCGGTCGCGATGCCGGCGTTGCCGCCCGAGGCCACCACCACGCCGGCCGCCGGGATCGGCTGGGCCAGCAGGCGGTTCATCATGCCGCGCGCCTTGAAGCTGCCCGCGACCTGCAGCTGCTCGAGCTTGAGCCAGACCTCGGTGCCGCCAGCCGCGAGCGCCGCCGGCAGGCCCAGCGTGGTGGGCGAGAGCTTCCACAGCGGGGTCTCGCGCAGGTAGGCGCCGCGGTGCGCCGCCAGCCGGTCGGCCGCGGCTTCGATCTGCGCGTGCCAGTCGATGTCGTTCATGGTGGGTGTGTTGTTGTCGCTCACGAGATGTGCCCTGGTGCCGGCCCGGTGTCGAGCTTGAGGCCCTTGGGCAGCGGGAATTTGATGGTCTCTTCGATGCCGTCCATCTTGCGCACCGAGACCGCGCCCAGCGCCTTCACGCGATCGATCACCTCGCGCACCAGCACCTCGGGCGCCGAGGCGCCGGCCGTCAGGCCGACCCGCGTCTTGCCCTCGAACCACGCGGGGTTCAGCTCGTCGGCCGAGTCGACCATGTAGCTCTCGGTGCCCAGGCGCTGCGCGAGCTCGCGCAGGCGGTTGCTGTTGGAACTGGTGGGGCTGCCGACCACGATCACGATGTCGACCTGCGGGCTCATGATCTTGACCGCGTCCTGGCGGTTCTGGGTGGCATAGCAGATGTCCTGCTGCTTGGGCTCGCGCACTTTCGGGAAGCGCGCGCGCACCGCTGCCGCGATCTCGGCCGCGTCGTCGACCGACAGCGTGGTCTGCGTCACGACGGCCAGCTTGTCGGTCTGGCCGGGCTGCACGCGGGCCACGTCGGCGACGTCCTCCACCAGGTGGATGCCGTGGGTCAGCTGGCCCATCGTGCCCTCGACCTCGGGATGGCCCTTGTGGCCGATCATGATGAATTCGTAGCCCTCTTTCGCGAGCTTGGCCACCTCGACGTGCACCTTGGTCACCAGCGGGCAGGTGGCGTCGAACACGTCGAAGCCGCGCGCCTGGGCCTCGGCCTCGACCGCCTTGCTCACGCCGTGCGCGCTGAAGACCAGCGTCGAGCCGGGCGGCACGTCGGCCAGGTCCTCGATGAAGATCGCGCCCTTGGCCTTGAGCTCGTTGACCACGTAGGTGTTGTGCACGATCTCGTGGCGCACGTAGATCGGCGCGCCGAACTTGGCAATGGCGCGCTCGACGATCTCGATGGCGCGGTCCACGCC
>Ga0182008_10001038_pt1 | contig 19292 bp, 16 predicted proteins | sample Sormic07211129_1_FD_120482 | JGI IMG/M metagenome (GOLD analysis project Ga0182008, IMG submission 120482) | Rhizosphere microbial communities from Sorghum bicolor, Mead, Nebraska, USA - 072115-129_1 metaG | ecosystem: Host-associated > Plants > Roots > Rhizosphere | place: USA: Nebraska...
CCGTCCACGAGCCCGACCGCCAGTCCGTCGGTCACTCCCCCGGCCAGGATGTCGGGCGTCGGCGGCGCCCGGCTCGGGCTGGCCGGGACACAGGTCGACCTGGGCAGCGGCGCCCCGGTGCTCCCGAAGGACATCACCGCGCGTTCCTGGATCGTCGCCGACGCCGAATCGGGCGAGGTGCTCGCCGCACACAACGCGCACTGGCGGCTGCCCCCGGCGTCCACCATGAAGATGCTGTTCGCGGACACGGTGCTGCCGAAGTTCCCGCGGACCGAGAAGCACAAGGTGGTGCCCACCGACCTGGCCGGCATGGGTGCGGGCTCCAGCATGGTCGGGATAAAGGAGGGCGAGACCTACACGGTCCGCGACCTGTGGCTCGGCGTCTTCCTGCGCTCCGGCAACGACGCCGTACACGTCCTGTCGGCGATGAACGGCGGCGTCGACCCCACCGTCGAGGAGATGAACCAGCACGCCGAGGAGCTCCAGGCCCTCGACACCCACGTGGTCACCCCCGACGGCTACGACGCCCCCAAGCAGGTCTCCTCCGCGTACGACCTGACCCTGTTCGCCCGCTCCGGGCTGCAGAAGAAGGACTTCCGCGAGTACTGCTCGACGGTCCGCGCCGAGTTCCCGGGCGAGACCAAGAAGAAGAAGGGCAAGACGACCCGCGAGTCCTTCGAGATCCAGAACACCAACCGGCTGCTGGCCGGCGACTCCGACATCTCCGTCTACCAGGGCATCGCGGGCGTCAAGAACGGCAACACCACCAACGCGGGCGCCACCTTCACGGGCGTCGCCGAGCGCAACGGCCGGGTGCTGCTGGTGACCGTCATGCACCCGGAGAAGGAAGAGCACAACGAGGTCTACAAGGAGACCGCGAAGCTCTTCGACTGGGGTTTCGCGGCGGCCGGGAAGGCCCGGGCGGTGGGTGAGCTGGTGCCTCCCAGGAGCGCCGTCCAGGCGAGCGCCCAGCCGGGTGCCAACCCGTCGGGCCAGGCGGGCGGGGCCGGCGACGCCTCCCCCACGGCGCTCGCGAGCCACGCGACCGAGGGCCGCTCCGGCGGCATGGGGATCGCGTTCGCGATCACAGGCGGGGTGCTGGTGCTGCTCGCGGCCGCCGCGTTCCTGGTCAACCGCCGCTGGCCGCTGCCTGATCTGGTACGTCGCCGCCCTCGCCCCTGACCTGGACGATCTCCCGCCTGACCTGGACGCTCTCGCCCCTGCCCCGGACGTCCTCGTCCCTCGCCCGGACATCCTCGTCTCCCCCGACCTGGACGTCCTCGTCCCTGACCTGGACGTCCTCGTCCCTGACCTTGCGAACGATCCCTTCCCGCTCCTCGCGGATCTCCTCGCGGATCTCCTGTTCCTTGCTCTGTGTAGCCGTCCAGCCGGCGCAGAACAGGACCAGTTTCGAGGTGAAGTTGATCCACAGCAGCAGGGCCACGGGGACTCCGAAAGCGCCGTACATGCTCTTCGTGGCCACGCCCTGCATATAGCCGCTGAGCAGCGTCTTCAGCAGCTCGAAGCCGACCGCGCCGGTCAGTGCCGCGACGATCAGGCGGCGGCGCGGCGGTTCCACGCCGGGCAGCAGGGTGAGGACGTACAGGAGCAGCAGGAAGTCGGCGAAGACGGCGATGGCGAACGCGGCCACGTAGAGCAGGAGGCCTCCCCAGCCGCCCTTCTCGATGCCGAGCTGCTTGGTGATCCAGCCGACCATCGCCGAGGCGACCGTGGAGGTGGCCAGGGTGACGAGGACGGCGCCGCCGAGGCCGATCAGGATGCCGAGGTCCTTGGCCTTGCGCAGGAGGAAGTTCTCCTCGGCGTCGGGCAGCTCCCACACGGCCCTGAGGCACTCCCGCGTCGACCCGGCCCAGCCGATACCGGTGAACACCAGCACGGCGCCGGCGATGAGGCCGACGGTGCCGGCGTTCTGGACCAGGCCCTCGATGTTCAGCTGGTCGGAGATGCCGGGCACCTGCTCGGCGATCTTGTTCTGCAGGTCGGTCTGCTGCCGCTTGCTGAGCGTCGCCGCGGCGATCGCGGCGGCGACGGTGAGCAGCGGAAACAGGGCGACGAAACTCGTGAACGTCATCGCGGCGGCAAGCCGGGCCCACTTCACGCGGTCCAGGCGCTCGAACGACCGCCACGCGTGCGTGGCCATCAGCCGGGCCATCAGTGGCCCGACGACGGGGAGTTTCTTCAGCCAGTCCATGATCCGACCTTGCCCTCGGTGCGAAAGACCCATGCGGTGCGGAAGACCCAAGCGGAGCAGAAGACCCCTGTGCGAGTACCCCGAAAGCGCAGGACAGTGGCGAACTGTATGCCGATTCCCGCGCCGGACACGGTGACCGCGCCGATGACCGCCCGCTGATCTACCGCTGATCTACCGCCGGGTGTCTACCAATTCGCCACCGCCAGCCCGTACATCGCGAGCCAGACCAGGCCGATGAGGGCGAGGGCGCGGTCGCCCAGGACGACGTCCTCGGGTTCACCGGCGGTGCCCCGGTCGGCGAAGACGGCGTACCTGAGGATGCCGAGGATGAAGGCGACCATGGACAGCTGGCGCCAGGGCAGCACGCTCGTGTGCGGGACACCGCCCTCCTCCAGCGCCCACAGGCAGTAGCCGAGGACGGCGACACCGGCCGCCAGCTGCCAGACGAAGCGCAGGTAACCGGTGGTGTACTCGGTGAGCAACGCGCGCGTGGCACCCGGTTCTCCGGTCATCTGCACGGCTTCCGAGTAGCGCTTGGCCGACACCATGAACAGCGCCCCGAAGCCGGTCGTGATCAGGAACCAGCGGGACAGCGGAATGCCGAGCGCGAGGCCGCCGACCGTCGCCCGCATCAGGAACCCGGTCGTGACGACCACGAGGTCCACGACCAGGACGTGCTTGAGGCTGACGCAGTACGCCAGTTGCATGCCGAGATACGCCGTCAGGAGCACGGCGACGACCGGCGAGACCAGCCAGGCAGCGAGCACCGGCGCGAGCACGCCGAGTACGCCCCCGACGGCGTACGCCACCGGCACGGGGACCTGGCCCGCGGCGACCGGGCGGCGCCGCTTGGTGGGGTGGGCGCGGTCGGCCTCGGCGTCACGGGCGTCGTTGATCAGATAGACGGCGGCGGCGCAGGCGGTGAACAGGCCGAAGACGACGGTGAGTCGGAGGGCCGCGTGCCGGCTGAAGAGCTCACCGGCCGCCGCGGGTGCGGCGACGACCAGGACGTTCTTGATCCACTGCCTGGGGCGTGCGGTTCTGAGCAGGCCGACGACGAGGGCGCGGGGGGCGCGCTCGGGAGGGGGTGGTGGGGCGGTGGTGCGATGGGGCGTGCGTTGTTCGAGAAGCGCCGTGTCCTGCGTGCGCGCGCCGCCCGAGAGGGGCGCTACCTCAGTCATGCGCGCCCCCTCTCACCCAGTGCGATCCGGTGTACGCCGTGAGCGCCCCCAGGGCCGCACCCGCCGCCACGTCCGAGGGGTAGTGCACCCCGACGACCAGGCGGGAGACGCACATCGCGGCGGCCAGGGGCGGGATCGCGTAAGCGCCGAGCGCGCCGTAGGCGACGGCGGCGGCCGTGGCGGAGGTCGCGTGGGAGCTGGGGAAGGAGTGCCGGCCGATGGTGCGCACGAGGGGTTTCACATGCGTGGGGCGCGGGCGCCGCACCACCCTTTTCACGACCGTGCTGACGGCGTGCGCGCCTGCCGTGAGCGCCGTCGCACGCAACCAGGCGCCGCGTTGCGCGCCGTTCACGGCGGCCGAGGCGAGACCCGCTGCGAGCCACAACGCACCGTGCTCACCGGCCCATGAGAGGGCGCGCGCGGCAGCGGCGACGCGCGGGTCGGTGCCGTACGCGCGACAAGCGGAGAGAAGTCGGTGATCCAGATGGTCGGGGTGGCGGGTGGGTTCGGGATGGCCGGCGTGGTCCAAGTCGTCCATGTGGATCCACTGTTCACGCCGACGCCACGGGAACTAAGACAATATTGAGCGACATCCCATTAATCACCCATTTTGGGGAGTGATGTCATGTTTCAAAAACAATCGCTCACATAAGGGCGATACGGTCGCCGACATGCCTGCCAGCACCCCTCCCGGCACCGTCCCTGTCCGTACCACGGTCACCGGGTGGGGCCGCACCGCGCCCACCGCGGCCCGTGTGGTCCGTCCACGGACGTACGAGGAGGCCGCGGCCGCCGTCCGGGGGTGCGGGAGCCGCGGGGGCATCCCCAGGGGCCTGGGGCGGGCGTACGGGGACGCGGCGCAGAACGCCGGCGGGTTCGTCCTCGACATGACCGGTCTCGACCGGATCCACGCGATCGACGCCGACGGCGGCACCGTCCTGTGCGACGCGGGTGTCTCCCTGCACCGGCTGATGGAGGTGCTGCTGCCGCTGGGCTGGTTCGTGCCGGTGACGCCCGGCACGCGGCAGGTGACCGTCGGCGGGGCGATCGGGGCGGACATCCACGGCAAGAACCACCACGTCTCCGGCTCGTTCTCCCGACACGTCCTCTCCTTCGAACTCCTCACCGCCGACGGCGAGATCCGCACGGTGGGGCGTGGCACGCCCCTGTTCGACGCGACCGCCGGTGGCATGGGCCTGACCGGGGTGATCCTCACCGCCACCGTCCGGCTGCTGCCGGTGGACACCGCCCTGATGTCGGTCGACACGGAGCGGGCGACCGACCTCGACGACCTGATGGCCCGTCTGACCGCCACCGACCACCGCCACCGCTACTCGGTCGCCTGGATCGACCTGCTGGCACGTGGCGCCGCGACCGGGCGTGCGGTGCTGACCTGTGGCGACCACGCGCCCCTGGACACGCTGCCGGCACGCGCGCGTAGACGACCGCTGGACTTCCGGACCCCGCGGTTGCCGAGCGCGCCCGCGTTCCTCCCGGAGGGCCTGCTCAGCCGGACGACCGTGGGTCTCTTCAACGAGCTCTGGTACCGGAAGGCGCCTCGCGCGCGTACCGGCGAACTGCAGAGGATCTCCTCCTTCTTCCACCCCCTGGACGGCGTCCCGCACTGGAACCGCGTGTACGGCCGGGGCGGTTTCGTGCAGTACCAGTTCGTCGTCGGGTACGGCCGCGAGGACGCCCTGCGGCGGATCGTGCGGCGCATCTCCGAGCACCGCTGCCCGTCCTTCCTGGCCGTCCTCAAGCGCTTCGGCGAGGCCGACCCGGGCTGGCTCTCCTTCCCGCTGCCCGGCTGGACGCTCGCCCTGGACATCCCGGCCTCACTGCCCGGCCTCGGGGCCCTCCTCGACCAGCTCGACGAGGAGGTCGCGGCGGCCGGTGGACGCGTCTACCTCGCCAAGGACGCCCGGCTGCGCCCCGAACTCCTCGCCGCGATGTACCCGCGCCTCGACGACTTCCGCGACCTGCGCGCGAAGACGGACCCGCGCGGGGTGTTCGTGTCGGACCTGTCCCGCCGTCTCGCCCTCTAGGAGCTGCTCTCGTGAAGGACGCCTTCGGTCTCCCCCAGTCCCTGCTCGTCCTCGGCGGTACGTCCGAGATCGCGCTCGCCACCGCGCGGCGTCTCGTCGCGCGCCGCACGCGCGTGGTGTGGCTCGCCGGGCGCCCCTCGCCCGCCCTGGAGACGGCGGCCGAGCAACTGCGCGCGGTCGGCGCCGACGTGCACACCGTCGCCTTCGACGCGCTCGACCCCGACTCCCACGAGGCCGTGCTCGGCAAGGTCTTCGCGGAGGGCGACATCGACCTGGTGCTGCTCGCCTTCGGGGTCCTGGGCGACCAGGCGCACGACGAGCGCGACCCGGCCGCCGCGGTGCGGGTCGCCCAGACCAACTACACGGGCGCGGTGTCGGCGGCCCTCGTGAGCGCGCGCGCCCTGCAGACGCAGGGGCACGGTTCACTGGTGGTGCTGTCGTCCGTCGCCGGTGAACGGGCCCGCCGGGCCAACTTCATCTACGGCTCCAGCAAGGCTGGCCTGGACGTGTTCGCCCAGGGCCTGGGCGACGCGCTGTACGGCACGGGCGTGCACGTCATGGTCGTACGCCCCGGGTTCGTGCGGACCAGGATGACGGCCGGGCTTCCCCAGGCGCCGCTCGCGACGACCCCGGAGGCGGTGGCGACGGCGATCGAGCTCGGCCTCAGGCGGCGCTCGGAGACGGTGTGGGTGCCGGGTGCGCTGCGCCTGGTGATGTCGGCGCTGCGGCACGTCCCGCGCGCGGTGTTCAGGCGGCTGCCTCTGTAGCGGGCGGCCGCGGGGCGGCTAGCGGGTCGGCAGGGACCCGCGCTGCGCGTGGCCGACCTGCGGCGGTACCACGGTGCCTCCGAAGGCGAACTCCCGCAGCTTGCGCCACACGCCGTCCGCGCCCTGCTCGTAGAGGGCGAAGCCGGTGCACGGCCAGTCGGCCTCGTAGTCGGCGAGTTCCTCGAAGGCCCGGTCCATCGACTCCTCGTCGATGCCGTGCGCGACGGTGACATGCGGGTGGTACGGGAACGCCAGTTCGCGGGCCACCGGGCCGGAGGCGTCGCGGACCTGCTTCTGCAGCCAGGTGCAGGCCTCGGCGCCTTCGGCGACCCTGACGTACACGACGGGCGACAGGGGCCGGAAGGTGCCGGTGCCGCAGAGCCGCATCGGGAACGGCCGGCCGGCCGCGGCGACCTCGGTCAGATGCGCTTCGACAGCGGGCAGGCCGGCGCCGTCGACCTCGGTCGGCGGCAGCAGCGTGACATGCGTGGGGATGCCGTGAGCAGCGGCGTCGCCGAAGCCCGCGCGCAGCTGCTGGAGCTGGCTGCCGTGTGGCTCCGGGACCGCGATCGATACGCCGATCGTTACGGTCCCCACGTCGTCTCCTGTCGTTGTGACGGGTTGGTCTGTCAGCCGTCGGCTATCGACTGTACGGCCATGGCCGTGTTGCGGGCAGACGCAACCGTAGTGATGTGCAGCGCTCTGCCGGTGGTACGTGTGTTCAGTGATGCACGTCAGTGCTTGGCGGGCAGGAAGCCGACCTTGTCGTAGGCCTCGGAGAGCGTCTCCGCCGCGACGGCGCGTGCCTTCTCCGCGCCCTTGGCCAGGATCGAGTCCAGCGTCTCCGAGTCGTCCAGGTACTGCTGGGTGCGCTCCTTGAAGGGCGTCACGAACTCGACCATGACCTCGGCGAGGTCCGTCTTGAGGGCGCCGTACATCTTGCCCTCGTACTCCTGCTCCAGCTCGGCGATCGACTTGCCGGTGAGGGTCGAGTAGATGGTGAGCAAGTTGCTGACGCCCGGCTTGTTCTCGGCGTCGTAGCGGATGACGGTGTCGGTGTCGGTGACGGCGCTCTTGACCTTCTTGGCGGTGGCCTTGGGGTCGTCGAGCAGGTTGATGAGGCCCTTCGGCGTGGACGCCGACTTGCTCATCTTGATCGACGGGTCCTGCAGGTCGTAGATCTTCGCCGTCTCCTTGAGGATGTACGGCTTCGGGATCGTGAAGGTGTCGCCGTACCGGCCGTTGAAGCGGGTGGCGAGGTCGCGGGTCAGCTCGACGTGCTGGCGCTGGTCCTCACCGACGGGGACCTCGTTGGCCTGGTAGAGCAGGATGTCGGCGACCTGGAGGATCGGGTACGTGAACAGGCCGACGGACGCGCGGTCGGCGCCCTGCTTGGCGGACTTGTCCTTGAACTGGGTCATACGGCTGGCCTCGCCGAAGCCGGTGAGACAGTTCATGACCCAGGCGAGCTGGGCGTGCTCGGGGACATGGCTCTGGACGAACAGCGTGCAGCGCTCGGGGTCGAGACCGGCCGCGAGGAGCTGGGCGGCGGCGAGCCGGGTGTTGGCCCGCAGCTCGGCCGGGTCCTGCGGGATCGTGATCGCGTGCAGATCCACGACCATGTAGAACGCGTCGTGGGTCTCCTGCAGGGCCACCCACTGGCGGACGGCGCCGAGGTAGTTGCCGAGGTGGAACGAGCCTGCGGTGGGCTGGATTCCGGAGAGCACACGGGGTCGATCAGAGGCCATGTTCACCATTCTCTCAGGTGTCGGGACCCGATCCGGAACTGGTCGGAAACAGATGGGAACCGATCCCTCTTCCGCGGTGTAACAAGAGTGTGAGAACGCGGGAGGGGGGCCGCATCGTCGATGAGGCCGCGGTGATCGCTCGCGTGCGCGCCGGAGATCCGGAGGCGTACGCGGAGCTGGTGCGGGCCCATACGGGCATCGCGCTCAGGGCGGCCGCGGCGCTCGGGGCGGGTGCGGACGCGGAGGACGTGGTGCAGCAGGCCTTCGTGAAGGCGTACTGCGCGCTGGGCAGGTTCCGGGACGGCTCGGCCTTCAAGCCGTGGCTGCTGTCGATCGTCGCCAATGAGACGAGGAACACAGTGCGCACGGCGGCGCGGCAGCGCACGCTCGCCGGCCGGGAGGCGGCCTTCGCGGAGGCGGAGCCGCTGATACCGGAATCGGCGGACCCGGCGGTGGCGACGCTGGAGACGGAGCGCCGTGCGGCGCTGCTGTGCGCTTTGGAGAAGCTGAGCGAGGAGCACCGCCTGGTCGTCACCTACCGCTTTCTGCTGGAGATGGACGAGTCGGAGACGGCCCAGGCCCTGGGCTGGCCGCGCGGCACGGTCAAGTCCCGGCTGAACCGCGCGCTGCGCAAGATGGGCCGGCTGCTGCCGGATTTCGAGCCTCGGGAAGGGGGTGACGGTGGTGAGTGAGGGGCGGGACGGGTACGGCGGCGAGGGCGGCCGGCGTCCGGACGGGACCGGTGGCCGGGGCCCACACGGGCGCAGCGGCGACCGCGGTCCGGGGGCGGGATCCGGCCCGGGGGCGGGACCTGGTTGGGGTCCGCAGGGGCGTGCCCGTGGGCAGGCACAGGACCGCGGCGCGTCCCGGCTTCCCGATGAGCTGCGCGCGCTCGGCCGGTCGCTGGACGCGCCGGAGGCCGACGGTGCCGACGGCTCCCTGGGCTCCGAGACGATGGTCGAGCGGGTGCTGGGACAGATACTCGCCGAGCACCTCGCGGTGCCGGTGGCCGAGTCCCGGGGCCCGGGTGAGCGGCTGCGCGCGGTCCGGCGCTGGGCGCGGCTGAGATGGCGTGCGCTGACCGCGACGCTGTGCGGGCTGCTGACGGTGCTCGCGCTCACACCACCGGTGCGGGCGGCGGTCATGGACTGGTTCGACTTCGGCGGGGTCGAGGTGCGCTACGACCCCTCGGCCGTGCCCTCGCCGGGTGCGGAGGTGCCCGGCTGCGGCAGGTCGGTGTCGCTCGGCCAGGCCGGACACCGGGCGGGGTTCGAACCGCTGGTGCCGGAGGCGCTCGGCGCTCCCGACACGGTGACGGTGACCGACGAGCCGCGGGGCCGCTTCCTGGTCAGCCTGTGCTGGCGGGAGGGCGGCCGGGCGGTCCGGCTGGACGAGTTCCCCGAGCGGCTGGACCCCGCGTTCACCAAGACCCTGCGGGAGCAGCCGGAGTGGATCGGGCTGGGCGGGGGGCCGTCGGCCGACGGTGTGCGGGACTACGCGCTGTGGTTCCCGCGTCCGCATCTGCTGGGTTTCTGGCTGGTGGACGCGGACGGGCACCGTTTCACGCGCGAGGTGCGGACCGCCGGGCCGACGCTGCTGTGGACCCGTCGGACGGGCGGGGAGGACGTGACGCTGCGGCTGGAGGGGGTCATGTCGAAGGACCGTGCGGTGGGGATCGCGAACTCGTTCGAGAAGCAGTCCGGGAAGTCCTCGAAATAGTCGGCGGAGGGTGGGAACCCCGGCGGCTCGGGCGGTGTACCAGAAGTGACACGCGGCTCGCGGGAGGGCCGCACGGGACCGACCGGTGGGGGGAAGCGATGCGTGGCGGGAGGAGCAGGACTCGTGAACTGGGCGCGCTGTCGGGGGCGTTGACGGTGACGCTCGGGCTGATGGTGTGGGGCGCGTCGTCGGCTTGGGCCGACGGGGATGAGGCATGGGCGGCGGTGCGGACCCAGAGCCGGGATGTGCCCGACGTGGCGATGATCGTCGCCGGTGGCACGGGGCAGACCGAGGTGGTGCGGTCCGGGCAGCAGGCCTTCGCCCGTCTGCGGCAGCTGCTGCGGCCGACCTATACGGGGACGGAGCGGGTGCCGGAGGCGTGGACCGAGGGTCGCTATCCGCCCGTGGTCGTCACCGTGATCTGGGGGCTGACGGGAGTCGGAGGCTGGCCGGAGACAGACCGGGCACCAGGCGGGGACGTGGCCATCGAGCGACAGGACCAGCTGTTCGTGGCGGCCGACGGCACCCCCTGGATACGGAGCGATCCCGCCCCGGCCGTCCAGGACGACGACCTCCGCTGGCATCGGGCACCGCGCTCGGTGTTCGTCCAGCTGGAGCAGGCGAAGGTGCTGAGCGGGCTGGGCGAAGGGGCGAGCGGGGCCCGGCCGGGCGAGGACGGGACCTCCGGAGGCGAGACCACCACGCGGAAGGTCACCGCCGGCGAGGCCGGCCGTGGTCGGGAAAGTGTCTGGTGGGCGGTTCCCGGGCTGGCGGTGGGGCTCGCGGCCGGGGCCGGGGGCACGTTCCTGATACGCCGCGCGGCGGCCCGGCAAGGTGCCGGACCGCCGCGGGAGGAGCCACGTCAGGAACTCATCGACCTCTGAGCGGCCGCTCACGGGGCGACGGGAAAATCGCCGGCCCCAGCCGGTCATCGATCTTCGTGAGTCACCGGTCTTTGACAACTCAAGAGTGGATGTTCGCCCCAGGGCGTCAGCCCAGGTCGATCTCCGGGTACAGCGGGAAGCCGGCCACCAGGTCCGTCGCACGGCGGGAGATCTCGTCCGCGATCTTCGGGTCGAGGACGTGCTGGGCCTTGGAGGGGGCGCCCGACTTGGTGGTGCCCGGCTCGGCGGTGGTCAGGACACGGTCGATCAGGCCCGCCACCTCGTCCATCTCCGCCGTGCCCAGACCGCGCGTGGTCAGGGCGGGGGTGCCGATGCGGATGCCGGACGTGTACCAGGCGCCGTTCGGGTCGGCGGGGATGGCGTTGCGGTTGGTGACGATGCCGGACTCGAGGAGCGCGGCCTCGGCCTGGCGGCCGGTGAGCCCGTAGGAGGAGGCGACGTCGATCAGGTTGAGGTGGTTGTCCGTGCCGCCGGTGACCAGGGTCGCGCCCCGGCGCATCAGGCCCTCCGCCAGCGCCCGGGAGTTGTCCACGATGCGCTGGGCGTAGTCCTGGAAGGACGGCTGACGCGCCTCGGCCAGGGCGACGGCCTTGGCGGCCATGACGTGCGGGAGCGGGCCACCGAGGACCATCGGGCAGCCTCGGTCGACCTGGTCCTTGAGGGAGTCGTCGCACAGGACCATGCCGCCGCGCGGGCCGCGCAGCGACTTGTGGGTGGTGGTGGTGACGATCTGGGCGTGCGGCACCGGGTCGAAGTCGCCGGTCAGCACCTTGCCCGCGACCAGGCCCGCGAAGTGCGCCATGTCCACCATCAGGGTCGCCCCGACCTCGTCGGCGATCTCGCGCATGATGCGGAAGTTCACCAGGCGGGGGTAGGCCGAGTAACCGGCGACGATGATCAGCGGCTTGAACTCGCGGGCGGAGACCCGCAGCGCCTCGTAGTCGATCAGGCCGGTCGCCGGGTCGGTGCCGTAGGAGCGCTGGTCGAACATCTTGCCGGAGATGTTCGGGCGGAAGCCGTGGGTGAGGTGGCCGCCGGCGTCCAGGGACATGCCGAGCATGCGCTGATTGCCGAAGGCCTGGCGGAGCTCGGCCCAGTCGGCGTCGGTGAGGTCGTTGACCTGGCGGACGCCGGCCTTCTCCAGGAAGGGGACCTCGACACGGTCGGCAAGTACGGACCAGAACGCTACGAGGTTGGCGTCGATGCCGGAGTGCGGCTGGACGTAGGCGTGGCGGGCGCCGAACAGCTCCTTGGCGTGCTCGGCGGCGAGGGACTCGACGGTGTCGACGTTGCGACAGCCGGCGTAGAAACGGCGCCCGATGGTGCCCTCGGCGTACTTGTCGCTGAACCAGTTGCCCATCGCGAGGAGGGTGGCCGGGGAGGCGTAGTTCTCCGAGGCGATCAGCTTGAGCATCTCGCGCTGGTCGGTGACCTCCTGGCCGATGGCGTCGGCCACGCGCGGCTCGACGGCGCGGATCACATCGAGGGCGGCGCGGAAGGCGGTGGACTCGGTGGAGAGGGACTCGGCTGACATGAGGGACCTCCGGACGTCGGCATTCAGCGTTCACGGTACGGCCCAGGCGCACGGCACTGTCTCTGCTCGGGCCGCTCCCTGATGGTCGGTCCCATCCCAGCGCGCCAGTCACGGCCCGCCGGTCAGCCTACCGGGCCCGCCTGACGGCGCAGGTCCCTCGTCCACCATGCGAGCGACGATAGGAACAGGGGGATCCTCATCCCGGGAGGCGCCGTGACCACCATGGAGAACCTGATCGCCGCCGCCGACGCGCACAGTGCGCACACCTATCACCCGCTGCCCGTGGTGATCGCCACCGCCGAGGGCGCCTGGATGACCGATGTCGAGGGGAGGCGCTATCTGGATCTGCTGGCCGGTTACTCGGCACTCAACTTCGGCCACCGCAACCGACGCCTGGTGGCGGCGGCGAAGGCCCAGCTGGAGCGCGTGACGCTGACGTCGCGGGCCTTTCACCACGACCGGTTCGCGGCGTTCTGCTCCGAGCTCGCCGAGCTGTGTGGGATGGAGATGGTGCTGCCGATGAACACGGGCGCGGAGGCGGTGGAGACCGCCGTGAAGACGGCCCGGAAGTGGGGGTACAAGGTCAAGGGCGTGCCCGCGGAGATGGCGAAGATCGTGGTCGCCGCAAACAACTTCCACGGGCGTACGACGACGCTGATCAGCTTCTCCACGGACTCCCAGGCGCGCGCGGACTTCGGGCCGTACACACCGGGCTTCGAGATCGTGCCGTACGGGGATCTGACGGCGATGCGTTCGGCGGTCACGGAGAACACGGTGGCCGTGCTGCTGGAGCCGATCCAGGGCGAGGCCGGGGTGCTGGTGCCGCCGGCCGGCTATCTGCCGGCGGTGCGGGAGTTGACCCGGGAGCGGGACGTGCTGTTCGTCGCGGACGAGATCCAGTCGGGGCTGGGGCGGACGGGAAGGACCTTCGCGTGCGAGCACGAGGACGTGGTGCCCGATGTGTATGTGCTCGGCAAGGCGCTGGGCGGTGGGGTCGTGCCGGTGTCGGCGGTGGTGTCGAGTGCCGCGGTGCTCGGGGTGTTCCGGCCCGGGGAACACGGGTCCACCTTCGGCGGCAATCCGCTGGCCTGCGCGGTGGCCCTGGAGGTGATCGCGATGCTGCGGACGGGCGACTTCCAGGCGCGGGCGACTGAGCTCGGGGCGCATCTGCACCGGGAGTTGGGCGCGTTGGCCGGGACGGGGAGGGCCACGGCGGTCCGGGGGCGCGGTCTGTGGGCGGGCGTGGACATCCATCCGCGGTACGGCACGGGACGGGAGGTGTCCGAGAAGCTGATGGACCGCGGAGTCCTGGTGAAGGACACCCACGGCCCGACGATCCGCATCGCACCACCCCTCGTCGTCGAAAAGGAGGATCTGGAGTGGGGGCTGGCCCAGCTGAGGGGTGTGCTGGGCCTTTAGTCACCCTCGTGCACCACGGGGGCGACCAGGCACACACCGTGCACCAAGAGGCCACGAACACCCGTGCGTCACAGGATCACATGCGGCAGGAAGCGTGCGAACTCGTCCGTGATCAGGCCGGACGACTCTCGGATGCCCAGCCCCGCCGACTCGTCCTCGACCACCCACGCGCCGAGTACGACGCGGTTGCCGTCGAAGTCGGGCAGCGGGGCCAACTCCTGATAGCAGCAGGCCTCTTCGCGCGGGACCGGCTCGGTGCCGGGCTCGTGGATCGTGACGCCCGCTCCCTCGCGGCCCAGCAGGGGCTTGGCGACGTAGCCGGTGGTCGAGGCCAGTTCGCGGGGCCCGTCCAGATAGGCGGGGAGGAGGTTCGGGTGGCCGGGGTACAGCTCCCAGAGGACGGCGAGCAGGGCCTTGTTGCTGAGCAGCATCTTCCAGGCGGGCTCGATCCACAGAGTGGTGCCGGTGCCGCCGCCGTTGTCGAGGGTGTCGAGGACATGACCTCCGAAGCGGTCGGTGGTGAGCCACTCCCACGGGTACAGCTTGAAACAGCTGCGGATGAAGCGGAGTTGGTTGTCGACGAAGCGGCCGGAGAGACGGTCCCAGCCGATCTCCTCCATGGAGATCCAGTCGGTGACGAGGCCCGCCTGCTCGGCGGTCTCCTTCAGATAGGCGACGGTCATCAGGTCCTCGCCGAGTTCGTCGTCCGAGGAGTGCGCGAAGTACAGGGGGCTGCCGGGCGGGAGGAGGGCGGCCTGTCGTTTCCAGGCGGCGACGAGGCGTTCATGGAGGGAGTTCCACTGGTCGGCGCCCGGGAAGCGGTCCTCCATCCAGAACCACTGGGGGGAGGCGGCCTCGACCAGGGAGGTGGGGGTGTCGGCGTTGTACTCCAGGAGCTTCGCCGAGCCGGTGCCGTCGTAGCGGAGGTCGAAGCGGCCGTAGACGGAGGGGAGTTCGGCACGGCGCTGCCAGGCCTCGGCGACGGCCTGGGCCACGCGCGGATCGGTGATGCCCAGGGCGGAGAAGCGGTCCCGCGTGACGATGTGGTCGGCGGCGGCCAGGCACATGCGGTGGAGTTCCTCGACGACCTCCTCCAGTGCCTCGACCTCGTCAAGGGTGAAGGAGTAGTACGCGCTCTCGTCCCAGTAGGGGCGCAGGGAGCCGTCGGAGTGTCGGGTCAGGGGGTAGATGAGGCCCTGTTCCTCGACGGTCCGCTGCCAGCCGGGCCGGGGGTTGAGGGTGTGCCGCTGCATAGTGGCTCAGCCGCCCGAGCTGCCCTTGCCGCCGCCGAAGCCGCCCCGGGAGACACCGTGGCCGGAACCGCCGGAGGACTTGCGGGGCTTGATGAAGGAGCCGCCTTCGACCCAGCCGTCCTCTTTCTTGCCCTCGTAGTACCAGGTGCCGCGGACGGAGGTGCTGGTGGACTTGCAGTTCTTGTCGGCGACGACCTTGTAGCCCTTGGCCAGGTTGTAACTGTCGCGGTCCACGCAGCGCTTGTCGGGCTCGGAGGAGCAGGCGGTGAGGGCGGCGGCGAGAAGACCCATGCCGCCGAGTACGACCGTCCCCGAGCGTAGTTGCCGACCTGCGTCCGCCATGTTCGCCTCTCCCCGTTTGCTGTACCTGTCCCAGGTTGTCCGGGCCACAGCCTAAAGAGAGGTAAGAGCGCAGCTCGCAGCACCCCCTCCCAACGCGCCTCTCCCCTACAGTCACTTTGTGATCTTTGGGATGGTGTGCGCTCTCGGTGCGGCAGTCTGCTTCGGTACGGCGACGGTATTGCAGGCGGTGGCCGCGCGAGCGGCCACCGAGGGAGGCGGCGGAGAGGCTGCGCTGCTGCTGCGGGCCCTGCGGCAGTGGCGGTACATCGCCGGGCTCGCCCTGGACGGGCTGGGGTTCCTGCTGCAGATCGTGGCTCTGCGGTCGATCCCCATCTACGCGGTGGCCGCGGCCCTCGCGTCCAGCCTCGCGGTCACGGGAGTGGTCGCGGCCCGGCTGCTGCATGTGCGGCTCAGCGGGGTGGAGTGGGGCGCGGTGGGGGTCGTGTGCGCCGGGCTGGCGATGCTGGGGCTGGCGTCGGGGGCCGAGGGGGATCGCGCCGGGTCGGCGGCGTTGAAGTGGGCGATGCTCGCGGTCGCCGTCGCGGTGCTGGTGCTCGGGCTGGTCGGTGGGCGGTGGTCCGGGCGGGGGCGGGCGCTGGTGCTCGGGCTGGGAGCCGGATTCGGGTTCGGGGTGGTGGAGGTGTCGGTCCGGCTGATCGACACACTCGCCCCGTCGCATCTGCTCACCAACCCGGCGACCTACGCCCTGCTCATCGGCGGAGGCGCCGCCTTCCTGCTGCTGACCTCGGCCCTGCAGCGCGGCTCGGTCACCACGGCGACCGCCGGAATGGTGATCGGCGAGACGATCGGGCCGGCGGCGGTGGGGGTGGTGTGGCTCGGGGACCGCACCCGGGAGGGCCTGACCTGGCTCGCGGTGCTGGGGTTCGTGATCGCGGTGGCGGGGGCCTTGGCACTGGCCCGGTTCGGGGAAGCGCCGGTGGAGGACGAGACATCGGCGGAGCCGGCGTAAAGCCTCAAGCCACTCCCACCGGGCTATTCCATCACGCTTCTCCTTCATCCCGGAAAAGCCAGGGAGGACCGGGGAAAGCGATCGCGCAACTTTGACAATCCAACCGGCAAGCACTTCCCGGAATTCAGAAAAAGTCACCTCGCTTAGAAGTCCACAGAGCAGGTCAAGGCGACCGAAAGGCCAATAAAAGAGTACGATCCGGACAGCTGGAAAAACGCCGGTTGAGAATTGAACGTGCTGCGGAGTTTTCGCGTACTGGACGGCGTGACCAGTAATCCCGCAACCGCAACCGCGGCCTATCACGTGGCACCGGACCGTGAGTCCGACTTCCGCTCGTGGGATTCGCCGGGGCGGGGACGGCCCGCGCCTGGGAGGACGCGAGGCGCGGGCCGTCCCCGCTGCCGAAATGGAAGATGTGGTTCATCAACATGAGCGCGGTCTTCCGCCGCTGCTCCTGTTCAATATCATCGCCATTCCCCATCTCGGCGGACTCGATCCGTTCGTCCGCACGCCGTTTCATTTTCTTGAAGGAACGCTGGAGCCGGGGCATCGGAATCCAGGTGACGATTGCCGTGACACACAGGCACAGGGAGGTGGGCGGATGAAGACCCTGCTCATCGACAATTACGACTCGTACACCTACAACCTGTTCCAGCTGATCGCCGAGGTCAACGGCGAGGAACCGGTTGTGGTCCTGAACGACGCCGACGAAATCCCCACCGGAATTCCCGATCTCGTGGAACACCTCACGCAATTCGACAATGTCGTGGTGTCCTCGGGGCCCGGGCACCCGGCCGAGGCCCGTGACTTCGGGCTCAGTGCCGTGGTGCTCGCCGAGTCGACCGTCCCTGTACTCGGCGTCTGCCTGGGGCACCAGGGCATCGCCCTCGGGGAGCAGGGCGTGGTGGCGCCCGCAGCGCAGCCCCGGCACGGGCATCTGTCCACGGTCCGGCACGACGGACGGGACCTGTTCCAGGGACTGCCTCAGGACTTCACCGCCGTCCGCTACCACTCGCTGGCGGTGCAGGAGCCGCTGCCGGAGACGCTGGAAGCCACCGCCTGGGCGGAGGACGGGGTGCTGATGGGGATCAGGCACCGCAGCCGACCGCTGTGGGGTGTGCAGTTCCATCCGGAGTCGGTGCTCACCGAGTACGGGCACCGGATGCTGGTCAACTTCCGCAATCTCACGGCGGAACGGGCCCGCAGACTGCGGACGAAGAACACCGCCGTCACCCCGGACGCGGCGGCGATCCCGACCTCCGTGACGGCCATCCCGCGTCCTCGCCGGGCGTCGGGCGCCGCCCCCGCCTACCGTCTGCACTACCGTCGGATCGCCGGCGCGGTCGACGCGGAGGCCGCGTTCACACGGATGTACGGGGCGTCGCACAGGTCGTTCTGGCTGGACAGCGCGCTGGTCGAGGAGGGCCGGTCGCGGTTCTCGTTCTTCGGTGACGACAGCGGGCCGCTCGCGGAGTATGTGCGTTACGACGTCGAGAGCGGGCGGTGCGAGGTCAAGCGGGCGGGGCGGCCGACGCGGAAGGTCGCGGCGAGCGTCTTCGACTATCTGCGACGGCAGTTGACGAGCCGGCGGGTGGATGCGGACGGGCTGCCGTTCGACTTCACCGGGGGCTATGTCGGTTACTTCGGCTACGAGGTGAAGGCCGACTGCGGTTCACCGAACCGGCACTCCTCCGACGTCCCGGACGCCTGCTGGCTGTTCGCGGACCGGTTGATCGCGGTGGACCATCTGCGGGGGTTCACCTACGCGGTCTGTCTGGCCGAGGCCACCCCTCAGGGCGCGCGGGAGGCCGAGAACTGGCTGGAGAGCGCGGTGGCCCAGCTGACCTTCGTCGCCGCGGACCACGAACGGACCCCGCTGCCCGTCGCCCCGGGGCCCGACCTCGGTGCCGCCGAGCCATGGCTGGTGCGGGACCGAGCCCGGTACATCGCAGATATCGAGGCATCCCGGCGGGAGTTGAGGGCGGGGACGAGCTACCAGATCTGTCTCACCGACGCGGCCCGCATACCCGCTCCGCCCGACGCGTTCGACTTCTACCGGGTGCTGCGCCGGGTCGACCCGGCGCCGTACGCGGCCTTCCTGAGGTTCGGGGACGTCGATGTGGCCGGCTCCTCCCCCGAACGGTTCCTGCGGATCACCCGGGACGGGGTGGCACAGGCCCGGCCGATCCAAGGGACCGCGCCGCGCGGTGACGGGCCGGAGGAGGACGCCCGGCTGCGAGACGCGCTGGCGGCGGACGCCAGGACACGCGGCGAGAACCTGGTGATCGTCGACCTGCTCCGCAACGACCTGGGGCGGGTGTGCCGTGCGGGTTCGGTGCGGGTGACACGGCTGATGGCGACGGAGACGTACGCGACCGTGCACCAGTTGGTCTCCACCGTCGAGGGGCGGCTCAAGGACGGCACGGACGCGGTGGACTGCGTACGGGCCTGTTTTCCCGGCGGTTCGGTGACCGGGGCGCCGAAGCTGCGCACGCTGGAGATCATCGACTCACTGGAGACCGAGGCACGGGGCGTGCACTCCGGGGCGCTCGGCTACCTGGGGTGCAGCGGTGGTGCCGATCTCAGCATCGTCCTACGGACCGCCGTGATCGCCGACGGGCTGATGCAGGTGGGCGCCGGGGGTGCGATCGTGCTCGACTCCGATCCGGTCGCCGAGTACGACGAGATGCTGCAGAAGACGGCGGCGCAGCTGCGGGCGCTGCAGCTGTACACCACCGATCGGGTTCGGGAGCAGCGGGAGTTCACGGCCGCCCGCGCCGATGCCCGGCATGAGCCCACGGTGGCCGAGGAGCCGGTGCGATGACGACGACTCCGCAGACGGTGCGGTCCCCGGTCGAGGCCGGCGGGGAGGCTGGCGTGGAGAGCGGCCCACGGGCCCACGCCGAAGCAGACACGGAGGCCCCCGGCAATCTCGCCGTCCAGCTGGCCGATCTCGCCGAGCGGCGCGGCTGGGGCGCGCGGGCCGCCTTCCATCAGGGGCATCGCACCTGGACCCACGGCGAGGTGCACGCGCTCGCGGCGAGGGCGGCCACCGTGCTCGCCGGTCAGGGGGTACGGCCCGGTGACCGGGTGGTGCTGGCGCTGCCGGACGGGATCGCCTGGGTGACGGCGTTCCTCGCCATCGCCCGGCTGGGTGCCGTGGCCGTGCTGGTGAACCCCGAACTCCCGGCGGCCGA
>Ga0182008_10001039_pt1 | contig 19279 bp, 18 predicted proteins | sample Sormic07211129_1_FD_120482 | JGI IMG/M metagenome (GOLD analysis project Ga0182008, IMG submission 120482) | Rhizosphere microbial communities from Sorghum bicolor, Mead, Nebraska, USA - 072115-129_1 metaG | ecosystem: Host-associated > Plants > Roots > Rhizosphere | place: USA: Nebraska...
CCCTGCCCCGACGGGACACGGCGTCGGTCCCGGCGGCACCGCCGCCCGGACTCCTGTCGATGCTGTCGGCCGAAGATCTCGCCGCCGAACAGCCCTCGATCGAAACACTGCAGCGTGTCGGCCGACTGCTGCGGGCTCTCCCGGAACCCGGCTGATGCCGCCGGCTCGGAACAAGGAGCGCATCGCATGACCGAAAACCCTTCGCCCGATTCCCTGGGCGGGATTCTGACCTCGCTGCGAGAACGGGTGATGGGGGTCAGCGAGAGCGTCCTGTCCACCGTGGACGGCCTGCTCGTCGAAGCGGACGCCGACACCATCCACCCGGAGTCCATCGCCGCCCTCGCCGCCGCGACCCTCGGTGTGGCCCGCCGTATGGCCGACACCGCCCAGACCGGCGCGCTGCGCGAGGTGGTCGTCCGCTGCGGCTCGGGGCATGTCGTCGTGGTGGCCGTGGGCGAGCGCGCCCTGCTCACCGTGACGAGTGACGACGGACTCGACCTCGCCGCGTTCCAGCGTGAGTCGCCGGTCACCGTGGAGGCGCTGAAGCAGGTGCTCGCCGCCGACGTGGCCCACTGAGCTCCACGGGACGGATCGCCCGCACGCACATCACTCGAACGTGCTAATCCGCGGTTCATCAGCCCGCGGACCCGCCTGCCCCGCCCTAGGCTCGTCGGCCGGAGGAGGGTCGGCCGGGGAGGGCTGTGATGGAGGCGGTTCCGGCGCGGGCGCGTGTGTACGTCGCCTGTGCCGTCCTCTGCGCCCTGCTCTGTGTGCTGCCCCTGCCGAGGACACACGCGCCCTGGTGGGGGGTGCTGCTGCTGGCGGTCGTCTACGCGGTCTGCGAACAGGCCGCCGCCCGCTGGCGCTTCGCGGGAACGTTCTATCCCGTCCTCCTCGCCGGTGCCTTCCTGCTGCCCCCGGCCGCCGCCGCGCTGGTCCCGCTGCCGGGTGTGCTGCTCTCCCGCGTCGAGCAACGGCCGTACGCCCTACGGCGGTTGTGGCGCGCGGCCCAACTGGCCCTCGGCGTCTGGGCCGCGGGCTCGGTGCACTGGGCGCTCGGCGGCCGGGACGCGCTCGTCGGCGCCGTCTTCCCCTACGCGCTGGTGCCCGCCGGGGCGGCCGTGCTCGCCTTCTGCCTGGCGCTGGCCCTCCTCGACGGCGGGATCCTGGCGACCGCCGAACGGATTCCGCTACGGCGGGCCTGGCGCGGTCTGTTCGTACGGTCCCTCGCTCCCGTCGCCGTGCACGGGCTGGCCGGGCTGATGATGGCGGTCCTGTGGCGCAGCCCGTTCGGGCCCGTCGCCGCGCTGCTCGTACTGCTGCCGATGTGTGTGTCCTGGTGGGTGTTCGCGCAGTACCACCGGGAGCGGGCGGCGCACCAGGCGACCATCCGGGCGCTGGTCCAGGCCGTCGACATCAAGGACGGGTACACCCGCGGGCACAGCGAGCGGGTCGGGCAGGCCTCGATGATGATCGCGCGGGAACTGGGCATGGACGACGCGCGGGTCGAGGTGCTCCGCTTCGCCGGGATCCTGCACGACGTGGGCAAACTCGGCGTCCCCACACGGCTGTTGCGCAAGGACGGGCCGCTGACCGCCCAGGAGCGGCGGGTGATCGAGCTGCATCCCGAGTACGGGCACGAGATGGTGCGCGGAATCGGCTTTCTCGGGGAGGCCAGGGCGGCCGTGCTCCACCATCACGAGCGGCTGGACGGCAGCGGATACCCGTACGGGCTGGTGGGCGGTCAGATCCCGGAGTCCGCGCGGGTGGTGGCGGTCGCGGACGCCTTCGACGCCATGACCTCCACGCGCTCCTACCGGCGGGCACGGCCCGTGCCGGTCGCGCTGGAGGAACTGGAGCGGTGCGCGGGCGCGCAGTTCGACCCCCGGATGGTGGCCGCGCTGGTCCGCGCACTGCTCCGGGACGGATGGCACCCCACAGTGACGGCCGACGAGGAACACGATCCCCGGATCCCCACCCCTTCGCTCCCGGAGCGCCCGGGGGTACGGCGGTGAGGGGGCGCTGCGCGGGGCGGTCCGGGGGTGTGGTGCGGAGGCGGGGCGGGCGGTTCGGACTCGCCGTTCTCATTCATGCCTGCGCCGCCCTTCTCGCCGTCGGGTCGTTCGCCGTGACTCTCTGGACCGGTGTGGAAGAGCGTCCGACCGCCCTTGCCTTCGGGGTGCTCATCGCCGTCGGCGAGCTCAGCCGCTGGACCGGCGCCCGGGTGCGGGAGGCCGCGCCGCTGGGGGCCGCCGGGGCCCTGTCGTACGCGCTGCTCGGGGCGGACGCCGGGCAGCCGACGCAGCACGGGGTGACCCAGGTGGTGACCGTCGTCCTCGCCGCCTCGCTGCTGGGCGGTGTCCCGCACACCGCGTGCGGCCAGCGACCGATGCTCGACCATCTCGCCCGCCGCGTCCTCACCGTCGGCTTCACCGCCGTCTGCTTCCAACCCCTCTACAACCGGGGGGTGTTCGAGAAGTGGAGCGGCCCGGCCTACGCCCTTCTGCTGCTCGCGCTCCTCACCCTCACCGCCCTGTGCGACTGCGTCCTCGCCGCCGCGCTCGCGCACGCCCGCACCGGCTGGCCCTTCGGCCCCCTGCTGAGGGACGAGCTGCGCGGACTGCTCGGCATCGGGTCGGCCGTGGGCGCGACCGGCGCGGTGATGGCGCTCGCCGTGGCCGTCGTAGGACTGTGGGCCCTGCCCGTCTTCTCGTTGCCGCTGCTGCTGACCCAGCTGTCCTTCAAGCGGTACGCGGCCGTCCGGACGACGTACCGCCAGACCATCGCCTCCCTCGCCCGGGCCACCGAGATCGCCGGATACACCCCCGCCGGTCACGCCCGCCGGGTCGCCGAGCTCAGCCGGGCCGTCGGCCGCGACCTGGGGCTCACCCGGCCGGAGCTGGCCGTCCTCGAATCCGCGGCCCTCATGCACGACATCGGCCAGCTCAGCCTCGTCGACCCGGTCCCGGCGGGCGCCACCGCGGCCCTCCCCGGCGCGGAACAGCGCCGGATCGCGCTGCTGGGCGGGGCCGTCGTACGCCAGACCGGGGTGGACCGGGCGGTCGCCGTGGTCGTGGAGCGGCAGGCCGATCCGTACCGGGAGCAGCCGGTCGCGGCCCGGATCGTCCGGGCCGTGAACGCCTACGAGGAGAAGGTGCGCGACGCCGGTCCGGGCGGGCCGCTCAGGGCGCTGGAGGAGCTGCGCCTGGGGACCGCCGGGGACTACGCCCCCGAGGTCGTCGAATCGCTGGCCCGGGTCCTGGCGAGGGACTGTCTGACCCCCCTCCCGGCTGGGTAACCCATGGGTAATGAGCGCCCTTCCAGCCGCACGTGGTTGGATGCGAATGAGAGGGTGTCCGGGGGCGGTACTAGCCAGCCCACTCCACGGAACTGGCAGGCGGGAATCGTGAGGATCTTCGGCAAGGGACGGCACCGGCCCTCCGCCTCCTGGCGGCAGGCCACGGATCGCGCCTTCACTCTGATCGGCGACGGCCGTTACGAGGACGCGGGTGCGCTGCTGACGCGCGCCGCCGATCTGGAGCCGTGGCTGTCGGAGTCCTGGTTCAACCTCGCCCTGCTGCACAAGTTCCGGCACGACTGGGAGCAGGCGCGGGCCGCGGGTCTCAGGGCCGTCGCGCTGCTCGACCGGGAGACCGGGGCGCCCGACTGGTGGAACGTGGGCATCGCGGCGACGGCCCTGCAGGACTGGCCGCTGGCCCGCCGGGCCTGGCAGGCGTACGGGCTGCGGGTGCCGGGGGCCGCCGCGGCGGGCAGTGAGCCGGTGGGCATGGAGCTCGGCAGCGCGGCCGTCCGGCTGTCGCCGGAGGGCGAGGCCGAGGTGGTGTGGGGGCGGCGGCTGGATCCCGCGCGGATCGAGGTGCTGTCGATTCCCCTGCCGTCCTCCGGGCGCCGCTGGGGCGAGGTCGTCCTGCACGACGGGGTGCCGCACGGCGAGCGGACCACGGCCGCCGGGCACGCCTACCCCGTCTTCGACGAGATCGAGCTGTGGGCGCCGTCGCCCGTGCCCACCTGGGTGGTGCTGCTGGAGGCGGCGACCGAGGCGGACCGGGACGCGCTGGAGCAGCTGGCCGCGGACGCGGGCTTCGCCGCCGAGGACTGGTCCTCGTCCGTACGGCTGCTGTGCCGGATGTGCTCGGAGTCGCGGATGCCCTCCGACGAGGGCGACGGGGAGCACCTGGACCCCCATGACCACAGCGAACCCGGTCACCCCGGCCCCCTGGGCCACCGCACCGACGGACAGCTGTGGGTGCCGGAGCGGGAGTGCGGGGTGGCCGCGCCGGCCTCGCTGGTGCGGGGGCTGTTGGACGGATGGGTCGCGGACAGCCCGGATTCGCGGGACTGGCGGGATCTGGAAGAGGTCTGCTGAACATTCGCCGTACCCTGGATCCGCATCACAACCCCCGTCGTTTCATTTGTTTGTGCAGGAAGGCATACGTCGGTCATGGCGCAGCAGGACACCGATCAGCAGCACGCGGGCGTGCTCCCCGTGGACGACGAGGGCTTCGTCATCGACACCGGGGAGACCGAGGAGCGGGAGGCGGCCTGGCGTGAGCGCGGCACCTCGCGGCCGATCACCGTGGTCGGGAACCCCGTTCTGCACAAGGAGTGCAAGGACGTCACCGATTTCGGCGACGAGCTGCAGCAGCTGGTCGCGGACATGTTCGCCTCGCAGCGCACCGCCGAGGGCGTGGGCCTGGCCGCCAACCAGATCGGCGTCGACCTGAAGGTCTTCGTGTACGACTGCGGGGACGACGAGGGCGTGCGGCACGTGGGGGTCGTCTGCAACCCCAAGCTGGTCGACCTGCCCGCCGAGCGGCGCCGGCTGGACGACAGCAACGAGGGGTGCCTCTCGGTGCCCACCGCGTACGCGCCGCTCGCCCGGCCGGACTACGCCGAGGTGACCGGTCAGGACGAGAAGGGCAACCCGATCAGGGTGCGCGGCACCGGCTACTTCGCTCGGTGTTTGCAGCACGAGACCGACCACCTGTACGGCTACCTCTACATCGACCGGCTGTCCAAGCGCGAGCGCAAGGACGCCCTGCGGCAGATGGCCGAGAACGAGCCCCGCTACCCCGTGGTCGCCAACGACTGAGCTCCCCGGAGCGCTCACCGGCCCCGTACGCACGGCGTCCGTTCGGGTTTCCCGTCCCGACCGGGCGCCGTTCGTGTGTCCGTCGCACGTTCGATCGCATGTCTGGGCGTAGTGATCGACAACCGGTCACACAAGGGGAGAATCCCGGCAGTCCGGGGTGGTGAATGGAGCAAATCCGTTCCCAGATCGGTCAGTTGTGGTGCTGAATAGGAACTGCGGGGATACGCAACGGCGCACGCCGGGCACATCGGGAGGGGCGTGCGTAACTGGCGGCTGAGAGGGGCTCGTTCGTGCCTGCTTTCCCATACAGCACCACATCGACCGGGACCGCCGTCGCGGTCCCACCGTCGCTCTCTCTTCCGGTGATCGAGGCAGCGTTTCCCCGGCAACTCCATCCCTATTGGCCTCGACTCCAGGAGAAGACACGCACCTGGATGCTGGAAAAACGGCTCATGCCCGCGGACAAGGTGGCGGAATATGCCGATCGACTGTGCTACACGGACCTCATGGCCGGGTACTACCTGGGTGCCCCGGACGAGGTGCTCCAGGCGATAGCCGACTACAGCGCGTGGTTCTTCGTCTGGGACGACCGGCACGACCGTGACATCGTCCATCGAAGGCCGGCCGCCTGGCGCCGGCTCCGGCTCCGGCTGCACGCGGCGCTGGACTCCCCGCGGCGGTACCTGCACCACCAGGACCCGCTGGTCGCCGCCTTCGCGGACAGCGTGGTCCGGCTGTACTCGTTCCTGCCGGACACCTGGAACGCCCGCTTCGCCCGGCACTTCCACGCGGTGATCGACGCGTACGACCGGGAGTTCCACAACCGCACCGAGGGCGTCATTCCGACGGTCGAGGAATACCTCGTCCTACGCCGGCTCACCTTCGCGCACCATATCTGGACCGATCTCCTCGAACTCAGCGCGGGGTGCGAACTGCCGGACATCGTGAGGAAACACCCGGCGTTTCGCAGGGCGGCACTGCTGAGCCAGGAATTCGCCGCCTGGTACAACGACCTCTGCTCGCTCCCGAAAGAAATAGCGGGGGACGAGGTGCACAATCTCGGAATCAGTCTCATCGCACACGAGGGGCTGACTCTGGAAGAGGCGATCGCCGAAGTCGGGCGACGCGTCGAGAAATGCATTTCCGATTTCGTCGTGGCCGAGCGGGGCGCTCTTCGCTTCGCCGAGATACTGGCCGACGGCACCGTACGCGGAAAAGAACTCAGCGTGGCCGTCGGTGTCTGCGTCCGCAATATGCGGAACTGGTTCTCCGCCGTCTACTGGTTCCACCACGAGTCCGGCCGGTACATGGTCGACAGCTGGGACGACCGGACCACGCCCCCGTACGTCAACAACGAAGCGGCAGGTGAGAAATGACCGTCGAGTCCGTCAGGCCCGTCGAGTCCGTCGAGCGGGTCGAGCCGCCCTTCGCCGACGGCGGGGTGCGGCTGCTCGGCCACGGCTGGAAGCTGCTGCGCGACCCGCTGGCCTTCCTGACCGGGCTGCGCGCGCAGGGCGACGTCGTACGGCTCCGGCTCGGACCCAAGACGGTGTACGCCGTCACCGCGCCCGAGCTCACCGGAGCCGTCGCCCTCAGTCCCGACTGGATCATCGCCGGGCCGCTGTGGGAGTCGCTGGAGAGCCTGCTCGGCAAGGAGGGCGTGGCCACTGCCAACGGCCCGCTGCACCGACGCCAGCGCCGCACCATCCAGCCCGCCTTCCGGCTCGACGCGATCCCCGGCTACGGGCCCGTCATGGAGGAGGAGGTCCGCGCTCTGATGGCGCGCTGGCGCTCCGGCGAGGTGATCGACGCCACCGCCGAGGCATTCCGGGTGGCCTGCCGGATCTCGGTGCGCTGTCTCATGCACGACACCTGCAACGACGAGCGGGCGGAACGCATATCCGGTGCACTGGCCACCTTGTTCCGCGGTATGTACCAGCGCATGGTCGTACCGCTCGGACCGCTTTATCGGGTGCCGCTTCCGGCCAACCGCGAATTCAACCGGGCGCTGGCCGATTTGCACCTCCTGGTCGACGAGATCGTCGCCGACCGCAGGGCCTCAGGTCAAAAGCCGAACGATTTGCTCACGGCTTTGCTGGAGGCCCGGGACGAGAATGGCGAGCCGATCGGGGAACAGGAGATCCACGACCAGGTCGTCGCCATGCTCACCGCGGGCGACGAATCCGTCGGCTCCACCGTCATGTCACTGCTCCTGGTGCTCACCGACCACCCGGACCTGGCCGACAAGATCCGCGCCGAGGTGAATAGCGTGGCCGTCGATCGGCCGATCGCATTCGAGGACGTCCGGAAGCTGACGTACACCGCGAATGTGGTTGTCGAGACAATGCGCCTGCATCCGTCCGTATGGATATTGACCCGGCGGGCGGTCACCGACACCGAGCTCGGCGGATACCGAATTCCCGCGGGCGCCGACATCGTGTACAGCCCGTACGCGATCCAGCGCGACCCGCGGTCCTTCGCCCGCCACGAGGAGTTCGACCCCGACCGCTGGCTGCCCGAGCGGGCGAAGGAGGTACCGAAGTACGCGATGAGTCCGTTCAGCGTCGGCAACCGCAAGTGCCCGGCCGACCACTTCTCGATGGCCGAGCTGACGCTGCTCACCGCCGAGGCGGCCCGGACCTACTCCTTCGAGCACGCGTCCGGCTCCGACACCCGGCCCCGGATCGGCATCACCCTGCGGCCGCGTGCGCTGAAGCTGCGGCCGACCCCTCGGTGAGCTGAGTCAGGCGGCCGCCTCCGGCCCCCGGAAGGTGCGCCGGTAGGCGTTCGGCGTGGTCCCGATCGCCTGGACGAACTGGTGACGCAGCGCGGCCGCGTTGCCGAAGCCCGCCCGTCCGGCGATCGCGTCCACCGTCTCGTCCGTCGCCTCCAGCAACCGCTGGGCCAGCAACACGCGTTGGCGCAGGATCCAGCGGTAGGGAGTGGTCCCCGTCTCCTGCTGGAAGCGGCGGGCGAAGGTCCGCGGCGACATGTGCGCGCGCTCGGCGAGCTGCTCGACGGTCACCTCCTGGTCGAGGTGCTGCTCCATCCACACCAGCACCCCGGCGACCGTGTCGCCGTGCGACCGGGGCAGCGGGCGCTCGATGTACTGGGCCTGGCCGCCGTCCCGGTGCGGCGGCACCACCATCCGCCGGGCGATCCGGTTGGCGATCTCCGGCCCCTGCTCCTGGCGCACGATGTGCAGACAGGCGTCGATGCCGGCGGCGGTGCCCGCCGAGGTGATCACCGAGCCCTCGTCGACGTAGAGGACATCGGGCTCGACGGTCAACCTCGGGTACGCCCGGGCCAGTTGCTCGGCGTCGTGCCAGTGCACGGCACAGCGCCGGTCGTCCAGCAGCCCGGCCGCCGCCAGCACGAAGACGCCGGAGCAGACGCTGAGCACCCGCGCCCCGCGCTCGACCCCGCGCCGCAGCGCCTGGAGCAGCTCCGGCGGGAACTCCCGGGTCCCGTAGCAGGCCCCGGCCGGCACGGCGATCAGGTCGGCCTCCTCCAGCCGCTCCAGACCGTGCTCGACGCGCATCGAGAAGCCCGCGCCGCGGGTGCTCAGCTCCGGTCCCTCCGCGGAGGCGACCGCGAAGTCGTACACGGGCAGTCCGTCGTCACTGCGGTCGGTGCCGAAGACCTCGCAGACCACGGCCAGCTCGAAGGGGTTCACGCCGTCGAGGACGACGGCGGCGACGTTCTGCAGCATGGCTCCAGTGTGCCTCAGGGTTGGCAGTATTTCGAGGGTCCACGGCAGTCCTGCCACTGTTTGTAAGGAGCTAACGGCGCGACAGTGGTGTCCATGGATACGGCACACATCGAAGGACTGATCGGAATGCTGACCGTTCTCGCCATCCTCGTTCTCCTGGTCCTGCCGGCCGTGCTCGGTATCGCCCGTGACCGCCGCATCGACCGCCAGATCCGCCAGGCAAGGCGTCACTTCACCACTACGGCGACCCACCACTCCTGAATGCCCAGGCAGGAGACCCGGCCGGGCTGCTTGGCGCACAACGGCCGGGTGGACTGCAGCCGGGTCTTCCCCTTCTCCACCGCCTTGAAGGCGGCGGAGGCGTCGCCGGGCTGCAGCACGATGCCGCTGTTGGTGGGCGTCAGCACGGACCCGTTCCCGGTGATCGGCTTCCAGGGCCGCTGCCTGGTCCCGTCGAGGCTGATCCGGAGCGTGTCGCCCACGGCCAGGCAGACGGTACGGCCGCTGTCGGAGGCGCCGAGCGTCGAGGCCGTCGTACACCCCGAGGCGCTCGGTGACGGGCTGCCGGCCGGGCCCGCCGTCCGGGTGGGCGAGGACGACACGCTGTCGCCGTCGCCGCCCTTGCCGCTGTCGGCCTGGTTGCCGCAGCCGGCGAGCACGAGGGCGAGTGCCGCGAGGGCGAGGGTCGTGTGGGGGATCGTTCGACGCATGGGGGCCTCCTCTCCCCTTTGACGTGTCACCCACATCCCTGGATCCACTCCTGTACGCACGACCGGGCCCCGGCCGCGAAGGCGGCGACCGGGGCCCGGGCTCGTACGGGCTCGTACGGGCTCGTACGGGGTCGTACGGGGTCGAGCGGGTTCCAGCGGGATCAGCTGGTCGTGACGGCGGTGTCGTCGATGACGAAGCTGGTCTGGAGCGAGGAGTCCTCGACACCGCTGAACTTCAAGGTGACGGTCGAGCCCGCGTAGGAGCTCAGGTCGAAGGACTTCTGCACGTAGCCCGAGGCGGCGTTGACGTTCGAGTACGTCGCCAGGGTGGTCGAACCGGCGCTCACCGTCAGCTTGTCGTACGCGGTGCTGCCGGTCTCGGCGGTGTCGATGTGCAGGTAGAAGGTGAAGGTGGCCTTGCAGCCGCTGGGCACGGTCACCGACTGGGAGAGCGTGTCGGTGTGGCTGGAGCCGTAGCCGTCGAGCCAGGCGTAGTACGAGCCCGCGTGCGCCGACTCACTGGTGGAGTTGGTGATGACCCCGCTGGACGCGGTCCAGGTGGTGTTGCCCGACTCGAAGCCGGCGTTGCCGAGCAACTGCGAGGACGTGCAGGTGCCGCCGCCGGAACCGACCGTCCAGCTGAAGGAGGCCGAGCCGGAGGCACCGGTGGAGTCCTTGGCGGTGACGGTGACCTGGTAGGTGCCCGCGGTGGACGCCGTACCGGAGATCAGACCGGTGGAGCTGCTGATGGACAGCCCGGTGGGCAGGCCGGAGGCGCTGTAGGTGAGCGCGGCGCCCGCGCTGTCGCTGGCGCTGATCTGCAGGCTGACCGAGCCGCCGGTCGTCGTCGACTGGCTGCCCGGGTTGGTGACGGTCACCGTGTTGCCCGAGGTGCTGCCGGCGGTGAAGGCGGTGGTGCCGTTCGGGGTGCCCCAGCCGGTCGGGCCGTCGTAGCCGGTCGTGGCGGTGCAGAAGTAGGACGTCGAGCAGGAGCCGTTGCTGCCGCTGGTGACGTCGTAGAGGTTGCTGGTGTGGGAGTACGGGTACTTCGCCGGGTAGTCACCGGAACCCGGGGTGCCGGCGAGGGCGTAGACGCCCGCGATGATCGGCGAGGAGGCGCTCGTACCGCCGTAGACGGCCCAACCGGACCCGCCGTAGGTGTCGTACACGGCCACACCGGTGGCCGGGTCGGCGACGGCGGAGACGTCGGCCTCCATGCGCTTGGTGCAGCCGGTGTCCGTCTGCCAGCTCGGCTTGGGGTCGTAGGCCGAGCAGCCGGAGCCCGTTCCCTCGGTGCTGCTGGTCTTCCACACGGACTCGGTCCAGCCGCGGGAGTTGGACGAGGTGGTCAGCGCGGTACCGCCCACCGCCGTCACGTACTGGGAGGTCGCCGGGTACTCGGCACCGTAGGCGCTGTCACCCGAGGAGACGGTGATGGCGACACCGGGGTGCTTGAAGTACGAGCTGTCCTCGCTGGTCTGGGAGGAGGACTCGGAGCCGCCCCAGCTGTTGGAGACGAACTTGGCGCCGAGCGCCACGGCCTCGTTCTCGGCTATGCCGAGGTCGGTGTTGCTCGCGGAGTTCGCCTCGACCAGGATGATGTTGCAGTTCGGGCAGACCGCGCTGACCATGTCGATGTCCAGCGCCTCCTCACCCGCCCAGCCGGTGTCGTTGCTGGGCAGCGAGGTCGTCGAACCGGTCTGGCTGACCTGCTTGAAGCAGCCGTTGGCGACCGTGCACGCGGACAGCCCGTACTGCGAGCGGTAAGTGGCCAGGTCGGAGGCCGCGTTGGGGTCGTTGTAGGCGTCGACCACGGCAACCGTCAGGCCCGAGCCGCCCGTCGAGGGCAGGTTGTAGGCGCTGTGCAGGTTGGCCGGGCTGAGGCCGGAGGGCGCGGCGGCGGCCACCGCCGACGCGAGCCGCTGCTTGACGTCCGTACGGCGCTGGGCGAAACAGGCCGCGTGGCCGGGCGACGCGGTGGAGCACAGGTGCTTGGTCGGCACCTTCTGACCGGCCTTGCCGGTCGAGTGGAAGGTCTGGCGCGCGGGGGAGGTGAGCGCCTTGGCGTTCTGCGTCACCCGGGAGGTGTGGGTCGTCGTGGGCGCCGCCTGTGCGGGCATGGCGACGAGCCCGGCGAGGCCGAGGGCGAGGGCGGGAACGGCGACCGTGAGGAGTCTTCGCAGGCTCCGTCTGGGCTTCTCACGCATGGGTACTGCCTCCGTCGTGGGAGTGGGGTCTCGACGCTGATGGCAGGCCTGTGACGCGCGTAGCGGCGGCGGGGCGCGTTGTTCGTCATGGGCGTGACATTTGGGCATCCTGTGCGGACGTTGCGCTACATGACAGGACGGCCAGAAGGTAGCCGGGCGCGAGGTGGCCGGAACAGACACGCCCGAAGAACTTTGCCGCTCCGTGGGAAGTCCATGGTCGGCCGATGGACGCCCTATGGACGCTCCATGGACCAGGTGCTCTCCGGCCATGCCAGCACGGTCAGTTCGGGCCACTGCTCCCGCCATCGGGCGGCCTTCGCCTCGTATACGAACCGCGGGGCGAGCACCGGGTTCGGCCGTACGACGAGACCGAAGACGTCGGAGAGGCCGTGCGGGGCGTAGACCCGCCACCGCCCGTCGGCCTCCAGCCGCACGCCGAGACAGCAGGTCGTCGCGGCGAACCGGTCGATCGCCGCCTCGGTGGAACCGTGCGGCGCGCACGGCACCCCGAACCTCTCCTCGTACCAGAGGTGCACGCGCGCCTCGTTGCGGATCTCGACCTCGGCCGGGAGATCGGCGAAGAGCTCCCGGCCGGCCTCGATCACGGCGTCCTCGGCCTCCCAGGACAGATCACCGGCGTCGAAGTAGAAGACGTCGTAGTCCTTGATGCCATGGGTGGGCGGCCGCTCGGTGACGACGTTCCAGACGGTCTGGAAGAGGCACCCGGCGGTGAGATACCAGCCGGGCAGCCCCATCGTCGCGGTGCGCGCCAGCACCTCCGTGAGCACGGTGTTGCGGGACAACACCGTGCGCAGGGCGGCGAGTTGCTCGTCGAGAGGGAGTCGGCCGATCACCCTCCTGGCTTATCACGGCCGCGCTCCCGGCACGGCCGCGGACGTCAGAAGTCCTCGTCCAGGTCGACCGTGCCCTCCACCGCCACCTGGTAGGCCGAGGGGCGGCGCTCGAAGAAGTTGGTCAGTTCCTGGACCCCCTGCAACTCCATGAAGGAGAAGGGGTTCTCGGAGCCGTACACCGGGGCGAAGCCCAGCCGGGTGAGGCGCTGGTCGGCCACGCACTCCAGGTACTGGCGCATCGACTCGGTGTTCATGCCGGGCAGCCCGTCGCCGCACAGGTCGCGGCCGAACTGCAGCTCCGCCTCGACGGCCTCCCTGAGCATGTCCGTCACCTCCTGACGCAGCTGCTCGTCGAAGAGGTCCGGCTCCTCCTTGCGGACGGTGTCGACCACGTCGAAGGCGAAGCTCATGTGCATGGTCTCGTCGCGGAACACCCAGTTGGTGCCGGTGGCCAGACCGTGCAGCAGGCCCCGGCTGCGGAACCAGTAGACGTACGCGAAGGCGCCGTAGAAGAACAGGCCCTCGATACAGGCCGCGAAGCAGATCAGGTTGAGCAGGAAACGGCGGCGGTCGGCCCTGGACTCGAGGCGGTCCAGCTTCTCGACCGAGTCGATCCACTTGAAGCAGAACTCGGCCTTCTCGCGGATCGAGGGGATGTTCTCGACCGCGGCGAAGGCCGCCGCGCGGTCGTCCGGATCGGGGAGGTAGGTGTCCAGGAGGGTCAGATAGAACTGGACGTGCACCGCCTCCTCGAACAGCTGGCGGCTCAGGTAGAGCCGGGCCTCGGGGGAGTTGATGTGCTTGTACAGCGTCAGCACCAGGTTGTTCGCCACGATCGAGTCACCGGTCGCGAAGAAGGCGACCAGGCGTCCGATCAGATGCTGTTCGGCCGGCGTCAGCCTCGCGAGGTCGGAGACGTCGGAGTGGAGGTCGACCTCCTCCACCGTCCAGGTGTTCTTGATGGCGTCCCGGTAGCGCTCGTAGAAGTCCGGGTAGCGCATGGGCCGGAGGGTGAGCTCGAAGCCGGGGTCGAGAAGGTTCTGGGTGTTCGTCACTGGCAGGCCTCGCAGGACTCGGGGTTTTCCAGGGAGCAGGCGACGGCTTCTTCCGAGGTCACCTGCTGTACGGGGACGGTCGCCCGGGCGGCGCGGGCGATCCTGGTCGCCGGGCGCGAGCGCAGGTAGTACGTCGTCTTCAGGCCCTGCTTCCAGGCGTACGCGTACATCGACGAGAGCTTGCCGATGGTCGGGGTCTCCAGGAACAGGTTCAGGGACTGGGACTGGTCGAGGTACGGGGTGCGGGCCGCCGCCATGTCGATCAGGGCGCGCTGCGGGATCTCCCAGGCCGTGCGGTACAGCGCCCGTACGTCCGCCGGGATCCACGCGAAGTCCTGGACCGAGCCGTTCGCCTCCCGCAGCGCCTCGCGGGTGCGGGCGTCCCAGACGCCGAGCTCCTTGAGGTCCCGTACCAGATAGGAGTTGACCTGGAGGAACTCGCCGGAGAGGGTCTCGCGCTTGAAGAGGTTGGAGACCTGCGGCTCGATGCACTCGTACACGCCCGCGATGGAGGCGATGGTCGCCGTGGGGGCGATCGCCAGCAACAGGCTGTTGCGCAGGCCCACTTCGCCGACCCGGCGGCGCAGTGCCGCCCAGCGGTCCGGCCAGGTGGGCTCGGTGGCGTAGTGGTCGGGGTGCAGGACCCCGCGCGCGGTACGGGTCTTCTCCCAGGCCGGGAGAGGGCCGTTGCGTTCGGCCAGGTCGGCGGAGGCCTCGTACGCGGCGAGCATGATCCGCTCGGCGATGCGGCTGGAGAGGGCCTTGGCCTCGGGCGAGTCGAAGGGCAGGCGCAGCTGGAAGAAGACGTCCTGGAGGCCCATCGCGCCGAGGCCGACGGGGCGCCAGCGCGCGTTCGACCGGGCCGCCTGCTCGGTCGGGTAGAAGTTGATGTCGACCACGCGGTCGAGGAAGGTGACGGCGGTGCGGACGGTGGCGTCCAGCCGCTCCCAGTCGATGTCCCCACCGACCACGAACGCTCCCAGGTTCACCGAGCCCAGGTTGCAGACCGCCGTCTCCCCGTCGTCCGTGACCTCCAGGATCTCCGTGCAGAGATTCGAGGAGTGGATGACCTGGCCCGGTTCGGCGGTCTGGTTCGCGGTGCGGTTGGCGGCGTCCTTGAAGGTCATCCAGCCGTTGCCGGTCTGCGCGAGGGTGCGCATCATGCGGCCGTAGAGGTCACGGGCGGGCAGGGTCCTGCGGGCCAGACCCGCGGTCTCCGCCCTGCGGTACGCCGCCTCGAACTCCTCGCCCCACAGGTCCGTCAGCTCCGGTACGTCGGCGGGGGAGAAGAGGCTCCACTGCTCGTCGGCGTTCACGCGGCGCATGAACTCGTCCGGGATCCAGTGCGCCAGGTTCAGGTTGTGGGTACGGCGGGCGTCCTCACCGGTGTTGTCGCGCAGCTCCAGGAACTCCTCGATGTCGGAGTGCCAGGTCTCCAGGTAGACCGCGGCGGCACCCTTGCGCCGGCCGCCCTGGTTCACCGCGGCGACCGAGGCGTCGAGGGTCTTGAGGAACGGGACGATGCCGTTGGAGTGCCCGTTGGTGCCGCGGATCAGCGAACCACGGGCGCGGACGCGGGAGTAGGCGATGCCGATGCCGCCGGCGTGCTTGGAGAGACGGGCGACCTGGTGGTAGCGGTCGTAGATGGAGTCCAGCTCGTCCCGGGGCGAGTCGAGGAGGTAGCAGGACGACATCTGGGGGTGGCGGGTGCCGGAGTTGAAGAGGGTGGGGGAGGAGGGGAGGTAGTCGAGGCGGCTCATCAGGCCGTACAGGTCGGCCACTTCGTCGACGGCCCGGGAGGTGTCGTCCTCGGCGAGTCCGCTCGCGACCCGGAGCATGAAGTGCTGGGGCGTCTCGATCACCTTGCGGGTGATCGGATGGCGCAGAAGGTAGCGGCTGTACAGGGTGCGCAGGCCGAAGTAGCCGAAGCGGTCGTCGGCCCGGCGGTCGATCAGCGCGTCCAGGCGGTCGGCGTGGACGCGCACGAACTCCGCCGTACGGTCGGCGACGAGACCCTCGCGGTGGCCGACGGCGACGGACTCGGTGAAGGACGTGACGCCCTGGGAGGCGGCCTCGGCGGCGATGCCGATCGTCAGGAGCCGGGCGGCCAGCCTGCTGTACGCGGGGTCCTCGGAGATGAGTCCGGCGGCGGACTCCGTGGCCAGCTCGCGCAACTCCGCCTCGTCCGCGTGCGCGGACCGGCCGCGCAGCGCCGCCGCGGCGACCCGGCCGGGGTCGGCGTCGGGGAGGTCGGCGGTCAGCTCGGTCAGGGTCCGCAGCAGCGCGGTTGCGGGACCGTCCTCGTCCACAGGGGCGGTCGTGGTCGCTGAAGCCGGTTCGGCTGGCGCGATGGTCACGTGGGGCTCTCCCTCGCTCGGCACGGGGCCTTGCGGAGGGCAGGGGGCAGCTCACGAGCGCACGGGGCGTCGCGTCCACCGGCCCATTCCACGAGGCCCGGACGTCAGGCGCCCGGGCCTCGTGGCCGGGCGCGCTGTCGGCAGGTCCTCGGACTTACTCCTGTGCAGAACGGTTCAAGGGAACGGACATGCACAAGTACACCGTTGCGGGACAGTTCCGGATTCGCACCGGATTCCCCTGCGGCGACAGCGAGCATGAGCATACATGTTGTGTCGGGTGGCGGGAGCGACACCAGATGTTGTGTCGCGGCGACTTCAGAGCGTCAGCGTGTACGTGAGAAGAGTGAACTCCTCGCCCGGGATCGGCTTCCAGTCGCGCTCGGGGGCGCGGGTGAACCCGAGCCGCTCGTAGATGCGGTGGGCCGCGTGCATGACGTGCTGCGTGGACAGGACGACTCCGGTGCAGCCCGGGGTGGTTCTCGCCCGGTCGACGCAGGCACGTACGAGCGCCTCGCCGGCGCCTTTGCCGCGGGCCTCGCGGTCGACGGCGAGCATACGGATCTCGGCCTCGGTGGGGCGCGCCAGGTCGGACATGGGACCCGGGGCGGGGACGAAGGTGACGCCGCCGAGGAGCCGGGCGCCCTGGGCCGCGACCAGTACGGCGGCGGAGGCGGCGCGTTTGGCCACGTCTCTCAGCTCTGCGAGGTACCAGTCGCTCTCGCCGAAGGCCAGGAGGCCGTCCTGGAGGTAGGCCTGGGCGGTGATCTCGCCGAGGGCCTCGTACTCTCCGGGTTCCACCGGCCGGATCACGATGTCCATGAACCCGAGTGTGCCGCACGGGTACGACAACGGGCCGCCGGGTATGCCCGGCGGCCCGTCGATCGCGATCGGTTGGACGATCGGTTGGACGGTTGGACGGTTGGACGGTTGGAGGGTTGGACGGCTGGTGGGCTAGTGGGAAGCCCCGGCCGTCGCCGGCGGCAGCTCCACCGCCACACCCGGGTCGCCCGCGTCCGCCGTGTAGTCGGACGGCTCGGTCTCGTCGACGCCCTCGGGGGCCTTCAGCGCCTTCAGGGCGAAGGTCAGGACCACCGTCACGGCCACGTTCAGCACGAACGCGGTCAGACCGATGTAGCCCATCTCGCCGATGCCCGGGATCTCGGCGTTGGAGCCGCCGAAGTGTTTCTGGGCGGCGTTGGTCGGGGACGCGACGTTGTACGCGGCCACCGTGCCGTACACCATGCCGACCGCCCAGCCGGCGAGCAGCGCCCAGCGGTGGAACCAGCGGGTGAACAGGCCGCCGACCAGGGCCGGGAAGGTCTGCAGGATCCAGATGCCGCCCAGCAGCTGGAAGTTGATGGCGACCGTCTTGTCCATGGTGAGGACGAAGACCAGCGCGCCCACCTTCACCAGCAGGGAGACCAGCTTGGAGACCTTGGTCTCCTGCTCCGGCGTCGCGTCCGGCTTGATGAAGTCCTTGTAGATGTTGCGGGTGAAGAGGTTCGCGGCCGCGATGGACATGATGGCCGCCGGGACCAGCGCTCCGATGCCGATCGCCGCGAAGGCCACGCCCGCGAACCAGCTCGGGAACATGTTCTCGAAGAGCTGGGGGATCGCCAGCTGCGGGTTGGTGACGGACACCCCGCTCTTGATCGCCATGAAGCCGAGCAGCGCGAGCAGGCCCAGCATCAGCGAGTACAGCGGCAGGATCGTGGTGTTGCGGCGGATCACGTCGCGGCTCTTCGAGGAGAGCGTCGCGGTGATCGAGTGCGGGTACATGAACAGCGCCAGCGCCGAGCCCAACGCCAGGGTGGCATACGTCCAGTGGGCCGCCGGCGGGGAGACCAGCGCGCCCGCGCCCGCCTTGGTGAACTTCTCGTTCGCCGAGGCGAAGATGTCCTCGAAGCCGCCCAGCTTGATCGGGATGTAGATGATCGCCACCGCGATGACGATGTAGATCAGGGCGTCCTTGACGAACGCGATCAGGGCGGGGGCGCGCAGCCCGGAGGAGTAGGTGTACGCCGCCAGCACGCCGAAGGCGATCAGCAGCGGCAGGTCCTTCATGAACCAGTTGGAGTCCGCGCTGCCGCCGATGCCCATGACGTCCAGCACGGCCTGGATGCCCACCAGTTGGAGCGCGATGTACGGCATCGTCGCGAGGATGCCGGTCAGCGCCACGGCGAGGGACAGGCCCTTGGAGCCGAACCGGCCGCGCACGAAGTCCGAGGTGGTGACGTACCCGTGGCGGTGCGAGACCGACCACAGCCGGGGCAGGAAGGTGAAGATCAGCGGGTAGACGAGGATCGTGTAGGGCACCGCGAAGAAGCCGGCCGCGCCCGCCGCGTAGATCGCCGCCGGGACCGCGACGAAGGTGTACGCCGTGTACAGGTCGCCGCCCAGCAGGAACCAGGTGATCCAGGTGCCGAACGACCGTCCGCCCAGGCCCCATTCGTCGAGCGAGTGCTCGTTCTCGGCCTTGCGCCAGCGCGCGGCCAGGAAGCCCAGGACCGTGACGGCCAGGAAGAGGAAGACGAACACGCCGAGCGCGACGCCGTTCACGCCGTCCTTCATTCGGTGCCTCCCCGGCGAGCCCGCTGGTCACGCTGCCACAGCTTGTACGCCGTCATGGTCAGCGCCGAGGAGATCAGCACCCACAGCATCTGGTACCAGTAGAAGAACGGGATGCCGATGAGCGTCGGGTCGGTCCTGGCGTAGGAGCCGACCCAGAGCATCGCCACGAACGGCGCGATCAGGCAGACGGCGATGATCACTCGGACCGGGGTCACCACCGGCGGTCTCACTTCAGGCACTTCGGACATACGGGTGGCTCCGCTCCCTCGCGATCACCTGTGATCACCTATGCAATTCGCAGGCAATCTAGGTCACGGACTCACAAGGGCGGAAGGCCCCGCCCGTGTATCGGTATGTCGGATTTCGTGAAGGTCCGACATCGGTGTCATCGGTGTCATCGGTGTCGTGGGTGTCGTGGGTGTCGTCGCTGTCCTCGATGTCATCGGCGTCAGCAGCAGCGGAATCCCTGCCTCGGATCCGCCTCCTGACGGTCCGTCCGCATCCGCTCGAACTCCCGCCATGACGGCACCGGCGCCTGCGGACGGTCCTTGCGCAGGTGCGCCACGTACCGCTCGTACGCCGACTCGTCGGTGAGCTCCCGTACGTACCAGCGCACGCTCCTAGCCGCCCGAACCAGCGCCGACCGCATCGCGCGCCTCCTCCTTCTCCTCCCGCGTCGGGATCAGTCCGGCCGGCGCCA
>Ga0182008_10001040_pt1 | contig 19276 bp, 17 predicted proteins | sample Sormic07211129_1_FD_120482 | JGI IMG/M metagenome (GOLD analysis project Ga0182008, IMG submission 120482) | Rhizosphere microbial communities from Sorghum bicolor, Mead, Nebraska, USA - 072115-129_1 metaG | ecosystem: Host-associated > Plants > Roots > Rhizosphere | place: USA: Nebraska...
CGTTCATCAGGGTCGCAGGGAGTGAGGGGTACGGGCGTGCGGGAACCGACCGTCGTCGATCCGGCCGTGGTCGTCGCGGCGGACTACTTCCAGTCGTACTCGGTCGTCGGACTGCTCGCCGTCGTCGGCGTGCTGTTCGTGGCCGTGGCCTTCGGCGCGGGCCGCCTGCTGCGCCCGGTGGTCCCGACCCCCGAGAAACTCCTGACGTACGAGTGCGGAGTCGACCCCGTCGGCGAGGGCTGGGCCCACACCCAGGTCCGCTACTACGTCTACGCCTTCCTCTACGTCGTCTTCGCCGTCGACTCGATCTTCCTGTTCCCGTGGGCCACGGTCTTCGCCGCCCCCGGCTACGGAGCCACGACCCTCGTCGAGATGTTCGTCTTCCTCGGCTTCCTGGCCGTGGGCCTGCTGTACGCATACAAGAAGGGCGTCCTGGCATGGACGTGACGCCAGAAGTGACGAACATGCGGTCAGAGGCGACGGACGTGACGCCGGGAGCGACCGACGTGACGCCAGGAGCGACCGACGTGACTCCAGGAGTGAACGCGCCGGAGCCGGTGCTGCTGCCGGAGCCGAAGAGGCTGGGCGCCCTGTCCCGCCTGGCCCCCGAGCCGATGAAGGTGGTCCTGAACTGGGGCCGCCGCTACTCGCTCTGGGTCTTCAACTTCGGACTCGCCTGCTGCGCGATCGAGTTCATCGCCGCGTCGATGGCCCGCCACGACTTCATCCGCCTGGGCGTGATCCCCTTCGCCCCGGGCCCGCGCCAGGCCGACCTGATGGTCGTCTCCGGCACGGTCACCGACAAGATGGCCCCCGCCGTGAAGCGCCTCTACGAACAGATGCCCGAGCCGAAGTACGTCATCTCCTTCGGCGCGTGCAGCAACTGCGGCGGCCCCTACTGGGACTCGTACTCGGTGACGAAGGGCGTGGACCAGATCATCCCGGTCGACGTCTACGTCCCCGGCTGCCCACCCCGCCCCGAGGCCCTGCTCCAGGGAATCCTCAAACTCCAGGAGAAGATCGCCCGGGAGTCACTGGGGGAGCGGTACGCCAACGTCGAGCACCCCGGAACCGGCCCCACCCGTCCCTCCACCGCGGCTCTGCAGAGCAACCTGGTGAAGCCACCGGCGCCATCGGCACCCGGTTCGGCGGGCCCCGCTCCTGACGGTCCCACTCCTCAGGGTCCCGCCCCTGACGGACCAGCTCCGGAGGAGGACCGATGAACGGCACCGTCGGCTGGCTCCCGGCCCCCGTCGACGACTTGTTCGGTACGGAGGCCACGGCCGAGGAGTCGTACGACGTCCTGACGGTCGACGTGCCCCCCTCCTCCTGGCTCACCGCGCTGGAAACGGCCCGCACCCGCCTGACCTGCACCTACTTCGACTGGCTGAGCGCGGTCGACGAACCGGGCACGGGCTTCCGCGTCTCGGCGCATGTCGTCGCCCTGGCTCCGGTCAGGCGCCTGCTGCTCCGCACGACGGTCCCGCACGAAGCGCCGGCCCTGCCGTCCGCGGTCGGCGTCTACGCGGGCGCGGCCTGGCACGAACGCGAGACCCACGAAATGTTCGGCGTCCACTTCGAAGGCCACCCGTCCCTCGACCACCTCCTCCTCCCGGAGACCTTCGAGGGCCACCCCCTGCGCAAGGACTTCGTCCTGGCGGCCCGCGTCGCCAAGTCCTGGCCCGGCGCCAAGGAACCGGGCGAGTCCGACCACGGCGCTCCCAAACGCCGCCAAATGCTCCCCCCAGGCGTCCCCGACCCCAACGAATGGGGCCCCCTGAAGGGCCAACTCCCTCCGGCCCCCACCCGCCCGACCCGAGCGACGACCCGCACACCGGCCGCCCCCGGCGACCGCCCGGCCCGCGCCGCAGGCGAACGCCCGGTACGCCGCACCCGCACAGCGGCGCAGGGCTCAGCGAGCCAGACGGAGGCTGCGGCGCCTGAGGCATCTGGGGCGACGGAGGCTCCGGCGGGTGCGAGGCCCCGGCGTGCCCGCACGGCGGCGGAGGGCTCGGCGAGCCAGACGGAGGCTGCGACCCCGGAGGCATCTGCGGCGCCCGAGGCATCTGCGGCGCCCGAGACGTCTGGGGCGACGGAGGCTCCGGCGGGTGCGAGGCCCCGGCGTGCCCGCACCGCCGCGCAGGGCTCGGCGAGCCAGACGCCGACTCCCGCCCAAGCGGACACCCCATCGGCCGCGGAGACCCCGTCCGCCGCAGAGGCACCGAACGCACCGGAGCCACCGGCAGCGCCGGCACGACCCCGCCGTGCCCGAACGGCCGCCCAGGGCTCGGCGAGTCAGCAGACGGCCCCCCGGACACCGGGCAGCCCGGATGCGCCGTGGCACCACGCCCGACCCGCCTTCGAGGAACCGGACACCAAGCCGGAATCCGAACCCGGCCGCCCCGAGGGACGGAAGGACGAACCAAGCCCGCAAGGCAGCTCGGAGTCGGCACCGGGACCCGCTCCGGAGCAGACACCCCCGTCGCACCAGCCCCCCGCTTCCAGCCCTGAGGCGGACTCCCCTGAGGCGGACGCCCCAGAGGCGGAACCCTCCGAGGCCGACTCCCCTGAGACGGACTCCCTTGGGACCGAATCCCCTGGGACCGACTCCCCCCAGCACCCCGAACACCCCGCAGGAGGCCCGCAGTGAACGACGCTCTCGACGTCGCTCTGCGACTCCTGATCGTCTTCGTCGTCTTCCTCACCTTCCCCCTGATCGTGGGTCAGACCGAGCACAAGGTCATGGCCCATATGCAGGGCCGCCTCGGCCCGATGTACGCCGGCGGCTTCCACGGCTGGGCCCAACTCGTCGCCGACGGCGTCAAGTTCGCCCAGAAGGAAGACGTCGTACCGGCCGGCGCGGATCGCCGTGTCTTCCAACTCGCCCCCGCCGTAGCCCTCCTCCCGTACCTCTTGGTCCTCGTCGCCATCCCCATCGGCCCCGACGAGGGCGCCGTCGGTCAGGTCCTGGACGCGGGTATCTTCTTCGTCCTCGCGGTGATGGGCGTCGGTGTCCTCGGCTCCCTCATGGCCGGTTGGGCCTCCGCCAACAAGTTCTCCCTCCTCGGCGGCCTCCGCACCGCCGCCCAGCTCCTCGCCTACGAACTCCCCATGCTCCTGGCTGCCGCCTCCGTCGCGATGGCCGCCGGCACCGTCTCCCTCCCCGGCATCGTCGACGCCTTCGAGTGGTGGTGGCTGCCCTGGCAGATCATCGGCGCGATCGTCTTCTTCGTCGCAGGCCTCGCCGAACTCCAGCGGCCCCCCTTCGACATGCCCGTCGCCGACTCGGAGATCATCTTCGGCGCCTACACCGAGTACACCGGCCTCCGCTTCGCCCTGTTCCTCCTCGCCGAGTACGCCGGAATCATCGTCCTGTGCGGCCTGACCACCGTCCTCTTCCTGGGCGGCTGGCACGGCCCCTGGGGCGCCGACGGCCTCGGCTGGGTCTGGACCCTGCTCAAATCGGCCGTCCTCGCCTTCATCGTCATCTGGCTCCGCGTCACCTATCCCCGCCTGCGCGAGGACCAGCTCCAGAAACTCTCCTGGACCCTCCTCGTCCCCCTCTCCCTCGCCCAGATCGCCCTCACCGGCATCGTCAAGGTGGTGATCCAGTAGCCATGGCCCCCATCCCCGGCTCCGGCCTCGCCAAAGGCCTGGCCGTCACCCTCCGCACGATGACGAAGAAGTCGGTCACCGAGCAGTACCCGGACGTCCAGCCCGACCTCCCGCCCCGCACCCGCGGTGTGATCGGCCTGTTCGAGGAGAACTGCACGGTCTGCATGCTGTGCGCCCGGGAGTGCCCGGACTGGTGCATCTACATCGACTCCCACAAGGAGACGATCCCGGCGGCGACACCCGGCGGCCGTGAGCGCAGCCGCAACGTCCTCGACCGCTTCGCCATCGACTTCGCCCTGTGCATGTACTGCGGTATCTGCATCGAGGTCTGTCCTTTCGACGCCCTTTTCTGGTCACCGGAGTTCGAGTACGCCGAAACCGACATCCACGAACTCACCCACGAGCGGGACAAGCTCCGCGAGTGGATGTGGACGGTCCCGGCACCGCCCGCCCTCGACCCCGGGGCGGAGGAACCGAAGGAACTCGCCGCCGCCCGCAAGACCGCCGAGAAGCTGGCGGCCACGCAGGCTGCCCAGACCACCCCGGCCAGCCAAGCCGCGCAGACTGCCCCCGCCGCGCCGACCGCGCCGACCGCGCCGACCGCGCCGACCGCGCCGACCGCGCCGGTCGAGCAGCCCGAGCCTCCGGCGGACCGGGCCGACGCGCGGCCGGGGCCGACCGAGCCTCCGGCGGACCGGGCCGACACGCGGCCAGGGCCGACCGAGCCTCCGGCGGGCCGGACGGACGCCAAGCCGGGGCCGAACCCGGAGCCGGAGTCGGGGTCAAACCCGGAGTCGGAGTCGGGGCCGAACCCGGAGTCGGGGCCGAACCCGGGGCACGGGCCGACCGCATCCGAGGGAGGCGCCTCGTGACCTTCGCCGCCGCCCACACCCACGGCTTCCTCTCCCCGACCGGTGTGGAGATCGCCTTCCTCCTCGTCGGCCTGGCCACCTTCGGCGCCGCCCTGGTCACCGTCACCACCCGGCAGCTGGTGCACGCCGCCCTGTGGCTGGTGGTCGCCCTCGGCGGCCTCGCCGTGGAGTACCTCCTGCTCACCGCCGAGTTCATCGCCTGGGTGCAGGTCCTCATCTATGTCGGTTCCGTCGTCGTCCTCCTCCTCTTCGGTCTGATGCTCACCAAGGCCCCCATCGGCCGCTCCCCGGACGCCGACTCCGGCAACCGCTGGGCCGCCCTCACGGTCGCCGTCGCCGCGGCCGCCGCCCTGGTCTGGGTCGTCGTCGACGCCTTCCGCACCACCTGGGTCGATCTGGACGGGCCGGCCGCCGGATCCACCGCCGTCACCGGAGCGAGCCTCTTCCAGAACTGGGTCCTTCCCTTCGAAGCCCTCTCCGTCCTCCTCCTCGCGGCACTGGTCGGCGCGATCGTCCTGTCCCGCAAGGCGAAGGCGGAGTCGAGCTCTCCCCCTGTGAACTCCCGAGCCGCGACCGGTAGTTCCCCATCCGTCCCGGATTCCCGTAATCACCCGATCGAGGGAAATGGCCGAGTCGAGGGAACTAATCCGGTCGCCACAACCGGCTTGACCCATGCAGCCGATGCAGCCGATGCAGCCGACGCAGCGGACGTAACCGGCTCACCCGGCGTCACCGGCTCGACCCACGCACCCAGCTCGACCAGCACCGCGGGAACCAGCCCGGCCCAACAGCAGGAAGGCGCCCGCTGATGCACCTCGCCTATCCCACGGTCCTGGCCGCCCTCCTCTTCTGCACGGGCCTCTACGGAGTCCTCGCCCGCCGCAACGCGATCCTCGTCCTGATGTCGGTCGAGCTGATGCTCAACGCCGTCAACCTGAACCTGGTCGCCTTCGACGTCTGGCTCAGCAAGGCCTCCCGGGAGACCCTGCACTCCGGCCAGGCCCTGACCCTGTTCACCATCGCCATCGCCGCCGCCGAGATCGGCATCGGCCTGGCGATCGTCCTGGCCGTCTACCGCAACCGCGGCACCTCGGACATCGACAAGCTCCGCGACACCGCGGAGGGCCACGAGTCGGAAGGCCCCGACAGCGACGCCCTCACGGCCGGGTCGGCCGACGGAGCCGGGAAGGCTGAGGCCACCGCGTGACCACGACAACCCTCGCCGTCCTCGTCCCTCTTCTGCCCTTCCTGGGAGCGGCCGCCGGTCTGCTGCTCGGCCGCACGGCCCCGGGCTTCGTCCGCCCGCTCGCCGTCCTGCCGCCCCTGACGGCCCTGGCGCTGGCCGCGGTGGTCGCCGTACGCCAAGGCGGCGAACAGGCCATCGACGCCCATACCGAGCTGACCCCCACCGGCTCGGTCCCCATCGAACTCGCCTTGCACATCGACGGCTTCGCCGCCCTGGTCGCAGTCCTGGTCGGTGTGGTCGCCACCTGCGTACAGATCTACTCGACCGGCTATCTGCGCGACGACCCGCGCTACCCGTCGTACGCCGCGCTGGTCTCCCTCTTCACCTCCGCGATGCTGCTCGTGGTCTACTCCGGCGACCTGATCGTGTTGCTGGTCGGCTGGGAGGTCATGGGTATCTGCTCGTACTTTCTGGTCGGCCACTACTGGGAGACCCCGGAAGCCCGCGCCGCCTCCATCAAGGCCTTCCTGGTGACCAAGCTCGGTGACGTCCCCTTCCTGATCGGTCTGTTCGCCCTCGCCACCGACGCCGGTTCCTTCCGCATCACGAAGATCCTCGGCGCCGTCGCGAACGGCGGACTCGACCACCCCACGATCGTCGCGCTGCTGCTCCTGGCCGGCGTGGCGGGCAAGTCGGCGCAGTTCCCGCTGCACACCTGGCTCCCCGACGCGATGGCCGGTCCCACGCCCGTCTCCGCGCTGATCCATGCCGCGACGATGGTCGCCGCCGGTGTCTACTTCATCGCCCGTCTCCTCCCGGTGTTCGAGTCCTCGCAGGCCGCGATGGTGACCCTCGCCGTCATGGCCGCCGTCACGATGCTCGGCTCGGGCCTCGCCGCGCTCGCCCAGGACGACATCAAGCGCGTCCTCGCCTACTCGACCATCGGCCAACTCGGCTACATGACCGGTGCCCTCGCCGTCGGTGACCGCGGGGCCGCGGTCTTCCACCTCCTCACGCACGGCGCCTTCAAGGCGCTGCTGTTCCTCGCGGCCGGCGTGATCATCCACGCCGCCGGCACCAACTCGCTGGCCGCCATGTCCCGCATGCGGGGCCTACGCGACCGTGTCTCCGACGCCTACTGGACGATGACCGTGGCACTCCTCGCGCTCGCCGCGATCCCGCCCTTCAGCGGCTTCTTCTCCAAGGAGTCCGTGCTCGGCGCCGCGGAGCACGTCGTCACCGGCCACACCGAACACGCGCCCAGTGCCGCCGGCTGGATCACCCTCGTCGCCGGTCTGCTCACCGCCGTACTCACCGCCGGGTACGCGACGCGTCTGTGGCTGCTGGCCTTCCACGGACGGGGAGCCGAAGCGCCCGACCACGGCCGTCAGCCACTCACCATGACCGTCGTCCTGTGGGTGCTCGCCGTCCCGTCCCTCGCCCTCGGCGGGCTCGCCTTCCGCGTGCTGCCCGACTGGTTCGACGGCCGCGACCTCACCCCGACCCTCACGACCTCCGTGGCCGGCACGGGCGTCGCCCTGGTCGGCGCCATCGTCACCTACGCCGCCTGGCGCCACACCACCACACTCTCGGCCCGGGCCCCGCTGGGCGCGGTCGCGGCCCACCCCGAGGGTGACGCCGCCCAGGTCGAGGCCGAGGCCATCGCCAGTCACGCGCCGGTGTACGGGGGAGTGGCCTACGCGCCCGATCCCGCCGACCCCGGGCGGCTGCTGCTGGGTCCGTTGCACCGGCACGCGGCCGTCGGCTTCCACCTCGACGCCGTCTACGCGGCCCTGTTCGTCCGACCCGTCCAGGCCGGAGCGAGTCTCGTCCGGTTCCTGGACCGCGAGGTCGTCGAGACCTACGTACGCGGCGCGGGCGCCCTGCCCCGCCTGCTCGGGGCGGCCGTACGGCGCGCCCAGACCGGCAATGTGCAGACCTATGTGAGCGCGCTGCTCGCCGGCACCGTCGTCCTGGCGGTCGCCGCCCTCCTCGTCGCCACGGGAGCGTGAGCAGGCGTGATCGATATCAGCGAGTCCGTGATGCAGTTCCTTCTGGCGTTCGTCGTCGTCGCGCCGCTCATCGGCGCGATCGCGGCTCTGCTGCCCGCCCCGCCCGGGCTGAAGGGGAAGTCGCCCGAGCAGGCCGTGCTCCGCCACGGTGTGACCGTGACCGCCGTGGTCCTCATCGCCGCGATCGCTCTCGCGCTCGGCTTCGACCACGACCATCCGTCGAGGATGCAGGCCACAACCGACATCAGCTGGATCCCCGCACTCGACGTGCGGATCCACCTCGGCATCGACGGCATCTCCCTCCCCCTTCTGGTCCTGACCGCGCTACTGACCTTCCTCTGCGCGCTCTACTCGTACTTCAAGATGCCCGCGGGCCCGACCCCGAAGGCGTTCGTCGCACTGCTGCTGGTCCTCGAGTCCGGCACCCTCGCGAGCTTCGCCGTCCTCGATCTGCTGCTGTTCTTCCTCGCCTTCGAGACGGTCCTCATCCCGATGTACTTCCTCATCGCCCGCTGGGGCGGCGAGGGCAGGACCCGGGCCGCCTGGCGGTTCATCCTCTACACGCTGCTCGGTTCGGTCGTCATGCTGCTCGGCCTGCTCCTGATCGGGATCAAGGCCGGCACTTTCGACATGGTGGCACTCGCCACTGACAACGGCCGCTCACTGACCACATCCGTGCAGGTCATCGCCGTTCTGGCGGTCGGGATCGGGCTCGCGGTCAAGACGCCGATGTGGCCCCTCCACAGCTGGCTGCCCGACGCCCACACCGCCGCGCCGACCGTCGGTTCGGTCCTGCTGGCCGGTGTCCTGCTGAAAATGGGTACGTACGGATTCGTCCGGATCCTCCTCCCGATCGCGCCGGACGGCTTCCACACCTTCGCGCCCTACCTCGCCGCCTTCGCCGTGGTCGGGATCATCTACGGATCCCTGGCCTGCCTCGCCCTCGCCAAACAGGGCGCGAAGGGCGACCTCAAGCGCCTCATCGCGTACTCCTCCGTCGGCCACATGGGCTTCGTCCTGCTCGGTATCGCGACCATGACCCCGACCGGTGTGAACGGCGCCCTGTTCGCCAACATCGCCCACGGCCTCATCACCGGCCTCCTGTTCTTCCTGGTCGGCGCACTGAAGGACCGCACGGGCACCACCGACCTCGACACCCTCGCCGAGGACACCGGAGCCGCCCTGTACGGCAAGGCGCCGCGCCTCGGCGGGCTGCTCGCCTTCGGCGCCGTCGCCTCGCTGGGCCTCCCGGGACTCGCCGGATTCTGGGGCGAGATGCTGGCGCTGTTCGGTGCCTTCAAGCCCGCCGCCGACCTCAGCCGCCCGGCGTTCCTCACCTTCATGGCGATCGCCGCCTTCGGCACCCTCCTCACGGCCGCGTACATGCTCGTCGTGGTCCGCCGCGTCTGCATGGGCGCCGCACCGCAGGAAGCGCCGCAGCTCGCCGACGTCCGCACGTACGAGTTCGCGGCCTGGACCCCGCTCGTCGCCCTCACCGTCGTCGCCGGACTGTGGCCCAAGGCCCTCCTGGGCCTCACCGACCCGGCCGTGCAGCAGCTCCTCTCAGGAGGCACCCGATGAGCGCCCTGGCCCAGCCGCCGACCCTGCACCTCGTTCAGTCCGTCGACTGGCTCGCCATCGCGCCGCCGACCATCACGGCGGTCGTCGCACTGCTCGTCCTCGTCGCCGACCTGTTCGTCCCCGAGACCCGCAAACCCCTCCTCGGCTGGGTCTCCGTGGCAGGCCTGGCCGCCGCCGCGCTGATGCTCCTGCCGCTGCTGGACGGCGACCGCCGCACGTTCTGCGTCAGCGGCACACACGCGTGCAGCTACACGGCCGACCGGTTCACCCTCGTGATCCAGTTCCTGGTGCTCGGCGGGGCCCTGCTCGCCGCCCTCCTGTCGGTGACCGCACTCAAGGACGCCGACAGACAGCTCCCCGAGGGCGAGTACTGGTTCCTGCTGCTGTCGTCCGCCGCCGGCGCCGCCCTTCTGCCCGCATCCCGCGACCTCGCGACCCTGATCGTCGCCCTGGAGGTCGCCTCTCTGCCCGCGTTCGCCCTGGTCGGCATCCGGCACGGTGACAAGAAGTCCTCCGAAGCGGCCCTGAAGTTCTTCCTGTCGTCCGTCACCGCGACCGCCGTCAGCCTCATGGGCATCAGCTTCGTGTACGCCTCCACCGGCACCCTGTACCTCACCCAGGTCGCCGACCGCATCCAGCACGTCGACGGCCAGCTCCACACCCTCGCCCAGACCGGAGTCGTCCTCACTCTCGTCGGCTTCGCCTTCAAGACGGCCGCCGTGCCCTTCCATTTCTGGGTGCCCGACACCTACGTGGGAGCACCTCTCCCGATCGCCGCCTACTTGTCGGTCGTCGGAAAGGCGGTCGGCTTCTCCGGCCTCATCCTCGTGACCGTCGTCGCCTTCCCGTCGTACGCCGACGTCTGGGGCCCGGCGCTGGCGGCGCTGGCCGCGCTCACCATGACCGTCGGCAACGTCGGCGCCCTGCGCCAGCAGGCCACGCGCGCGTACAGCGCGGTACGCCTGCTCGCCTGGTCCTCGGTGGGCCAGGCCGGCTACCTCCTCGTACCGATCGCCGCGGCCGCCTACTCCGACGACGCGGAGCACTCCATCGGCTCCACGGTCGCGTACGCCCTCATGTACGCCGCCGTGAACCTCGGCGCCTTCGCGGTGGCCGCAGTCGTGGGCCGTGCGAACGCCACGAACCGCATCACGGACTACCGCGGCCTGTACGCGAAGAACCCCCTCGCGGCCCTCCTCCTGGCCTTCTTCCTGCTGTGCCTGGCCGGGCTGCCGCCGGGCATCATCGGCCTGTTCGCCAAGGTCACCGTGTTCTCGGCGGCCGTCGACGCGGGCCTCGGCTGGCTGGCCGTCGTCATGGCCGTCAACGTCGTCATCGCGCTCTTCTACTACCTCCAGTGGACCGCCCTGCTGTTCCGCGCCCCTGAGGGCGAGCCCGTCGAACACCGGCTCCCCGCGCCTCTCACGGCCGCGATCGCCGTCACCGGAGTGCTCGGCGTCGCCCTGTCCGGAGCCCCTCAGCTGGTCCTGCGCTTCGCCGACACCGGTCTGTTCTGAGCGATCGCCCTCGGCCGTCACCCGGAGGCCGAGGCATGCCGCCCCGCGCACAAGGGAACTAGTGACCCTCGCGTGGCGTTGAGCAGGACGGGAAGGTCCACTGGATAGGAACGACGGCACCAGTGGCACCGGAGACAGCAAACAAGATCCAGCAAGCAAAGGGTTCCCCTGCTGCACGACTTGGAGGGCGTACCGTGCACCGCCGGCACAACGGGCTAAGGACCGCAGTACTCCTCGGAGGACTGTCCGCCCTCATCATCGTCATCGGCAGCTTCTTCGGCCGCATGGGGCTCGTCGTCGCGGTTCTCGTCGCACTGGGCACGAACGCGTACGCGTACTGGAACAGCGACAAACTGGCGCTACGCGCGATGCGCGCGCGCCCGGTGAGCGAGTTCGAGGCACCCGCCCTCTACCGCATGGTCCGCGAGCTCTCCACCCAGGCCCGCCAGCCCATGCCCCGCCTGTACATCTCGCCGACGGAGGCGCCGAACGCCTTCGCCACCGGCCGCAACCCGCGCAACGCCGCGGTGTGCTGCACGGAAGGCATCCTGCGTCTCCTCGACGAGCGCGAACTGCGCGGCGTCATCGGCCACGAGCTCAGCCACGTCTACAACCGCGACATCCTCATCTCGTCGGTGGCCGGCGCGCTCGCCTCGGTGATCATGTTCCTGGTCAACTTCGCCTGGCTGATCCCCATCGGCCGCTCCGACGACGATGACGGCCCGGGCCTCCTCGGCATGCTGCTCATCATGATCCTCGGCCCGCTCGCGGCCAGCCTCATCCAACTGGCCATCAGCCGGTCGAGAGAGTACGAGGCCGACGCCTCCGGCGCCCAGCTGACCGGTGACCCGCTCGCCCTCGCCAGCGCCCTGCGCAAGCTGGAGACGGGCACCAAGCAGTTGCCGCTGCCGCCCGAGCCGCGCATCGAGACTGCGAGCCACATGATGATCGCGAACCCCTTCCGTCCAGGTCAGGGAGTCTCCAAGATGTTCTCGACGCATCCGCCGATGGCGGAGCGCATCGCCCGGCTCGAGAAGATGGCAGGTCGCCCCCAGTGAAAACCATCCTGAACGTCATTTGGCTCGTCCTCAGCGGCTTCTGGCTGTTCCTCGGATACCTGGCCGCAGGCGTCGTGCTGTGCATCACGATCATCGGAATCCCCTTCGGCATCGCGGCTTTCCGTATCGGTGTCTACGCCCTGTGGCCCTTCGGGTACACGACGATCGAACGCCGTGACGCCGGTGCGCCCTCCTGCATCGGCAACGTGCTGTGGCTGGTCCTCGCGGGCTGGTGGCTGGCGCTGGCCCACATCGTCACCGGCATCGCGCTGTGCATCACGATCATCGGGATCCCCTTCGGCATCGCCAACTTCAAGCTGATCCCGGTCTCGCTGCTGCCGCTCGGCCGCGAGATCGTGCGGACGGACGAGCCGTTCGCGGCGCGCTGACTCCGCACATCACAGCTGTACAAGTGGCCGCACGCACCCCGCTCGAAGGGTGCGGCGGCCTCCGCTCGCCCTCCCGTCCGGGCCACCGGGTTTTCCACAACCCGGAGGTTGTCCACAGGCCGGCCCGAATGTCAGTGGCGCCTTGCATCATGAATCCATGACCGAGAACGAGCAGTTGCTGGCACGGATCGCGACGAAGGCGCGCAACACCCGTCCATGGGGCTGGGCTTCCCTCCCCGAGCCCGTCGACGCGGCCACCCTGGCCCGCGCCGAGGCAGCCCTCGGCTTCACCCTGCCGCCACTGCTCGCCGACCTCTATCTACAGATAGGGGACGGCGGATTCGGCCCGGAGTACGGCCTGTTGCCCCTGCTCGACAGCGCACCCGCCGGCGAGCCCGCCGCAGTCGTGCAGTACCTCGCCAACCGCAAGAGCGCCCGCAAGGACCCGGACTGGCCCTGGCCCGAAGGCGTCCTGCCGATATCCCACTGGGGCTGCGCCATGTACGCCTGCGTGGACTGCCGTTCCCCTGAAGCGACGGTCCTGCTCTTCGAGCCGAACGCGGGCGACGCGGCCCACGCCTGGTACGTCGACGCACCGAGCCTCGCCACCTGGCTGAGCACCTGGCTCGACGGCACGGGCTGGTACGAGGAGACCAACGAGGGCATGGACCTGGCCCCATGGACCGACTTCGGCATACGCACGGCAGGGGCACAGGCGTCCTGACGCGTCCGGCCACCGGGCGGCGCTTCAGCCAACGGGGGCCGTGCGGCCAGGCGCGCGTTCACCCCGCCCCCACCCTCCTACCCCCCACCCTCCCACTACTGACCAGCAGCCTGCCGTACCGCCGCCCACCGCCGTACCCCGTACGCCACGACACCCACCGCCAGCACCCCCGCACCCAATACCACCGAAACTCCCGGCAGCGAGCACGCGAGCACCACACACCCGACCAGTCCCAGTGCCGGCAGCGCACGCGCCGTCGGGGCCGGACTCAGCGCCCAGGCCGAGGCGTTGGCCACCGCGTAGTACGCGAGCACACCGAAGGAGGAGAAACCGATCGCGCCCCGTACGTCCACCGTGGCGGCCAGGGCGGCGACCACCGCACCCACGGCCAGCTCGGCACGGTGCGGCACCTGGAAGCGCGGATGCACGGCCGACAGAGCGCCGGGCAGATGCCGGTCCCGGGCCATGGCCAGAGTCGTCCGGGAGACGCCCAGGATCAGCGCGAGCAGAGAGCCCAGCGCGGCGACAGCCGCCCCGACCCGCACCACCGGCACCAGCCTCGGCACCCCGGCCGCCCGCACCGCGTCGGCCAGCGGAGCAGCCGCACGCCCGAGACCACCGGCCCCCAGCACGGAAAGGACGGCCACCGCCACACACACGTACACCGCGAGCGCGATGCCCAGGGCCAACGGGATCGCGCGGGGGATGGTGCGCGCGGGATCGCGTACCTCCTCGCCGAGGGTCGCGATGCGCGCGTACCCGGCGAAGGCGAAGAACAGCAGACCGGCCGCCTGCAGCACGCCCCCCGCACCCCCGGAGGCCCCGATGTCGAGGCGCCCGGCCTCGGACGCCCCCGACCCCAGACACACGACCACCACGGAAGCGAGGACAGCCAGCACCACAGCCACGATCACCCGGGTCAGCCAGGCGGACTTCTGGATGCCGCCGTAGTTCACCGCGGTCAGCGCCACCACGGCCGCGACCGCCACGGCGTGCGCCTGTCCCGGCCAGACGTAGGCGCCCACGGTGAGCGCCATCGCCGCACAGGAGGCCGTCTTCCCGACCACGAACGACCAGCCCGCGAGGTAACCCCAGAACGCCCCGAGCCGCTCGCGCCCGTACACATACGTGCCGCCGGAGGCCGGATACAGCGCGGCCAGACGGGCCGAGGACGTGGCGTTGCAGTAGGCGACCACGGCGGCGACCGCGAGGCCGAGCAGCAGTCCGGAGCCGGCCGCGCGGGCCGCGGGCCCCAGGGCGGCGAAGATCCCGGCCCCGACCATCGAGCCGAGCCCGACGATCACGGCGTCACCGACGCCGAGGGTGCGACGCAGTTCGGAGGCAGAGGCGGAGGTGGGGGCGGGGGGCTGTGCCATGGTCCGCACCCTACTGACCGCTGCAACCGAGGAGCCTCACCATGACGTCCTCCACATCAACAGAGCACGAACAAGCGCACGGCGAGCCGGTCTCAGAGCCGAGCGGCACGCGGCGCGCACCACAGACGCACGTCGCGCCACATACAGCCTGTCCGCACCGAACTCACACCGTCCGGACAGTGCAAGCACAGCGCGGGAGGGCAGGTTCACGGCATGACGATCATCAGCTGGATCATCCTTGGGCTGCTGGCCGGGGCCATCGCCAAGTTTCTCCTGCCGGGACGCGACCCGGGCGGCTTCATCGGCACGACGCTCATCGGTGTCGCGGGCGCGTTCATCGGCGGCTGGATCTCGGCGCGCTTCCTGGACCACCCGATCACCAAGCACTTCTACGACGGCACGACCTGGGTGGCGGCCATCGGCGGCTCGCTGGTCCTGCTGATCGCGTACCGCATCCTGTTCGGCAACTCGCGCAACTGACCCAGTGCGCGCCCCGGCACGACCGAGCGCACCCACGGACCGCAGCCAGCAGGAGGAAGGGTGGGCACCGACGGGTGCCCACCCTTCCTCGCACCGCTGCCGTCACCGTGAGCCGGTGCGTAGGATCCCCGGGCCTACCGGTAGTTCACGAACTGGAGCGCGAAGTCGAAGTCCTTGCCCTTGAGCAGGGCGATGACGGCCTGCAGGTCGTCGCGGCTCTTGGAGCTGACGCGCAGCTCGTCGCCCTGCACCTGGGCCTTCACGCCCTTGGGACCCTCATCGCGGATGATCTTCGCCACCTTCTTCGCGTTCTCCTGGGAGATGCCCTCCTCGATGGACGCGAAGATCTTGTACTCCTTGCCGGACAGCTGGGGCTCGCCCGCGTCCAGCGCCTTCAGGGAGATACCACGCTTGATCAGCTTGGACTGGAAGACGTCGAGAACGGCCTTGACGCGGTCCTCGGAGTTCGCCTCCATCAGGATCTTCTCGCCAGACCACGAGATCGAGGCACCCACGCCCTTGAAGTCGTAGCGCTGCGAGATCTCCTTGGCGGCCTGGTTGAGGGCGTTGTCGACCTCCTGCCGCTCGACCTTCGAGACGATGTCGAAACTGGAGTCGGCCATGTCCTGTGGCTCCTTGTATCGGGGTGCTTGTGGGGTGCGTATCGGCGGGCGTGGGGGTGGCCGCCGAGCCCGGCGTGGAACGCGGGCCGCATCCGGACAAGCCTAGCCACCCGTGGTCCCTCGGGCGCAGATCAATCGGGTGGCGAAGCACCCCTCCGTATCGGGTATTGTTTACGTCGTTGCCACAGAGCACCGCCGAAAAGCGGTTCGAACGGCAGCAACCCCGGCGGTGTGCCCGAGCGGCCAAAGGGAGCAGACTGTAAATCTGCCGGCTCAGCCTTCCCAGGTTCGAATCCTGGCGCCGCCACACGGAAAACAAAGGCCCCCCGACCTGCTGTTAAGCAGGTCGGGGGGCCTTTGTCGTGCGCCTTGACGATCAAGGCACTGTCTCGTGCTGTCTCGCGTTCGAACGCCTCATCTCGAACTGTGTGGACCAGACGTGGACCAGATCTTGGCCCGTCAGCTCTGCTGTCCGAGACGAGCCGAGATTTTGGCGTTCGCGGCTTCGTCCCCGTCGCTGAGGAACTTGGCGTAGACGCGGAACAGGACGGCCACGCGGTGGTCGGCGCGCTCGGCCACGAGTTGAGGTTCGACTCCCGAACTGAGCCAGGTGGACACCGCCGCGTGGCGAAGGTCATACGGCCGCTTGGCCAGTACCGACTCGAACTCCGTCGGGGTCAGGGCCCGCGAACGGGCCTCAGCCCAGACCTCGCCGTATCCGGTGAGATGCCATCGCAGCAGCGCGACCAGCTCCGGGGGGATCGGCACCCGCCGCACTGCCTTGCGTGGGCGATGCTTCAGCCCCCTCTTCTCGTGTGCCTCCAAGCAGTGCCGGAGCGTGGGCGGGTCTCACGGAGCCGGAGCAGGCCCCACCCGCGGCGAGGTAGGTCGTAGTCCCCGACTCGCAGCCTGATGACTTCAGCCGGTCGTGCAGCCGCGTAGTACATGCAGCCGAAGAAGGCCACGAGACGGCGACCACGCGGACTCTGGTCGCGTACTGCGGCCAACAGCCTGGCCCCTTGTGCAGGTTCGGCACGCACTCCGGGTCCACTTCCTCTACGACTTGCTCGGGGGCCGTCCATTTGATCCGGTCCAACGGGTTGTCGCTGATCAGTTCGGCGTCGACCGCGAATTCAAGGGAGTTGTAGAAGATCGCGCGCTTTCGGCTGGTCGTCCCCGCTGCTGCGGTCGTGCCGTCCAGCTTCTTCGACAGGGCGCTCAGAGCCGCGCGTACGACAAGGCGGTCGGAGAGCGCGGACAGATGCGCGCCAGCACGATCGGCACCCCGTAGGTCTCCTTCGCCGTGCGGGCGCGTCGGCTTCCGAGAGCGTGTGGCGGATGTCGGAAGGCGGATCCGCCACGCTCTCACCGCCGTTGACCTGCGGTGTGGCGGATGTGGCGGACTCTCCGGGGGAGGCGGGCAATACCGCTCCCACGCGTCATGCAGGTCTTCGGCGTAGTAGCCCTTGGGGAAGGTGCCGGACGTCGTACGGATGCCACGGGGCTTGATCGGTTTGTTCGCCGAAGTCACGTACTGGCCCAACAGCTTGGCCGCCAGCGTGCGCGAGTTGATGGGCTTGTCGTCCAGATCGCCCCAGGGCGCGTCGTCCATGTTCAGCAGGCATTCCAGGATGACCGCGGTCGGCATACGGTCCGCACCGCAGAACACCTTGTCGCGCAGGTCGGTCAGGAGCCGGATACCGAGTGAGGCTTCTTCGCCTCCTCGCGTGGCGTGGACCAGTTCGAGGCAGGCGGCGCGGGCCCGCTCGGGCGAGTGCCCGCCGGCCGCATCGGCGACGGCCAGGAGAGGTTCCCACACGTCCGCCGGGCGGTCGGAGACTCCATCCGGCATCTCCGGCCAGGCCTCGGCGACGGATTCGCGGACAGCGTCGGCCCATTCGGCGAGCCGGTCCCGTAGCGCGTGCCCCTGCTTCTCGTGGGTGCGGCGCCGGTAGCCCTCGACCTTTTCATTGGGGGCGCGCTTCTGAAGCGGGAGGGTTTCAAGTCGTGGGTCGTTCCCCGTGACGTCGAGGTGCCGGAAAGCGCACGAGTCCGGTGGGTTGGGTAGCCGCAACGACACAGCGCCCCAGGGAACTGCCACCAGGGGCGTACTCGCCAGAGGCTAGCCGCGCGAAGCATCGGGACGTCCTGTCGGTAGCAGCTCGGACGATGTCTTTTCCTGACTTACGACGGTTGTAATAGCCGTCACCAAGAAGAGCGATCGGAATGCGCCGGATAGGTCAATCAGGGCGATTTCAATCGCATGTCGGGGTAGGTGAAGTGACATGGCAGAGTTGGCCGATAGGTATTTGGGGCGCTTCCGTGAGTGGTGGCGGGAGCGGCGCTCTTGGGAACTTAGTGAAGAGGGTCGCGCCACTATTCGCACGATGAGAGCTCTCGTAGAGGCGAGAGATGACATTCTTTCTGATCCTGATGCTGGTAAGAAGCTACTCGCAGCGGCCCGTGCTGAATTGGATTCCGCAGACTTGTTGCTCGACTTTGAGAAACATCACAGGATGCCGCTGGGGTCACATGTAACTGCTGCTCAGATCCACCTTAGTGCGGCTCGACTGCTCTGGGTAAAGTCCTTCCTGTCGTCTCCGGAGGCCATTAAGCCGTATCTGCCTAGCTTGCTGGCAGTCGTCAAGGAGCATCTTCCCTCGGGCGACGAGCGCAGGAAATCCGTCGAGAATGTCCGGCGCGTCGATTCCCTGAGCGATATAGACGTGGTAATGATCACCGAGGCGGTTGAAGCTGCTCAAGCGGTTAGCCTCCGTGAACAACTGCGCGCCAAGAGCTTTGTGCGCATCGTATGGGTGGTGGCTGGGTTCTTGTTTGTTCTGGCGGTAAGTATCTGCACGCTCAGTGCCCTCTGGCCGGAGGTAGTACCACTCTGTTTTAACCCAACGAAGTCGGTGGAAGCCCTTTCAGCAGAAGCGGAGAAGCCGGGGGCGAAGTCGCCAGTGATGTACGAGGTGGTCTGCCCTACAGGAAGTGATCCTTTGCCTTCCTCCCCAGATGTGGACGTCAACCTCGAGAAGACCGCCATGCGCCGAGACTATTTCGTTGTTGAAGTCGCCGGCCTTGTAGCGGCTGGCCTCGCCTCAGCCTCAGCGTTGCGGAGGATCAGAGGTACAGCCACCCCTTATGGGGTACCAGTCGCTCTGGCAGCATTGAAGCTGCCAGCGGGCGCTCTGACGGCTGTCGGAGGTCTTCTCCTCATGCGCGGTGGATTTGTTCCAGGTCTCAGTGCGCTCGACTCATCCGCGCAGATCATCGCCTGGGCCATCATCTTCGGGTACTCGCAGGAGCTGTTCACGAAATTCGTTGACCAGCGCGGGCAAGCGGTGCTGGAAGATGTCCGTGGGCCAGGCGACCCCCCGCCCGGGGCTCGCCGACGGGGAGATTCCCCCAGTGGTTCAGGCCCAAGATCTCAGGCTGCGGCCATTACATAGACCGTGCCCTTCAGGTGCGTCATGCTGCCGTGGGTCATCGCATGATCTCCTGGATGTGGACGAGTCGTGGACGATGACCTATTACCCGGCTTTCGACGCGCGAGAAGCCGCAGGTCAGAGGACGTGCAACCAGGCGATCGTGTGAGGACTGTAAGTCTGCCGGCTCAGCCTTCCCAGGTTCGAATCCTGGCGCCGCCACGCTGAGAAAGACCCCCTACGAACTGCGGAAACGCGGCGCGGAGGGGGTCTTCTCGTTGGTCTTCCGCATGCTCGATGCCGTCCCTCGGACCTCCGCTGCCGGCCCGCCCGGGCCTCGATGCACGCCCCCGGGCCTACATTCCCCAAACCTGCTGCCCACCGCCACCCATGCCGCCCACAGACCCGGGCA
>Ga0182008_10001041_pt1 | contig 19271 bp, 15 predicted proteins | sample Sormic07211129_1_FD_120482 | JGI IMG/M metagenome (GOLD analysis project Ga0182008, IMG submission 120482) | Rhizosphere microbial communities from Sorghum bicolor, Mead, Nebraska, USA - 072115-129_1 metaG | ecosystem: Host-associated > Plants > Roots > Rhizosphere | place: USA: Nebraska...
CGCGCCGACCTCGTCGAGCAGCCGCGACACCTTGAGCGACGCCTCGGCCGGGCTGTCCTCCGTCGACAGCCCGGCGCGGGCCCAGAAGAAGTTGGTGAAGGTGTAGAGCGGCGTTCTGGTGAAGATCTCGTGGCAGCCGGCCTTGAGCACCTGGGCCTCCGCGAACTCGGGCCGGTTCAGCAATTCGAGCACCAGTCGCGTCTTGCCCGCGCCGGCTTCGGCCACCACTGCGACGGTCTGGCTGCGCGGTGCCGTGGTGGCCGCCATCCACCGCGCCAGCAGCCGCTCGATCGAACCCTGCCTGCCGACCATGCGCGTGGCGCCGCGCTGAAAGCCGAGTGCGGCGCGCCGCGCACCGGGCATCAGGTTGCGCACGCTGAAGACGTTGACTTCGCGCGACAGCCCCTTGTAGTGCCGCGTGCCCAGCGCCTCGATGTCCATCAGGCCGTCGACCAGGTCGAGCGTGTCGCCGCTGATGAGAATGCCGCCGGGCGGGGCATCGGTCTGCAGACGGGCCGCCAGGTTCGCGGCCTCGCCGACGATGCCCGGCATGCTGGCACCCGCGCTCATCAGCTCGTGTGCGACGACCACCAGCCCGGAGTGGATGCCGATTCGCGCGTTGAAGGCCGGGACCGTGTGGCCCTTGACCGTGGTGTCCATGAGGCGCAGTTGCCGCAGCAACTCGAGCGCCGCGCGCACGGCGCGTTCGGCGTCGCGTTCGTGCGCGCGTGGGTAGCCGAAATAGACCAGCACGCCATCGCCGATGAAGCGCGCGACGAAGCCGCCATAGCGCTCCATCGTCGCCAGCGCCAGCATCTGGTAGCGGCGCTGGAGGCTGCCGAGGTCTTCAGGGTCCAGTGTTTCGGACAGCTCCGTGTAGCCGATCAGATCAATGAAGGCGATCGTGAGGAATCGGCGTTCGGCGCTCTCGCGCCCGGGCTCCATCGTGTCCGTGGCAAGCATTGGATGTGCCTTCCGAACTCCGTCAAGTTGGATTTTTCGATGCGCAAGCGTATCATTTGTGAGAACTTTCGTGCGCAATTTGCCAATTGCTGTCAGGCATAGGCGGATTGTTCTAAGAACCACGGAGGAGGAATGATCCGCTTCGCCATTGCACCGTCAGGCGCGGGATGACTGCGCCGTCGCGAGACCGCGTCTCCTCCAGGCGAAAGGCGCTGGTGGTCTGCACGCACTTGCGCCCGAGTCGCGACAAGCGGCGATCCAACTACTACATGCAGCCGATCACGGGCCTTCACATCGGCTCGCTGATCGACCCCGGACGCTTTGACGTCCGGCTGCACCACGAAGACTGGCACGGCCCCTTCGAGCCTCGCGACTGCGGTGGCTACGACATCGTCTTCCTCACCGGCCTGCAACCCGACTTCGACCGGATGCGCCAGCTCGCCTACTTCTTTCGCTCGGCCGGCGCCATCGTCGTCGGGGGCGGCAGCATCTGCAGCAACTTTCCGGAGTTCGCGACACGTTTCTTCGACGTCGTGTGCGCCGGTGGCGTCGACACCGTTCCGGAGGTCGTCGAGGGCTTCCTGCGCGGCTCGCTCAAGCCGATCTATCGCTCCGCAGCGGCGAAGATCTCTTCGTACCGGGTGGACTACGGCCTCTTCCTGCGCAGCGGCATCAGCCCGATGCTCCACCTCATCGAATCGTCGCGTGGCTGCAGCTTCAAGTGCAGCTTCTGCGTGATGCCGAACGAGGTCGGCGCCCATGCGACCTACAGCCTCGATCACTTCGCGGATGCGCTCGAGAGCACGCTGGCGGCGAGCGCGCGCTGGAGCTTCAGGCGCTGGTACCCGCTGGTCATGCTGCTCGACAACAACTTCTCCGACGATGCCGCGCACATGCTGCGCGTGGCGAAGCTGCTCGGCTCGCATCCGAAGGTGCGCGGCTGGGCGGCCCTCGTGACGCAGAACATCCTGCACGATCGCGAACTCATCGTGCACCTTGCCAGGTCGAATTGCATCCTGCTCTTTGCTGGCGTCGAGTCGCTCGACCGCGAGATGCTCGCCCGCTACAACAAGAAGCAGAACCTCGGCCGGCGCTACAACGTCATCGAGGACATCGCCTTTGCCGAGTCGCAGGGCATCGCGATCTGCTACGGCTACATGTTCGACCAGCGCCACCAGACCGCGGCCGAGATGGAGCGGCAGATCGACGCCCTCGCGCGCAACCCTCTGATGCCGATGCCGGTGTACCTGAGCCTGGTCGCGCCGCTGGCCGGCACCGCGAGCTTCTGGGATGACCTGCGCATGGGGCATCTCGCGCCGAACCTGCGCCTGCGCGACCTCGATGGCGAGACCATCGGCCACAAGCAACTGGCCGACGACCGGGACGCGGTCGTGGACTTCATCGAGCGAATGTTCAGGCGACCGTGGACGGTGGTGTCGCGCATGCGCATCCTGGTGAAGACGCTGCGCCGCATCGTGCGCGCGGGGTCGTTCAATCCCGTGCGGTGGTACGTGATCGCGTCGGCCAACTTTCATTGCTTCATCTGGTCGAGCGCCACGCCGACCCGGCCGCGTACGTATCTTGCGGGCACGGACATGCTCGATCCACAGTACTTCGAGCGGCCGGACGATCTCACGGAAGAGGACCGGGTGCGCTATTTCGACCCGGTGGTCCTGACGGACGCGCAGGGCGGTCCCGCGGAGTGGCTCAAGCCGTATGTGCCCACCAACGTTCGGCACACCGTGCATCCCATCGTGGCGGACGTGGAAGGAGCGACGCGATGACCTACCTGGAGGCCCGGGACCAAGCCCAACTGAAGGAACTCGAACGCGCCGTCTCCGAATTCATCCGGCTGCGGAATCAATACGCTTCGCCGGAGAAGCGAAAGACGGTGATCCTGTTCCCGGGTGGTTGCGGTTCGGAACTGAAGCGATCGCGCGCTGCCAATTCGGGCGGGGCGAGCCCGGACCCGACGCTGTTCCAGACCGTCTGGCTCAACATCTACACCCTCATCGGCGCTGCGCTGATGCTGAAGATGAAGCGCGACGCTGCAGGCCATTGGGTCGACGCGGACCGGCACATCGTGATCGCCGGCGGATCGGTCCAGGCATTCGGCTACACGCCGTACGACTCGTTTGCCGATTGGTGCGCCCAGCGCGGCATCGACGTCTTCTTCTACGGGTACGACTGGCGGCGGCCGATCCCGGAAGTCAGCGATTTCTTTGCGAAGAAGTTCCTGCCGTCCTTCTGCAAGCGGTTGCGCGATGAGTACAAGGTGGATCCACTCGCGCAGATGACGCTGATCGGTCATTGCCTGGGCGGCATGCTCGTCAACTGGATCCTGCGCAAACACCCCAAGGCGCTGCCCGAACCGAACAAGGCGATCACCGTCGCGACGCCGTTCTACGGCTATTCGGGGCAGATCGGTCGCTGGTTCGTCGGAGAACCACTGCTGAATCATCTGGGCCAGGATGAAATGGTCCGCGTCATCTCGTCGTTCCCGGCGCTTTACACCGTCAACCTGCTGGAGGAAAGGATCTACCTCGCGAACGCGTGCGCCTTCAAGGACGACGCCTATCCGCTTGCGGCCTATCCATGCGTCGATTCAAAGACGAAAAAGCCGGCGGACCCTTATCGCCCTGTCGAGGTCCCGCCCAATTTCCGGTATCCGCAAGCCGAGATCACGGGCTTCTGCCGCACGGAACTCGAAGCAGCGAGACAGGTAGCCGAGACGTTGACCGGCCCGCTCGACAAGGCGCTGTCTTCCAGGTTCTACAACATCAGGGGCGTGCGCCCGAAGAACCGGACCCGTACCCCTTTCACCTGGGACTGGATCACTCGCGAGTTCGATCCGGCGAAGAACGTGTCACCGATCCACCTGGGGCTGCGTGTTCCCGGGGACGATACGCAGCCGGCGTGGACGACGCGACTGCTCCGGGCTTGTACGTCAAGATCTGGCGCCGCATCCTGATCGCCTTGCAGAAGCCTCCTGCTGCACCCCGCGGCCAGAAAGGAAAGCGATGAACTACGAGACCAATCGCGACCTCGAGCAGCTCAGGATGCTCGACCACCTGATCGATGATTTCGTCGACCGCTACTTTCTGATCGGCGGGCCCGCCAACGGCCAGCGGCACACCGTGTTCCTCTTCCCGGGCGGCCTCGGCAGCCAGCTCAAGCGCGCCACCAAGCCCTATGTGCAAGGCGGACCGTCGAACCAGACCTTTGCCTACGAGAGGAAGTGGCTCGACATCTGGAGCATGATGGGCACCGTGCTGGAAGTCGAGATGGTCAAGGTGGGCGGCAAGCATCGTGACAAGGGAAACCGCTTCGTCCTCGCGGATGGGCCGGTCAAGATCGCAGGCCGCACGCCCTACGATGGCTTCACGGCCTGGTGCGAGGCGAAAAAGATCGACTACTTCGTCTTCGGCTGGGATTGGCGCCGTACCACCAACGACATCGGCAAGTTCTTCGTCAAGAAGTTCCTGCCGTATTTCCAGGAGCGGGTGAAGGACGAATGCAACAACGCCGACGTGCTGCAGGACTACTCGCTCGTCGGGCACAGCGCCGGCGGCATGATCGTCAACTGGATCCTGCGCAAGCACGACACGCCGGCCCTCAGGGCGGCAGTGACCGTGGCCACCCCGTTCTACGGCTATGGCGGCCAGATCCATCGCTTCTTCGAAGGAGAGCCGCTGCTGGCGCTGCTCGACCAGAAAAAGGTTCGCAAGGTACTGACGTCGATGCCGGCGCTCTACGCCTTTCAGTTCCTCGACGCCAAGAAGACCTTTGCGAAGTACGGGGCGGCGCTGGCCGCCGATCCGAACTTTCCGTTGGCGGCATATCCCAGCACCGACATGAACACGGGGGATGTCGCCGATCCCTACTACCCGCTGACCAACGGCGCCTTGCATCGCTATCCCACTCCGAGCCAGACGGGGTTCGACCTCGCGGAAGTGAAGAAGGCGAGGAAGCTCGTCCAGCTTCTCGCCTCGGACCTCGACCCCCTGATCGCGGGCAAGTTCTTCAACATCCGTTGCGTGAGCGGGCCGCAGAACACCCTCGGCAGCACCACCTGGCAATGGGTGCCACCGATCGCACCGAGTCCCATCGGGAACGTCGCTCAGGTGCCGGGAGACGACACGCAACCCGCATGGACCGCGCGACACATCGGGCTGGCCGCTTCGAACCCTGCCAACGTGATGACGCTGGCCGGCTTCAACCTCGGACACCTCCTCACCATGAGCCAGCCGCAGACCATCGCCGCCGTTGCGACCGCGCTCAACCTCTAGGGGACTGCCATGGCCAAGAGAATCTCCCCGACAGACATTGAAGTCGTCAGTTCCGCCGAGACGCTGAGGTTCGTCAGGGATCTTCAGAAGGATTTCGCCAACAAGGCCCGGACACCCAAGCTCAGGAGGCGGATGCGCGAAAGACTGGCGAAAGCGGGCGACGAGAAGCTGGTCGGTATCGGGTTCCGGATTCTCGCGGACCTGCTGCGGCCGCCGCAGGAGGAGCCGCGCCGCCGGAAAACCAAGCCATCCAAGCCATGAGTGCCGGACCGGAACCCGCCTGGGCGACCGACGGCATCGCGCCGATGGAGCGGCCGGGCTGGGCGAGCCGTCTCTTCATGCGCGTGGTCGCGTTGGCCGAATCCCTCAATCGGCGGCAGGCGATCCTGGGCAATCGCCGCATCTTCGATGCGACGGATTTTCCATGGGCTGCCGAACTCGAGCGGGACTGGCGATCGGTGCGAGCCGAACTCGACGTCGTGATGGCGCGCAAGCGCGAGCTGCCGAACGTCCAGGACATCACCGTCGATGCGGCATCGATCAACGACGACGATCGCTGGAAGGTCTTCGTCTTCACGGCCTATGGCGTCCGTTCCCCGCGCAATTGCGCTCGGTGCCCCGAGACCTGGCGGCTGGTGCAACGTATCCCGGGCCTGCAGACGGCGATGTTCTCGGTGTTCGAGCCCGGCAAGCACACGCCGCCGCATCGCGGGCCATACAACGGCGTACTCCGGCTGCACCTCGGGCTTGTCGTTCCCGAGCCGCGCGAGCGCAGCGCGATCAGGATCGATCAGGCGCTGCAGCACTGGGAAGAGGGCCGGACGCTGATCTTCGACGACGCCTACGAGCACGAAGCCTGGAACCACACGGCGCAATCGCGGGTCGTGCTGTTCGTGGATTTCGTCAAGCCGCTGCGTTTCCCCGCCCGGGCGCTGAATGCCCTGCTGCTCAGGCTCGCGGTGTTCACGCCGTTCCTGCGCGAGGGCGAGGCGAATCTCAGGCGCTGGGAGGAACGCTTCTATCGATAGGCCGGTGCCGCCCGCTGTCGACGAAGCGGCGATGGTGGCGATGCGGCAGATTGTCGAAGCGCATCAGCATCGGGAAGTCGGCGGTGTCGAAGTCCGGGTCGAAGCCGGGCGGACCCAGCACCTCGGCGCCGCATCGAAGGTAGCCCTTGATCAACGGCGGCAGCGCGGCATCGATGGCATCGCACGAGGCCGGCAAGGTCGCAGGATGAAGCGGCACCGCGCGCCGCTCGACCGGTGCGAGATGGTGCAGGGACACATGGCGCCAGACGCTGGCGGCGCGGTGCCCGCCATCCGAGGCCGACACGCTCGCGCAACCGAAAGCGATGTCGAGGCGGTGGCGAACCATGAAGTCGCCCAGGGCGGCCCACAACGACAGGATCGTCCCGCCGGTCCGCCATGCCGGATCCACGCACGATCGGCCCAGTTCGGCCATGCGCCTGCGCAAGGGCCGCAACCGTGCCAGGTCGAACTCGGTTTCGCTGTAGTACCCGCCAGCGCGCAGCGCGGCTTCCGGGGTGAGGACGCGGTAAGTGCCGACGACGCGCGGCGGGGCACCGTCGTTCGCCGCGTGCGCGCGAATCAGCAGATGGGCGCAGAAGTCGTCGAAGCGGTCGATGTCGTGGCCTTCGAGCGTGGCGCGTCCCGGCGCCAGGCGCGCGCCCATCTCTCCGGCAAAGATCCTGAAACGCAAACGCTGCGCCTCGCGAACCTCGTCGACGCTCGTCGCCCAGGTTGCCGCCAGCTTGACCCCGGCGCGTCCGGTTGAAATGCGATCGACGGTCTCACGCATGTTGGCCTCCGAATCTTCATGATCGAATCAGCGCTGCGTAGGCGGCAAGATTGACTGCGGCAAGCAGGAGCGCCAGGGAAGCTTGAGCGCCGCGCGGCAATCCATTCGCATGAACCAGGCGCCCGACATGGTGGTCGATGAACCCCCCCTCATAGGTCGACTCTCCGGCCGCGCGCCGAATCTTGAGTTCGAGCAGCGTCAACGGGCATGCCCATCCGGTGACGCCCACCGTCACCGACCAGGCCAGCAGCGGCAGATGGACCCAGGCCAGGCGGGGCCAGAGCCATGCGAATGCACAACCAGTCAACGCGAATGCCGTGACCAGTCCGTGGACCACCAGTACGACGTCCGCGAAGATGGTTTTTGGCATTTGCGACGTTCTAACGGATTCAGGCATTTTTGACCAATCCGCGGCGCGATACGGGACATCGCCTCTGCCGCTACAGTCATGGTCCACCCGCGTACGACCCCATCACCTTCGGACAAAGCATGAGCGCAGACCCGGTTGACTGGACCCAGAACGCCCAGGTGGGCGCCATGGCCTACCTTCTTCATACCCTGCTGCAGGAAGCCGAGCGGCAGAACCGCGGCTTCATCGACAAGGTCATCGAGGGCGCCGTCGACGACCACAAGGGCATCCCCGCGGGTACCCCAAACAAGCCCTTTGTCGACGCCGTCTTCGCCGAGACCCTCCAGATCCTCAGGCGATCGCAGGCCTCGACCCAACTTCCCGAACTGCCCGAACTGCCCCCGGCGCCGCGGCCGCGCGAGCTCGGCGCGCCGGCGCCGGTCAGCGACGACTGGCTGCAGTGGATCGCCGAGAACCGCCTGCGCGAATGCACGCCCGACTCGATGCTCTCGACGATGACGGCCGCCGGAATCGATGCGGTGCAATCGAAGGCGGCCATCGCCCGGATCGAGACCGATCCGGCCTTTCGCGCCGCCCGCCGCATGCAGAAGGTCGAGCGCAAGCTCGAATCTGTGGTCGCGAACCTGCAGAAGCTATGGGCGTCGTCGCCACGCTACGGCGTGGTCGAGAAGCGCAAGTCGCCGTCGCGCGACGAGTTCGTCGAGCGCTACGTGCGGGGCTGCCGTCCGGTGGTCCTGACCGACGTCACCAAGGACTGGGGCGCCATGAAGCGCTGGTCGCCCGAGGACCTGAAGCGGCGTTTCGGCCATCTGGACGTCGAGATCCAGGACGGCCGCGATGCCGATCCGAACTACGAGGAGAACAAGCTCGCGCATCGCAAGATCGTGCAGCTGGGTCCGTTCGTCGACCGGGTGCTCGCCGGAGGGCCGACCAACGACTACTACCTGACGGCCAACAACGAGGCCTTGCGCAGCCCCGGGTTTGCGCCGCTGCTGGAAGACATCGGCCGCCTGCCGCCCGCCTGCGACCGCTCGCAGCTCGGCCACCGCTCGTCGTTCTGGTTCGGGCCGGCCGGCACCACGACGCCCTTGCACCACGACACCCTGATGCTGTTCCACACGCAGGTGGTCGGACGCAAGCGCTGGCGCCTCGTGTCGCCCCTGGAGACCCCGAAGGTCTACAACTACAACGGCGTCTTCAGCCCGGTCGACGTCGACAACCCGGACCTCGCCCGCTATCCGCTCTTCGGCGAGGTGACGGTGCTGGACGTGATCGTGGAGCCCGGCGAGACGATGTTCCTGCCGCTCGCCTGGTGGCACCAGGTGCTGTCGATGGACATCAGCCTGTCCTTCTCATACTCCAACCTCGACCTGCCGAACGATTTCGTCTACCAGAACCCCGACATCGGGAATTGGTAACAATCGAGCGTCGGCGAGCGGAAAAACGATGCCGCCGCGCCACGCCACGCCCCTGGTTTGAATCCTAATTTCTGACCGGAACTGGTATCAGTCAGTAATCTTCGGTAAAGTCTATTTATGCACCTCCTGCGACAACCAGGGAGGGACTTCCGGGGCGGCATGCCGTTCTCTCGTTCGCCTGTCGTGCATGAACCTGCCTGCGCGGCGCCTTGCGGACTGCGGGATCGGGCCAGTGCCGCCGTGGCTGCTCCCGAGGCCCTTTGCACCGATCCGGGCGATCTCGTCGCGCGTGCCTATGCGCTGCTCGAGCAAGAGGCGCAAGCCTGGCAGCAACGACAGCGGGCCGACCTGTTGCCGGGGGGTGGACGTTGATTTGCCCCTCGTGCGCTTTCGCCAATTCCGAGAGTGCGCGCTTTTGCGGCGGCTGCGGGGTGCTTCTGGACTTCGCCGTCCAGCGGGCCGATGGCGAGCGGCGCCAGATCACGGTGCTGACCTGCGACGTCGTCGGATCGACCGCCCTGTCGCAGACGCTCGACCCCGAAGACCTGCATGAAATGCTGGGCGACTTCCAGCGGGTCTGCCAGGAGACGGCCGAACGGTACGACGGCTACATCTCCCAGTTCCTGGGCGATGGCGTCCAGATCTATTTCGGCTTTCCACGGGCGCACGAGGACGACGCCCGACGGGCCGTCAGCTGCGGCCTCGAAATCCTCCAGGGCACCGAGCAGCTGAACCAGGCCTCGGCGCGGCCTTCGGGCGCCAGGCTGAGGATCCGGGTCGGTGCCGACACCGGGCGCGTCGTGGTCAGTCCGGTCGGCACCGGTGCCCGGCGCGAGAACATCGCGATGGGCGACGCGCCCAACATCGCATCGCGGGTGCAGGCGCTCGCGGAGCCCGACACGCTGTGGGTCACCGAAGCCACCTGGCGCATCGCCCACGAGCATTTCCAGGGCGAGCCGCGGGGCGAATTCGAGCTCAAGGGCGTGGCTTCGGCGGTCCGCCTCTGGCGCGTGACACGCGCCGACGGCGTCGTCCCGGGCCTGGAGCGGGTCGACCTGCTGACCCTCTACGTCGGCCGGGCGCACGAGCATGCGCTCTTGGCGGCGCACTGGACGGCGGCGCGATCCGGTGCGGCGCGCTTCGTCACCGTGCGCGGCGAGCCGGGGATCGGCAAGTCGCGGCTGGTCGCCGAGTTCAGGGGCCAGGTGGCGAGCGCGGACACCACCGTGCTCGCCGTGCGCTGCACCCAGTTCGCGAAGAACAGCGCGTTCCTGCCGGTCATCGAACTGCTGGAGCGCGTGCTGGGCCTGGTCGGTGCCACCGAGCCGCAGGAGCGCCTCGGCCGCATCGACCAGCAGTTGGCGGCACTGGGGATCAGGGCCCCCGATGCGGCACCGCTGCTGGCGGCGCTGCTGTCGATACCGGTCGCCGAGCGCTATCCCTCCGTGGAGCTGTCGCCCACTCGCCGCCGCGTGCGCACCATCGAGACGCTGGTCGCCATCATCGAGGCCATCGCATCGCGCAACCCGACCATCCTGGTGGCGGAGGACCTGCATTGGGCCGATCCGTCCACGCTCGAAGTGCTCGAAGCGCTGGTGTCGCGCGCGCGCCGGTTGCCGCTGCTCGGTCTCTTCACGGCCCGGCCCGAGTTCGACGCGGCATGGCCGGACGACGAGGCGACGCCGCTGGTCGAGGTGTCGCGCCTCGACCATGCCGAGGTCGAGGCGGTGGTTCGCCATGTCGCCCACGGCAAGCCGGTGCCGGGCGACGTGATCCGCGAGATCACCCAGCGCTGCGACGGCGTGCCGCTGTTCATCGAGGAGGTGGCGCGGGCGGTGATCGAGGCGGGCGTGCTGCAGGAGAACGAATATTCCTGGGCGCTCACGGGCGCGCTGCCGTCGGACCTGATCCCGGCCAGCGTCGACGCGTCTCTGATGGCGCGCATCGACCGGCTCGGCGAAGCGCGCGGCACCGCGCAGCTCGCGGCCACGATCGGGCGCGAGTTCACCTACGCGCAGCTGCGCGCCGTCAGCGAGCGCAGCGACAAGGACCTGGCGGACGACCTCCAGCGCATCCTGTCCGCGGGCCTGGCCTGGCAGGTGTCCGCCGCTGCCCCGACCACCTTCGTCTTCAAGCACGCGCTGGTCCAGACGGCGGCCTACGAGTCGCTGCTGCGCTCGACGCGCCAGCGCTTCCACGAACGGATCGCACGGGTGCTGCTGTCCGATTTCGGCGGCGAAGTGGCGCTGCGCCCGGAGATCGTCGCGCGCCACCTGTCGGGTGCCGGCCATCACGCGGAAAGCAGCGACCACTGGTTCGCCGCCGGGCAACGGGCGCTGACGCGCATGGCCATCCCCGAGGCGCATGGGCACTTCACGCGGGCGCTCGAAGGCCTGGCCAAGCTGCCGACCTCGGACGAGGTGCTGACCAAGGAGCTCGAGCTCCAGATCGCGATCGCGCCGACGCTGATGACGCTCTATGGCTGGGCCTCGCCGACGGTGGCGCTGGCGTGCGAGCGGGCGCGCAGCCTGAGCCATCTGCTGCAGCGGCCCGACCGGCTCTATGAGCCGATCTGGGGGCTGTGGACGAATCTCTTCGTCGGTGGCCAGCTGGACCGGGCGCTCGACACGGCGAACGAGGCGCTGTCGATGGCGCTGGCCAGCGGCGTCCCGATGCTGGAGGTGACCGGCCGCCATGCGGTCGCCTACACGCACTACTACCGCGGGGAGTGGGCCGAGTGCATCGCGCATGCGCAAGCCGGCATCGCGCTCTACGCGCTGGAGCAGGAGCGCACGCTCACCAACACCTTCCAGATCAGCTCCACGGTCAACATGGTCGCCGGACTCGCCAGCAGCCTGTGGATGATGGGCCACCAGGACCAGGGTCTGGCGGAGCTCGACCACATGATCGCGATGGCGCGCGACCTGGACCACCCGTCGGCATTGAGCAATGCACTCGGCGTCGCCTGCTACATGTTGACCTTCCACCACGACCCGCAGCGCATGCTCGGCCACGCCTCGGAGGTCAAGAGCTTCGCCCGCGCGGAAGGGTGGGAGCTCTGGTATGCCGTCGGCGTCATGAGCAGCGGGTGGGCCCGCCTGCGCCTCGGCGACCGCAGCGACGGCCTGAGGGAACTGTTCGAAGGCGTGGCGCTGTTCCGGGCCACGCGCTCCGACCTCATGGGGCCGACGGTGGCCGTGATCCATGCCGAAGGCCTGCGGGCGGCCGGCCGCGACGACGAGGCGCTCGAGATGCTCGCGGCCACGGCCGAGACGGCCCGCCGCGGCCATGTCGGCGTGCTGCTGCCGGACGTCTTCCGGCTGATGGGCGAGATCCACCTGCAGGCCGGCGCGCTGCCGCAGGCGGAGGCGGCCTTCGACCAGGCCCTGGCGACCGCCCGGGCCCAGCAGGCCTTGTCGCTCGAACTGCGCGCCGCGATGTCGCGCCAGGCGCTGCTCGCGCGCACCGGCCGCGCGGCCGAGGGTCTGGCGCTCGTCAGGCGCTGCTACGAGCGATTCAGCGACAGCTTCGATCAACCCGAGTTGCGCGCCGCCCGCGCCTTGCTCGAAGGCGGCGGGCGCTAGATGAAGCCGGCACCGGCCCCGGTGGCGTTCGACGCTTTGCGCCCGGAGGTGGAGGCCGGCACGCCGCTCGATGTCTGGTGGCAGGTCTCGCCGGCCCATCCGAGCCATAGCTTGGTGGTCGAGCGGCGCGTCAATGGGGTGCAGCGGCCCTCGCTGCGGGCCTGGCCCGATGGCCGCCAGGCCGACGCCGGCGCCCAGCGCTTCCGGGCCCAGCTGCCGCCCTGCGAAGCCGGCGACCGGGTGGACTACGCACCGATCCTCTATCGGGCCGCCCAGGTGGTGGCCGAACTCCCGGTCCGCAGCGTGCTCGGCGTGCCGGCCGCCGCCCCGGCCGGCGCCGCGCCGCCTGCGCCGCTGCCGGCCACGGGCACCATCCCGCGCTACGACTGGGGCACGGACTTCCTGGGTGCTTTCACGGTCCAGCTGGCGAAGCCGCCGGAGTCCTTCGGGCCGGCGCCCGATGGGCTGCACATCACCTTCTACATTGCCTCGGGCGAGATCCACGGGCCGAAGATCAACGCCCGGATCCGCGGCGAGGGCGGCGACTGGATGCTGGTGCGCCGCGACGGCGTGGGCGTCGCCGACGTCCGCATCACCTACGAGACCGACGACGGTGCGCTGCTGCTGTCGCGCTACTACGGCATCTTCGACCTCGGGCCGGACGGCTACGAGCGCGCGCTGCGCAACGACTACGACCCGCTGCCGCCGCTGGTGCTGGCGCCGCAGTTCGTCACCTCGCACCCCGATTGGCTGTGGCTGAACCGGCTGCAGTGCATCGCGGTCGGCCGGGTGACGATGGCCGACCTGCTGGTTCGGTTCGATCTTTATGCGATTCGGGTCGGGCAGCCGCTGCCGTCCTCGGGGCTGCCGCGCGCCCCCGAGGGTGGCCGCGGCGCTTCCTGAGCGGAACGGGTTATCGAGGTCAAACACACAAAAGAGGAGTTGAGATGGCGGACAACAACCAGCAGGTTCCATGGACCGACGAGCAGTGGGCGCGGGTGCGCAAGGTGATCCAGGAGGAGGCGGCGAGGGCGCGGGTTGCGGCCAACTTCCTGCCCCTGGTGGGGCCCTTGCCGGCCAGCACCGACTACGTGGCGAACGACACGATCAGCTACGGGAGCGGGGAGGGGGCGAGGCTCCAGATCCAGGACAGGACGACGATCCAGCTGCCGACGCTGCAGGTGCGGGTGTTCCTGCGCGGCGCGCAGATGGCGGACCCCGACATGGACAGCGCGCTGCAGCTCTTCCGGCGGGCGGCCAACATGCTGGCGCGGCTGGAGGACAGCGTGGTGTTCACCGGGCTGGCAAAGGAGAGCGCGCGGCCCTGGAACGCGCCTCCGGTGGCGCAGGTGCTTGGCGGCGAGTACACCAGGGGCCTGGTGCAGGCCAATGGCGACCGGTCGCGCGACGTTGAGCGAGACCCTTCGGAAAGCCTGGGCAACCGTCTGGTGACTGCCGTGTCCGCCTGCATTGGCGATCTCGAGGCGGCGGCTCATTTCGGCCCCTTTGCCGTCGTCTTCGGCCATGATTTCTTCACCGCGGTGCAGTCGCCCGACAAGTCATCGCTGGTGCTGCCGCAGGACCGCATCATTCCGTTCCTCGGCGGCGGGCCGTTGCTGCGCTCGTCCACGCTGCCCAAGGACGCCGGCGTGGTGGTTGCGCTGGGCGCGGCGCCGGTCGAACTGGTCGTGGCGACCGACGTGTCGCTCAATTTCCTCCAGGTCACGGCGGATCCGCAATTCGTCTTCCGGGTCTACGAGAAGCTGGTCCTGCGGATCAAGGAGGAAGCGGCCATCAAGGTCATCAGGGTCAAGGGAGACAAGACCCCCTACGAACCGGGAGAGGTCGGCGAGAAGCCGAAGGATTCGGACACCAACAAGACCTCCTGAGATGAAGCCTGCAAGGGTCGTCATCCTCGGCGGTGGCGTGGCGGGCATGAGCGCCGCCCATGAGCTGATCGAGCGCGGCTTCGAGGTGGTCGTGCTCGAGCGCCGCGACATCGCCGGCGGCAAGGCGCGCAGCATCCCGGTAAGCGACCGCGAAGACGGTGGCGCCGGCCACGAGCTGGCCGACCGCGGCGTCGCCGCCATCGAACACCAGCTGCCGGGCGAGCATGGCTTTCGCTTCTTTCCGGGCTTCTACAAGCACGTGGTCGACACCATGCGGCGCATCCCGTCCTTCGACGGCCGGCCGGTGGCGGACCATCTGGTGGCGACCACGCGGGTCGGCTTCACGCAGTACGACCAGCCGGCCTTCGAGGTGCCGGCCAACTTTCCGCAGACACCCGGCGACGCCGGCACGGTGCTGCGCGACATCCTGCTCGCCTTCGGTCCGGTGACCGGTCTCACGCCCGACGACCTGGCCTTCTTCGGCTCCCGGATCTGGCAGATCTTGACCTCGTGCGAGCAGCGCCGGCTCGACGAGTACGAGAGCATCAGCTGGTGGGATTTCATCGGCGCCGAAGGGCGCTCGCCGGCCTACCAGAAGTTCCTCGGCGACGGCATCACGCGCTCGCTGGTGGCGGCCAAGGCGCGGCGGGCCAGCGCGCGCACCATCGGCGACATCTTCGCGCAGCTGATGCTGACGATCGTCAATCCGACCGGCGGCTCGACCGACCGGGTGCTCGACGGCCCGACCAACCTGATCTGGATCGATCCGTGGCTGAGCTGGCTGCAGGCGCGCGGCGTGCAGTACCACTTCAATGCCGAGGTCGAGCAGATCCTGTGCGCCGGCGACGAGGTGAGCGGCATCGTGGTGATGGAGCAAGGGGTGCGCACCGTGGTGCAGGGCGATCACTACATCGCCGCCGTGCCGCTCGAGCGCATGGCGGTGCTGGTCAACGACGACCTGCTGGCTGCCGACCCGTCGCTGGCCAACCTGGGCACGCTGGCACCCAATGTCGAATGGATGAACGGCGTGCAGTACTACCTGTACCGCGACGTGCCCGAGGTGCATGGGCACGTGATCCACATCGACTCCGAATGGGCCCTGACCAGCATCTCGCAGTTTCCTTTCTGGCGCAGCGTGGTGCCGACGATGCTGGCCTGCGGCGAGGTCAAGGACATCATCTCGGTCGATGTCTCCGACTGGACCGCGCCGGGCCCGGACGGGCGGCCGGCGATGCAGTGCTCGCGCGACGAGGTCGCGCGCGAGACCTGGCGGCAACTCAAGCGCTCGCTCAACGCCACGCAGGAAATCCTGCGCGACGAGGACCTGCATTCCTGGTTCCTCGACTCCGACACCGCGCCCGATCCCACCCGTCCCGGCTTCCTCGCGAACGCCGAGCCGTTGCTGGTGAACCTGGTCAATACCTGGGCGTTGCGGCCCGAGGCGGCAACCGCTGTGTCGAACCTGTTCCTGGCGTCCGACTACGTGCGCACGCACACCGACCTGGCGACGATGGAGGGGGCCAACGAGGCGGCGCGGCGGGCGGTGAACGCGCTGCTCGACGCAGCGGCATTCGCCGGCCCGCGCTGCGAGGTCTGGCCGCTGCAGGAAGTCGAGGTGCTGACGCCCTGGCGGCTGCACGACGCGGCGCGCCACCGGGCCGGCCAGCCGTGGGACCCTTCGCTGACCCAGGTGGCGCTGCAGGCGCTGGGCGCGGCATCGCCGCTGCTCGACCAGGTGCGCCCGCTGATGGCGGCGATCAGCCCCTATGCGTCGCCGGTGGCCGATGCGCTGGATGCGATGGACCAGGCGATCGACGGTGCCGGCACCGGGCTCGGTGCCGATCCCGCGGTGCGCCATGGCTCCGCCTACGTGCCGACGCCCCTGGACAACGTGCTGCGGGTCACCGATCGCGTGCCCGGCATCGGCGGCGTCACGGGGCCGGGCGGCTTCGTCGAACGGATGGCGTGGTACCGCGGCATGGTCACCCAGACGCTCGAGTCCGGCGTGCCCGACTGGGAGCCGCAGACCCACCTCTACGCGCTGGTGAAGGACTTCATGTCGCGCTCGGGCAAGGGCTTGCGGCCCGCCCTGTGCCTGGCGACGACGCGCGCGCTAGGCGGTCGGGTCGAGCACGCGCTGCCCGCCGCGGCCGGCATCGAGATGCTGCACAACGCCTTCCTGGTCCACGACGACATCGAGGACGGCAGCGAGTTCCGGCGCGGCGTGCCCACCATGCACCGGCGCGCCGGCATTCCGCTGGCCGTGAACACGGGCGACGCGATGAACGCGCTGGCCATGCGGCTGGTGCGCCGCAGCGGCGAGTTCCTTGGGCCGGCCGGCGCGCTGCGCATCCTCGACGAGATCGACCACATGCTGATGGAGACGCTCGAAGGCCAGGCGATGGAACTGGGCTGGGTGCGCGACAACGACCTCTCGGTCGGCACCGACGACTACCTGCGTCTGGCATTGAAGAAGACGGCCTGGTACAGCTTCATCCATCCGTTGCGGATCGGCGCGCTGGTGGCCAACCCCGAGGACCCGGATCTCGGCCGCTTCGATCGCTTCGGCTATCTGCTGGGCCTGGCCTTCCAGATCACGGACGACGTGCTCAACCTGAGCGGCGACGAGGCGCGCTATGGCAAGGAGATCGACGGCGACCTGTGGGAGGGCAAGCGCACGCTGGTGCTGACGCATGCGCTGTCCCACGCGAGCCGGGCCGAACGCGACTGGATGGGCAACTTCCTGTCGCGTCCGCGCGAACGCCGGCTGCCGCGCGAAGTGTTCCGCATGCACGACATCGTGGCGGGCACCGGCAGCATCGACTGGGCGCGGCAATCGGCGCTGGCGCTGGCCGACGCGGCGGCCAAGGAGTTCGACCTGTCGGCCTTCGCAGGGGTTGCTCCAAGTCCGGACCTGGACTGGCTGCGGGCCAGCGTCGGCTACCTGGTGCAGCGCGATTCGTAGGGCGGCGGCCCTGCGGCGCTCATTCCCGGCTCATTCTTGGCGCCTAGAGTGCGTGCAAGCCCTCCGTGGCGCCGCGTCGGCGTGCACGGGGCAGGGCCTGAAGGAGAGTTGCATGCATGCTTTGATCAAGGGTCTCGCCGTGGGCGTCTTCGGCGCCATCGCCACGCTCGGCGCGCTCAGCGCCAACGCCCAGTCGGATGGATCGGACTACCACCCGCTGCAGATGAACTCGCCCGCCAAACCGGAGGTCGACGCCGACGCGATCGCAGCATCGCATGCACAGGGCACCGAGGCCATCGGTCAGTCGACCGCCGCGCCGATGGTGAACTCGCAGGGCGTGTCGCGCGAAGCGGTCTACCGTGAAGCCGTCGCGGCCTCGCATGGGACCGGCACCGAGGCGATCGGCCAGTCGACCGGCATGGCCGGCATCACCGGCGGCGTCCCGCACTGAAGGCCGGGCTCAGAGGGCTTCGGCGAGCGCATCGACGGCGCCGAAGTCCGCCGGCGCGAGCAGCACCGCCACTTCGGGCCGCAGCGCGTAACGCGCCAGGGCCTTGGCCTCGATGAGGCCGAAGTTCGCCTGGCAGGCGGAAATCAGGCTGGCTTCATTCGTCTCGGCGCCGAAGCGCTCGCACAGGGCGCGTTCCGAGATGCGGGCGATGATGCGAGGTCCGTCAAAACCATCAGGATAGATCGCGAACCTGACGGTGCCCGAATCGGGGCAATGGATCGCTTCGCAGTTCATCGGGGGCTCCTTGTCGTTTGCTGCATATTGGACGCGAGCGCGACGAAAGAAAGTCCCGGCGAACTTCGCCTTGCGAAGACGGAAGGCGCCTACAACGCGAGCAGGTCAGCGCAGGGTGCCGTTCAGGTAGGGCTCGGGGTCGACCGCCACGCCCTGCTTGCGGATCTCGAAGTGCAGTTTCACGCGATCGGCGTCGCTGTTGCCGATCTCCGCGATCTTCTGGCCCTGGCGCACCACGTCTTTCTCCTTGACCAGGATGGTCTTGGCGTTGGCGTAGGCGGTCAGGAAGGTGTCGTTGTGCTGGACGATGACCATGTTGCCGTAGCCCCGCAGTTCGCCGCCCACGTACACGACCCGGCCGTCGGCCGCGGCGACCACCGGGTCGCCCAGGTTGCCCGCGATGTCCATGCCCTTGTTGCGGGTGCCGTCGAAGCCGGACAGGGTGCGCCCGGGCGCCGGGCGGATGAAGATGGCCTGCGGCTTCGGCGCCGGCGGCGTCGCGGCGGGCGGCGCCGCCTGGCCCGAGGGCGGCAACGGGTAGAAGGGCGGGCTCGTGCTCTGCGGCGGGGTCGAACAGGCCGTCAAGGCGGCGATCGCGGCGACGCCGGCCGCGATGGCGGTGGCGCGAGAAAGTGAATTCTGGATGTGCATGGCTTGGATGGAACGTGATCGCGGCGAAGGGTTCCCTGGCGCGTGGCCGGACCGCAGTTTTAGCATGCGGCGGCCGGGGCAGGTGAGACCATGCGTTGCAGCAGCGGCTGGCGCGCCAGGACCGCTGCGCGCGGGCCGGCGTCGACCACCTTGCCAGCCTCCATGAGCACCACCGTGTCGAAGCGCTCCAGCAGGCTGAGGCGGTGGATCGACGCGATCATGCAGGCGTCGGGAAAGGCGGCCGCGATGCGTTCGAGCACCCTCGCTTCTGTGGCCGCGTCCAGCGCGCTGGTCGGTTCGTCGAGCAGCAGCAGGGAACTGCCCCGGGCCGCCAGCACGCCGCGCGCGAGGCACAGGCGCTGGCGCTGGCCGCCCGACAGGTTGAAGCCGCGCTCCGACAGCGGCGTGTCGAGGTCGCCGTGCGTGGCCTGCAGCACCTCGTCGAAGGTGCTGGCATGCATCGCCGCGCGCAGCGCGTCGTCGCTCGCCGGCTGGCCGAAGCCGAGGTTCTCGCGCACGCTGGCCTCGAACACCTCGGTCTCCTGCGGGATCAGGGTCGCCAGGCTGCGCAGCCTCGGC
>Ga0182008_10001042_pt1 | contig 19234 bp, 22 predicted proteins | sample Sormic07211129_1_FD_120482 | JGI IMG/M metagenome (GOLD analysis project Ga0182008, IMG submission 120482) | Rhizosphere microbial communities from Sorghum bicolor, Mead, Nebraska, USA - 072115-129_1 metaG | ecosystem: Host-associated > Plants > Roots > Rhizosphere | place: USA: Nebraska...
AGGGTGCCGTTCCCTTGACGGAAACGGCGCCCTCGTCGTCGTACGGGAAGGGCGCGGCCCATGACAACGTCGTCATGAATGAGCTGATCAAGGCCCCTTTTCGACCAGGGTTCAACTTCGGTGACACTGCGGTATGGTCTGCCGACCCTTGGTACAGCGGATCGAGGAGTAAGCGTGTTCAACCGGAAGCGACGCCTGCGTCAGGTGGCGGCCCTCGCGTCCATATCGTCCCTGGTGACCGGATGCGGAGTCCTCTCGTCCGACTCCTCGGGCGGCAAGGGACCGATCACGGTCGGGACGACCAGCGCCCCCAGCACCCTGGATCCGGCCGCCTCCTGGGACCAGTCCTGGGAGCTGTTCCGCAATATTTACCAAACGCTCCTCAACTACCCGATCGGCGCGACCACTCCGCAGCCCGACGCCGCGGAGAAGTGCGGATTCACCGACGGCTCGAACACGACGTTCAGATGCCGGCTGCGCTCCGGCCTGAAGTTCTCCGACGGGCACACCCTCGACGCCGAGGCGGTCAAGTACTCCATCGACCGCATCAGGAAGATCAACCTCAACGGCGGCCCCGCGGGCCTCCTCGGCAGCCTCGACCGGGTCCAGGCGATCGGCGACGACACGGTCATCTTCCACCTCAACAAGCCGGACGCCACCTTCCCGTTCGTCCTCGCCACGCCCGCGATGTCGATCGTCGACCCCCGGAAGTACCCCGCCTCCTCCCTCCGCAAGGACGGCAGGGTCGACGGCTCCGGGCCCTACACGCTCCAGTCGTACCAGGACGGCAAGAAGGCCCAACTCGTCAAGAACGACAACTACAAGGGCTACGCCGACCGCAAGAACGACGCGGTGACCATCCGCTACTACCGCGAGTCGGCCCCCATGGTCGCCGACCTCAAGAAGGGCACGCTCGACGTCGCCTTCCGCGGTCTGGACGCGGACGACATCGTCGACCTGCAGAAGCACGACGCGAACGGCGGACTCCAGCTCATCGAGGGCGCCGGCATCGAGATCAACTACCTCGTGTTCAACCCCAAGGACCCCTGGGCGGCGAAGACCGCCGTACGCAAGGCCGTCGCCCAGGTCGTCGACCGCGGCGCCATCGCGCACAAGGTCTACAAGGACACCGTCGAGCCCCTGTACTCGATGGTCCCGAAGGGCCTGACCGGCCACACCACCGACTTCTTCGACGACTTCGGCAACCCCAGCACCGCCAAGGCCCGCAGTATCCTCACCGACGCGGGCATCACCCGGCGCGTCCCGCTCACCCTCTGGTACACCAGCGACCGCTACGGCTCCTCCACCAAGCCCGAGTTCACCGAGATCAAACGCGAGCTGGAAGCCTCCGGCCTCTTCACCATCACCCTGCGCAGCCGCCCCTGGAACACCTATGTCACCGGCTACCAGCACGGCGAGTACCCGGTCTTCGGCCGCGGCTGGTTCCCCGACTTCCCGGACCCCGAGAACTTCATCGCGCCCTTCGTCGGCAACCAGAACGCGCTCGGCACCCCCTACCCCGCCCCCGAGATCACCGGCGTACTGCTGCCCCGCTCGCGCGGTGAGAGCGACCGCGCCAACGTGGTCCCGGACTTCGAGCGGGCCCAGCGGATCCTCGTGCGCGACGCCCGGCTGCTGCCGCTGTGGCAGGGCAAGCAGTACGTGGCCGCCAGCGACGACATCTCCGGCGCGGAGCAGGCGCTCGACCCGTCGACGATCATGATGATGTGGCAGCTGTACCGCAAGACCAGCTGGTAGAGCCTGTACTTGGGGGAGCGGAAGGCCGTTGTCAGTGGTCGCCTGTAGGTTCAGAGAACTGCAAGTGACCGCACGACATGAGGACGTTGACGTGACCGACACCGCCATGCTGCCCGAGTCCTGGCGCGGAGTTCTGGGCGACGAGCTGCAGCAGCCCTACTTCAAGGAGCTGACGGAGTTCGTCGAGGAGGAGCGGGCGAAGGGTCCCGTGTACCCGCCGCGCGAGGAGGTCTTCGCCGCGCTGGACGCCACGCCGTACGACCGGGTGAAGGTCCTGGTCCTCGGCCAGGACCCGTACCACGGCGAGGGCCAGGGCCACGGCCTGTGCTTCTCGGTCCGTCCCGGCGTCAAGATTCCGCCCTCCCTCCGCAACATCTACAAGGAGATGCACGAGGAGCTGGGCACCCCCATCCCCGACAACGGCTACCTCATGCCGTGGGCCCAGCAGGGCGTCCTCCTCCTCAACGCGGTCCTCACGGTCCGCTCCGGCGAGGCCAACTCCCACAAGGGCAAGGGCTGGGAGAAGTTCACCGACGCGGTCATCCGCGCGGTCGCCGACCGCCCCGACCCGGCCGTCTTCGTCCTGTGGGGCAACTACGCCCAGAAGAAGCTCCCCCTGATCGACGAGACCCGCCACGCCGTGGTCAAGGGAGCACACCCGTCCCCCCTGTCCGCGAAGAAGTTCTTCGGCTCCCGCCCCTTCACCCAGATCAACGAAGCGGTGGCGGCCCAGGGCCACACCCCGATCGACTGGACCATCCCGAACCTGACCTGACGGCCGCTGGGCGGGGGCCGCGGCGGTGCCGATCGGCCCGCACCGACCGGCGGCCCACCACGGACCCACCACCACAACGGCGCAGCCTGACCAGGAATACCCACCTCGCCGATTAGCGTCGACGCGGACAGTACCGCCGACCGCCGGAGGCAACCGTGGCGGACCAGCAGAACCAGACCACCCCCGACGCCGTCATGACCCGCATCGGCCAGGTCGTCATCCTCCACCACGCCGGCGACCGCGAGGAGGCCCGCCACCGCTTCCTCCAGCTGTGGTCGGAGATCGGCGAGCACGGCGACCCCCTCCACCGCTGCACCCTCGCCCACTACCTGGCCGACACCCAGGACGACCCCTCCGACGAACTCGCCTGGGACCTGAGGGCGCTGACGGCGGCCGAGGAACTGACCGACGAGCGCTCCCACGGGCACGAGAACGCCCCGGCGGTGAGAGCGCTGTACCCCTCCCTGCATGTGAACCTGGCCGACGACTATCTGAGACTCGGCCGCGACGGCGCCGCCCGCACCCATCTGCGCTCGGCCCGGACCGCCGCCGCGGCGCTCGGCGACGACCGCTACGGCGACGGCGTATGGGCGGCCATCAGCCGACTGGAGTCGAGCCTGGGGGAGCGGGACGCCGACGGGGGCGGAATGTGGGGGCCGCCGAGACAGCGGCCCTGACCGGATCACGCGGACGGTTACGGCCGCCTCAACGCCCGTACGCCTGCCCGCAGATGACGGACTCCGGGCTGTCCGCCTTCCAGCCGCCGTACTTCCGGCCCAGCGCGCACACGTCCTTCGCGCTCTTCGGAACCGACTTGGCCGCATCCGGAATGTCCACCCCGCGCCGCTGCGGATGCCGGTGCTCCGGATGCTCCGGATGCGGTTTTCGGGGATGCGGCCGGGGATGCGAGCGGGGCGCCGCGGGCCGCCCGGCCGCAGCCCCGCCGCCGCCCGGGCGGTGCTGCTTCGGCGTCCCGGCCTCCGCCCGCCGGGACGGGCCGATCATCTCCAGCGCCTCCCGCGCCGGCGCCTGCACGATCTGCGGCTCCCCGTCGCCGTCGGGACGGGGAGCCGACGGCTGGGACGGCGCCGTCGGCGGCGGGCCGGGCACGGCGGGTGGGCGCTGGACGGTCACACAGCCGGTGAGGGCCGATACAGCCACGGTGACCAGGAGCGCTGCGGTGGTCGTCGTTCGATGCACCCGCGCAACAATGTCGTCTCGGCCGCCCCGGAGGACAGCGGACAAGCGGATCATGCCCCGCACGGGTGATCTCCGCCCCCGTACGGAGGGCGCGGGCGCGGCCCGGCTGACGTCAGTCGCCGGTGGAGCCGTCGATGCGCTCGCGCAGCAGGTCGGCGTGGCCGTTGTGGCGGGCGTACTCCTCGATCATGTGGGTGTAGATCCAGCGCAGGTTGAACCGCTCGCCGGTGCGCCGGTGCTTGCCCGCGGAGAGGTCGTCCAGGCCGAAGCGGGCCGCGTTGCTCCGGGCGATCTCGATCTCGGCCTGCCAGGTGGCGTACGCCTCGTCCCAGGTGTCCGCCTCCGTGAGGTGGAACTCGCCGTCCGGGTCCTCGTCGGTGTAGTAGAGGGGCCCCGCGTCGGCGTCGCCCACGAGGACCTTGCGGAACCAGCCCCGCTCGCACTCGGCCAGATGCCGCACCAGCCCCATCAGGGACAGCGAGGACGGCTCCACGGCGGCCGTCCGCAACTGGGCGTCGCTCAGGCCCTCGCACTTCCACGCCAGGGTCTGCCGGTGGTAGTCGAGCCAGCCCTCCAGCATGGTGCGCTCGTCGGCGTCGGTCGCGGGTTCACGGCGTTCGGGCGTCATGCCCGCATCCTCGCCCACCCCGGCCCCCGGCGCCCGGCATTTTCGCCCGCAGAGCACGCCACCTCCGCGTGATCGCCGGCCGGCGGCCCCCGCGGCGGCCGTATGCTTCCGGCAGGACCCGGGCAGGACCCCGGCAGGCAACCACCAGAGGAGACCGTCCCGTGAAGGTCGGCTGCATCGGACTCGGCGACATCGCGCAGAAGGCCTACCTCCCGGTGCTCGGCGGCCTGGCCGGAGTCGATCTGCACCTCCAGACCCGCACCCCCGCCACCCTCGACCGGGTCGGCGGCAGCCTGCATCTCACGGCCGACCGGCTCCACCGGGACCTCGACTCCCTCCTCGCCCAGGACCTCGACGCGGCCTTCGTGCACGCCCCCACCGTCGCGCACCCCGAGATCGTGACGCGGCTGCTGGAGGCGGGTGTGCCGACGTACGTGGACAAGCCGCTCGCCTACCGACTGGCCGACTCCGAGCGGCTGGTGGCGCTCGCCGAGGAGCGAGGCGTCTGCCTCGCCGTCGGCTTCAACCGGCGCTTCGCGCCCGGGTACGCGCAGTGCGCGGATCATCCGCGCGAGCTGATCCTCATGCAGAAGAACCGGATCGGGCTGCCGGAGGAGCCGCGCTCGATGATCCTCGACGACTTCATCCATGTCGTCGACACCCTGCGGTTCCTGGCGCCCGGGCCGATCGACGACGTGACGGTCCGCGCGCGCGTCGAGGACGGACTGCTCCACCATGTCGTGCTCCAGCTGGCCGGTGACGGCTTCACCGCGCTCGGTGTGATGAACCGGCTCAGCGGCTCGGCCGAGGAGATCCTGGAGGTGTCCGGGCAGGACACCAAGCGTCAGGTGGTCAACCTCGCCGAGATAATCGACCACAAGGGGCAGCCGACCGTGCGCCGACGCGGTGACTGGGTCCCGGTGGCCCGGCAGCGCGGCATCGAGCAGGCCGTACTGGCCTTCCTGGACGCCGTACGGGCGGGCAAGGTGCTCAGCGCCCGGGACGCACTGGCGACTCACGAACTGTGCGAGCGGGTGGTACGTGCGGTTCTGGACCGGGCCGCCTGAGCCGGAACGCCCGTACGCCCTCGGCCGCGCACCACACCGTGAGGATCAGCAGCGCGCCGTGCACCGGCCAGTCGCCGTAGCGGACGTACGGTGTCACGCCGCGGGCCAGTGGAATGTCATATACCACTGAGGCGCTCCTGTCCGTGCCCAGCCAGGCCCCGATCCGCTCCCCGCTCGCCCCGTACACCGCCGACACCCCGGTGAGCGTCGCGTGGACCATCGGGCGGCCGGTCTCGGCCGCGCGCAGGGCGGCGAGGGAGGCGTGCTGTTCCGGGGCCCAGCTGTCCTGGAAGGTCGAGGTCGAGGACTGCGCTATTAGCAACTCCGCGCCGTCCTCGGCGAGATGGCGGCTCATGTCGGGGAACGCCGACTCGAAGCAGACCATCGGGCCGACGCGCAGACCGTGCCCGACGTTCATGATCACCTGTTCGGTGCCGCGTCGGCGGTCCTCGCCCGCGGCCTTGCCGACGGAGGTGGCCCAGCCGAGCAGCCGGCGGGCCGGTATGTACTCGCCGAAGGGCACCAGGCGCATCTTGTCGTAGCGGTCGCCGGTGGGGCCGTCCGGGCCGACCAGGATCGAACTCTTGTAGATGCCGGGCCTGTCGGAGCGCCGGGCGTCGACGTTGACCAGGATGTCGGTGTTCGTCTCACGGGCGAGCGCGGCGATGCGTTTGGCCAGATCCGGCCGGTCGCCGAGGTCGAAGCCGACGCTGCTCTCACCCCAGACGATCAGGTCGAGGTGGCGCCCGGCGAGCCGGCGGGTGAGCTGTTCCTCGCGGTCGAAGCGCTGGTCGGGGCCCTTGATGATCCCCGGCTGGACCACCGCCACCCGTACCCGGCCGTCGGTGTCCGGACGCGGTGACCACACCCAGGCCGCGGAGGTGGCCGCGGCCGTCGCGACCAGCCCGGCGAGGGCCGGCGCCCGGGACTCACGAACCGACAGCAGCACGGCGAGGGCGACGTTGACGGCCACCACGAGGAAGCTCAGCAGCCACACCCCGCCGACCGAGGCCAGCCGCAGCGCGGGCTCCACCTGCCACTGGCTGGAGCCGATCATGCCCCAGGGCCCGCCGAGGCCCTGCCAGGAGCGCACCAGCTCGACCATCAGCCAGCCCGACGGCACGACGAGCAGGGCGGCCGTCCCCCGTCCGGGCCCGGGCACGGCGCCGAGGAAGCGGCGCACCAACCAGCCCCAGGGCGCCCAGAGCGCACCCAGCAGCGCGGCCAGGACGAAGATGAACACGTTCAGGCTCGGCAGCAGCCAGTGGTGCACCGCCAGCATGTACCCGAAGCCGCCGCACCAGCCGTCGTACGCCGCCCGTTTCCCGGTCGGCGCCGAGCGGACCAGCACGATCCACGGGACGAGGGCGACGTACGCGAACCACCACAACGAGGGTGCCGGGAAGGCGAAGACGGGCAGGGCGCCGGCCAGCGCGGCGAGGACCGAGCGGCGCCACGGAGAGGCGAGCCAGTGACCGAAGGTCTTCATACGGCGCCTCCCTACCCAGTGGGTGGCTCCAGTGTGCGTGTTTTCGGTGATCCGGAACAGAGGGGCCGAGATCAGTCGGTCGCCACCGCGGGCCGCCCCGTCAGCTGCCGCCACTTCTCCTGTACGACGACCTCGCGCACCCGCCAGCCGTCGTACGTCCGCAGCAGCCCGAAGGCGTAGCGCCCGCCGCACACGAAGTCGGGGGCGGCGCCCTCGCCGTCCGGGGAGTCGAAGCGCATCGGGTTGACGTAGTCGGCCTGCACGCGCGCGATGTCGCCGGTGTCCTGCTCCAGGGTCCCGAACCGCACCCGGCGGTTGACGATCAGATGCTGCCGCATCGGGAAGAGCAGCATGTTTTCGGCCAGCCAGGCGCAGACCCTTCCCGCGTCCCCCTCGATGCCGCCGGCCGAACGGTAGTCGGCGCGTCCGTCGGGCGTGAACAGCCCTCGGTACGCGGCCCAGTCACCGTCGTCCACCGCCACCGCGTAGTCGGTGACCAACTCGTCGACGGCCAGCCGGTCCATCACGGTCGCGAGCTCCACACGCTGCGTCATCGGCTCAGTGTTGGGCATGGCGCGTGCCGCGCCAAGGGGCGTGCGGTGATATTCGGCTCCTTCCACGGCGACCCTGCGCCGGGTCGTGGACGTCAACCTCGTGGGCACGCTGCTGTGTTCACGCCGTGCGGCCCAGCTCATGACGGCGCGGGGGAGCGGCGTCATCGTGAACGTGTCCTCGGGCGCGGCCACGCTCGGCAGCCCCGGCGAGTACGTCCACTACGCGGCGACCAAGGCGGCCGTCGACGCACTCACCGTGGGCCTCGCCAAGGAGCTCGGCCCGGACGGCATCCGCGTCAACGCGGTCGCGCCCGGCGCGATCGACACCGACATGCACGCCACGACGGGCGACCCGGACCGGGCCCACCGCATGGCCGAAGCCATTCCGCTACGCCGACCGGGGCAGCCCGAGGAGATCGCGGCGGCCATCGCCTGGCTGATGTCGCCGGAGGCCTCGTATGCGACGGGTGCGGTTTTGCGGGTGGCGGGCGGGCGGTGAGGGCAGGCTCAGGGCTCCCGTCAGCGACCATCCGCTGCGGGCGGGTGGCCGCCGGTGCCGATTCTCAGCCGTAGGCGGCGCGCAGCCGTTCGAACGCGGTGGGTCTCGGCCTCGTCGGCAGGAACTCCTTGATGCGCAGGGCGCATTCACTCGGGGTCTGCGCGGCGGTGTCGCATTCCACGTCGTAGAGCCCGTGCGCATGCACCTGCTTCAGCTGGCGCGCGGCGAGCCCCGACGGCCGGTCACCGCGCCGACGCTCACGACGCTCCAACTCCTCGACGGGGCAGTGCACGCCGACCAGCACGACATCCTCCGGGACCAGGACCGACAGGCAGTCCTTCAGTCGCCACTCCGCGCTCAACACATGGTCCACGACGACGTTGTTCCCGGCGGCGGCCATCCCGGCGACCGCGCGGTGGAAGCCCTGCCAGGTGCGGTGCAGCACCATGTCCAACCGGTCCGGCGGAACCGGCACCCTGGACCGCATGGCGTGGAACACGTCGACCGGCATATGGAAGTACGGCTCCTCCAGGATCCGCACCAGCTCGGCCGCGATGCTGGACTTGCCCGAACTGGACGTGCCGTTCAGGAAGATGACGAGGCCTTGGCGCGCGGGGACGCTCTCCAGGTGCTTCATGCCGGGCGCCCCGGGCCCGCCGCTTCAGGCCGCCTTGACGACGTCGCCCCGGATGGCGGCAGCCCACTCGACCACCAACAGCTCGTACTCCGCGCGCTCCTGGGCCGACAGTGAGCCACCCGCACGCATCCACAGCGCCCGGATCTGCTCGTTCACTTCGGCGGCAGACCGCACGGAACCAGAGGCAACGGAATCGGGGGACATGCCGACAAGCCTAGGGGCAAGACTGACACTGCGCTGCCGAGTGGCTACTCATCCCATATGTCATTGGTCACGGTTCCATGATCGCGACCGTCGTTACTGACCCGCAGATCAGTCGATCCGGACCACCACACACCCTCCGCGCCGGGCCGCCCCGCGCGGTAGAACTCCGTATGGCGCCGAAGTGTTGGGCGAGGGTGGCCGAGGGCCGACGTGCGGCACCGCTCCACATACGACGTGGGGACGTGGGCGAATTGCTCGGCCAGGGCCACGGTCGCCTCACTTCCGCCACGCGCCCGCCCGCCGACCACTCACTCCGCCGACTCGGCCGCGTGCGGGCTCAGTACGCCCGTCGTGACGAGGGCGATGATCACGATGCCGAGGGCGATCCGGTACCAGACGAACGGCATGAAGCTCTTCGTCGAGATGAAGCGCATGAACCATGCGATGACCGCGTAACCGCACCCGAAGGCGATCGCCGTCGCGAACAGCGTCGGCCCCCAGGACACATGGTCGCTCTCCATCGCGTCCTTGACCTCGAACAGCCCGGACGCCAGCACCGCGGGGATCGCCAGGAGGAAGGAGTAGCGGGCCGCGGCCTCACGCCGGTACCCCATGAACAGGCCGCCGCTGATCGTGGCGCCGGAGCGGGAGACGCCCGGGACGAGCGCCGCCGACTGGCACAGGCCGTAGATCAGGCCGTCCTTCACGCCCAGGTTCTCCAGCGTCTTGCGCTGCTTGGGCGCCCGGTGCCGCCCGCCCGTCTCGTCCCGCGCCGCCAGCCGGTCGGCGACGCCGATCACGACGCCGATCACGATCAGCATCGTCGCGGTGATCCGCAGATCGCGGAAGGGGCCCTCGATCTGGTCCTTGAACAGCAGTCCCAGCATGCCGATCGGGATCGAGCCGACGATCACCAGCCAGCCCATCCGGGCGTCGTGGTCCGCCCGCATCTCCCTGTCGACCAGCGAGCGCGACCACGCCGAGACGATCCGCCCGATGTCCTTGCGGAAGTAGATCAGCACCGCCGCCTCCGTGCCGATCTGTGTGATCGCCGTGAAGGCGGCGCCCGGGTCCTCCCAGCCGGAGAAGGCCGCGGTCAGCCGCAGATGCGCGCTGGAGGAGACGGGAAGGAACTCGGTCAGCCCCTGGACGAGCCCGAGGATGAGGGATTCAAACCAAGACATGGAGTTACGGCGTCCAAGTGCTCATGGAGGAGGGCGCGACGCAGCGTCACGCCCGCCGGGCTTGTTGGTCAAGGGTGTGTAAAGCAGCCTAGCGTCCGGCGCCGACAGCGCTGCCACGGGGGTTTCACCGGCGCCCCGCATGAACTCGGTCGAACTCCCTTGAACTCGGTGGAATTCCCTTGAACCCGGTAGAACTCGCTTGAACCCGGTTGAACGCGGCCACCCGCCGGCCACCCCCTCCGCCGGGAGAGGGACGGTTGACCTCGCGCGGGCGCGGCGCTTACGTTGCTGAGAGGAGAAAGCGCTTGCTAGGCGACCCTCCTCGTAGGCTCGTCGTCCCCCGGAGGAGTGCTGATCGCGTCCATGCCCACGCCCGAGACACCACCCGGGACGTCCCCGACCGCCGCCACCCCGCTCGCGGGCCGCCGTGTCAGGGCCGCTCTCGTCGGCATCGGCGCCATCGGGCGCGGCTCCCACCTGCCGGCGCTGGCCAGGCTGGCGGAGGAGGGCGAGACGGAGGTCGTCGCCGCCGTTGACATCGATGCCACCGCCGTCGAGGAGTTCTGCCGGACGTCCGGCATCCCGCACGCGTACACCGACCTGGAGCGGATGCTGCGCGAGCAGCGCCCCGACCTGGTGAGCATCTGCACCCCGCCGACCCTGCACCGCGACCAGACGATCGCCGCGCTGCGCGCCGGGGCGTGGGTGTGGTGCGAGAAGCCCCCGATGCCCACGCTCGCCGACTACGACGCCGTGGCGGCGGAGGAGGGGAAGGACGGCGGCCCCTACGCCTCGATCGTCTTCCAGCACCGCTTCGGCTCGGGCTCCAGGCATGTACGGCGACTGCTCGCCGGCAAGGCCGTCGGGCGGCCGCTCGTCGCGCACTGCCAGACCACCTGGTACCGGGACACCGCCTACTACGCCGTGCCCTGGCGCGGCCGCTGGGCGACCGAGGGCGGCGGCCCCGCGATGGGGCACGGCATCCACCAGATGGACCTTCTCCTCGATCTGCTCGGCCCGTGGCGCGAGGTGCGCGCGATGGCGGCGCGGCTGGTGCACGACGTGGAGACCGAGGACGTCTCGACCGCCCTGGTCCGCTTCGAGAACGGCGCCCTGGCGACCGTCGTGAACAGCGTCCTGAGTCCCGACGAGGTCAGCCGCATCCGCGTCGACTGCGAGCGCGCCACCCTCGAACTGACCCATCTGTACGGCCACCGCAACGCCGACTGGCGTATCACCCCGGCCCCGGACGTGTCGGGCGACGAGGTCGCCGCCTGGCGGGACTTCGGTGCGGACGTGCCCAGTTCGCATCTGGAGCAGCTGCGGGAGCTGGTCGCGAGCATGCGCGCGGGGGAGCGGCCGCGCAGCAGCGGAGCGGACGGGCGCACCAGCCTGGAGCTGATCGCCGCGCTGTACAAGTCGGCGTTCACGGACGTGACGGTGAGGGCCGGCGAGATCGGCCCCGGCGACCCGTTCTACACGGCGATGCACGGCAACGCGCCGGGCTGGGCCCCCACCCCTGTCGAGGAGATGTCCGCATGACCGGCCTGCGTCTCGTCCACGCCCACGGCGACCGGATCACGGTCAGCGAACCGTCCACCGGTGTGGAGCTGCTGAGCTACGTCTACGCTCCCGAGGCGGCCTGGGAGTCCCCGAAGCCGTACATCCATCCCCTGCGGACCCTGGCGGGCGACGTGGTCACCGACTACCGCCCCAACGACCACCGCTGGCACAAGGGCCTCCAGCTGACCGCCTCCCACCTGTCGGGCGCCAACCTGTGGGGCGGCAACTCCTATGTCCACGGCCGGGGTTACCTCGCTCTCCCCGAGCGCGTCGGCTCGATGGCGCACCTCGGGTTCGACGAGGTGGCGGTCGACGAGGAGCGGGCCGTCATCGCGGAACGGCTCACCTGGCACCCGTACAACGGTGAGCTCTGGGCGGACGAGGAGCGCCGGATCGAGGTCCACGACGTCGACCGGGACGCCGGTTCCTGGGCGCTGACCTGGACCAGCGCCGTCACCAACCGCCGTGCCGAACCCCTGCGCTTCGGCAGCCCGACCACCGCGGGCCGTGAACTCGCCGGCTACACCGGCCTGTTCTGGCGCGGCCCGCGCGCCTTCAGGGACGGCCGGGTCATCGGCCCGGACTCCGAGGGCCCCGCCCTCATGGGCGAACAGGCGCCCTGGCTCGCCTACTCCGGCGAACACGACGGCACCGACGGCCACGCCACGCTCGTCTTCGCGCACGCCCCCGAGAACGACCACGACGGCTCCCGCGGGACGCACCCCGCCCACTGGTTCGTCCGCAACGAGCCGTTCGCCGCCGTGGCCCCCTCCTGGGCGTTCTACGATGAACTCGAACTCGCCCCCGGCGACACCCTCGCCCGCCGCTACCGCGTCGTCGTCGCCGACGGCGCCTGGTCACGGGAGGAGATCGCCAAGTACCTGGAGGCGCATCCGTGGTGAACGCCTTCACCGGACTGCCCGGCGGGGTGGCCGTCTCGCACCTCTGCGTCTACGACTGGCCCGCCGCCGACGGCGTCCGCGGCGGAACTCCCCATATGCACCTGGCCTGTTCGGAGGCGTACGTCGTCACCGGCGGCCGTGGCGCGGTGCAGACCCTCACGACGTCCGGGTACGAGGTCACACCGCTGGTGCCGGGCACGGTCGCCTGGTTCACACCGGGCACCATCCACCGGCTGGTCAACGAGGACGACCTGCGTATCACCGTCCTGATGGAGAACAGCGGCCTGCCGGAGGCGGGCGACGCCGTACTGACGCTGCCGCCGCGGTACCTCGCCGACCCCGAGACGTACGCCGCCGCGACCACGATCCCGACGGACGCGCCGGAGGAGGAGCGGGCCCGGGTGGCCCGCGCCCGCCGCGACCTCGCCCTGGAGGGCTACCGCGCCCTGTGCGCCGCCGCCGGTCCCGAGCCGCTGGCCGCCTTCCACCGCGCCGCCGCGGCCCTGGTACGCCCCCGGCTCGCCGAGTGGTGCGAGCGCTGGCGCCGGGGCGCCGAGGCGGCCGCGGCCGCCACGGGGGAGCAGCTGGGCCGCCTCGAACAGGGCGACGTAGGACACCTCGCCGACGCCCTCGTACGGGCTGAACAGCCGTCGGCGTACGGCAAGTTCGGGATGTGCGGGCGGCTGGACGTCTACCGGGGCGACTGAGGCCGCGGTGGGTCGGCCGGCGATCAGGCCGCCGTCGGTCCCGAGACGGTCCAGCCCTCGGCCTGCGGACGGGCCGTCAGGTCCTCGTGGCGGACGGGGGCGCCGCAGGCCTGGCAGACGACGACCGGGACCAGGTCGTTGCCGCAGCTGTGCCCGACCGCCATGGGCAGCTCCACACCGCCCCGCACATGCCGGTCGCCCCACTCCTTGAGGGTCATCAGGACCGGTTCCAGCTCAAGGCCCGCCTGTGTCGGCCGGTACTCGAAGCGCTGCGGCCGCTCGCTGTAGACGCGCTTGGTGAGAATCCCCGCCTCGACGAGCCGGCGCAGCCGGGCGGCCAGGATGTCGCGCGGGGCGCCGATGTTGCGCACCAGCTGGTCGAAGCGGCCGTTGCCCAGACACACCTCCCGCAGGACGAGCAGCGAGTACTTCTCGCCGACCAGGGCCAGGGCGTCGGCGATGGAGCAGGGGCGCGGGTCGTTCGGGGCGGCCATGACACCAGTCTAGGGGAGGGTTTGATTTTCCAACTCACAGGGTTATGGTGAGTTTGGATTTCCTACTCACTGGTAGGTCCGTCATCGTGAAGTCGTGGAGGCCCGCACCATGCGTGACGCAGTGATCGTCGAAGCCGTACGCACCCCGATAGGCAAGGGCAAGCCGAACGGCGCCCTCGCCCATGTCCACCCCGTGGAGCTGCTCGCCCACACCCTGCGCACCCTCGTCGAACGCTCCGGTGTCGACCCGGCCTCGATCGACGACGTCATCGGCGGCACGGTCACCCAGGTCGGCGAGCAGTCGCTCAACATCACCCGGCAGGCCGTCCTGTCCGCGGGCTTCCCCGACGCGGTGCCCGCGACCACGGTGGACCGCCAGTGCGGCTCCTCCCAGCAGGCCGTGCACTTCGCGGCGCAGGGCGTGCTCGCGGGGGCGTACGACATCGTCGTCGCCTGCGGGGTGGAGTCCATGGGCCGGGTGCCGATGGGGTCGGCCGTGCTCCCCGGCACCGACCCGTTCGGCCCCGGTGTCGCCCGGCGCTACCCGGAGGGCCTGGTCCCGCAGGGCATCAGCGCCGAACTCATCGCCGCCAAGTGGTCCATGTCCCGGGCGGCCCTGGACGACTTCGCCCTCTCCTCGCACCGCAAGGCCGCGGCGGCCTGGGACGCGGGCCTCTTCGACGCCGAGACGGCGCCAGCGGAGGGCCTCGTGCGCGACGAGTGCATCCGGCCCACCAGCACCCCCGAGGTCCTGGCCGGCCTCAAGCCCGCCTACTACGACCCCGGCTACGCCGAGCGCTTCCCGCAGATCGAGTGGAACATCACCGCGGGCAACGCCAGCCCCGTCAACGACGGAGCCTCCGCCGTCCTCATCATGTCCGGCGACACCGCGGCCCGCCTGGGCCTGCGGCCGCTGGCCCGCCTCCACAGCTTCGCCGTCACCGGCTCCGACCCCCTGCTGATGCTCACCGGCGTCATCCCGGCCACCGAGAAGGTCCTGCACCGGGCGGGCCTCACCCTCGCCGACATCGACCTCTTCGAGGTCAACGAGGCCTTCTCCAGCGTCGTCCTGGCCTGGCAGCAGGAACTGGGCGCCGATCCGGCCAAGGTCAACGTGCACGGCGGCGCGATAGCCATCGGCCACCCCCTGGGCGCCAGCGGCACCCGCCTGACCACGACCTTGGCGCACGCCATGCGCGCGCGGGGAGCGCGTTACGGCCTGCAGACGATGTGCGAGGCGGGCGGCCTGGCCAACGCGATGATCCTGGAGAGCGTGTGAGGGCTCAGGCGCCCCGGATGTGATGCCGTTTGCGCCAGGCGATCACCGTGCCCACCAGCGCCGGCAGCGCGATGCAGGCCATGGCGATCAGAAAGGCCGGGGACGTGGGCGACGAGGCCCGCGCGCCCGCGACGACGTACGCGGCGGTGTTCGGGATCGAACCGAGCGCCGTCGCCACGAGGAACGGCACCCACCCCATACGGGAGACCGCCGCACAGTAGTTGGCGGCCCAGAACGGCACCCCGGGAAAGAGCCGGGCGGCCATCATCGAGCGGAACGCGTGCCGGCTGAGCTGTCCGTCCGCGGCCTTCAGCAACCGCCCCCGCAGCAGCGGCCGTAGCGCGTCCTGTCCGAGCACCCGGCCGAGTCCGAAGGCGAGGCCGGCTCCGAGGACCGTGCCGGCGAGCGTGGTGCCTATGCCCAGTTGGGAGCCGAACAGCGCGCCCCCGGCGAGGTTGAGCAGCGGCCGGGGCACGAACGCCACGGTGCACAGTCCGTACGCCCCCGCGAACACCATGGCCGCGGCGGCGCCGCCGAGCTGTGGTGGCCAGCCGTCGGCCAGCAGCCGCTGCGGCTCGAAGAGCAGCACGGTCGTGGCGGCGGCGGCGAGCAGGACGATCAGCAGCGACAGGCGCGACCAGGGCGACAGCAGCACGCGGGTCAGGCGCGCGCCGGGCCCCAGTGGGGCGGGCACGGGCACGGGCGCGGCGATGGCGAGCTCCGTGGCGGCGGCCCGGGGAGAGGCCGTGGCGGTGCCCCCAGAGCGGGTGGTGGCATCGAGCATCCCGCGACAGTAACGGATTGATATATGTGATCGCCGTATGGTTCGTCTCATGAGCGTCACAGGTACGGATATTTTGGACGTGCCCTTCAGCACACTCGCCGACACCGTGGTGGATCGGCTCACCGTCACGTACGCCGCCGCGGCCGACCCGGAGCGGGCCGCGCCGATGCGCGCGTACATGAAGGACGTCGCCCCCTTCCTGGGCCTCACCACACCCGTGCGCCGCGCCCTGTCCCGCACCGTCCTGGCGGGCCTGCCCCGCCCCGACGAGGCCGACTGCACCGCGATCGCGCTGCGCTGCTGGGCGCTGCCCGAACGCGAGTACCAGTACTTCGCCGTGGACTATCTGCGCCGCCACGCGCGCGTGTGCTCGTCCGCCTTCCTGCCGGTGGTCCGACACCTCGTGGCCACCGTCTCCTGGTGGGACACCGTCGACCTCCTCGCCGCCCATGTCGTCGGCGCCCTCGTCGCGGCCGACCCGGCGCTCGCGGCGGACATGGACGCCTGGATCGTCGACGACGACCTGTGGATCGCCCGCACCGCCCTGCTCCACCAGCTGCGCTACAAGGAACGCACCGACACCGAGCGCCTGTTCGCCTACTGCCTGCGCCAGTCCGGGCACCCCGACTTCTTCATCCGCAAGGCGATCGGCTGGGCGCTGCGCGAGTACGCCAAGACCGACCCGGAGGCCGTACGGTCGTTCCTGGCGCGCGAGCGGGGGCGGTTCGCGCCGCTGACGGTGCGGGAGGCGCTGAAGAACATCGGGGCCTGAGGGCGACGGGGCGCGAACTGCCGTGGCGCGAACTGCCGTGGCGCGACACATCACGCGATAAATCAGTCGACGCCGGGCAGAGCGTCGGCGATGATCGACGACATGTTCCGGTACGCCTTCGTCCTCGCAGCATCCGCGGTCGCGGATGCGCCGAAGGCTGCCGTCGCGATCCTCCTGGCCGCTGTCGACGGCGCCCGAAGCTGACCCTCTCCGGACTGTCCGGCGGACCCCGCAAGGGGAGGGTCGGCGAGTCACCGGGGTCCCCATCTCTCTTCGAGCAGAGGCTTCGAGGTACCCAGCCATGCCCAAGACGGCATACGTACGCACCAAACCGCATCTCAACATCGGCACCATGGGTCATGTCGACCACGGCAAGACCACCCTCACCGCCGCCATCACCAAGGTCCTCGCCGAGCGCGGCACCGGCACCTTCGTGCCGTTCGACCGTATCGACCGCGCCCCGGAGGAGGCCGCCCGCGGCATCACCATCAACATCGCGCACGTCGAGTACGAGACGGACACCCGGCACTACGCGCACGTGGACATGCCGGGCCACGCCGACTACGTCAAGAACATGGTCACCGGGGCCGCGCAGCTCGACGGGGCGATCCTCGTGGTCTCCGCGCTCGACGGGATCATGCCGCAGACCGCCGAACACGTGCTGCTGGCCCGGCAGGTGGGCGTGGACCACGTGGTCGTCGCCCTGAACAAGGCCGACGCGGCGGACGAGGAGCTCGTCGAACTCGTCGAGCTGGAGGTCCGCGAACTGCTCACCGCGCACGGCTACGGCGGCGACGCGGTACCCGTCGTACGGGTCTCCGGGCTGAAGGCCCTGGAGGGCGACCCGCGTTGGACGGCGTCGATCGAGGCGCTGCTCGACGCCGTGGACACGTATGTGCCCATGCCGGAGCGGTACGTGGACGCGCCGTTCCTGCTGCCGGTGGAGAACGTGCTCACCATCACCGGCCGCGGGACCGTGGTCACGGGGGCCGTGGAGCGCGGTGTCGTCCGCGTGGGCGACCGGGTCGAAGTGCTCGGCGCCGACGTCGAGACCGTGGTCACCGGCCTGGAGACCTTCGGCAAGCCGATGGAGGAGGCGCAGGCCGGGGACAACGTGGCGCTGCTGCTGCGCGGGGTGCCCCGGGACGCGGTGCGGCGCGGGCATGTGGTGGCCGCGCCGGGGAGCGTGGTGCCCAGCCGGCGGTTCTCGGCGCAGGTCTATGTGCTGTCGGCGCGGGAGGGGGGCCGTACGACGGCTGTGGCCAGCGGGTACCGGCCGCAGTTCTACATCCGGACCGCGGATGTGGTCGGCGACGTGGACCTCGGTGAGGTGGGGGTCGTGCGCCCCGGGGAGCGGGTCACCATGACCGTCGAGCTGGGGCGTTCGGTCCCCTTGGAGCCCGGGCTGGGTTTCGCCATCCGTGAGGGTGGCCGGACCGTCGGGGCGGGGACCGTGACCACGGTCGAGTGAGGCAGGTGGGTGTGGGGGACCGCGGGCCGGTTCCGGCCGGTTCGCGTCCGCGCGGCGCGGACGCGAACCGGTGCGGTCCCCCACACCTTCCGTACCGGGGACAATGGGGGGCGTGGACGAGCCCATACCCGTGACCCGCGAGGTCGACCACGGCACGGCGAAGCTGATGCCCGACGTCGATCGTGAGCGGGCCTGGCTGCTCACCGTCGACGGAGCGCCGCAGTCGTACGTCGATCTGGACGAGCCCGAGTATCTGGAGTTCGAGTACGCGCGGCGGCTCGGGCATGTGCTGGACCTCGTCGACAAGCCGGGGCGGGCGCTCGACGTGCTGCATCTCGGTGGTGGTGCGTTCACGCTGCCCCGGTACCTGGCCGCGACCCGGCCCGGGTCGCGGCAGGACGTCGTCGAGGCCGACCGGGGGCTGCTGGAGCTGGTCGTGGAGCATCTGCCGCTGCCGGACGGCTCCGGTGTCGCGCTGCACGCCGCCGACGCCCGCGCCTGGCTGGAAGCCGCCCCCGCCGACTCCGCGGACGTGATCGTCGCCGACGTCTTCGGCGGGTCCCGGGTCCCGGCCCATCTCACCTCGCTCGACTACGCCCGTGAGGCGGGGCGGGTGCTGCGCGCCGGCGGCGTCTATCTGGCCAACCTCGCGGACGCCGCGCCCTTCGGCTTTCTGCGCTCCCAACTCGCCACGTTCGCCGAGGAGTTCGAGGAGCTGGTGCTCATCGCCGAGCCTGCGGTGCTGCGCGGGCGACGGTTCGGCAACGCCGTCCTGGTCGCCTCCCACCACCCCGTCGACACGGCCGCCCTGGCCCGGCTCACCGCCGCCGACGCGTTTCCCGCCCGGGTCGAACACGGCCCGGGCATAAGGGAGTTCATCGGCGACGCCCGACCCGTCCGGGAGGAGGACGCCGTACCGTCGCCCGTGCCCCCCGACGGCGCGTTCGGCATCGGCTGAGCGGGCGTTCGACGTGGTGGACGAGTGATCCTTCAGACACCGCACGGATCTGGCCACCTGCTGCTACTCGTGGGTAACGTTCGCGTCATGAGCGCACCCCAGATGTCCGTCGGCGAGATGCTCGCCGCCACCGTGCCGATGGCCCGGACCTTGAAGCTCGAGTTCGTGGAGACCACGCCGGAGAGAGCCGTGGTGTCCCTGCCCGACCAGGGCGAGTTCCACAACCACGTCGGTGGTCCGCACGCCGGCGCGATGTTCACCCTCGGGGAGACCGCGAGCGGGACGATCGTGCTGGCCGCGTTCGGGGAT
>Ga0182008_10001044_pt1 | contig 19205 bp, 15 predicted proteins | sample Sormic07211129_1_FD_120482 | JGI IMG/M metagenome (GOLD analysis project Ga0182008, IMG submission 120482) | Rhizosphere microbial communities from Sorghum bicolor, Mead, Nebraska, USA - 072115-129_1 metaG | ecosystem: Host-associated > Plants > Roots > Rhizosphere | place: USA: Nebraska...
CGCCGTACATGGCCGGCACGGCCCGCTTGTGTCGTCGTCGCTATTGCAGTGGTGTGACTGAGCGGATTTTTAGGGGCCGCTGACAACGTTGTCAACCGATTTTTAACTCGATCTAAAGACACGCTGTTTTACGTAAGTATCTGTTCTAGCTATGAAATAAGAAAACGAAAAAATAGTGCAGTGCGGAAACTGGCTAGTACGATTTGGATCGATCCATGGACGCGCCATGCAAGTGACGGTGAGTCGTAACCCGTTTTGCCACCGTGGCTTTTTTCCGTGGGAATGCGAACGTGGAGCGCACTGCCATGCAAACCGGCGGCTTTGCTGCAATGCAGCGCGAAAACCACCCACTGGAAGGTCGTTTCCGTCCCGGTGACGCAGCCCTCCATGGCATGGTGGATGGTGGGAGCCGACCCTGTCGGCGATGGGGGCTTGCCCCAACCCGGCCCGCTGCCGCGGGATCGCCGACAAAGTCGGCTCCCACCATCCCACCAAGCCCGGTCCTACCTGGTCTACTCAACCTTGGCCGGCCCTTGTGGGAGCCGCTTCAGCGGCGATGGGGGCTTGAAGCACCCTGGCCCGCTTCAGCGGCGATGGGGGCTTGAAGCACCCTGGCCCGCTGCCGCGGGATCGCCGCTGAAGCGGCTCCCACAGTTTGTTGGGGAGCTCCGGGCTCGCGCTATTTCTTGCGCGGGCCCTTGCCGCGGGTTGTCGAGGCACGCTTGGGCGGTGCGCGTTTGGCGGATGCAGCGGCCGTCCTGTTCGTCGGGGTTTTCTTGGTCGCCGTTTTCTTTGAAACCGATTTCGTCGCGGTCGCCTTGCGTGCCGGGGCGGCCTTTTTCACCGCGGTGCTGCGCAAGGTCTTCTTGGCGGCGGCCCTTTGCGCGGCCTTGCGGCGCTCCGGCGATTTCTGCGCGGGCGAAGGCGCATCCACCTTGGGCTTCGCCGTGCGCCTGGCGTTGAGCTCGTTCGCCGAGTTCAGCGGACGCCACGAACGTCCACCCAGGGCCAGCAAGGTATCGGCCGAGGCGGGGCCGGCGCTGCCAGACGCATAGTTCGGGAAGTCGGCGGGCGTGCGCTGTGCCCAATCGTCGAGGATCGGCTGCACGGCGCGCCAGCACGCCTCGACCATGTCGGCTCGCTGGAACAAGGTGGCGTCGCCGGTCATGCAGTCGTACAGCAAGGTCTCGTAACCCACGTTGGGTTCGGCGCGGAACCAGTCGGCGTACTTGAAATCCATGCGCACGGGCGCGAGTTCCACGCGCGGGCCCGGACGCTTCACGTCGAACTGCAACGAGATGCCTTCGTCGGGCTGGATCTGCAACACCAGCCAGTCCGGACCGAACGCGTCCATGCCCGTGCCGCGGAACGGAGCGAACGGCGCGGACTTGAAGCGGATCGCGATCTCCGTGGTGCGCCGGCCCATGTGCTTGCCGGTACGCAGGTAGAAGGGCACGCCCGACCAGCGCCAGGTGTCGATCGACAACTTCATGGCGACGAAGGTCTCGGTGACGGAATCCGCCGCCACGTTCGGCTCGTCGCGGTAGGAGATCGCCAGTTCGCCGTTCACCGCGCCGGGGCCGTACTGGCCGCGCACGGCATCCTCGGGCTGGATGGGGCGGATCGCCTCGATGGTCTCGGCCTTGCGCGTGCGCACGGCCTCCGCGTCGAACGAGGTCGGGGGTTCCATCGCGACCATCGCCAGCAACTGGAACAGGTGGTTCGGCACCATGTCACGCAATGCGCCGGTCTGCTCGTAGAACGAGCCGCGACGCTCGACGCCGACCGTCTCGGCCACGGTGATCTGCACGTGGTCGATGCGATCGCGATTCCAGATGGGCTCGAACAGGCCGTTGGCGAAGCGGAAGGCCATGATGTTCTGCACCGTTTCCTTGCCCAGGAAATGATCGATGCGGTAGATCTGGTCTTCGCGCAGCACCTTGAGGATGCGTTCGTTGAGCGCGTGCGCCGAAGCCAGGTCGTGGCCGAACGGTTTCTCGACGATCACCCTGCGCCAGCACTGGCCATCGGCGCCGCCGTCGTCGACCAGGCCGGCCTCGTGCAGTTTTTCGATCACGTCGCCGAAGAAGCGCTCCGGCGTGGCGAGGTAGAACAGCACGTTGCCCTTGGTGCCGCGGCGGCGCTCCGCATCCTTGAGTTTGATGGCGAGGCTCTGGAACGCGGTGAGGTCGTCGAAGTCACCGGCGTGGTAGGTCATCTGGCCGCTCAGCCAGCCCCACGCTTCGGCGTCGAGCTTGCCGCCGCTGTTGCCGACGAAACGCTCCAGCGCGGAGGTCAGGCCCTTCTTCCAGGCGTTGTCGGTCATCTTGCCGTGATTGAAGCCGATCACGGAGAAGTTGTCGGACAGCAGGCCGGTGCGGCGCATGTTGTAGAGGGCGGGAACGACGAGGCGGCTGGTGAGGTCGCCAGCGGCGCCGAAAATCACGACGGTACACGGGTCGGCCGGGTGAGCGCGTGAGGCGACGCGCTTCGGTTGGGCTTGGCTCATGCACGGACTCCTTGGGGATCGAGGGCTTCGGGGGTGGCGTGGACATCTGCCGTCGCGCTGTAGCAATGCGCGAGGCTGAAAGCGGCATTAACCAACGCGACGTGTGAAAAGGCTTGTGGGAAATTGCCCAGCAGCCGTTTCGACCGTGGATCGTACTCCTCCGCGAGCAGGCCGAGGTCGTTCGCGAGCCCGATGAGGCGCTTGAACAATTCGCGCGCTTCGTCGAAGCGGCCGAGCAATACGTAATTCTCCACCAGCCAGAAGCTGCATGGCAGGAACTCGCCCTCTCCCGGTGGGAGTCCGTCCACGCCGCTGCGCGTGTCGTAGCGGCGCACGAAGCCTTCGACAAGCAGGTCTTCCTCGATCGCCCGCACGGTGGCGACGATGCGCGGATCATCCGGCGGAAGGAAGTCGGTGAGGGTCACCAGGAGCAGGCTGGCATCCAGTTCGGTCGACCCGTACGACTGGGTGAAGCAGCCGCGCGCGGGATCGACACCCTTGGCCAGGATGTCGGCCTTGATTTCATCCGCGATCGCACGCCAGCGCTGGGTGAAGCCCGGGTCACGGCCGTGCCGGTCCTGCTCGGCGGCGCGCTGGAACGCCAGCCAGGCCATCACCTTCGAATGCACGAAGTGGCGTGGTTCGCCACGGATCTCCCAGATGCCTTCGTCCGGCTGGCGCCAGATCCCGGCGAGATGTTCCAGGAACACCGCCTGCACATCGTCGGCCTCGGGTTGCAGGGTGACGCCATGGCGGATGGCATGGGCGAAGGCACCGACGAGTTCCCCGAAGATGTCCAACTGGAACTGCGCGGACGCGGCGTTGCCGATGCGTACGGGCTTGGCCCCCTCGTAGCCGGAGAGCCAGGGCACCTCGTATTCCTCCAGGCGGCGCTCGCCGGCCACGCCATAGAGGACCTGCAACTGGTCGGGCGATCCCGCGACCGCCCGGCGCACCCAGTCGCGCCACGCGCTGGCCTCGTCGTGATACCCCGCATTGACCAGGGCCGAGAGCACGAAAGTGGCGTCCCGCGCCCAGCAATAGCGGTAATCCCAGTTGCGCTGGCCACCCAGTTGCTCGGGAAGCGAGGTGGTGGGTGCCGCGATGATGCCGCCGGTGGGCAGGTAGCTCAGGCCCTTGAGCACCACCAGGGAACGGCGGACGATATCGCTCCACTCGCCGCTGTCGTTGCAACGGTTCGACCAGGTCTCCCAGAACGCGAGGGTATCGCGCAGTTCGGCATGGGGGTCGAGTGCGGTGGTCGGTGGCAGGTGCGAGGGGCCCCAGGCCATCATGAAGGGGATGGAATCGCCCTTGCCCACGACGAAGCGGGCGATGCTGTGCATGCCCTCGCCTTCCACGGCCACCGGGCTGCGCACGACCAGCATGTCCGGGCCCGCGACGGCGGTGAGGGTGGTCTCGTCCAGGCGGCTGACCCAGGGAACGGCGTTGCCGTAGTCGAAGCGGATCGTGAGCACGGCTTCGAAATCCACCCGGCCCTCGATGCCTTCGACGATGCGCGTGACGCCCACCTGGTCGCCGGCGAACGGCATGAAATCGATGACCCTCGCCCGTCCCGTGGCCGTGCGCCATTCGGTCTCCAATACGAGGCTGCCGTCGATGTACCGGCGTGAACAGGCGGCATCGGGATCGGCGGGAGCGATTCGCCATCGCCCGTTGTCGTCGTCGCCGACGAGGGCCGCGAAGCAGGAGGCGGAGTCGAAGCGAGGCAGGCATAACCAGTCGATCGAACCGTTCCGTGCCACCAGTGCGGCGCTTCGGCAATTGCCGAGCATCGCGTAGTCCTCGATCAGGGATGCCATGTCGTCCTCGTCGTCTCGACCGCCAGTCCTTCGACGATAACGAGCGGCCCGTTAGGCCGGCGTGTCCGCATCAATGCGCGGGACTGGTCCGCCGTGGCTGTGCCGCCTCGAACATGCTGTGCGCAAGTTCCTGCTCTCCGTAGATCACGTCGCTCGCGCCCAGGCCGTCGAGATGGGCGACGCATTCCACCGAGTGCGCGCGCGCCACGATGGGAAGGTCCGGGCGCAGGGCACGCGCGGCGCGAACGATCTGCCCGCCTTCGAAGGGATCGGGCACGGCGACGATCAACGCCCTGGCACCGGCGAGATTCGCCTCCGCCAGCACCGGCGCGGCCGCGGCGTTGCCGATCACGATCTCGGCGGTGTCCTGGCGGCGCAGTTCGCGCACCGCGTCCTCGTCGGTCTCGATCACGAGCGTGCGCGTCCCTGCCGCATGCAGTTCCGCGAACACGCGTCGGCCGACGCGGCCAAAGCCGACCAGCACGGTGTGTCCCGCGATGGCATCGGGATGGTCTTCAGGCGCATCCGAATCGTGCTTCGCGATCCACCGGTCGAGCACCACGAAGAGCAGCGGGTTGACCAGGATCGACACGATGGCCGCGGCGAGCAGCACGTCGCGCGCCTCCTCGCTCAACAGGCCCAGCGAAACGCCGAGGCCGGCGAGGATGAAGGAAAACTCGCCGATTTGCGCGAGGCTGGTGGCGATGGTGAGCGCGGTCTTCGCGGGCCGGCCGAAGGCACGAACGATGGCGAAGGCGGCCACCGACTTGCCCACGATGATGATGAGGCAGGCCGCCAGCACGATCCATGGGTGTTCGAGCAGGATGCCGGGGTTGAACAACATGCCGATCGACACGAAGAACAACACGGCGAAGGCATCGCGCAGCGGCAGGGTTTCCTCGGCGGCGCGCTGTGACAATTTCGACTCGCCCATCATCATGCCGGCGAAGAAGGCGCCGAGTTCGAACGAGACGTCGAACAGGTGGGCCGCGCCGAACGCGATGCCCAGCGCGATCGCGAGCACGGCGAGGCGGAACAGTTCGCGCGAGCCGCTGGCCGAGACCGCCTGGAGCGTCCACGGGATCACACGCTTGCCGACGATGAGCATCAAGGCGACGAAGACGATCACCTTGCCGATGGTCCATGCCACCGTCTCCAGCAGGGCGCCCACGTCCGTCGCCGCCCCGCCCTTCTCCGTGCCGAGGAAGCCGCCGATCGCCGGCAGCAGCACCAGGGCCAGCACCATCGCCAGGTCCTCGACGATCAGCCAACCCACCGCGATGCGGCCGCGATCGCTGTCGAGCAGGCGGCGTTCCTCCATCGCGCGCAGCAGGACCACCGTGCTGGCCACCGAGAGCGCGAGGCCGAACACGAAGCCCTGCGCGAGCGGCCAGTCGAGCAACCAGCCCAGCAGCATGCCGAGGCCGGTGGCGACACCCATCTGCACCGCGGCACCGGGAACCGAGATGGCCTTGACCGAGAGGAGGTCTTTCAAGGAGAAGTGCAGGCCCACGCCGAACATGAGCAGGATGACGCCGAGGTCCGCGAGTTCCTGGGCGATGTGCGCATCGGCGACCCACCCCGGGGTGAACGGGCCCGCCACCACGCCGGCGACGAGGTAGCCCGCCAGGACGGGCAACCTCAGTCGGTGGGCGATCGCGCCGAAGATGAAGGCGAGAACGAGGCCACCGACGATGGTGGCGATAAGCGGCGTGGCGTCGTGCATGGGCGGCTCCCTGAGTCGTCCAAAAAGCAATGGGGGCAAACGCGGAGCCACGCAAGCGCCACGTGCTTGAGACTTACCTCAGCGGATTGCTTACCCGAGGCACTCCTGTGGGAGCCGCTTCAGCGGCGATCCCGCGGCAGCGGGCCAGGTTACATCGAGCACCCATCGCCGCTGAAGCGGCTCCCACACAAGCGCCAGCCTACTCCGCTGGCCGCACGCTCGGCGTCAGCTTGCGGCCGTGAGCACCGCGAGGAAATCCTTGCCGTAGCGCTTGAGCTTGTTCTCGCCCACGCCGCTGATCGAAGCCAGTTCCTCTTCGTTTCCGGGCAACGCACGCAGCATGGCCAGCAAGGTGGCGTCGTGGAAGATTACGTAGGCCGGAACGCCGTGCTGCCGGGCCAGTTCGGCGCGTACGCGACGCAGTTCTTCCCATAGCGGCTGTTCGATCGCCTCGATACCGAGCGAGCCGCCCGGCACGGCTGACGGCGATCGTGTACCGCGTCGTCCCTTCGCCGGCCGCGCGTCTTCACGCAGCCATACCCGGCGTTCGCCCTTGAGCACCGGCCCGCTGGTGGACGAGAGGCGCAAGGTGCCGAAGCCCTCGGGGTCGGCTTCGATCAGGCCAGCGGCGAGCAACTGGCGGAACACCGAACGCCACTGCGTGGCATCCATGTCGGCGCCGACACCGAACACGGTGAGCTTGTCGTGGCCGAGTTCACGCACGCGCTCGCCCGCCTCGCCGCGCAGGATATCGATGAGGTGTCCGGCACCGTAGCGTTGTCCACTGCGATAGATGCAGGACATGGCTTTCTGCGCCGCCAGCGTGGCGTCCCACGTCTTCGGCGGTACCAGGCAGTTGTCGCAGTTGCCGCAGGGCTCGGGGTAGGTTTCGGCGAACGCTTCCAGCAACAGCTGTCGACGGCAGCGGGTCGCTTCCGCGTAGCCGAGCAGCGAATCGAGTTTCAGGCGCTCGATGCGCTTGCGATCGTCGCCCGCTTCCGATTGCGAAATCATCTGGCTCATGGTGACGACGTCGCCCAGGCCGTAGACCATCCAGGCTTCGGCGGGGAGGCCGTCACGGCCGGCACGTCCGGTTTCCTGGTAGTAGCCCTCCATGCTGCGCGGCAGGTCGAGGTGCGCCACGAAGCGCACGTCGGGCTTGTCGATCCCCATGCCGAAGGCGACGGTGGCGACCATCACCACGCCTTCCTCGCGGAGGAAGCGCTGCTGGTGCCGCGTACGAGTCTCGCCATCGAGTCCGGCGTGATAAGGCAGGGACTCGACGCCCGCCTCCATCAGCCATGCGGCGGTTTCGTCCACCTTGCGCCGGCTCAGGCAGTAGACGATACCCGCCTCGCCGCGATGTCCGTCGAGGAAATCGAGCAACTGCCGCCGCGCGTTCTGCCGCGGCGCCACGCGATAGCGGATGTTCGGGCGGTCGAAACTCGAAACGAAGCGACGCGCCTCGTGCAGCCCCAATCGCTCGACGATTTCCTCGCGGGTACGCTCGTCGGCGGTCGCCGTGAGCGCGATGCGCGGCACCTCGGGGAAGCGCTCGTGGAGGATCGCAAGCCCACGGTACTCGGGCCGGAAATCGTGTCCCCATTGGGAAACGCAATGGGCCTCGTCGATGGCGAACAGCGCGATGGGGATGCGGTCGAGCAAACCGAGGAAGCGCCCCGTGAGCAGGCGTTCGGGCGCCACGTAGAGCATGTCGAGCTCGCCGGCCAGCAGCAGGTCCTCGACCTCGCGCTGGGTGGCGGCATCCAGGCTGGAATTGAGGTATCGCGCCTTCACGCCCGCTTCGGTCAGGGCGTCGACCTGGTCCTGCATCAGGGCGATCAGCGGCGAGACGACGATGCCCGTCCCATGGCGCATGAGGGCCGGAATCTGGAAGCAGAGCGACTTGCCACCGCCCGTGGGCATGAGCACCAGCGCGTCGCCACCCCCCGCGACCTCTTCGACGATGGCTTGTTGTTGACCGCGGAATCCGGGATAGCCGAATACGGAGTGAAGAAGATCGAGAGCCTGGGACTGCATCCTCCCATGCTAACAAACCGGCGCGACGTACCGGCACGGGACGACAGCTGAACGGGATGTAGGCCTACACCGATTTGAGACGTAAGGTCGTTTTCTTTCCCCGCGCATCGGCAGGTAATGGAGCCGGGCATGCCGCCCCGCGATTCCATAGCGTTTCAACGTCCTCAAGAGGGGGGATGTCATGAAGAAAGCGCTCTTTCCCGCAAGCCTGCTTGCCGGCGCCTTGCTCGTCGGCGCCTTACCCACGTTCGCCGATGGCGGCCGCATCGGCTTCCACGGCGTCATCGTCGAACCATCCTGCCCGGTCACCGAGGGTAAGCTGGATTGTCCAGCCGGCCGCCAGGGCGACGCCATCGTCCATTCGCTCGATGCACGCCTGGTGCAAGGCGATCCCAGGCTGGCGTTGTTCGACTACGCCCGGCACCGCGACCCGTCGCGGTCGTGGCGCCTGATCGAGGTCACCTATCGCTGATCCCACGCACGCGTCATCCCCAGATGGCGCGGTCCAGGTCATGATCCAGGCCGAAGGCGCTCATGGGCACGCGACCGTCCTTCACGACCACCCCCTCGGCCTTCAATCGTCGGCACTGTTCACGATAGCCCCGCGTGCCGACGGGAATCCCGATCTTGCCGTCGGCCCGCAATACGCGATGCCATGGCAGGTCGAGGCGATTGGGCGCATCGCCGAGCACCCGCCCGATCAGGCGGGCCCGGCCGGGATACCCGGCACGAGCCGCGATGGCGCTGTAGCTGGCCACCCGGCCACGCGGAATGGCCGCGACCGCATCGATGATCCGCTGTGCCCGCAACGCGCGGGCCTCGTCATCGTCGAGTACATCGTTCATGGTTGTTTCGTGCATGTCCGGGGCCTCCGTTGAGCGTACCATCGGAAGCCCCCGACGACGGACCAGCAGGCAGCCATGCGGCATTTCGAAGCGATTCGCTCCCACCTGGGCGGCATTCACAAGCTCCGCCAGAACGAGCCCTACATCATCAGCTTCGACCTCGAGCTGCCCGACGGGCGGCACCAGGGCATCTACCTGACCGAACTCGAGGACGCCGACGGACAGCGTTTCCTGCGCCTGTCGACGCCGATCGGCCCCCTGGCCGGCGTGGATGCGCGACGCTGCCTGCGCTTCAACTGGGAGCAACGCACCGGATACCTGGCCGAAGCCGATCTCGACGGCTCGCCTTACCTGCACTTGTGCGAGAACCGCCCGTACGACTACCTGGACGAGCGCGAACTGGCCCGGCTGATCGAGGAACTGGGCGCCATCGGCGACCAGCTCGAGCAGGTCGTCAATGGCGACGCCGACGCGCTTTAGGCGTCAGAACAGCAGGCGGCCCAGCTTGACCAGGCCGTAGCCGAGCCCCGCCGTGATGGGCAGGGTGAGGATCCATGCCCAGACCATGCGCTCGACCACCGACCAGCGGATGGCGTTGAAGCGCTTGGCCGCGCCCACGCCCATGATCGACGCGGACACGTTGTGCGTGGTCGACACCGGCACGCCGAGCATCGAGGCGGTGAGGATCACCGCCGCGGAACTGCCTTCGGCGGCGAAACCATTGATGGGATGCAGCTTCACCATCTTGTGGCCCAGCGTCTTGATGATGCGCCAGCCACCACCGGCGGTACCGCCGGCCATGGTGAGCGCGCAGACCACCTTCACCCAGACAGGAATAGGGAACCCGCCGGCCGCGGCCGGGTCGTGCGGGATGCGCAGGAAATGCAGGAACGCGGGCAGGTGGTCGAATTGGCCGGCCGCCGTCGCGCCAGCCAGGGCCAGGGCGATGATGCCCATGCTCTTCTGCGCGTCGTTCATGCCGTGGGACAGGCCCATGGCGCTGGCCGAGACGATCTGCGCCTTGCCGAAGAAGCTGTTCACGAACGGCGTGCGGCCGAAGCGTCGCAGCGGGCCCTTGCGGCTGGAGAAGAAGCCCAGCAACGCATAGAGGCCACCCATGATGAGGAAACCGATCACGAAGCCGAGGAAGGGCGAGACGATCATCGGCACGATGACCTTGGGCACCACGCCCTTGCCGAGCCACCAGTGCGCGCCGCCCTGCCACCAGATGATCGAATGGAAGTTGTCGCCCGCCGCGGCCAGCGCGGCACCGCACAGGCCGCCGACCAGGGCGTGGCTGGAACTGGAAGGCAGGCCGAGCCACCAGGTGATCAGGTTCCAGATGGTGGCGCCGAGCAGCGCGCTGATCAGCAGCTGCGAACCGACCTCGACCACGCCCGTGTCGATCAGGCCCGAGGCGATCGTCGCCGCCACGGCCGTGCCCCAGAGGGCGCCCGCCAGGTTGGTGACGGCCGCCAGCAGGACCGCCTGGCCTGGCGTGAGTACCTTGGTCGCGACCACGGTGGCGATGGAATTCGCCGTATCGTGGAAGCCGTTGATATAGGTGAACGCGAGGGCGATCAGGACGACCGCGATGACCATGCTCATGGGGCGCCCGCCGTCAGGAGTTCTTGAGCACGATCGAATAGACGACGTTGCCGACGTCCCGGCACTTGTCGACGGCCTTCTCGACCAGTTCGAAGAGGTCCTTGGCGAGGATGGCCCGAAGCGGATCGGAGGCTTCGGCGTAGAGGGTGCGGTACGGATCGAGCAGCAGGCGGTCGGCCTCGGACTCCAGGGCCTGGAGCTGGTCGCGCAGCTTCTTCACGGGGTCGATCTTCAGGCCATGGCGAAGCTGGCCGATCATCGCCACCACGACGTCGGCCGAGCGTTCGAGCAACGCGGCGCGCTGGCTGAAATCGATGCCGTGCAGGCGCTCGGCGACGATCACGTAGCGCTCGGCGAACTTCTCGATGGTCTTGGGGATCTTGTACAGCGCCGAGTTCAGGGCCTCGATGTCCTCGCGGTCCAGGGCGGTGACGAAGGTGTTCACCAGTTCCTCGCCGATCTGCCCGTGCAAGGCCTTCTCGCGGGCCCGTGCCGTGCTGAAGGCGGCCATCACCGGGGTACGGTCGGTCTGAGTCACCAGCTCGTGCATGGCCCGGGCGCTTTCGCGCGCGGCCTCGGCACTGGCTTCGAGCAGCCCATAGAACTTGTCGCCCTTACCGAAGATCGTCTGGAGTGAAAACATGGCGTCGCCTGGGGAACCTTGGGAATTTATGACGCTAATGTTACCGGACTGAGCCTGGCGGTGCCGTGGGCATCCCGCGGGCGAACGTCCACGACCGGGCACGGCCCATCTGCTATATAAGCCCCCGATGCTCTCCGAACTCCTGCTGGTCCTCGTCCTGTCCCTCGGCAACGGCTTCTTCGCCCTGTCCGAGATGTCCGTCGTCGCCTCGCGCAAGAGCCGGCTCAAGCAGCTGGCCAGGGACAGCCGGCGCGCCCGGGTGGCCCTGCAGCTGGCCGAGTCGCCGGAGCGCTTCCTCTCCACGGTCCAGGTCGGCATGACCCTGATCATCCTTGTCACGGGTGCCGTGGCCGGTGACAGCCTGGGCGAGAAATTCGCCGAGCTGCTGCACGGCGGTGGCCCGCTCTGGCTGGAACCGTACGTGCGCGTGGTCGGTTGGCTGCTGGGCTTCCTGCTGATGTCGCTGGTCCAGATCGTCATCGGCGAACTCGTGCCCAAGCGCGCGGCCCTTTCCGCCCCCGAGCGCATCGCGTGCCAGATCGCCATGCCGATGCTGGTGATTTCGCGCATCACCCTGCCGATGGTCTGGCTGCTCAACCACCTTTCCACCGGCATCCTCCGCGTGCTCCGCCTGCACCGGACCAGCGCCAGCGCGGCCACCGAAGAGGAGATCCGCCTCCTCGTGGCGGAAAGCGCCGAGCAAGGCATCCTCGACAGCGACGAGCGCAACATGGTCAACCGCGTGCTGCGCCTGGGCGACCGCACGGTGGACTCGGTGATGACGCCGCGCATGAAGATCGCCTGGCTGGACGTGGCCGCGTCGCGCGAGGACAACCTCGAGGTACTGCGCGAGACACAGTTCTCCCGCTACCCGGTGTACCGCCGCGACGAAAGCGAGGTGGTCGGCACGGTGGAGGTGAAATCCCTGATCGGCTCCCTCGAGCGCGGCCAGGTCGACCTTTTCGCCCGCATCGCCCGTCCGCTCTTCGTGCCCGCCACGGCACGGGCCCTCGACCTGCTCGAAGCCTTTCGCGACGCCGACACCCAGCTCGCGCTGGCGGTGGACGAATACGGCGACATCGAGGGCCTGGTCACCTTGAACGACCTGCTCACGGCCGTGGTCGGTGCCACCGCCCCCACGGCCGACGACGCCGGGCAGGCAGGCCCCATCGTGCGCCGCGACGATGGCAGCTGGCTGGTCGACGGGTCGCTGCCGGCCGACGACCTGCGCGAACTGCTCCAGCTGGATCGCCTGCCCAACGAGGAAGAACACGATTTCCGCACCGTGGCCGGCATGCTCACCACGCAGTTCGGCCACATCCCGCAGGCGGGCGAATCCTTCACCTGGCAGGGCAACCGCTTCGAGGTGGTCGACATGGACGGTGCCCGCATCGACAAGGTGCTGGTGAGCACCGTCGGCGCCGAAGAGTCCGTTGCAGGCGAATGACACCCCGGCCGGCAACGTAAAGCGGGGGTTCAAGCGCGGGCCGCGACAGTCGTTGCATGACACCGACCGAACCGCGCGAAGACAAGACCGCCGCCCTGCTGAGGGCGGCGCTCATGTCCACCCCCGGTGAACGGATCACGATCGAGCAATTGCTCGAGCCGCTGAGGCGCCGCGCCTTCGGCTTCCTCCTTCTCCTGCTGGCGATTCCCAATTTCATACCCGTGCCGCTGGGCATCGGCGGGATCATGGGCGTGCTGGTGATCGCGCTCGGCCTGGAGATGCTGATCGGCCTCGAGCACCCGTGGATCCCCGGCTTCCTTCGCCGGCGCACGATGTCGCGCGAGGGCCTTCTGCGTTTCCTCGACCGTATCGCGCCGATGACGCGCCGGCTGGAGAAGATCTGCAAGCCGCGCCTGCAACGCCTCACGCAACGGCCATTCACCTTCGCCTCGGGCGCCATCATGATCTTCGTCGGCATCCTGCTGGCCTTGCCGATTCCGTTCACCAACTACGTGTTCGGCGGCATGCTGATCGCCTTCGCCTTCGCCCTGGTGGAACGCGACGGCGTGCTGCTGCTCGTGGTCTGGGCGACGACGGTGGCGATCGTGATCGCCTCGGCCACCTTCAGCCGCGCCCTGGCCGACCTCTTCCGCCACATGTTCTAGGCGTTCAACGCGATCCGGGCTTGCGGGGGCCGTGGCGCGCAGGCGATCCTGCGCGCTTTACCCAGGCGACGACGATCCATGGAAAATCCCGGCTACGCCCGCCGCCTCACCCTCATGGACGCCGCGCTCATCGTCGTGGGCGGGATCATCGGTGGCGGCATCTTCCTCAATCCCGGCATCGTCGCGCAGCGCACCGGCTCCGGCTGGGTGTTGCTGGGACTGTGGGTAGCGGGGGGCCTGCTTACGCTGATCGGTTGCCTCTGCTACGCCGAACTGGGCGCGCGGCGGCCGGAGGCGGGCGGCAGCTACGTCTATCTTCGCGAAGCCTTCGGCCGGCTGGCCGGATTCCTGTTCGGATGGACCATGCTGCTGGTGATCTACAGCGGTAGCAGCGCCGCCGTGGCGACCATCTTCGGCAGCTACGCCACCTCCGTGTTCGGTCTTTCGCCCGGCCTGATCAAGCCACTCGCCATCGGCGCGCTCGTCTTCGTCACGGGACTCAACCTCTTCGGCATCCGCTTCGGCGCCCAGGTGCAGAACGTCTTCGCGATACTGAAGCTCACCGCCATCGTCGTGTTGGTGGTCACCGGCGTCGCTTTCGCGGGAGCCGGCACCACCCAGGCGCTGGAGGCGAGCCCGACCCAGGTGACCGGCAGCCTCGCCGGCGCCCTGCTGCCGGTGCTGTTCGCCTTCTCCGGCTTCAGCTACCTCAACAACCTCGCCGGCGAGGTCCGCGATCCGCAACGCACCCTGCCGCGTGCCCTGATCGTGGGCATGCTGGTGGTGATCGCCGCCTACGTGCTCACCAACTACGCGTACCTCGCCGTGCTCGGCCACGATGGCCTCGCGGCCAGCCAGGCGCCGGCGGCCGACGTGATGAGCCGCGTGTTCGGCACCGCCGGCGCGAAGCTGATCGCCATCGGCATCGCCATCTCCACGCTCGGCTTCTGCAACATCACCCTCGTCGCCGGCGCCCGCGTCCTCCAGGTGATGGGCCAGGACGGCCTGTTCTTCTCCAGCGTGGCCAGGCTGCATCCGCGCTATCGCACCCCGAACATCGCGCTGATGATGCTTTCGGCGTGGGCTATCGTGCTCGTATGGATCGCCAATTACGGGCAACTGCTGGATTTCGCCGCGTTCGGCGACTGGGCCGCCTACGCGGTCACCATCGCCACGCTGTTCTGGTATCGCCGGCACGGCCAGGGCCGGCCCGCGTTCGCCACGCCGGCCTATCCCCTGCTGCCGCTGGTCTTCCTCGCCACCGTGATCGGCGTGGTCGTGGCGTACACCTGGGACAAGCCACTCAGCGCGGGCGTGGTCTGCCTCGTGGTGCTGTCGGGACTGCCTGTCTACGCCGTGTGGCGACGGCTGTTCAGTAAAGTCGCTCGCTGAACCATGGCACGGATGCCACAATGACCCGGTTCAGTTGAGGAAAGCCGATGGCACAGCAAGGTCCGACGTCTCCCGTACCCGTTCCGCCCAAGCAGGACGCCCGTCAGCCGGCGCCCAAGCCGGTACGTGAAGGCATCGACCTCATCGTCAACGACAAGCGCTACCGGCACACGGGCGACAAGACCATGCCCCTGCTCTGGTACCTGCGCGACGTGCTGCGCCTCACCGGCGCGAAGTACGGCTGCGACCAGGGCGATTGCGGCTTCTGCACGGTCATCGTCGACGGCAAGGCCGTGGCCGCCTGCCAGACGAAGATGGAAAAGATGTCCGGCAAGCGGGTGACCACGGTCGAGGGCCTGTCCGCCGCGGACGGCACGCTGCACCCCGTGCAGCAGGCCTGGATCGACGAAGACGCCATCATGTGCGGGTTCTGCCAGCCCGGCCAGATCATGGCCGCGGTGGACCTGCTGTCGCGGCAGAAGAATCCCTCCGACGCGGATATCGACAAGATCGGCAACCTTTGCCGTTGCGGTAGCTATGGCCGCATCCGCAAGGCGATCAAGCGCGCCGCCGGCGCGATGAAGGACCCGAAGGCATGAGTGGCGAGGTTCGACTTTCCCGCCGCCGGTTCCTGAAATACGCCGCCGGCACCGCTGGCGCGCTGGTCATCGGCGTCGGCACGGCGGAGGCCCTCGATCGCCCGCCGCCGCTGGGCCTGCTGGGCGACGCCTGGGCCCAGGTCGGTCCTTACCTGCGCATCGCCGCCGACGGCCGCATCTACATCGGCGTGCGCGATCCCGACAATGGCGAAGGCACGTCCACGTCGCTGGCGAGGATCATCGCCGAGGAACTCGACGCCGACTGGTCCCGCGTGATCGTGGAACCCCTCGGCCTCGGCGTCACCCAGGGCAACGGCGAACCGAAATTCACCTACGGCCGCCAGCGCAGCGGCGACGCCACCAGCATTCCGGCCGCCTGGGCCGACCTGCGCCAGGCCGGCGCGCTCGGTCGCTGGCTACTCCTGCAGGCGGCCGCGCGCCGCCTCGGCGTCCCGGCGGAACAGCTTCGTGGCGAGAGCGGCATGGTCGTCGCCGCCGACGGCCGGCGCATCTCCTACGCCGACCTGGCCTCGGCCGCGGCCGGCATCGACGCGCCTTCGACACCGCCGCCGGTGAAGCAGGCCGAGCGTTATCACCTGATCGGGCAACCCGCCGGCGACGTCGACGCGCGTGCCGTCGTCACCGGCACGCTGCGCTACGCCTTCGACGAGAGCATCGGCGACCCGGTGATCGCGGTGCTGGCGCGCTGCCCTTATCCCGGGGGCTCGCTCGACACCGCCGACCGCGACGCGGCGAAGAAGGTCGAGGGCGTCTTCGATGTGATCGAGATCACCCCCGAGCAGGGCCAGCAGCCCGGTCTCGCCGCCCAGGCACCGGCGCTGGCGGTACTCGCGCGCGACACCTGGTCGGCCCTGTCCGGCCGCGCCGCGTTGAAGGCGACGTGGAAACCGGGAAGCGCCACCGAGCCGGCCAGCGCCGCCCTCGAACAGAAAGCGCTCGACCTGTTCGGCGATGACGCCGCCGCGCCAGCCACCGTGCGCAACGACGGCGACATCGCCGCCGCGCGCAAGAAGGCCGCGCGTGCGCTCGAAGCCACGTATTTCCAGCCCTGGGTCGCGCATGCCACGGCGGAAACACCCAATTGCGTCGTCCGCCTCGATCCGGACACCAGCGTGACGGTGATCGCCGCCACGCAGTCGCCGCGCCAGGCTTACACGGTCGTGCAACGCATGACCGGATTCCGTCCCGAGCAGATCGATATCCAGGTGCCACGCGGCGGCGGCGGTTTCGGCCGTCGCCTGGAGCAGGATTACATCGCCGAAGCGATGGCGATCGCCCTGGCGAAGAAACCCGATGAGATCCGCAACCGGCCGGTCAAGGTGCTCTGGACCCGCGACGACGACCTCGCGCGCGACTACTACCGCCCGCTGGCCGTGCATCGCCTCAACGCGTCGCTTGACCGCAAGAAGAACATCGTCGGCTGGCACCAGCGCATGGCCAGTCCCTCCGCCCTGGTGGGCCGGGCCACGCCGGACAACCGGCTGTGGCAATCGGAACTGGTCGCCGACGCCCTGCCTGCGGGACTCGTTCCCAACTTCCGCAGCGACTGGTATCCGCTGGAATCGACGCTGGCCCGCGGCGAGTGGCGAGGTTCGCCGCACGTCACGCCCACCTTCGCCAGCGAAAGTTTCATCGACGAACTCGCGCACGCGGTGAAGGCCAATCCGCTCGACTTCCGTCTCGCCCTGCTCGGCGAGCCACGCCAGTTGCCGTACAACGGCCGTGGCGGCCCCATCGACACCGCGCGCATGGCGAACGTGCTGAAGCTCGCCGCCGACAAGCTCGACTGGAGCCGCTGGCTGCGCAGCGAGAACGGCCTCGGCATCGCCTGCGCCTATGTCTTCGGCGCCTACGTGGCGCACGCCATCGAAGTGGCGCCGACCACCGACGGCATCGACATCCATCGCGTGGTCTGCGTGGCCGACGTGGGCCGGGCGATCAATCCGCTGGGGCTGGAAGCCCAGCTACAGGGCGCCACGCTGGATGCGCTGTCCACCGCCCTCAACCTCGCCATCACGGTGAAGGACGGTAAGGTGCAGCAGACGGGCTTCCGCGACTATCCGATCGCCGCGACGCAGCCGATGCCCTACGAGGTGGAAACGGTGATCGTGCCGTCCACCGCCGATCCGGCCGGCGCCAGCGTGATCGGCGTACCCTCGGCGGCACCGGCGCTCGCGAACGCCGTCTTCCGCGCCACCGCCGTGCGCGTACGCCGATTGCCCCTGCTGCGCGAACTGGCGCGACTGCGCTAGTCCTTGTTTTTCACCGCCCGAGGTACCGCATGACCATCGCATCGTTTACCTCGGGCCCTCCGGCCCAGCGGACCGACGCCGACCTGATCGGCAGCAACAAGCGCTTCTACGACGCCTTGTGGTCGGAAGCGAAGCTGTTCTCGCCAGAACAGTTCAACACCTGGCCGCTGGTGGCCGAACTGGCCGCGCAAACCTCGCGGCGCCTGGAAGTCGCTCCCGGGCTGCGCCCCCGCCTGCCACTGGCGGATACCCAGTTCGTCGACCTGAGCCAGCCCGCGCTGGCCGAGCTGGGCCGGCACGGCGCCCGCGTGGCCAACGCCATGATCGGCGCCCTGCCCTTTCGCGACGCCAGCTTCGACTTCGTCTGCGCCTTCGACATCCTCGAACACGTGGTGGACGACGAGGGGGCCCTGGGTGAGCTGGCCCGCGTGGCCGAGCCCGGTGCCCGCCTGCTGATCTCGGTGCCCCTGCATCCGGACGCATGGACCGCCTTCGACGACTTCGTGGGCCATTACCGCCGCTACGAGCCCGATGCGATCCGTGCTCTTCTCGGGCGCCACGGATTCACCATCGAACGCAGCGCCGTGTACGGCATGCAGCCGAAATCGTCGAAGCTGCTCGACCTCGGGCAGTGGTTCCTGACCCACCAGCGCGCCCGCGCCATGTGGTGGTACAACCGGGTGTTCATGCCGCTGGGCGTGCGTTTCCAGAAGCCGCTGGCCTTCACGGCCGGCTTCGAACCAGGGCCCGGGGTCGACGAAGTCCTGCTGGTCTGCCGCAAGGCTGGCCTTTAAATCGAGCAAAAACAGGGGCTTTACACATGGCGCGGCGCAACTGGTTATGATGCGCCACCTTCCCCGCCCCGGACGTAAGCTGCATGCTCTACCTCATGCACGAATGGCAACGCTCCATGCTCAGCCCCCTCTCCTATTGGGCCGAGGCGGGCGCGAAGATGTTCGGCGACATCGCCAGCCCGTTCGCCCGGGTGCCGGGCGCGGAACGCGCCGCCGCCGGTTACGAGCTCATGTACCGGCTGGGCAAGGCCTACGAAAAGCCTGAATTCGACATCCACAGCGTGCATGCCCACGGCCACGACGTCGCCATCGTCGAACAGGTCGCCATGGCCAAGCCGTTCTGTACCCTCAAGCGGTTCAAGCGCTTCTCCGACGACCAGGCCACCGTCGACAAGATGAAGAACGACCCGGCCGTGCTGGTCGTGGCGCCGCTGTCCGGACACCACTCCACGCTGCTGCGCGACACCGTCCGCACGCTGCTGCGCGACCACAAGGTGTACATCACCGACTGGGTCGACGCGCGCATGATCCCCCTCGACCAGGGCTCGTTCTCGCTGGCCGATTACGTGACGTACATCGAGGAATTCATCCGCCACGTCGGCGTGCATCGCGCGCACGTGGTCTCGGTCTGCCAGCCCACGGTGCCGGTGCTCGCGGCGGTATCGCTCATGGCCGCCCGTGGTGAAGCCACGCCAGCCACGCTCACCCTCATGGGTGGCCCGATCGACACGCGCAAGAGCCCCACCAGCGTCGACAACCTGGCCACCACGCGACCGCTGTCGTGGTTCCGCAACCAGCTGATCCACAAGGTGCCCTACCAGTACCCGGGCGCGGGCCGCGA
>Ga0182008_10001047_pt1 | contig 19187 bp, 30 predicted proteins | sample Sormic07211129_1_FD_120482 | JGI IMG/M metagenome (GOLD analysis project Ga0182008, IMG submission 120482) | Rhizosphere microbial communities from Sorghum bicolor, Mead, Nebraska, USA - 072115-129_1 metaG | ecosystem: Host-associated > Plants > Roots > Rhizosphere | place: USA: Nebraska...
ATTCTTCCCCAAAACTTCCCCAATATCGCCCAAAAATTCAGCCGTCAATTATGCCACGTCGATCCACTCTGCGCCTCGACTGTCGCGGTACAGGTCGGTCATTGTGGCCGAACGGTGACCGAGCAGTTTCTGCGCATCGCGCCCTTCAAGCTCATGAAGCCGTGCTGCCAACGAGCGCTGTTCGTGGAAGGTCGGCGGCTGCCGCCCAAAAGTTATCCCCAGCTTCAGTCCAGCTTTGTCCCGCGCTTCGGCAAATGCCGAGCTGAGGGTGTCCAGCACTACCGGCTGACCAGCCTTAGCCCGCCCGGGCGCCTGATCATGATGCACCAGGTGTTGTGACAGAACGCGATCGCGGCATTGCTTGACCACCGTGGCAAGGTCCAGCCCGACCGATTCCAGGCGGATGCCGGTGCTGATACGAATCCTCGCGCCGGTCTTGGACTGCACGACGTGCAGGAATCCGTCGTGCACATCCTTGAATAGCATCGAGGCGATATCGTCACGGCGCTGGCCGGTGAGTACCGCCAGCTCCATTGCCCTGCGAAGCCAAGGCTTCGTGGCTTCCTCATAGATTGCCTTCCACAGTTCCAACGTCAGCCGCTCGCGCTTGATGTTCACCCGCGCCGCCTTGGTCACCTCGACCGGGTTGGTGTCTGCCCACCCCCGCGCCTGAGCCTCGGCGAACACGTCTCGCAAAAGCGAGCGCATCGCCCTGGCCATCTGCGCTTTTCCCTCTTTGGCCATGCCTGTCAGGTAATCGGCCACATCCATCGTCGTAATGTCCTTTATCCCCTTCGATCCGAACAAAGCAGCCAATCGATTTATCCGCATGCCCACGTTTTTGTTGCTGCTGGCGGACAGCTTGCGCTCGGCGAAGAGCTCGCGGTATTCATCCAGCCATTCGGAGAACAGCTTGCCAGGCGCTGGCACCGGGGTGCCGATCCTTTCGGTGAGGCTAGGCTTGTTGGCGTCAGCGTGGTTCGCGGCGACGGCCTCACGAATGGCCGCCTCCTTGTCTTTGCCCAGACCGAACACGCGGCCGCTGATCGGGTCGCGGTACGTGTAATAGGTGACACCGTTTCTGGTGTCGGTCTTGCGGTAGAGATTGGGCGGAAGATCCTTCGACCCGGTGTTACGCGGCCTGGGCGCCATTGCGGGCTCTCTCTATTCTGCTGATCAAGCTGCCACCGACGATCCGGACGGGCTGCTGGTCAGGTTCCTGGTAGTGGGCGTTAGCTTCTACATAGTAGTTGCGCCCGTGCTTGACTGGTACCGGAGCGATCCGGCCTTCTCGCGCCCATTTGCGCAAGGTGTTGGCGCTGGGCGGCGTCTTGAACTCGACCGCCGCCCATTCATCCAGGGTGACTTTTGCCATATTGATGCTCCATGCCGCGCGTGGCGGCAGAAGGTGGGGGATGGGTTATGCGGCTGGCGCGGAATCGTGAAACACGTCCATCTGCGCCGCGCCATCGAGCCAAGCCGTCGCTATCCGGCGTTCAGCCATGGCGGCATAGCCGGGGTTGAGTTCGCACAGGATCGATTTGCGTCCTTCCTGCATGGAGACCACCGCCGTGGTACCGGCGCCGCCGAACGGGTCCAGCACCACGCCGCCGCGGGGAGCACCGGCCAAAATGCATGGCCTGATCAGCTCGGGCGGGAAGGTCGCAAAGTGGGCGCCCTTGAAGCTGTGGGTGGCCACCGTCCAAACACTGCGCTTGTTCCGTTCGCTGGGCATTACTGCCAGCGCTGAGTCCATCGACTCGTTGTCCTTGATCCTGCCGCGGCAACGCTCTTTGTCGTCCGTGCCATGCCCCCACCCGACGCCGCTTGACTTCCTGGCCACTGCTTTCATGTTGCCGTTGGTTTTGGCGCCACCATTGGCACGCTCACTGCCGATCTGAGCGAGAACATCCTGCGACAATCGGTTGTGGGTGTTCGGGGAGCAGGGTTCAAGGATCGCGCCCTGGTCGAAGTAGTACTTCTGCGATTTGCTCAACAGGAAGATGTACTCGTGGGACTTGGTGCACCGGTCGCGCACGCTCTCCGGCATCGGGTTCGGCTTGTGCCAGATGATGTCCTGGCGCAGATACCAGCCATCATCCTGCAGCGCGAACGCCAGGCGCCAAGGCATGCCCATCAGATCCTTGGGCTTGTACTCGGCGTGGGTTGTGGCTTTCGCCTTACGCTGCGAGGCCATCACCTGGCGCTGGCTGATCGTGGAGACACCAACGCCCATATCGTCGCGACCGTGTGCGCCCCAACTGCCGGCGTAGCTGTCACCCATGTTCACCCAGGCCGTACCGTCGTCGCGGAGTACTCGACGCACTTCGCGGAACACATCGACCAGGCGGGCGATGAATTCGGCCGGGGTTTGCTCCAAGCCGATCTGACCGTCAACGCCGTAATCCCGCAACCCGAAGTAGGGCGGGCTGGTGACGCATGTCTGAACTGATTGGTCTGGTAGCGTCCGCATCATGTCGATGCAATCACCAACCAGAATGCGGTGGTCTGTCATCGCCGAGGCCCCGAGTAGATGAGCCAGGCCATGTAGGCGAGGGCGGGGAGGATCATGGCGCAACCTTCAGGCCGGCGGCTTCGATGGCCAGGTAGCAACGGTTGCGCATGCAGATAGTGGCGTGGTGTGCATCCATGTAGCTGTCATCGATCGCTTCTTCCGGCGGTTCCGGCTCAGGACCAACCGTTGGCAACTCGATCACCAGCGCTGCGCGGGATGCCTTCCAAGCATCCCAGCAGTGGTTAACCGTGAAACCTTGGTATTCACCGTTATTGAATTGATCGAGCGACTGGTTGGGCCAGCTCCGCTTAACCCACGCTTCGAACTCTTCACGCATCTTGTCGTTCATGGCGTCACCTTGATGTCGACATCGTCATGGATCCACTCGATATCCAGCAGGTCGTCGTCATCGATATGCGCCCCGCGCAAGTCATCGCTGGCCACCAACTCGGCAACCTCATCGTCATCGATGTCCTCAATCACCTTTCGAAAATTCACGACCGCCTTTCCGGTCAGAACGACTGTTCTTTTCATTGGGCAATACCTGTCCTTTGCCGCTATAGCGGCTGACTTTGAAGGGGGAGGGAGTAAGGTTTTTGCGGGAGGAGTACAGATGTACTCCTGTCGGGTTATTCGCCCTGGTTGGCCAGCATGTTCAGGCGCATGCCTGATGTGCCGGTGATCTGATGCTCGCGCTCAAGGTGTTCATCCAGCTCCGGGTACTCTGGTCGTGCCGGTGGGTAAGCCGGAGCGGTCATCGCCTGATCAATGGCGGCGCGAAGGTTCTCGCTGTAGTCCTCTCCAACGACGCGCTCGGTCGGCTTGTCCATCCAATGGCCGACAATTTCGATGCTGATGCTACTGTCGCCGGCATCTCCGTTGGGGCTGCTGTCGTAGCGGACATCCCAGCAATTCGATTCCAGTGCATCGAGCCGAGCCTTGTCTTTCTCCAGATCATCAATCCGCTGATCCGCTACATTCAGGCGCAGCTGCAGGGCGTCACGCTCGGCCTTCATGCGATTGAAGGTTTCGCCGAGCACGTACTGCACTGGGCGGTGACCGCATTCACAGTCCGGCCAAGGGTTATCCTCTGCCCACGTCCTGCCGTCACTGGTGTCAGACTCGCAGGCCGGCCCGAGGTAAATCACTTTTGGTTCGCTCACCTTGAAATTCCTCTTCAATTGTCCGTGCCTGTGTAGGTGCGCCAAGGGACCTTGATGCCGTTGACCAGAAAACCCCAAGTACCCTGATATGGGCCGCTGATGAACAGGGTGAAGGCGCCGCCCTCGGCCACAGTGTCGATCCGGTGGTACTCGCCATAGCTGAGTGATGCCGTGTCGCCCGGGCGCCGGTCGATGTATTCGGTGGATTGCGCTGAGGCCGGTACGTTCAAGCCTGCCAACGCTGAGTCTTCGTGATCGAGCAGTCGCTGTTCGGTGTAGCCACCGCGCAGAATGATCGTGCGGGCGTTCCATGGGTGGTCATGAAGGTCGCGGTCATTGTCTGGCCGCTTGATGTGATGGATTCGGAACGACCATGGGCACCACCAGAGCCTGGACCTGTAGGTGTCACGATCGTACGAGTTGAACAACCACCAGCGCCCCATGTACATCTCGGCGCCGTCGGCGGACATGATGTGCTGGTACGGGGTGCGCTGGGCGCGGGTGATCAGCCAGGTGGCAACGGCTGGGCGTGCAAGCAGCTTGGCGCCCAGGCGCCAGTAGATGTTGAGCATGGGGCGTCCTATGCCGGGTCATGCCCGGGCGGTGGAGTGGGTTACGCCGCGAGGCGCTGGTAGAGTTCGATGATGTCGGCGGCGTTTGCCGCGACCAGTGCCTCGGCTTCATCCGGACAAACACTATTTCCGATCAGCCGGACCTGGTCCGTTTTGTTAATGTCGCGCCATTCTTCGGCGCCGGTGACCGGATCGACGAACAGCCCGCGGTCGATGATGTAGTCCTTGTCGAAGCCTTGCGCCGCCTTCAGTTCTGGTGGCTGCAGCATGCGCAGAGTGATATCCACCAGCACATAGCCGCCGACCATTACCATTTCGGCGGGGTCTTTGAAGTGCTCCGGCAGGTATTCGTGCATGAAGGAGGCGCAGCGTCGGGCGCCTTCCATCTGTTCCGGAGTGAGCGTGTCCGGCACCTGCACGACTTCCACCAGCGCAACCCGATCCTTCGTCGGAAGGGTGTGCATCGGCTCGGCCAGCGATATTCCGTCCTTCTCATTGCCGTAGTACTTCACCAGGTAAGCGTTCACCAGCCGCTGATTGGCGCCGGATTGGCAGATGGTCGAAATCGGGTCGTATGCCGAACGGCCGTCGCCTTTGTAGTACCCACCATTCGCTTGCTCGAAAAATGCTGCCGATACCGCATGGTGCCCGGTGCTGGTAGCGACCACGCCGAGGGGGTTATCAACATCAGCACCAACCGAACCTTTTCGCAGTGTGACCATGTTCGCCGCGGCCAGCGCGAAGTGCCCGCCCTTGACCTGGGCGACCTGTGTGCGCAGCGGCTCCTGCACATCGAAGTTGCGTTGCGCCGAGCCATTGGCGCACTCGGTGAGGAATGGCGCTGCCACTGGTTGCACCAGCGCGTGATGCGTACCGCCGGCGCTGATGGTCGACAACGCTTCGTCCGTACCGTGGGTGCTGGTGTGCGAATCCGATGTTCCGCGCATCGGGACGATGAACGGCTTCGCGCTGGTCAGCACATGACGCCAGCAGCCTTTGGCTACGCGGCGCATCGTGTTCACTGCCATCGGCCTTTCACGGAAGATCGTGCGGCCGAGGTTGCTCCAGTCGATGCACTCCGCAGCAGTGCGCCAAGGTTGCTGTTTCGCCGTCGGCTTCTTATGTCGCTTGGGTTCTGGCCAAACGATCGCCTTGCCGTCACTTCGCGCTACCAGGTAAAGACGTTTTCGAATAGTTGGGGTGCCGGCGTTGGCCGCGATGCGCTCGCGCCATTCGACGTTGTAGCCGAGGCCGCGCACTAGTGCTTCCGCAGGAACGAACTCGCCGATTGATTCAAGAATCTCCGCCATGTCAGGGTGATCGGCTGGCAGGCCAGAGCTGAGTGCGGCAATGAACGACTTGAAGGTGCGGCCGCGTTCGGCCTTGATCGGCTGGCCCTCTTCATCGATCGGGCCCCAGTCGCAGAACTCTTCGACGTTCTCAAGAAACATCAGGCGGGGCCGGGTGGCATGCGCCCAGCGGACTACCACCCATGCCAGACCACGTACGCCACGATCGCGTGGTGCTCCACCCTTGGCCTTGCTGTGGTGGCGGCAGTCGGGCGAAGCCCAAAGGATGCCGACCGGTTGGCCGCCAGTGGCGAGCACAGGGTCAACCTCGAATACGTCAGCGACGTAGTGCGCTGTCTGTGGGTGGTTGGCGCGGTGAACGGCCAGAGCGATTGGGTTGTGGTTCACCGCGACATCCGGCTCCCGGTACGCCCGGGCAATGCCGGTGCTCGCACCACCACCGCCGGCGAACAGATCCACCACCAGTTCTTTCTGGAAGGGCAGGCCCATGCTGGGCTGGCCATGGATGAACTGGGGTTTCTTCTGTTGTGCGGACATAAGGGATCCTCGCCGGCTGGCGTGATTCGTTGAAGTTGGGTTATTTCTTCGGGTAGGTCTTGGTCAGCGCACCATTGACGCTGTGGCCGCGCAGCAACACGACGCGGGCCAGCTGCTTCCTGTCTTTCTCGCTGTGACTGGCCTGACTGAGCAGGCCGAAATAGCTATTTGCGGTTTCACGAAGATCCTCGGCGGGTGCTGCGGCTGTTCGCTTCAGTGCCTGGGCCAGTGATCGCTTACGGGTGGTTCTGCGCCACGGCTTGATGACGTGGCCAACGAAGTCGAGGCCGCGATCCACTGGCTGCAGGATGGTCTTCGCTGGGTTCAGCTTGGCGCCGAGGCTTGGCAGGAATGCTTCGACCTCTGCCAGCCAGGCGTTGAGTTGTTGCGGCGAGTCATGCAGGAACACGAAGTCATCGACGTAGCGGACATAATGCTTGGCGCCGAGCTGGTGCTTGGCGAACTGGTCCAGCGCATCGAGGTAGACGTTGGCGAAGAACTGCGACGACAGGTTGCCAATCGGTAGGCCAAGGTGTGCAGGTTGCGCGGTGAGGCGCTTGTGTTGCGGTACCCGGTTGAATAGGTGGGCCGGACTGCGTACCTCGCAGTCTTCGCGAGGGTCATGCATCAGGATCTGTTCGGCGAGTGCCAGCCACCATGGTTCGGTGATCTTTGCGGCTAACTGCTTGCGCAGGACCTCTTTGTCGATGGCGACGAAGAAGTTGGCCAGGTCGCACTTGAGGTAGAAGATCGGCTTCGACCAGTTTTGGCTGGCGCTGCGGATCTTTGCTTCAAGCCTGGTGGCTGCATACAGCGTGCCGCGCCCAGGGATGCATGCGCAACTGTCCGCTATGAAGCTGGAGTAGAAGCGCGGTGCCACTCGGTTGTACAACAGGTGGTGGACGACGCGGTCCCGGAAGGCCGCCGCCCAAACCTCGCGGGCTTTCGGCCGTGTGACCACGAAGCATATCGAACGGCCTGGCCGGTAGGTGCCGGCTATCAGGTCGTCGTGAAGCTTGATCAGGTTGTGTTCCAAGTCCATTTCGAAAGCCAGCGCGCTGGCGCTGTTGCGCTTCGTGCGGCGGCAGTCGTAGTAGGCCTGGACAAGATCGCTGAACGGGTAGGGACCAACAGTCGAATCTGCGGACGGGGCGGACACGGAGCTCGTTGTTCTTGTCGTTGTTGTTCTGATTGCCATCATCGAAGTTCATGTTGAATGCGTTGTTGGCGGAGCGCTGCGACCTATCGTGCTATCTATGTCGCCAAGCCGAAGGCAGAGCCGATCAGCGAGGAAACTGCGCGAGACCTGCACGGACGCTTTAGACCGTCGGTATCTCTGATGCGCATGGCGGTGACCCAGAGGTCAGCGGCACGACCAGATTCAATTCGCACAGACCTGAAAGCCGTAACTCTCAGGTGGCGGGCGCGGTTGGGGTGGAGCGTTTCCAGGCATTCGCCTGTTTGCCAATCGAGGTGGTGACCTCTATTGCATTGGCATGCTGCGGGACGCTGATGAATCGACTCTCTTTGAAAAGCCGCATCAGGAACTCGATCACCTGGACCTTCTCTACCAGCAAGGTCAGATGTGGGCGCTTGTCAGGCGTCGCGTTGGCCCGAGCGATCAACATCAGCACGTCGATGCACTCATCGATGACGCGCTTCCCGAGAGACTGCTTCAGGTCGCGCGGTATGTTGCGGGTTAGGTTCGTGGCCATCTGGAGCAGGCCCAGCGAAACTTTGTAGATCTGCAAATCCGTGTGCATCGCCATAAGGCTCGCTCTCCAAGAGCAACCGGCCGCTTGCGGCCGGATTAAATAAGCAAATTAATCAATCAATTGACTGCGGACGGGGCGGACACGGAGCTCGTTGTTCTTGCCGTGGTGGTACTGATTGCCACCATCGAAGAGCATGTAGAATGCGTAGTCGGCGGAGCGCTGCGAACTCGACCAGTACCAGGTTGGCTTGAAGGCTTCGGCGCCGCCAGCTTGGAAGGCGGCCAATGTGGTCTGCACTGGAGATTCTTCGGTGTGCAGCAGGCCAACAGGCTCGCTGTTCGGGTTGTCACCGCTGCGCCCGTACTGCCAGTTCGCTTCGGTGGTCGGTTTGAAGTGGCGGTATTGCAGCTCCTGCACGTCACGCGCTGGGATCGCCCAGTCGTTGAAGCCGCCGATATCCAGAGCCAGCACCTGCTGCGCCAGTTCGCTGCCAGCCGCTGCCATGGCTTCGGTGTTGGTCCGGCTGTTGGTGAAGCTATCGGCACCTTCGATCTTCTCGCCGTACTCGCCCCAGGTCCCGCTGAGTTCGTGCTCGGCGCCGGCAGTGATGTTCAGGTAGCGCTTGCCGGTGTCCGGGTCACGGGTGATGCCGGTGAAGAATCCGCCGCCGAACGCCTGGCCGATTTCAGGGATGGTCACTGCTGGTGCTGCTTGAGCTACTGCGGACATGGTCTTTCCTCTTTTTTCGAAGGCAACAAAAAAGGCGCTGCTGCGCCCGGTGCCGGATCAAGAACGGATGAATGAAGGATTAAATAAAGAATCTGCGGACGGGGCGGACACGGAGCTCGTTGCTCTTGCCGGTGTGGCCCTGATAGCCATCAGCGAAGTACAAGACGAATGCGTAGTAGGCGGAGCGCTGCGAACTTGACCAGTAGTAGGTGTCCTGGGCGAACACCTCGGGGCAGTTCAGCCAGCCCTGGTACAGCTCGGCGCAGGCGGGCAGGTAGAAGTCGGTGTGGCCTTCGGCGGTATATGCTGCCACCGCTTCGATGGCAGGATGATCGCCTTCAGACTGGAGCACCTCACTGTTGGCCAGGCCGTCGGTCTTGCTGGTTGCGCCCGATTCTTTGCCACGGCCACCCCACTCGTGATCACCGATGTCGCCTTTGGCGATGATCAGGTAATGCGCCGGGACATCGCCACGCGCCGCCACCAGTCCACCGTTGAAGCCGCCTTGGCCGGGCCACTCAGCGCCCAGCGCAGGAACCGAATGAGCGGTGATCGGTTGAACGTTGGCTGCCGGCGGCAGCACCAGGGCAAACGTGCTGGCCAGTGCGAGTTTTGCCAGCGAAGACGCGGGCATCTTGATCGTCGCGTCGCCGTGCTTCAGGGTGATCATTTCGGGTTTCATGTGATACCTCGTTGGTTCCAGTCAGGCGCCGCCCTCCGTGACCGGATGCGACAGTGGGGTGGTGGTTACGCCAATCGAATGCTTCGAGCGATGCGGGGTGTTTTGGTGGTGGCACCTTTCAGCAACAGGCGTGTAACTCGTTCGCCCATTGCGTTGCCGTACACACCAGCTGCTTTCGCAAATTCAGCAATGGTGGGTGAGTAGCCGTGTTTTTCGATGAACGCCCGGATCAAGCTCAGGGTTTCGGTCTCGATCGGCGTTATCGGTTTACTCTTCGTCATCGCGGTTTGCCTCGCGCTTGGCGAACGCCTCAAGCCGTCGTGACACGCTTGGCGTTATCTTGATTTCGTGTCGTGCCACGACGAGAAATGGCAGCGCCGCTTCCTTGCCGGCCGCGACGAGGTTCAGGGCGATGGTGCAAAACGCCTCTCGCCAGTCCTCAAATTCGCCCCACTCTTGCAGCGTTTCCATGGCCCGGTGTGGTGCTTCTGGCATATGAAAGCGGCAGATCTTGCCGCCGAGCCGATCAAGGTCGGCTTTCTCTCGGTCGTACTTCTTTTTCGACCTGTCGGCATCTGACTTGGCCATGGGCTTTCTCTATCGGTGGAATGGTGGTCGGCGGCAGGTCAAACCAGGTCGGCCGGCGGCGCGCGCTGGTCAGCTTGTTGATTCGCCTCACGATGGCTCGGCGAACTTGAATTTGTTTTCGCTGGCGATCAATCGAAGACGCTTGGCGAGGATGCCTGTCTCTCGGGCGACCTCGATCACCGTCTTTCCGGCATCAGCCAAGGCTTTAACCTTTGGTGCATCCTTGTCCCTCGCAGCCTTGAGACGATCCTTATGGGCGGATGCCCCGTAGCCGGTCATTTCTGCGCTGACACCGGCTGCGATTTCCTGCACCGTCTTGCCGGCGCCGAAGTAATGCGCCAGCTTCTGGTTGAGGTCCTCGAGGATCGAGTCCCGCGGGTTTGGCATTGGTACGCCGATCATGGCTGAGCACCGTAGTAGGCGAACACGATCAGCAGTAGGGCGGTGCCGATGGTCCAGCGGAGCAGGGTTCGCCCGAAGCGGCTTGTGGTTACTCGGACTTCTTCGAAGAAGTCGGCATTTTTCTCGAGCTGCTTTGCGTAATCGCAGGCCGTGTCGTGACCATCACGAGCGCCACGGGAAAGGCCGGTAGAGCGCTCGATCACGTCGAACTTGTTCTTGCCGATCGGCACGACGTTGAAGCGTGGTGCGCGCACTGGCTCTTCGCGACCGATCATCTGGTACATCTCCGAGGTGGACATTGAGAGACGTTCCCGCAACACCTGCAGGACCGCTTGTTTTTGGCGAATGGTCTGATTCATGACGATTCCTTATGGTGGGTTGCGGTTATTCGTCAGCACTCGGCCTTCCTGCTGGTTGCCGTTGGGCGCAGGGGAGAGTGCTGGCGGATAAAGGCAGGTGTAAAAAAGCCCGATCGGAACCGGGCTTTACCACTTACGTTACGAGCCTACTGAGCCATGTGGGCCGGGTAGGTATCTGAAGTTCACATGGCTGCCAATCCTCCGTGCTGGGTTGAACCGTCAAGTAATCCATGACAGTTGGTTGTAGTGCAGATGCCCGTGGCTCGTCCGGGTCCAGGCGTTATTGACCACGACGGGCTTGCAGCGCGCACCGCTTAGGTATCCTGGCAACGATATGCATTTGGCTCACACTTGAGCTTCATCTGCGGGTGATACAGGTGGCCGGTATAAGCCGGGGTTTCGTCCGCATCCCGATGCACCCTGTCGCCAAGGTGCAGCAGTGATGCTTTCCCATCGTTTAAGCGATAAAAACACCATCGTTCGATTCCCCTGCAGGGCCTTGAGGATTCGGGCTTTCGGACATCCCAACGATTATTTCTCGGCGCATCGCCTCGGCCACCAGTGCGGTCTGGCGGTGAACGCCCAGCTTGAACATGGCGTTTGAAATACGCTTGACCACCGTTCCTGGCTCAACATCAAAGGATCTTGCGATTTGTTTGGCGGTCAGACCTTGTGCAACGGAAAGCAAAAACTGAAGTTCTCGACGCGCAAGACCTCGGCCGAGATGGCCGATCCATGTGCCGCTTTTGATTGTTGATTCCATGCTGTGTACCTCTCGGTTATTTTCCCAATACAGCCTGTCGCCAAGCTGCATTAGCGAAAGTTTCTCGCCGTCGATCCCGATCTCCTGGCTACCTGGTTGCGATGCGCCGATCAGACAACCGGCGGTTTTGAAACGCCGGCTGGTCATCGACCATCGACTTGATGACTATCACCGCGGCTAGTGCGACGCAGACGGGACAAATAATCTGTCGCTTCATCGCCTCGGCGACCATCGCCGACTGCCGATGAACGCCAAGCTTGAACATGGCGTTTGAAAGTCGCTTGACCACAGTGCTAGGGGCGAGCCCGAAGCCCTTTGCGATCTCTTTTGCCGTAAGGCCCTGTGCGAGTAACAGTAGGAATTGAATCTCTCGGAGGGCCAGGCCGCGCCCGAGAAAACCTTGCCAATCGCCGCTGATGATTGTTTCTTCCATCGTCGTGACTCCCGGTTGTTTTCCCAATGCACCCGGCAAGCCAGGTACATCAGTGAAAAATTCCGGTGTTTCCTTATCTCCGACCGCGACCCTGTCCGCCGAATAACTGTTTGCGGTGCTTTACGCTGCACACCCGGGTCAGTTGCCAACCCTCTGAACCGTTGAGGCCGGTTCATCGCTGCCTTGTCCTGGCCGGTAGTTATCCGGCGATGGACAAACAATACGTTTGCGAATTAAAACGGTCAACACTTTTTAATGCGAAAGCGAATAGATTTTTATGGGGGTGAAAAAAATCCCCGCTTGGGGGGCGGGGATCTTTGGTTGGCGAAGCGGGGTAAACAGTGGCGCGTGATCGCTACAAAAACGAACTCGGGTACTTCACATCGACCACGCGGCCGATGATTTCTACTGAATCATCCATCACAAGCATTTGGTAATCCGGATTCAGCGGCTTCAAGTACTCGACTCCAGCATCACGAACGTATTGCTTCAAGGTCTTCTCGCCGTCGGTCCGAAGCCTTGCAATATAGAACTTACCACTGACCAGATCGAACCCTTCGGGCTTGATCAACACTCGCATGCCTGGCGTAAAACCATTCCCTTGAACAGGGGTCATGGAATCACCTTGGACCTCAAGCCAATAGCCGTTCGGCCCAGCATTTACGTCAGATGCGATCCTTTCGTACGGCTGTCCGTTATCGCAAGACTCCGTCCACACACCAGCAGCTACCCAGCTAATCAAAGGATACTCCTTGGCTTCCTTGTAGGGTTGCGCAACAGATAGCACATTCCCGTGGGCAGGACCAAACAGCAACCATTCTGGTGTGACGCTAAGCGCGCGAGCGAGCTTTTCGAGGGTTGCCTTTCTTGGCGTACTGCTATCACCGTTCAAAATTCGATGAATCGTTGGTTGAGGCACACCCGAACGGCGTCCCAGCTCATTTTCCGATAAATCCTTTTCTAACATTTTTGTGCGCAGCCGCACTGCGATCGTCATTTGTTCGACCCGGCGTATTAAAGGAGGTCGAAGTGTATTGCCTGTTGTAATTCGGTTGCGTATTATCGCAGATATTACAAATCGCATTGGTAGGCCCTTATGACCATTACAGAAATGCTGGCCGAGTTGGCACAGCACGGCTGGAGCCAGGCTCGAATCGCCGAACAGTGCGGTACGACTCAGCCGACCATTTTCAGAATCACGAAAGGCGGAGGTGCCCGTTACGAAGTGGGTACGGCCATCGTCGCCCTTCATAAGAAGGTTCTGAAGGCCAGAAAGACCGCCGCGTAAATCGTCTCCCAGCCGTTTATCCGCCTGATGATGAGTCAATTATCAACGCTGACCAAGCAAACCGAAAGTGAATTGCTTTAGCTGTGGATTCATCCAGTACAAAAAACGAAGACGAAAAAAAGCCGGTGGCTAGACCGGCTTCTTAAACAGCAACAACTTGAGGGGCCATTATGAACACGATCGTCGCTCCAAGCAATACGGTCACCATGTCGAGCCGGGAGATCGCCGAGCTCACCGGTAAGCAGCATAAGGACGTTATTCGTGACATCCGTGTGATGCGTAAGGCACTGGCAGACGATGGCGCAGATCTGCGCCATCTCCAAGAGGTCAAAGATGGGCGGGATTACACCGCCGAATTCCACCTTGACCGCGTCCTGACCGAAACCCTATTGACCGGCTACAGCATCCCGCTTCGCCATCGTGTCGTGACACGTTTGAGCGAACTGGAAAACGTGTCACGACATGTCGTCACGATTCCGCAAGATCTTCCCTCGGCGCTTCGCCTCGCCGCTTTTCAAGCCGAACAGAATCTCCAGCTTCAGCAAGTCATCGACAAGCAGTCCCCAAAGGTCGAAGCGCTCCAGCGTTTGGCCAAGTCCCACGGTGATGTGTGCGTCACTACTGCTGCCCAGATTCTCGGTGTTCGTCCGACCAAGTTGTTTGCCTGGTTGAATCAGAACCGTTGGATTCATCGCCGCACTGCCCACTCGAGTTGGGTTGCATACCAGCCGCGCCTGACCTGTGGCTGGCTCCGGCACAAGCTGATCAAGGTAGGCGTCGGGGAGGGGCAAGACATCAAGGTCGTCGAGCAAGTGATGGTGACCCGTTCGGGCATCGTTACGCTGGCGGAACAACTTCAAGGAAAGACCCTGTGAGCACAATCATCATGAGCGCCTGCTGGCCGCTCCAGGGCATGAGCCCTGCTCAAAAGTCCGTACTGATATCCCTGTCCGACAACGCGAATGATGAGGGTGTGTGCTGGCCATCAGTTGCGAAGATTGGTCAGCGTACCTGCCTTGCCGAGCGAACAGTGCAAAGCGCCATCAAATGGTTGATCACCGCCAATGTCGTTTCTGTTCGTGAGCGCATGGGCCGCTCCACTATGTACACCATTACCCCCGCGACATATGCACCCCCGCAGGATATGCACCCCGCAAATGCTGCGGGTACTCCTCCGCAGCAGCCGCACCCCACCCCCGCAAATGCTGCGCTACCCCCCCGCAGTGGTTGCACCCAGAACCGTAATAGAACCGCCATTGATCCGTCAGTAGAACCGCAATCTTCTTTCCCAGCCCTGGTCGGGCAGGGCACGGGAGTCATTTCCGATCCTGAGCAAGAGACCCGGTCAAAGGCGAAAATCGAAGCTGACCGCCAAGAAGCCTGCCGGGGTATTTGGACCAGCTATGCCGCAGCCTACTTCGATCGCTACCAAACGGAGCCGGTTCGCAATGCCACCGTGAATACCCAAATCAACAACCTGCTTAAACGCCTTGGTGCTGATGAAGCCCGCTTTGTCGCGGCCTACTACGTTTCGATCCAAGACGCGTATCTGATTCGCTCATGCCACGACATTGGCTCACTGCTGGCCAAGGCTGAGGCCTACCGCACTCAGTGGGCGACCAACACGCAGGTCAACGGAACCACCGCGAAACAGATGGAAAACACCCAGGCGAACATGTCAACGGCCGAACAGGCCAAGGCAATGTTGCGCAAGCGTGGTGCCGGAAATGCTTAACCAAAACGAACTCGAAATTGCGATCGACCTTCTCTGCGGAACCGCTGAGGCTATGGGCGTGACCTTGAGTCCAAATGCGGCCGCCATCATGGCCGTCGATTTGAGTGAGTACCCGCTGGGCTTGATCGAAAAAGCGCTGAAAGCTTGCCGGAAAGAAGTCCGGGGAAAGCTGACGATGGCCGACATCTTGTCGCGCATCGAGTCAGCGGACGGGCGTCCCGACAAAGACGAGGCCTGGACCATTGCCCTCGCATCGAACGATGAATTCAACACTGTCGTGATGACGGATGAAATTCAGATCGCGCTCGGCGCGGCGCGTCCGGCGCTCAACATCGGCGATAAGTTCGGCGCTCGATTGGCCTTCGTTAGCGCTTATGAGCGACTTGTCACCCAGGCCCGCGCCGATATCAAACCGGTGAATTGGCATGTCTCCATCGGGTTTGATGCTAATCGCCGGATCGAAGCAGTCAACGCTGCGGTGCAGATGCAACGCATCCCGCAGGACCGGGGGCGTCTATATTTGGCCGACCTGACCCATGAACCCATCACCGAAGATGGCCGCGCACTTGCCGGGCTGATCACAGGAACGGTCGTGAGACCGACGGCGTCAGTGAAGGAAAAGTTGAAGGATGTGAAAGCCAGCATGCTCGAGTTCCGTGCCGCAAGCGCTGAGCAGAAGAAGGCAGTCAGATTGAAGGAAGAGGAAGCATTTGCTGAGCGTCGCGCCTTCTTGTCACAACAGGTTATTGACGCAATATCGGGGGTTGCCAATGTCTGATTCCCGTCTCGCACCGACCAATCCAGCCGAGTACCGCTTCGCTGTGTACTGCTGCGGCTACAAGCTGGATCTCACTGACCAACCAGATCGAGCGATCGCGCTGTTCGAGCATCGGGCCGTTGCCCAGCAGTTCGGGCGGCTGATGTGGCCGAGCACCTTCGAGATTATCGACGTCACCACCGGGGAGAGGGTATGAGCGCCTACCTGAACGATATTCTGATCCACCTATGGCTCATCTTCATGCTGATTGTCGGCGGCGGCGCCTTGTGCGGTATTCGCCACCTTGCGCGTCGTCGCCGGATGGCGCGGGGTGAGCGCAATTGAAGTCCGCCGCATTGCAGCAGCCAATGCTACGGAGCACCAGAGCACCGCGACTTGACCGCGAAGGCATCGAGCAGGCTGCTCTCATCTCCGAGTTGCGCGCCCGAATGCCAAAAGTGGCCGACCTGATCTACCACGTCCCCAACGGCGGGCACCGTCACAAATCCGTCGCCGGAAAGCTGAAACAGCAGGGCGTTGTGGCCGGTATTCCGGATCTGGTCTTGACCATGGCGCGCGGTGGCTACTTCGGCCTGTACATCGAATTCAAAGCCACACCGCCGAATGATGCGGACGTCTCGCCAGCGCAGCACGAACGCATTCGCAAACTCAACGAACAGGGCTATCTGGCGATCGTGTGCCGTGGGCATTTCGATGCCGTAGAGGCCATCCGCGATTACCTCCGTCTCCCTCCTACTGTCGTGGTGATCCAATGAGCAGCGCCGCCGTAAAGATCACCGACGCAGAGATCAAGCGTCAGGCCTCCGGCGATGTCCGCGATCTGCGAGACATCGAGAATCGTGGCCTGTACCTGCGCTTCACCCGAGCCCGCGCCCGGGCATCGTGGTACCTGGTTGTGAAGGGAGAGTGGAAGCGCATCGGTAGCTTCCCGGACCTGAATGCCAAGCAGGTTGTGGCAGCACTTCCGGCGATCCGCCTGCGCCTGGAGGCTGGTACCGGGTCGAATTTGTCGAAGTGGGTCACCACTCGCGAGTTGCTGGACTGGTACGCCGAACGCATGTCCCGCGATCGCAACCTTTCCAGCAAGCGCAAAAAGACCGGCGCCTCGCTGATCAAGTGCCACTTGATCCCATGCCTGGGCAATCAGCCGCTCGCCGGCATCGACAAGGCAACCCTCGACAGCCAGTTCATGTGGCCGTTGCAGGAGAAAATCGGCATCGACTACGTGCGTTCGGCGTTCCAGCTGCTAGCCCTGGCATTCCGTCAGGCGTTCAAGCTGGGCCACATCTCGGTCAACCCGATGTCCGCCATCAAGTTCAACGACTTCTCGAAGGCCAAGGTCGGGATCAAGCCGTCGCGCCTGCGTGGTGTTCAGCTGCAGGGTCTGCTCGAGCAACTGGCCGAAGTCACCAAGGTGGCGCCGCTGGATGCCATGTTGGCCTTGATGATGCTTTGCCATGGCACGCGCATCGGCGAAACCCGGCAGGCGCGCTGGTCACACATCAGCCTGGCCGAGCGTGAGTGGTTCATTCCAGCCGAGCACACCAAGACCGGTGTCGAGCATCACCTGCCGCTGACCGAGCAAGCGTGCGAGCTCCTGATCCGGTACCGCGAAGGCCAATACGCCCGAGGCTATGACGGCCAGTTCCTGTTCCCTGCACGCAATGGCAAGGCCCTGAGTGAAGGCCAGGCCAGTGCCGTATTCACCCGGTTGGGACAAGGCGAGTGGACCAGTCACGACCTGCGCAAGGTGGCCCGCACCGCCTGGGCCGATATCGGAATCGATCACCTGATCGGAGAGCTGCTGATCAACCACGCGATGGGTCACAACGTCCTGGTGTACATCCAGTCGGACGTGATGCTTCGCAAGCGTGATGCCCTGGAGCAGTGGCATGCCCATCTAGACCAGAAGGGTTTCAACCTCATTCATGGATTGACCGGCTTTAGATTCGGAGATTCCGGTAATGCGCTGGAAGCCACGGAACAGAAGGCCTGCGAGGCCAATCAAGAATCAACCATAGGCGAGGTTTAAAAATGGGTATTCAAGCTGGTTTTACCGACCTGGCCGAACTGCAACGGCTGGCCCAGGGTGCAACACAGGGTGAATGGCGATACGGCCCTGGCGATGGTGACGATGAAAATCCGGTTGTATTCGTTGATCTTCCTCAGGCATCAGCGGTTGCAATATCGATCCTGTTTGAAGCGGACTGGGCGACAGATGTTGATGCGAAATTTGTCTCAAAGGCCAACCCTGCCGCAGTCCTGGCACTGATCGCCGAGAACGAATCGCTGCGCAAGGATGCCGAGCGTTATCGGTGGTTTCGCGATCACTCGATTCAAATCGTGCACACATCCACGATTAGCTGGGCCTACCACCTGGACAAGTTAATTGATGACGCCATGAGCCCGGGCTACTACGCCATTCGTAATCAGCCTGGCGAGGTTTAAAACGATGAAAAAGCAGCATGGCCCCGCCTTTCGCCGCGAACTGAAGCCGCTGATGGAGTGCAGCACCTGTCGCGGTGCCGGCAGCACGGAGGGCGTTTTCCACCGCCTCGACTGCCTGGCTTGCAATGCATCCGGCTGGGTTTGCCGGGTCACTGGCGATGCGGTGCCGTTGGAAGAACTGGTACCGCAACTGAGCATGAAGCTGCGCAATGCGACCGCCGAATTAGCCAGGGCAACGCAGGCACAGGGCGGTGCCCACGAGCAGTACGAACAGAACAACCGCCGCGGTGCCGGCGCATCGAACTACACCGGCGACTGATCGCCGTTCTTATTTCTGCTGGGGAGAGTCACTATGAAACTGATCGGAGCGCGCCAGGCCTGGACCGACTCGCAGCATGAGTCGAACGCCTCAATATCCGCCGTGGCTATCGACTCGGCAAAGTCCGCCACCATCGCCAGAAGGGCCAGGGCTCGCCAGCACGAGGTGGTCTTTGCCGCCATGGGTGAGGACAAGGAAGAGCGCATCAAGGTCGCTCGCCAGAAGATCAGCATCAGCGAAACTCGCCGTACACCGATCGGTCGATCCACTGCCCGCGCGGCACACCTGACAATGATGGGTAAGGTTCAGCGCGCCATCGGCACGTTGCCTTTTCAGGTGCAGCAATTCGGGCACTTCCTTTACCACCCGTGCTTGACCATGCAGCACGTAATGAATGCTGTGCTGTTGATCACCGCCAAGGCTCAGCTCCCCGATCTGACCTCGGCCAAGCGCGTGAAGGCTCAGTACCTGGTGACGCTGGCATTGCAGTCGTACAAAGCTGAGGTCACCGGTGCTGCCGAATGGGGGGCGGCCCGGGTGGCTGCCGAAATGAATGCGTTCTTCGGGGTATCGATTGAGCCAAAGCACTGGAATCGCGACTGGTTGGACTTGTGGGAATCACTGAAAGCGGTGATCAAAGAAGTGGATCTTGAGGCTCAATCTCCTGTGTGGCAGTTGATTCACGCGGAGAAAGAAGAATCAGCAGCGTAATCTGTTGACATGGTGGGGGTTTGCAGTTAATTTTCCCACAGTGCGCAACTTACCTCCAACGCACACCTCCTCCCAAACCCGGCCCTTGAGCCGGGTTTTTCGTTTTTGGGGTTATCCCCGTGGCCACGCAGGCCTTTTTA
>Ga0182008_10001049_pt1 | contig 19171 bp, 10 predicted proteins | sample Sormic07211129_1_FD_120482 | JGI IMG/M metagenome (GOLD analysis project Ga0182008, IMG submission 120482) | Rhizosphere microbial communities from Sorghum bicolor, Mead, Nebraska, USA - 072115-129_1 metaG | ecosystem: Host-associated > Plants > Roots > Rhizosphere | place: USA: Nebraska...
AAAGTTAAAATTCGAACATGTTGCCAGTGTTTGGTATGTACATGTACCGGCGCAAAAAATATCAGCATTGAATAATGTCCATATTTTTTACCATGGAAAGGTTCACCAGGCGAAAAGAGCACCTTGGGATGGTGGTTTTATTTTTACTACCGACTCGCTTTCACGTCCGTGGATGACAGTAGCCTGCCAGGGCTTAGGCGCTTCGGTATGGTATCCGAATAAAGATCATCAAAGCGACGAGCCCAATCTGGGCGCTTCCTTAACCATGACTGTTCCTGATACATTGGTAGCCGTGGGTAATGGCCGCCTGGTATTTAAAAAGGATAACCACGATGGTACCACAACCTATCAGTATAACGTTAAAAACCCGATCAGTAATTACTGCATTATTCCTTACATTGGTAAATACGTAAATTTTAAAGAGAAATATGCAGGAGAAAAGGGTGCGCTTGATGTGAATTACTGGGTGCTTGATTATAATTATACGAAAGCTAAAAACTATATGCCCGATCAGGTGCATAAAATGATGAAAAGTATGGAGCATTGGTTTGGACCCTATCCTTTTTATGAGGATGGTTATCAGCTGATCGATGCTTCGCATACGGGGATGGAACATCAATCTGCAGTTTCTTATGGCAATGGTTATAAGTTTGGCTATAGAGGTAGAGATATGTCTGGCAATGGTTGGGGTTTGAAGTGGGATTTTATCATTATCCACGAAAGCGGGCATGAGTGGTTTGGTAACAACATTACCAGCAATGATCTGGCTGATATGTGGGTGCACGAAGGATTTACGAACTACAGCGAAACACTTTTTGTAGATTATATTTTTGGCACCAAGGCTGGTAACGAATATAATTTCGGCATTAGGAAAGGCATCAAAAATGATGTGCCTATTATTCCTGCCTATGGCGTAAATGCGCAAGGCAGTGGTGATATGTATCCAAAAGGAGGCAATATGCTGCATTCCATCAGGCATAGTTTAAATAACGACCAGCTTTTTAGAGCCATACTGCGCGGGCTTAATCAAACTTTCTACCATAAAACAGTAACAACTGCACAGATTGAAAATTACATTTCTAAAAAAGCTGGTTACAATTTTTCGAAGGTTTTTGACCAATATCTGCGTACGGTACAGGTTCCGGTATTCGAATATTACCTTCAAGATGGTAAAGCTTTTTACCGGTATAGCAATTGTGTTAAAGGTTTTAATCTACCTTTAAGCTTAAAAAAAGAAGGTGTTAAAACACTAAAAATTTTTCCTTCTCAAAACTGGCAGCAAATTAAATTAGCCAAAGGGCAGGATGCACTTTTTACAAATTCGGGTATTGAATTTATGTATTACCTGAAGGTTAAAAACACAAAATAAGCAATTATAGAACGGAAATAATCAGCGGGTTTTTCTATCTGGTTGATTTTAAAGGTATTCATGTTTTGGGGAATACCTTTTTTATGATAGCTTATTTCTTTTACAATGGCTAATGGCTTTTTTCTGTCAAATCTGTATGATTGATTGGCGTATTTACGACCAATATCGGTTAAAATACAACAATATCGCTGCCGGGCAATATCCTAACTTTGAATATCGTTTATATGATTCAGCTTAGCTGATCTGATTAAATGATACTTGCCCATAACAATTGGCTCTCTGGTAAAGAGACAGGCTAATTTTTGAAAATATTTTATAAAAACATAACATTACAATGAGTATCAAATGGACTGGGGTTTTCCCTGCTGTAACAACTAAATTCACAGCAAACGATGAGTTAGATTTTCCGGCTTTCGATTTAAATATCGAAGCGCAACTAGAAGCAGGTGCTGAAGGGATCATATTGGGTGGATCGCTAGGTGAAGCCAGTGTATTAACCGATGAGGAAAAGTTTGGTTTATTATCACATACCTTAACCGTCGTAAACGGCCGCGTTCCGGTTTTATTGAACATTGCAGAATCAACTACAAAAAAAGCAATCGAAGTAGCTAAAAAAGCAGAATCGCTTGGTGCGCAAGGTTTAATGTTATTGCCGCCGATGCGTTACAATGCTGCTCCGGACGAAACTTTAGCCTTTTTTGGTGCTGTTGCGGAAAGCACAAGTCTTCCGATCATGATTTATAACAATCCTGTTGATTATAAAATCGAAGTAACCTTAGATATGTTTGAGGTGTTAACCAAATACGATAACATCCAGGCAATTAAAGAATCAACAAGAGATGTATCTAACGTAACCCGGTTAATCAACCGTTTTGGCGACCGTTTTAAAATCTTTACCGGAGTAGATCCATTAGCGATGGAAAGTATTGTGATGGGTGCGCATGGATGGGTTGCGGGTTTGGTTGATGCTTTCCCAAGAGAAACTGTGGCCATTTTCAGATTGGTTAAAGAAAACCGTATTGCTGAGGCACTAAAAATTTACCGTTGGTTTTTGCCGGTGCTTGAACTTGATATTCATGCAAAATTGGTACAATACATTAAATTAGCAGAGGTTGCAACAGGATTGGGAACTGAAGCTGTTCGTGCTCCGCGTTTGCCATTAAGTGGTGCAGAAAGAGAGAAAGTATTGAAAATTATTAACGACGCATTAGCTGTTCGCCCGGAATTACCTGCAGGTAGCTGGGGCAAATAGTTTAAAAACCAAATATGAACGGAAAAAATATTGTAGCCAGCACTTATATTGAAGTTAATGAAAAAAGCCTTAAAGCTGTTAATCCCGCAACGGGATTAACGCTTGATGGCGAATTTTTTAAAGCGAACGAAAAACTGGTTGATGATGCCCTAACAGCAGCAACATCGGCTTTTCAAAGCTATAGAAACCTAAATAAGGATCTAAAAGCCGCCTTTTTAAATGCCATTGCAGATGAAATTGCTCAACTTGGCGAAGAACTGGTAAACAGGGCTTCGGCTGAAAGTGGTTTACCTTTAGCCCGTTTACAGGGCGAATTGGGCAGAACCACCGGACAGTTAAGATTATTTGCCAATTTGGTTGCAGAAGGCTCTTGGGTTGATGCCATTATTGATACGGCATTACCTGAAAGACAGCCTTTACCACGGCCAGATATCAGGCGGATGCTGATTCCAATCGGACCGGTAGTGGTTTTCGGGGCTAGCAATTTTCCGCTTGCTTTTTCTGTTGCAGGTGGCGATACCGCATCAGCACTCGCTTCTGGTTGTCCGGTAGTAGTAAAAGCACATCCTGCACATTACGGAACCAGTGCTTTGGTAGGTGGTGCCATTATGAAGGCGGCAGAAAAAACAGGAATGCCTAAAGGTGTTTTTTCGCTGTTGTATGATGATGGGTATGCCATTGGTGCTGGCCTGGTTCAGCATCCCTTAACTAAAGCGGTAACTTTTACAGGTTCTTTCAAGGGCGGTATGGCTTTAATTCAGCTGGCTCAGCAGCGCGAACAACCGATTCCGGTTTTTGCAGAAATGGGCAGTATCAATCCCGTTATCTTTCTTCCGTTAGCCATCGAAAATCAGGCAGAAGAACTGGCTAAAAAATATGCTGCATCCATTACCCTGGGCGCGGGTCAGTTTTGTACCAATCCAGGTTTATTGCTGGCTGTACAATCGCCTGCGTTAGCGCATTTTAAATCCGCTTTAAAAGGGGCCATTTCAACTATTCCATCCGCAACAATGCTTACTGAAGGTATTGCAAATAACTATGGTAAACTTTCTGCTGAGGTTGTAAATGAAGATGGCGTGGTACTTTTATCGGCATCAACGGTGAAAAATACGGAGCTTCAAAATCAGTCAGAGGCTAAGGTTGCTCAGGTTAGTGCTGCCGATTTTATCAAAAATCCAAAACTCCGTGAAGAAATTTTCGGTCCATATTCGTTATTGGTTGTTGCACAGGATACTGCTGAATTAGCACAGGCTATTGAAGTGTTGGACGGTCAGCTTACCGTTACCCTAATGGCCGAAAAACTGGAACTTAAGCAATATCAGGCTTTAGTAAACAAGCTGACAGATAAAACCGGAAGAATTATCCTGAATGGTGTGCCTACAGGTGTAGAAGTTTGTGCAGCCATGCAACATGGCGGACCGTTCCCGGCTACGAACGATAGTCGTTTTACCTCTGTTGGTTCTACTGCAATCAATCGTTTTGTTAGGCCATTGGCGTATCAGGACTGGGAGCAGGAATTGTTGCCAGATGAATTGAAAGATGGTAATCCATTGGGTATTTTCAGGATGGTAAATCAAAAATTAACAAAAGCTCATGAGTAAAACCTTTTTTTGTGTAGATGCACATACCTGCGGAAATCCGGTAAGGTTAGTTGCAGGTGGAGGGCCTCAGCTTATTGGCTCGAACATGAGTGAAAAGCGCCAGCATTTCCTGAAGGAATTTGATTGGATCAGAAAGGGTTTAATGTTCGAACCACGTGGGCATGATATGATGTCCGGTAGCATTCTTTATCCACCTCACGATCCGGCCAATGATGTAGCCGTACTTTTTATTGAGACGAGCGGTTGCCTTCCAATGTGTGGGCATGGTACCATTGGCACCATTACGATCGCTATTGAGGAAGGACTTATCCAACCGAAAATACCAGGACTGATCAGAATGGAGGCACCAGCCGGATTGGTTTTGATCGAATATAAGCAGGAAGGAATAAAAGTAAAGTCTGTTAAGCTTAGAAATGTAGCCTCATACCTGGCAGCTGAAAATCTGCAGGTAGAATGCCCTGATTTAGGCACGCTTACTTTTGACGTTGCCTATGGTGGAAATTTCTACGCCATTGTAGATCCTCAGGAGAATTTCCCGGGATTAGAAAACTACAGTGCTTCGCAGTTGATCAGCTGGAGCCAGGTGATTAGAAAACGCATCAATGAACTGTACAGTTTTGTTCATCCACAAGATCCAACGATAAATGGCTGCAGCCATGTATTATGGACAGGGAAAACCATCGATCCAACATCAACTGCCAGGAATGCAGTTTTTTATGGCGATAAAGCGATTGACCGTTCGCCATGCGGTACTGGCACTTCAGCCCGTTTAGCACAGTGGTTTGCCAAAGGAAAACTAAAACAAGGAGAGGATTTTATTCATGAAAGTTTTATTGGCAGCAAGTTTATCGGTAAAGTAGAAGAAGTAGTAGACCTGAATGGAATGAAGGCCATTATACCGAGTGTAGAAGGCTGGGCAAAAATTTACGGTTACAATACCATAAAAATCGATGCAGAAGATGATCCATATGCCTACGGTTTTCAGGTGATTTAAGGAGTTTTTTTAAAAGAATATCAGCAGTATAAATTAAAAGCATGTCGAAAGTATTAATTATAGGCGGTGGAATAGTAGGGCTTACTTCAGCATATTATTTGCAGAAAAGAGGTTACGAAGTAACAATTTTGGATAAGGGAGATATTGCCGACAACTGCTCATTTGGTAATGCAGGAATGATTGTGCCCAGCCACTTTGTTCCTTTGGCAGCACCAGGGATGATACAGCAGGGGATCCGTTGGATGTTTGATAGTAAAAGCCCTTTTTATGTGCGCCCTTCTTTAAATGCAAACCTCGTGAGTTGGGGCTTAAAATTTATGAAGCATGCCACGGCAAAACATGTAAGCCAGGCTGCAGTACCATTACGCGATTTATCTTTACTGAGCAAAAAACTATATGAAGGCCTTGCCAAGGAGCCCGATTTCGATTTCGAATTAACCAAAAATGGTATCCTGGCATTTTATAAAACGGAAAAAGCAGCGGAAGAAGAAGCACATTTAGCTGCAAGGGCAATAGAACTTGGTTTGGATATGGCTGTGCTAACTGCCGATGAATGCCGCGCTTTACAGCCAGATTTAAAATTAGATGTTTTAGGAGCAGTGCACTATCGTTGCGATGCGCACCTTTATCCTACAAAATTGATGAATGCCTTACTGAAGTATTTATTAAATAATGGCGTTAATGTAGTGCGTAACAAAGAAGTAGATAAAATAGAGACTTCAGGCAATCGCATTACGAAAGTTTTTACAGGTAATACTGCCTGGGAAGCAGCTGAGTATATTTTGGCGACAGGTTCGTGGTCGCCTGCGGTGGCTAAAATGGCCGATGTTAAGATATCGCTAATGCCAGGCAAAGGTTATTCTTTTATGGAACCGGAACCTCAGCAGCGGGTAACCATCCCGGCATTATTATGCGAAGCCAGGGTGGCGATCACACCAATGAACGGTCAGCTTAGATATGGCGGAACAATGGAGTTGGATAAGATTAATACCCGCATTAATATGCAGCGGGTTAAAGGGATTGTAGAATCGGTTCCGGCTTATTTTCCCGATTTAAAACCTGCAGTTCCTGCTGAAAAAGATATCTGGTACGGTTTCCGTCCTTCATCACCTGACGGTCTGCCATACATTGGCCGATGCAGGAAAAGAGAAAACCTGATTATTGCTACCGGCCACGGGATGATGGGCCTAAGTTTAGGACCGGCAACAGGTTTGTTGGTGAGCCAGATCGTTTCAGGCATCGCTACTGATATTAAAATGGAACCATACGCATTGGTTCGGTAATTTTAGATTTACATTGGTCGGGATTTGCAATCCCGACCTCAACTTTTCAATGCTTTAACAGCGGATTACAGATCCAGCGTAAATAGTTCCGGATTACAAATCCACACCCACCTCACCTTAAACGATTTCATTTATTTTCAGGTTTCCTTCAAATACGGTTGCAATACGGTTTTAACTAGGTTTATAGTGATCATTAGATGGCCGGATTATGGTTAAAATCCGTCATATTTTATCAAATTATAGCAGTATTTTAACCTTATTTAGGTTTTATTGGTTTATTTGAGTTAATATTTATATATTCAATTCATAATCAGCAACTAAACCAAACTAACTAAATCATGAAAGTATTACCTTTTACCATGCTTGTTCCCGACGACAAAAGTGTGATATCGGAACATATTGAATCGCCATATTTTTATCAGTATCTGCACCGTCATGATGAATGGCAGATCACTTATATCGAGAAAGGAGAGGGGACGTTGATTGCAGGCAATGATATGCATGCTTTCCGATCAGGTGATATTTTTTTAATTGGGGCAAAACTTCCGCACTTGTTTAAAAGCAATCCCGAATATTTTTCCTCTGATAGCAATAAAACAATTAAAGCGTGTTCCATTTACTTTAATCCCAATGGTATTTTGTCTGCGCTGTTTAATCTGCCCGAGATGAAACTAGCCAGTGCGTTTCTGGCTAAAAACAAACATGGTTTCAAAGTTCCTGCTGCGTTTACTAAAAACATGATCAGCAAAATGCTCAATGTACACCAGGCAACAGGAGTTGATGTATTGTTTAATTTTTTAAAGTTGGTTAACAGTCTTCAGGATTTAAATGAAAATGTAGAACCATTATGCTCTGATATGTATTCTTCTAACGTAACCGAAAACGAAGGTATGCGTTTGAGTAAGATCATTAATTTCATCACTGAGAACTATAACAGTCAAATTTCATTGGAAGATGTAGCCAATGCTGCGTTTATGACCCCACAGGCCTTTTGCAGGTATTTCAAAAAACATACCGGGCATACTTTCGTCTCATTTTTAAATGAAGTAAGAATTAACGATGCCTGTAAAAGTCTGATATCAGGAGAAAAAGCCGATTGCATTTCAGGTGTGGCGTATAAAGCAGGTTTTAACAGTATTACCAATTTTAATAGGGTATTTAAAAGTATCATCGGGCAGTCGCCGAGGGCATATATCGATACTTACAATAGTGTAAGCAGAGTAAGTTACATAGGCGCTTAATCCGGAAAAACATTCTTTAATATCAAACAAACTAACCATTTTTTCAAATGGAGGCAAATGCTATTTGCCTGTTTCAACCAAACCACATGCAGCACAAGTTAATTGTTTTTGCTTTTTTTTTAATGATGGGGCTGTTCTCTGGCCCTTTCGTATCGGCGCAAACTTCAAAAGAGATTTTATACGAACAAACCAGTGAAATTGGGACGCTGATTGTCACTTACCAGAGGGATATGGATGCCATCAACGATTTTTATTATCCTTATTCCGCAGGAGGCTTTTATGCTTATCCGAAAGAAACCTTTAAAAGTCCGGTGCAAAGAAAACGCCTGCAGGATATCAATAATGAGTACTTAGGAAAGTTAAAAACAGTCAGCTTTGAAAACTTTAGCATTTATGGTAAGGTAGATTATATTCTGCTAAAAAAACAGATAGAATCGTCAGTTTACGTTTTAAATAAAGAAGAAACAGATTATAAGGCCTTATCAAAGTATTTCACCTTTGCAGATGCTATTTATGCACTCGAAAATTTAAGAAGAAGAGGTAATTATAAAGATGGTGCTTTGCTGGCTGCCCGGATAGATGAAATAGCAAAGCAGGTTGATACTTTAAATCTGAATTTCAAAAAAGCAACACTGAAACCCGATCAGCTTAAAATGGCAAAGGCCATCAGCCTGAGTTTGAAAGATCGTTTAAAGGGCTTCTACCAGTTTTACATGGATTATGAACCTGGTTTTACCTGGTGGGTTCCTAAACCTTACGAAAAGTTAGATCTTGCCTTGACCAATTATGCTAAACTTTTTAATGGTAATGATGATCCTGAACTTATTGTAAAATCAAATAAACCGGAAATTAAAGGAAACCCTATTGGTAGGGAAGAACTCATCAGGCAACTGAATGCTGAATTGATTCCCTATACACCCGAAGAGCTGATCAAACTTGCCGAAAAAGAATTTAAATTCTGCGATGAAGAGCTTTTGCGGGCGTCAGCCGCGATGGGTTTTGGTAATGATTGGAAGAAGGCGCAGGAAAAGATTAAAAACAGCTATGTGCCTTTAGGTAAACAGCCAGAATTGATCGTTAAATTACAGGATGATGCCTTAAATTTTATTAAAGCCAACAACCTGATCAATATTCCGGCGCTTGCTGAAGAAACCTGGGGTATGGTAATGATGTCGGCAGAAAGGCAATTGGTGAATCCGTTTTTTACTGGCGGGCGCGAAATCAGTATTTCTTATCCAACCAACACCATGGAGGAAGATGATAAGTTAATGAGCATGCGTGGTAACAATCCTTATTTTTCAAGAGGAACGGTACAGCATGAACTGCTGCCAGGTCATCACTATCAGTATTTTATGAATAGCCGTTATAAAAGCTATCGTGATCCTTTTAAAACGCCGTTCAGCGTAGAAGGCTGGCCGTTGTATTGGGAACTTTTGCTTTACGATAAAGGTTTTGCCAAAACCCCTGAAGAAAAAATGGGCATGCTTTTCTGGCGGATGCACCGTTGTGCCAGGATTCTTTTTTCGCTGAACTTTCACCTCGGAAAATGGACCCCTCAGCAGTGTGTCGATTTTCTGGTCGACCGTGTTGGACATGAACGTGCCAATGCGGAAGGCGAAGTACGCAGATCTTTCAAAGGCGATTACAGTCCCCTTTACCAGGTTGCTTACCTCACCGGCGGTCTTCAGCTCTTTGCACTGAAAAAAGAACTGGTAGATGGTGGTAAAATGAGCTTTAAGGATTTTCATGATGCCGTGATAAAACAAAATTTAATCCCTGTTGAAATGATCAGGGCTACTTTAACCAATCAGCCCTTAACCCGCGATTTCAAAACCTCGTGGCATTTTTACGATCATCTTAAATAAATACAACCACCAACCTTCGAACCACCAACCTTCGAACCACCAAGCAAAAAAACACATGACTGAAAAAGAAACCACACAATTTAAACCCTCGCTTAAACTGATGGATGCAACCATGCTCGTAGCCGGAAGTATGATCGGATCGGGTATTTTTATTGTCAGTGCAGATATTACCCGAAATGTAGGCAGCTCGGGCTGGCTATTAGTGGTTTGGCTCATTACAGGCTTTATGACGCTAACGGCTGCATTAAGTTATGGCGAATTAAGCGCCATGTTCCCAAAAGCAGGCGGGCAATACATTTATTTAAAGGAGGCATACAACCCGCTGATCAGTTTCTTGTATGGCTGGAGTTTTTTTACGGTTATCCAAACGGCAACTATTGCCGCAGTAGGTGTTGCATTTGCCAAATTTACCGCTTATCTCATACCTGCACTCAGTGAAGATCTGGTTGCCATTGATTTAGGTTTTTTTACCATTTCACCGGCGCAGCTCCTGGCCATTGGGGTAATTATTTTGCTCACTTATATAAACAATAGGGGTGTAAATGGTGGTAAAGTAATCCAAACTACCTTCACGGTGGCTAAATTGTTAAGTTTATTTGGTTTAATCGCTTTTGGACTTTTTTTCCTCAATAAAGGCATCTGGAAAACCAACTGGGAAAATATGTGGGTTTTAGGACCACTTTCTGCCGATGGCAGTATAGGTTCTTACACTACTTTTGCTGCCTTTGGTGCTATTGCCGCTGCGATGGTGGGTTCGATATTCAGTAGCGATTCCTGGCACAATGTTACCTTTATTGCCGGCGAAATTAAAAACCCTGCACGCAATATCGGCTTAAGTTTAGCCCTGGGAACCATCATCGTAACAATACTTTACCTCTTAACTAATGTGATGTATACCGGGGTACTTTCGTTGCAGGATATTGCCCATGCAGATAAAGATCGTGTGGCCGTTTCTGCTGCAAACTACATCTTTGGTACGGCCGGTACTTTCATTATCGCATTAATGATTATGGTTTCAACTTTCGGTTGCAATAACGGCCTGATTATGGCTGGTGCCAGGGTTTATTATTCCATGGCTAAAGATGGGCTTTTCTTTAAAAAAGTAGGAACACTCAACAAAAATGCCGTTCCCGGATTTGGGTTATGGATACAGTGTATTTTTGCCTGTTTATGGTGCATTAGCGGAAAATATGGCGACTTGCTGGATATGATCTCTTTTGTAGTGGTGATGTTTTACATGCTTACCATTTTTGGGATTTTCATTCTCCGAAAAAAACGCCCCGAAGCAAACAGACCTTATAAAGCCTTTGGTTATCCGGTACTGCCCATCATCTATATCGTGATGGGACTTGCCTTTTGTATACTGCTGATTATTTTTAAACCCAAATTTACCTGGCCGGGCTTAATCATCACTTTAATGGGGATTCCGGTTTATTACCTGATTAGAGGCAGTGTAGCCAATCAGGAACCGAAAACGAAAGATCCGGTTGAGGTTAAGGGTTAAAATGTTGATGTTATTTATTAAAATCTAAAGCATGCCTGCAAGGCAGCAACACTATATTTACCACAAAAAATCTGCAATGATCATTTACGCAACCGCAAAAAAATCAATAGCCTTTGTTTTATTGAGTTTTGTTTCCGTTCAATTGCTGGCACAGCAAGCCAGGTTACAACCATATGCGCCTAATGCTGCTGAAGTGGCTGATGCCTATCAATTATCCATGAAAATGGATACTACTTTACGTAATATTCCAACCAATAATGATATTATTCCTTTCTGGAAAAAAGATGGTACCGCATTTTGGTATAAAAAGAATCTCCCTAACAAAACATGGGAATACTATTATGTAGACGCTGCCACGGGTAAACGCCAGGCCGCATTTGATCATCATAAACTTGCGCAAAATATAGAAAAGGTTACCGGTAAAAAACAGCATCCACAAAAAATTCAGCTTGCAGAATTATATTTTGCCGATCAGGGCAATACGGCGAAATTAAAAATATCGGATAAATGGTATCAATTAAATTTGAATGATTACAGTTTAACCAATACAACCGATAGCAGTATTTATCGCTACAATGCCAGGCGGCCTTTGCAACAACGCAGATCACGCTGGCAGGGAAACCGCGCACTCAAAAAATCGCCCGATGGCAAAAGCGAAATCCTGATCCGTGGCGGTAACCTGTTTGTAATTGATTTAGCAACAAAGGCAGAAACCCAGTTAAGCACTGATGGCACTGCCGATAAACCATATGGTGAATTTGCATGGTCGCCTGATGGAAAAAACATTGTTGCCTACAAAATTGATCCTAAAGAAATTAAAAATGTATATTATGTATTAAGTTCTGTTCCGGGTACCACCCGTGGCGAATTAAAAACCAGAGAATATGCTCAGCCTGGCGACGACTTTACCGCTTATCAGCCCTATGTTTTTAATGTAGCGAAGAAAACAGCCATTAAAGTAGATGCAGATCCGATTGATTTCTTTGGTGCACCCGAACTGCATTGGCGCGGCAATAATAGCCGATATTATACTTATGAAAAGGTGGATCGGGGTCACCAGCGTTTCAGGGTAATTGAAGTGGATGTTTTAACAGGAAAGACCAAAAATATTATCGACGAAAAAACCAAAACATTTATTTATGAAAGTCGCATTTACACCAGGTACTTACCTAAAACCAATGAAATATTGTGGACGAGTGAGCAGGATGGCTGGCAGCATCTTTATCTGGTAAATGCCCTAACCGGTAAGCAGCAGTTAATTACGAAAGGAAATTATGTGGTACGGGATATTGATAGCGTAGACATTGTAAAACGCCAGGTATGGTTCAGGGCAAATGGTATGCATGCTGGCGAGGACCCTTATTTTATCCATTACTACAGAATTGGCTTTGATGGAAAAGGTCTGGTAAACCTCACGCCCGAAAAAGGTAACCATAGCCTCAGCTTTTCGCCCGACCGCAAATATTATATCGATACTTACTCGCAGGTAAATGTACCGCCAGTTAGCGAACTAAGGCTTACCGAAAGCACAAAAAAGATAAGTGAAATTGAACATGGAAAAACCGACGCTTTTTTAGCTACAGGGGTTAAGCTGCCCGAAGTATTTGTAGCTAAAGGAAGAGATGGTAAAACCGATATCTGGGGCATTATTTGCTTCCCTTCAAAAATGGATCCAAATAAAACTTATCCTGTAATCGAAAATATTTATGCCGGTCCGCATGATAGTTTTGTGCCTAAAAGTTTTTTGCCGGCCAGTGAAATGCAGAGCATTGCCGAATTGGGTTTTATTGTGGTACAGATTGATGGAATGGGTACAGCCAACCGCTCCAAAGCTTTTCATGATGTATGCTGGAAAAATATCGCCGATTCCGGATTTCCTGACCGCATTTTATGGATGAAAGCCATGGCTGTTAAGTATCCAAATGCGGATATTTCCAAAGTAGGAATTTATGGTACTTCGGCAGGTGGACAAAGCTCAACAGGCGCACTATTATCTCATCCTGAATTTTATAAAGCAGCGGTTTCGGCCTGCGGCTGTCACGACAACCGCATTGATAAACAATGGTGGAATGAGCAATGGATGGGCTATCCGGTAGGGCCGCATTATGGAGAGCAATCTAATATCACCAATGCAGCTAAATTACAGGGCGATCTGTTTTTGATTGTTGGAGAAGCCGATGAAAATGTACCGCCGGAATCGACCTACAGATTGGCTGATGCATTGATTAAGGCAAATAAAAATTTCGATATTTTAAGCATTCCGGGTATGGGGCACAGCGACGGTGGTGTTTACGGACGTAGGCGTAAACGCGATTTCTTTGTGAAACATTTACTAAATGCAGAAGCCCCAAATCCAAATCTTTCAAAATAGGCAGATCAACATCGTTCATTTCGTTACCTGGGTTTACAGCGCATTCAAAAATAAATTGCTACTTTGCTGCATTGCACCAAATTAACCTATAGCCATGTTGCCAAAAATTAAAATAGCTGCCCTGTTTTTGCTTGTGTCATTATCTTATGCATTTACCGCCAATGCATCAATAGATTTCTACCAGATCAAAATTTACCATCTGAAAACCGATGCTCAGGAAAAAACAGTAGATGATTATTTGCAAAAAGCATATCTGCCAGCATTACATCGAAGCGGGATACCAAAAGTTGGTGTATTTAAACCAATAGTTAGTGATCAGACTGGGGTTAACGAGAAATTGATTTATGTATTTATTCCTTTAAAATCATTTAATGGGGTTTTGGAACTGGATAAAAAGCTTGCAAAAGATCAACAATATGTGGTTGATGGTAAAGCCTATCTGGATGCAGTTTATACAGATGCCCCATTTGAACGGCTGGAATCTATTGTGTTAAAAGCTTTTGAAAATGCACCTCATTTTATGCTGCCCAATCTAAAATCGCCGATGAAAGAACGGGTATATGAATTAAGAAGCTACGAAGCACCCACGGAGAAATATTTTCAGAACAAAGTTCAGATGTTCAATAAAGGTGGTGAGATTAGTTTATTTAAGAGATTAAATTTTAATGCCGTGTTTTATGGAGAAGTACTGGCCGGAAGCCATATGCCTAACCTCATGTACTTAACCACTTTCGAAAATAAAAGCGACAGAGATGCGCATTGGAAAGCTTTTTCAGCGGATGAATATTGGAAAAAACTGTCGGCTATGCCGGAGTATCAGCACAATGTTTCTAAAAACGATACCAAATTTGTTTACCCAACAGACTATTCTGATTTTTAAAGAAGGGGAGAGTGTTAAGGCTAAAGCTGAAAGACTAAGGCTGAAAGACCAAAGCTGAAAGTAAAAAGGTAAATGAAAGTCTTTGTAAATCTATGCTTCCGCGCCTGAGTGGTCGGGCAAGCGTGGCGAAAGTAATGGTAACCCGAAAGATCCTGAGACAAGTCCTAACTTGCTGAAAATGTTTCTTTAGGTCATTTGTTCAAGTCTTTCGTCACCCTGAATTTATTTCAGGGTCTTACATGCCAAAAGATGCTGAGATGAAATCTGTAAATCTATGTTTCCCCGCCTGAGTGGTCGGGCAGGCGGGGAAACAATAATGGCAACTTGAAAGATCCTGAAACGAGTTCAGAATGACGATAAATTGTATCTTTATCCCCGCAAACTGATTTTTTAGCTATCCTGTCGGTTTTGCCTTTCTAATGATGAAACTTATTAAAGCATTTGGTTGCATTGTGCAATGCTTGCTGTTTTTTAATGGCGTTAATGCGCAGGTACTGAATCAAACGGCTATTCCAGAACATTATGTGCTTAAAACATATGGTATTAACGATGGTCTCCCATCTAAAAATACCACCGTTGCTTTAAAAGATAAAAGAGGTTTTGTGTGGATAGGTACAGAAAACGGACTTTGTAAATTTGATGGTTATTCTTTTAAAGTTTATGTAAGCATTGCCGGCGATAGCACCTCTCTCACCAATAACTACGTTAATGCAATGGTGGAGGATAACAATGGGATTTTTTGGGTAGGGACCATGAATGGACTAAACAGATTTGACCCGGTAACCGAGAAATTTGAACGCTTTTACCATAAAGAAAACGATAAAAATTCGCTCAGTAACAACAAAGTCTGGTCTTTACTCATCGATAAAACCAATAAATTATGGGTAGGTACAGATGATGGATTTAACCTTTATAACAAAAAAACAAAAACATTTACGGTTTATCAGCCCGATGCGAAAAATATATATGCCATCAAGGGGAAATCGGTTAATGCCATTGCAGAGGATGCATCTGGCAATTTATGGTTGGGCAATTGGAGCAATGGACTGAATAAATTCGATCAAAAAACAAGGCGGTTTACCAATTACATGCAAAAGGAAATCGCCAATCAAAAAAATCCAAACGACATCTGGACCCTTTGCCTTGACAATGAGGGTATGATCTGGATCGGATGTTATTGGAAAGGCGATCTTTTCCGGTTTGATCCAAAAAAGGAAATGTTTACCACTTATGGCGGTGGGGCAACAGGAAATACTGCCGTATTTAATGTATTGAGTTTGGGTGCCGGCAAATTACTGGTAGGCGGAAGTGCGGGAATATTCTGGGTAAACACAAAACTCAATAAATGGGAGAAAATAGATCAGCTTGAGTTTTTTGCACACGGAAGCCTTTACCGCGATAAAACCGGAATGATATGGCTCTGCGGTAAAAACGGGCTCAGTAAGATTGATTTTAACCAGTATAAATTTAATTTTATTTCAATCCCATTCGGACAGGCAGAAATCAAATCAATAATTAGTGATGAAGGTGATTTTTGGCTGGGCACCAATAAAGGCCTTTATCAATATCATCCGGATAATCGTTCCCTTACCAGACTTTCGCACAGTAATAACCCAAATAGCTTATCCAGTAATGATATTATCAACTTATCTGTTGATTTAAAAGGTGATTTATGGGTAATGAGCGAGAATGGATTTGACCGTTATAAAGAGAAAGAGAATAAGTTTTTGCATCACCATCATCACTCTGCACTGGGCAGTTTTTTTAATGAAGATGTCTTTAGGGACCTGATCGAAGTAAATGATAGCGAATATTATTTAGCTACGGATGCAGGCTTAAAAATTTTTAACGGTAAAAACAATACTTATACGCATTACTTTAACGATCCAAAAAATTTAGGCTCATTGAGTAATAACCATTTAAACTGCCTGCTAAAAGATGCGGAGGGCAATATCTGGATAGGAACATATGGAAGTGGTTTGAGCCGCTTCAATCCCAAAACTAAAAAGTTTACGAATTACAGGATCGATAATTCAAAAAAAGGTGGCATTAGCAATAATATCGTCATTAGCCTCTATCTCGATTCGCATCATAATATTTGGATCTGCACCCGAGATGGATTGAATAAATATGTGGCTAAAACAAATACTTTCGAGGTATATTCCAAACAAAATGGTTTTGCCAGCAATGTTTTTACCGACCTCGTAGAAGATAATAGCGGCAAGCTGTGGATCACTACCGAGCAAGGTATTTCGCTTTTTGATCCGGTATCCAAAACGGTTAGAAATTACGATGAAAAGGACGGTGTTTATGCCAATGAGGCCATTTGCAAAAATGCGAAAGGAGAAATTTATGTAGCAGGCAATAAAGGAATTGTTTATTTTGATCCACAACAACTTAAATACAATAAAGAAGCGCCTGCAGTTTACTTTTCTGATTTTTCGATTTTTAACAAACTGATTCTACCCGGCGAAGATTCTCCTTTAAAATCGCCTGTTTATATGACTAAAAGTATCACCCTGCCTTACGACCAGAGTGTGCTTTCCTTCGGTTTTGTAGCCCTGAACTATACGCTTTCAGAAAAAAACCAGTATGCTTATTTCCTGGAAGGTTTTGATAAAAAATGGAATTACAGCGGCAGCGAACACAAAGTAACCTACACCAACTTAAATCCCGGTAAATATACCTTGAGGATCAGGGCATCAAATAACGATGGTATTTGGAATATGACCGGAAATTCACTCCAGATCATCATTACGCCACCCTGGTATCGTACCTGGTGGGCGTTCGCTTTGTATGGCCTGGCTTTCTTTGGTATGGTATATGCCTACCTCAAGTATCGCGAACGCCAATCTAACTTAAAGTTTCAGATTAAACTCGCCCACATCGAAAGTGAGAAAGAAAAGGAGCTGAGCGAGAAAAAACTGTCTTTTTTTACCAACGTATCGCACGAGTTCCGCACGCCACTTACCCTGATTATCAATCCGGTTAAAGAACTTTTGTATAAGAATGACAACAACGTTGATACTACCGATTTAAATATTGTGTACCGCAATGCCAAGCGGCTTTTAAGTTTGGTAGACCAGCTGTTGCTGTTTAGAAAAGCAGATACTTATGGCGAAAAGTTAAAAGTGGCACCTATAAATCTGGTAAATCTGTGTAAAGAGGTATTTCTTTGTTTTATACACCAGGCCCGCTCAAAAAATATAACGCTTGAATTTAGCTGTGCCGATGAAATGATTGCTTTTTATGCTGATCGTGAAAAAATGGAAATCGTGTTTTTTAACCTGCTTTCCAATGCGATAAAATTTACGCCAGAGGGTGGTTACGTCAAGATGATTGTCGATAATAGCAAGGAAAACGTAATCATCAGTGTTGAAGATTCAGGCTGTGGTATTGTAGAAGTAGCAGGAGAAAAGTTATATGAAAAGTTTTATCAGGATCCGGGCAATAAGTCGGCTAAAGGTGGCTTCGGCATTGGTTTATACCTCGCCAAAACTTTTATTGAAATGCATGGTGGAACCATAAACTACACCAGTGTAGAAAATAAGGGTACTACCTTTAATATTGCTTTGTTGCGGGGCATCAGTCATTTTAAAGATGCTGTGATCTTACAGGAAGCGCTGGTAGACACCGGATCTTCCTTGTTCAAAGAATTGATAGAAGATGAGATCAGTGCAAACAAAGTTGTAGAAGCTGCCGAGGGGCAGGTAGTAGCTCACCAGCTCACCATCGAATCAAAAAGCATGCTTATTATTGATGATAATGTGGAGATCAGGGAATACCTTAAGCAGGTTTTTAGAATGGATTATCATCTTTACGAAGCCGCTAACGGAGAAAAAGGCTATGAAATGACGAAAGAGTTATTGCCTGATATTGTGATCTGTGATGTGATGATGGATGGGATAACAGGGATAGAGCTGTGCAGCAAAATAAAAGAAGATGTTTCTATTTCTCATATTCCGATTATATTACTTACGGCCATTTCTGCGCCGGAAGTGAAGCTAAAAGGAATAGAGGGGGGGGCGGATGATTACATTAGCAAACCTTTTGATAAAGATTTTTTAAAAGCAAGGGTAGCCAGTATATTAAAAAGTAAAAATGCGCTGCAAAAGTATTTTTATAACGAAATTACACTCAACGCCAACCACAGCAAAATCTCGGCTGAATACAAAGAGTTTTTAGATAACTGTATCCGCATCGTAGAAGAACATCTTACCGATCCTGATTTTAATATTGATACCTTGTCAACCGTGCTGGGGATGTCGAGATCTAATTTGTACCGTAAAATAAAATCCATTTCAGGCCAGTCTGCCAATGGGTTTATCCGGTTCATCAGGTTAAGGAAAGCAGCCGAAATTTTTATCAATACAGATAAAACCATTCAGGAAACTTCTTACCTGGTAGGCATTACCGATCCAAAATATTTTAGAGAGCAGTTTTATAAATTATTTAATATAAATCCATCACAGTACATCAAAAAATTCAGGAAGCCATTTTCAAATCATATCCAAATAAATTCAACCAACAAAAAAAGCAAACCATAATGCGCTCCATTTGCGTGTTTTTCAAAATATGCCATTAAACCTCATTTAGCGCACAATCCGGTCTGTTTACCCCTTAAATTTGGATTGTTTGTACCCTTTTAATATGGTTTGTTAGCGCTACTTTAGCCCCCTACAAAGCGGTTCTATAACTATAAAATCTAATAACAAAATCTGTTATCTACACTATAGATCTGACCTGCTAACCAAATATTAATGTGCAAACCAAAATGAGAAAAAAAAATCTGAAGGAATTTTCACCTTTAA
>Ga0182008_10001052_pt1 | contig 19119 bp, 20 predicted proteins | sample Sormic07211129_1_FD_120482 | JGI IMG/M metagenome (GOLD analysis project Ga0182008, IMG submission 120482) | Rhizosphere microbial communities from Sorghum bicolor, Mead, Nebraska, USA - 072115-129_1 metaG | ecosystem: Host-associated > Plants > Roots > Rhizosphere | place: USA: Nebraska...
ACCTTCCCAGTCCTTGCGCGGCTCGTGCGGGAACACGGTGGCGGTCTCGACCAGCTTGCCGGTCGCATCGACCACCGCCACCTTCACGCCGGTGCGGATGCCCGGGTCCAGGCCCAGCACCACGCGGCGGCCCGCGGGCGCGGCCAGCAGCAGGTCGCGCAGGTTGTCGGCGAAGACCTTGATGGCGGTCTTCTCGGCGTCCTCGCGCAGGCGGGTGAACAGGTCGCGCTCGGTCGAGAGCGAGAGCTTCACGCGCCAGGTCCAGGCCACGCACTTGCGGATCAGGTCGTCCGACGGGCGGGCCGCGTGGCTCCAGCCCAGGTGCAGGGCGATGCGGCCTTCGGCCACGCTGGGCTTGCCCGGCTCGGGCTCGACCGGCAGCACCAGCTTGGCGTCGAGGATGTCGAGCGCGCGGCCGCGGAACACCGCCAGCGCGCGGTGCGAAGGCACGCGGCCGATGGGCTCGTCGTAGTCGAAGTAGTCGCGGAACTTGGACACGTCGACGTTGTTCTCGTCCTTGCCCGCCATCAGCGTGGACTTGAACAGGCCTTCGCTCCAGAGCCATTCGCGCAGCCGCTGCACCAGCGCCGCGTCCTCGGCCCAGCGCTCCGACAGGATGTCGCGCACGCCGTCGAGCACGGCCGGCACGGTGGAGAAATCGGGGCCCGGCTTGCCGTCGTCCAGCGTCTCGGCGGGCTTGAGGAAGGCCTTGGCCTCGACGGCCGGGTCCAGCGTCGGGTCGGCGAAGAGTTTGTCGGCCAGCGGCTCGATGCCGAACTCGCGCGCGATCTGGCCCTTGGTGCGGCGCTTCTGCTTGAAGGGCAGGTAGAGGTCTTCCAGCTCCTGCTTGGTCGCCACGGTGGCGATCGCGATGCGCAGCGCGTCGGTCAGCTTGCCCTGCTCGTCGATGCTCTTCATCACGGCCGTGCGGCGCTCGTCGAGTTCGCGCAGGTAGGCCAGGCGCGCCTCGAGTTCGCGCAGCTGGATGTCGTCGAGGCCGTCGGTGGCCTCCTTGCGGTAGCGGGCGATGAAGGGCACCGTGGCGCCGCCGTCGAGCAGTTCGATGGCCGCCTTCACCTGGTGCTCGCCGACCTTGATTTCGGACGCGAGCTGGCGAATGATTTTCTGCATGTCTGAATGAACCCTGGGCGCGCAATAAAGCGCAGCAGTTTGCCATAGGCCCCGCGGGGCGCCGGGCTCACAATCGCTTGCATGTTGATCCGCTTGCGCCGCCTGCTCCGCCTCGTCGCCACCGTGCTGCTGGTGCCGGTGCTCCTGTTCGAGGAATGGGGCTGGGAACCGCTGGCCGCGCAGGTCGCCAGGCTGGCGCGCCTGCCGCTGTGGGCCCGGCTCGAAGGCTGGGTGCGCGGCCTGCCGCCCTGGGGCGCGCTGCTGACCTTCGCGCTGCCCGTGATCGCGCTGCTGCCGATCAAGCTGCTCGCGCTGTTCCTGTTCGGCCGCGGCCACTATGCGAGCGGCGTGCTGCTGCTGGGCGCGGCCAAGCTCGCGGGCACGGCGGTGGTGGCGCGGCTGTTCCAGCTGGTGCAGCCCACGCTGATGCGCATCGGCTGGTTCGCGCGCTGGTACCCGCGCTGGACCGCGTGGAAGGACCGTGTGCTGGGCCTGGTGCGGCAGAGCGCGCCCTGGCGTGCGGTGCGGCAGATGAAGGCCGGCACGCGCCGGTACTGGCGCGCGTTCTGGCGCCTGCGTTAGGCCTGACGCCGGCCCTGCACGAGCAAGGCGACGAACACCAGCCCGGCCGCCAGGCTGGTGTGACCGCTGAAGCTCACCAGCCCCAGGCCCCAGCCCTGCGCACCCACCAGCACGCCAAGCGCGAGCAGCAGCGCGCCCCAGCCCGCCACGCGCAGCCGACGGGTCAGCGACGGCGCGAAGGCATGGCCGAAGCGGTCCTCCTGGTGCCGCTCCATGGCCAGTGCCAGCGCGGCGAAGCCCGGCAGGCACAGCACGAAGGCGACCCCGTGAAACCAGCCGCTCATGCGCCCTCCCCGGCCGGCGTGGCCGTGGTGGCCACCGGCGCGGCCGCGCGGCGCGCGGGCTTGGGCTTGGGGCTGTGCCGCATCGTGCGGATCGCCAGCAGCGCATGCAGCGCGGCCAGGGCCCACAGCGTGAGTTCCAGGCCGGCGAAGACCCAGTCACCGGCCAGGAGGCTGCGCCACAGCGGCCGCTCGGTAGTGAAAGCACTCAGGACCGGCAGCAGCGCCAGCGCGGCGGTGGCGATCCAGAGCTGCTCGATCCAGGCGCGCTTCGCGGGCCGCAGCATCGCGTGCAGCAACGCCAGGCCCCAGACGATGAACAGCAGGTCGACCTCCCACTCGCTGCGCCGGGGCAGATCGAGCGGCAGCAGCCGGTTGCCCCAGAGGAAGGCCGTCATGGCGATCGACAGGCCCGCGATGGCGGCGATGTTCAGCCGCTCCACCAGCCAGAAGCCGAAATAGGGCTTGTCGGGGTCGGGCAGCTTCTGCCGCCGCTTGACGGTCCACATCACCAGCCCGGTGCCCACCATCGCGGTGCCGGCCAGGCTCACGAGGAAGTAGAGCCAGCGCGTCGCGGTGTCGCCGAAGCGGCCCAGGTGCAGCGCGTACATCACGCCGCGGGTCTCGGCCGCGGGACCCACGCTGTCCTTGGTCTCGAGCAGCTTGCCGGTGGAGCCTTCGAACAGCATGTACTGCGGGCTCACCGAGGCTCGCCCTTCGTCGCCCCGCGAGACCGTCACGCGCGCGGCGGCGTCGCCCGGCAGCGTGATGTTCACGCGCTGGATGTTGTCGCGGCCCCAGCGCGCCTGCGCCTGCCGCACCATGTCCTCGATCGGCGCGAGCCTCGCGGCCTGGCCGGTGGGCTTGGCGGGCGTGATGAAGGCGCTCAGCTGGACCGAGAGCTCCTGCCGCTCGGCCGGGGTCTTGAACGCGGCCTGGCTGCCCCAGGGCATGTAGAGCGCGGCCAGCGTGATCAGCCCGGTGTAGGTGATCATCAGGTGGAAGGGCAGCCCGAACACCGACAGCGCGTTGTGCGCATCGAGCCACGAGCGCTGACCCTTGCCGCCGCGGAAGGTGAAGAAGTCGATGAAGATCTTCTTGTGCGTGATCACGCCGCTGACGATGGCCACCAGCATGAACATCGCGCAGAAGCCCGCGAGCCAGCGGCCCCACAGCACCGGCATGTAGTGGAACTGGAAGTGGAAGCGGTAGAAGAAGTTGCCGCCGCCGGTGTCGCGCCCCGCGACCTTGTCGCCGCTGACCGGGTCGAAGGTGCCGCTCTGGAAGGCGCGCCGGCCTTCGATGCCGGGCGTGCGCCAGAAGGCGCTGACCACGTTGTTGCGCGCATCGGGCAGGCCGATGCTCCACTGCGGGCTGCCGGCGGCCTCGGTGCGCAGCTTGTCGGCCACGTGCTGCGCCACCACGGCCGCATCGGGCACCTGGGCCTGGTGCGCGATCTCGGGCCGCATCCACTGCGAAATCTCGTCCTTGAAGTAGCTCACCGTGCCGGTGAGGAACATCGCATAGAGGAACCAGCCGACCAGCAGGCCCGTCCAGATGTGCAGGTCGGACATGGACTGGCGGATGCCGCGCGGCTTGGGCGGCGACTTCTTCGCCGGCTTGTCGGTGCTCACGATGCGGCGCCTCCGCGCCACACCGACCAGGCGGCCAGCCCCAGCGGCACGGCCGCGACCAGCAGGCCGGCCCAGGCGCGCCGTGCGCTGCGCACCGCGAAGACCCAGACCACCGCGCCCGCGAAGACCGCGAAGCTCGACAGCATGCCCGTCAGCACCGCCTGCGGCTTGCTCATGGGCAGGGCCAGCGCGGCCACGCTCGCGAGCGCGGCCAGGCCGTAGCCGCCGAACATCGCGGCCACGATGCGCGAGAGCAGCGGCCCGACGCGCAGGGCCCGGTGCAACACGGCGTTCACTGGTTGGGCGTGGCGGCGGGGCCGGCAGCGATCGGGGCCACGCCCTCGGCCTTGACGTAGGTCAGCGTGGTGACGTAGCTCACGCCGTCGTACTTCTCGGGTCCTGCGGCCCCGGGACGCTCGCCGCCGGTGCGGTCGGTGTGGCTGGCCTCGGCCACGTAGGTGCCCTTCCAGGGCATGTCGAAGCGCACCAGGCCCTGTGCGTCGGTGCGGCCTTCCTTGGACCAGCCCGACTGGGTGACCAGCGTGACCTTGGCCTTGGGCAGCGGCTGGCCCTTGAACACCAGCCTGAACTCGCCCGGGGCGCCGGCCGGCACGATGTCGAAGGCCAGCTTGGCCTCCTGCGGCGCGAAGCCGGTGATCAGCCGCGCGGCCGGGTGGTACCAGTTCTTCGATTCCTTGTCGCCCTGCTTCAGGGTGTAGAGCGGATAGCCCGCGTCCTCGGCCACGATGGACTCGCCCTTGGCCGCCTTGAAGGGCAGCGTGAAGCCCTGGGCCGCCTTGCTGCCCTCGGCCTTCTTCTCGCCCCGGGCCGACACCAGCGTGGCGGTGGGCTGGCCGAACTTGTCGAGCAGGCCCGGCGAGGTCTCGCGCAGGTTCTCGCCGAACTCGCCGAAGCGGATCACCGCGCTCTGTCCGGCGGGCTGCTCGAGCCAGATCTGGTGCGCTTGCGAAGCGGTGGCGAAGCCCAGCAGGGCGAAAGCGGCGGCGAGTGTCTTGTTCATGAAAAGGTGTGAAGTCGATGGCGTCGAAGGCAGTGCCCGCCGGGCGGGCCGCTCGCGGCCGTGACGCTGGCCCTCGCCCGAGGTCTAGCAGAGGCGGCTTGCAGGCTACGGCCATATGAATACGAACAATTCGCATTCTATCAAGGTGTCAAAGTGTCTCCCGACTTCACCTCGAGATATTTTTACCCGGAAGATATTGCAATGGTTTTTTCATCCGGGTAGATTCCGTGCTCCGCTGTCCAGAGCCCTGCCATGTCCACGCCGCCCTCCTCCGCGCCCCCTGCCGACCACCTCACGGTCTTTGCCGGTTTCCGGCGCATCGCCTCCGGGCCGCGCGCCGAGATCGTGGCGCGGCTGCGGGCCGCGCCGCCCCCGCAGGAGCCGCTGCTGCGCGTGTTCGACGACGCCACCGGCACCCGGATCGACCTGGACCTGCGGCCCGAGGCGGCCGAGGACGCCGCCCCGGCGCGCGGCGTCGGCCGGCCCAAACTCGGCGTGGTGGCGCGCGAAGTCACGCTGCTGCCGCGCCACTGGGACTGGCTGGCCAGCCAGCCCGGCGGCGCCTCGGTCGCGCTGCGGCGCATCGTCGACGAGGCGCGCCGCCTGCACGAAGGACGCGATACGCTGCGCACCGCGCGCGAGTCGACCTACCGTTTCATGTCCGAGATCGCCGGCGACCTGCCGGGCTTCGAGGAAGCGACGCGCGCGCTGTTCGCCGGAGAACGGCAAGCCTTCGTGGAACGCATCGCGGCCTGGCCCGATGACGTGCGCACACATCTCGACCAACTGAGCAACGCCGCCTGGGAAAAAACACAATGAAGAAACCCGATGCCCTGAGCGCCGACCTGCAGGCCGAGGACCTGCGCGTGGCCGGCGAGATCGCCGCCGCGCCCGCCGCCGTGGCCGACCCTGCCGCGGTGCCCGTGGCACCCGCGAACGATGCGGCGCCGCCCGCCGCGATGCGGACCGGCGCCCGCACACCCGACCCGCGCCGCCCGCTCTGGAAGATCTTCCTGTTCTTCCTCGCGCCCATGCTGCTGAGCAACATCCTGCAGTCGCTGTCGGGCACGCTCAACAACGTCTACGTGGGCCAGATGATCGGCGTGGGCGCGATGGCGGCCGTGTCCAGCTTCTTCCCGGTGATGTTCTTCTTCATCGCCTTCACCATCGGCCTGGGCGCGGGCGCCTCGGTGCTGATCGGCCAGGCCTGGGGCGCGCGCGACACCGCCAAGGTCAAGACCATCGCCGGCACCACGCTCACCGTGGGCATCGCCTTCGGCCTGCTGGTCGCGGTGTTCGGCGGCAGCTTCACGCAACCCCTGCTCGCGGCGCTGGGCACGCCGCCCGACATCCTGGCCGACGCCACCGCCTACGCCCGCATCATGCTGATCGCGATGCCCGGCCTGTTCGTGTTCCTGCTGTCGACCGCGATGCTGCGCGGCGTGGGCGACACCGTCACGCCGCTCTACACGCTGGCCATCTCGACCGGCATCGGCCTGGTGCTGACGCCGGCGCTGATCCGTGGCTGGGGCGGCCTGCCGCAACTGGGCGTGGCCAGCGGCGCGGCCGCCACCGTGGTGTCCTTCGTGGTCGCGACGACCTGGCTGGCCTTCCGCCTGCGCAAGACCCAGAGCCCGCTGGCGCCCGACGCCGCCTTCGCGCACGCCATGCGCATCGACCTCAGGATCCTGAAGACGGTGCTCAAGGTCGGCGTGCCCACAGGCGTGCAGATGATCGTGATCGCGCTGGCCGAAGTGGCGCTGCTCTCGCTGGTCAACAGCTACGGCTCGAACGCCACCGCGGCCTACGGCGCCGTCAACCAGGTGGTGGCCTATGTGCAGTTCCCCGCGATCTCGATCGCCATCACGGCCTCGATCCTCGGGGCGCAGGCCATCGGCGCGGGCCGCACCGAGCAGCTGGGCGCGATCGCGCGCACCGGCCTGCTGATGAACCTGGTGCTGACCGGTTCGCTGGTGTTGCTGGGCTACCTGTTCTCGCGCCCGCTGATGGGCTTCTTCATCACCAGCGCGCCGGTGATCGAACTCGCACAGACCCTGCTGCACATCATGCTGTGGAGCAGCGTGATCTTCGGCATGGCCTCGGTGCTGTCGGGGATCATGCGGGCCAGCGGCTCGGTGCTGGTGCCCACGGCCATCTCGATCTTCTGCATCGCATTGATCGAGGTGCCGGTGGCGTACTTCATGAGCCACCGCATCGGCATCAACGGCGTGTGGGTGGCCTACCCCGTGACCTTCATCGCGATGCTGGCACTGCAGACCGCCTACTACCGCGGCGTGTGGCGCAAGAAGGCGATCCGCAAGCTGGTCTGAGGCCCGGAGGCCTCAGGGCTCAGGTGCCGTAGAGCGAAGCACCGTTGGCGGCGATCGCTCGCGCACCGGCTCGCACCGTGGCACGGTCGGCCGAGGCCACGGGCTTGGCCACGCCGGTGCCGCCATTGGTGATCTGCACCGGCTTCAGCGCCTCCTGCGCCACCTCGGCACGCGAACGCATCGACTGGAAGGCCTGCGGCGGGATGTTGCTCTGTTCGCCCTGGAAGGCCTGGGCACTGAAGCCGGTCAGTCCGGTGAAGGCGGCAACGGCAGCGACGGCGATGAACTTGGTGGACATGATGGAACTCCTCTTGGCACGGTGACGACCGCAAACCAGGAGGCCTGCGGAACCTGTGTGCGGCCCGTTCCGGGTCCGCACAGGATCTATACGCGGCGAACTCACGGATGGATGCAGGCCATGCGCGACGACTCCGGATGCCATAGCATCCGCACATGCAGCGCCCCCTCCTGCTCTTGCTCCTGACCTGGGTCCTTGCCGGTGCGCACGCGGCAGAGATCGAGCACAACAGCCTGGGCATGGCCTTCGTGAAACTGCCGGCTGGCGAGTTCCTGATGGGTAGCGACGAGCCCCCCGACACGCTGGCGCGCGCCTACCCGCAATTGCCGGCGGCGCGCTTCGCGCAGCTGGACGACGAAGGGCCGGTGCACCGGGTGCGCATCACGCGCGCCTTCTGGATGGGCCAGCACGAGGTCACGGTGGGCCAGTTCCGCCGCTTCGTCGAAGCCTCGGGCCATGTGCCCGAGTCGGAGGCGGACGGCACCGGCGGCTACGGCTGGCGCGCCGACTACGACCCGGCCACCACACCGCGCGGCGATGCCTTCGAAGGCCGCGATCGCCGCTACTCGTGGCGCAACCCCGGCTTCGCCCAAGGCGAGGACCATCCGGTCGTCAACGTGACATGGCACGACGCCCAGGCGCTGGCGGCCTGGCTCAGCCGCACCGAAGGCCGGCGCTACCGACTGCCGACCGAGGCCGAGTGGGAATACGCCTGCCGCGCCGGCACCCGCAGCCGCTACCACGCGGGCGACGATCCCCGCTCGCTGCTGGGCGCGGCCAACGTGTTCGACGCGCGCAGCGCCCGCCACTGGCCGCAGTGGCAGGCGATGGCGCTGCAGGGCGATGACGGCCATGCCTTCACCGCGCCGGTCGGCAGCTACGCGCCGAACCCCTGGGGCCTGCACGACATGCACGGCAACGCCTGGGAATGGGTGGCCGACTGGCACGGTGACGACTACTACGCGAAGTCTCCGATCGACGACCCGCAGGGCCCCGCCCAAGGCACGGTGCGGGTGCGCCGCGGTGGTTCCTGGCACACCTGGCCCTTCTATGCCCGCGCGTCCTATCGCAACTGGAACGCGCCGAGCACGCGCTACACGCTGGTGGGAATTCGGCTGGTGCGGGACGATTGAGCGGGGCGGCGGCGGCCGGAGCGCCGACTCCCGGCGTCGCGATGCGCCGTGTCGATGCGTGGCCGCGGGCACCCAAGGCCCCGCGTCGGCATCACTTCCGCTGCTGAAAGCCCATCGGCAATTCAGTCGTCCATTCCTTGTAGCCATCCAGGAACAGGAAGATTTCCTTGGACACCCCGTCCACCCGGATTCTGTAGATGTCCACCGGACCCTTCGCGGCTGGATGGTCCGGCCCATAGCAGCAGGCACCCAGCCGTTCGTATTCGATGGGTTGCCCCTCGGGTCCACGCAAGGTGTTCAGGTACAGCCGGTGGTCCCGCACCGGAACACCGATCGCGTTGATCTGGGAGTACCCGTATGCGGGATTCGACGAGACCTTCACCGAGGTCTTGATGTAGCGAGAATCCGCATCCGATCGCCCGTAGGGCTGGCCTTTTCCATCTTTGATCGTCTTGCTGATGATGGGGGGCAACTCAGGCTGGGCACTGGAGGTCACCATCGACTGGCAGCCGGAAAGAATACCCAATGAAACCGCCACCGCGATCAAATGGCCGGCAAAGGAAAATCTTCTGTTTCTTCTCATGATCGATTTCTTGTAGAGAACCTGGTGATGGAACGTACGCGTCCCATCCGATCCTCGGGCCTGCAAGGGATCGACGGCCAAACGCACGCTGCTTTTCCAGACGGATCCCAACATTCCGGAACGTCGTTTGTCATGAAAATTTCATGCGCGGCCACCCCAGCGCACATGCTGCGGCTCAGCGCAGGCAGCGCCGCAGATAAGCCTCGAACACCTCAGGCCGCCCGTCCGCATCGGCGCATCCGACATAGCTGTCGGGGCGGATCAGGTAGGCCGCATTGCGCGCCAGCCCCGCCGCCTCGTGGGCCGGGCCGAAGTCGAAGTGGTGCAAGGTGATGCCCTGCGAGCCGCACCATGCCACCAGCGCGTTGCCGGCCATGCCGTAGACATGCACCTGCCATGCGATCTCGCGCAGCGAGCCGTAATTGTCGGCCTGCCGCACCCACGGCAGCCGGTCGCCGCCGCGGACCTCGCCGGCCTTTCCTTCGCTGATCGGGCTGTCGTGGTAGCTGATCATGGCCTGCGAGATCATGCGGAACGCGTACTCGCGCACCGCATCGATGCCATAGGCCAGCGGCGCGACGACCGGTGCGACGCGCGTGCGCACGAAGTCCGCGAAGCTCCCGTCGGCGGTGACGAAGCTGAACACCCGGTCGGTCGTCTCGACCAGCTTCAGCGCGAAGGCGCGGCGCTCGGCCTCGTAGCTGTCGAGCAGGGTGTCGGGCGCCGCGTGCCGCAGCACGGCCGCCAGCTTCCAGGCCAGGTTGATCGCGTCGCCGATGCCGGTGTTCATGCCCTGGCCGCCGGCCGGGCTGTGGACATGGGCCGCATCGCCGACCAGGAAGGCCCGCCCGCGGCGGTAGTGCTCGGTCACGCGGTGGTGCACGTGGTAGGTCGAGAACCAGTGGACCTGCTTCACCTCGAGCCCGATGCCGGCGATCGCGCGGTGGCTCACGTCCTCGAAGCGCAGCGTCTGCGCGCGCTCCGCGCCGTCATCGCCGACCGCGCCGACCACGCCGATCAGCCGGCCCCGGCCCTCGTCGTCGTAGGGCAGCCAGGCCACGAAGTCGGCGTTGTCCAGCGCGATGTTCGCCTCGCCGTTGGCGGCCGGGCCGGTGGCATGGACGTCCGCCACGTAGAAGATCTTGTCGTAGGTGCCGCCGGGAAAGCCGGCGCCGATCTGGTGGCGCACGATCGAATGGGCGCCGTCGCAGCCCGCGATGTAGGCGGCTTCGCAGACTTGCGTACCGCCGTCGGGCAGGCGAAGCTGAACCAGCACATGGTCGCCCCTGTCGTCGAAGCCCAGGCATTCGGTCTGGCGCTCGACCTCGACGCCCACCGCCCGCAGCCGCTCGACCAGCAGGCGCTCGTGCCGGTCCTGCGGGTAGACGAGCAGGAAGGCATAGGGCGTGAGGTCGCGCCCGGCGGACCCGAAGGACAGCGTCGCCCGCTTCCTGCCGGTGGTCCAGAGGTTGATCGCCGGAATGCGATGCCCCGCCGCCGCCACCGCGTCGGCGAGGTCCAGCTGGCGATAGAGCTCCAGCGTGCGCGCCTGCACGGCCATCGCGCGGGAGGTGGTGCCGGGCTCGCTCGTCTTGTCGACGATGCGCACCTTCACGCCCTGGCGGGTCAGCCAGAGGGCGAGCACCAGTCCGGTGGGACCGGCACCGACGACGAGCACCGTGTCGGATGTGGGCATCTGGGGTGGCAGTTGGTGCGCCGCGGCTGGCGCACGCGTTGACCGATAAAAACGTTGCCGCGCACAACGGCCTGTGCGGGGCCAGCTGCCATGCTACGGCGGCCGCGGGAAAAGGTCGAGCGCCCCTGCATCCGACGCTTCAAGGCCGGGTCTGGGCTGCCAGTGTCCTGGCGAAGAAGCCCACCACCGCCGCGTTGAAGCGCGCGTGGAACGCATCCCGGTCGAAGCCAGGCGCAGCGGGCGGCCGCGGGATGAAGCGGCATGTCCCTTCGGCAGATCGCTAGTGGTAGTCGTCTTCGCGCTGATGGCGGACCGCTGCGATGACGACCCTGTGGTCGTCGACGATTTCGAACAGCGCGACATAGCCCGCGTGGCCGAACGAGATCACCAGCTCGCGCAGGAACGGGCTGGCCCCTGCTTTCCTGCAGGTGAACGGGTTCCATCTCAGTGTTTCCACGCTCTGGCGAATCGCATCGAGCGCCTGTTGCGCGACCGCAAGATCTCCATCGCGCGCCAGTTCACGCTCGAGGATGAAGTCGAACAATCGCTCCAGGTCGTCCGAGGCTTGCTGCGTGAACTGAACGCGGAACGTCACGACCGAGGGGCCGGCTTGCGCGCCTTGGCAAGCGCAAGCTTTGCATCGAGGCCCCTCAGCACCTGATCCGCTTCGATGTAGCCGCGGGTCTGCCGCGCGCCTTCCAGCGAGCGGAGGCCACGGGCGATGAACTCCGTTTGGTGCTGCCGGTGGCGCACGGCGCTGCGCACGGCCTCTTCCACGAATTCCGACATCGACTCGCCTTCAGCAAGCAAAAGCTCGACCTCGGCGCGCAACTCCGGTTCGACCCGAACCGAGGGAATGGTAGCGGTCTTCATGCCTCAGTGTATTGCATTTGCGCTACACAACGCAGCTGCGGACCCATCGCCCGTGGGTCACGCATGCGCCTGCGTCCCCGCCGGCGAGTCGATCAGGAGACGCAGCGCGATGGGCCGCATGGAGACATCGTGCGGGCTGTAGTCCCTGGGGGCATCGGCCGCAGACGGCCAACACCGTCACTTTCTCGAGGGCGTGACGTAGTACTCGATCTTCGTCCGGTCCTTGTAGGGATCGTTGTCGAAGAATTTCGACTCCTGCGAGATCTTGATCTCGTAGCCGTCGCGCACGCCCTCCAGGCGGCTCTGGGCGTCATGGGTTACCGGCGCAAGCGCGGGCCGGTGGAATGCCGCCACCGTCTTGAAGTCGTCGGTGCTGAAGGCCTTGATCGATGCGCTCGTCAGGCGCCCGGTGCTGTCGGTGTCCGCGCTCACGTCCGTCATCGCGGTGTTCGGCGGCAGCGAGACCAGGGCCGCCAGCGCGGGAGGCAGCGCCTTGGCGCCGCTCTTCTCCTGGATGCGGTAGTGCAGGCCGCCCTTGTCGTTGGGCTCGCCCTTGGCCGCGGCCGAGTCCTCCATCGAACTCACGACCCAGGCCGACACCAGCAGGATCGGCACGGCGATCGCGCCGACGTACAACAGGAAGCGAAGGCGATCCTTGGTATGAAAAAACTCGATCATCGGCGCGTGCTCCTTGGGGTAGAAATGGTTTCCCGCCGGGCGAAGGGCTTCAGCCCGCGCCGCGGCAGGACGCCGCAGGATCCGACTGCAGCGCCGACACCTGGCGCGCGATGGCCTGGGCCGCCTGCGCCGTCACGCGCTGCGCACCCAGCGCCAGCGCATCGATGCCCGGCCCCACGGCTTCGCTGCCCGACCATTGGCAGGTCGCGCTGCGCTCCGCATCCGAGCGCCGCACGGTCCAGCTGAAGGCCGCGTCGACGCGCGTGGCCTCGATGGCGTCGAAGCGCTGCAGCTGCACCGCGATGCGCCAGGCCGGCTGGCTGGGCTGGCGGCCGCCCTTGGTGACGTCGATGGCGCCGAGCCGGCTCGCGACGCCCGCGGCCAGCGCGTCGCGCAGTTCGTTCTCGAAGGACGAAGACCAGCGGTGCTGCTCGAGCAGCGCCACCTCGGCGCCGCCGCCCGCGCGCTGCACCAGCATCTGCGGGCGCGCCAGGCGTTCGGGCACCGCGACCGGCGCGAGCTCGATGAAGAGAGGCGCCGCCGCCGGCGCGGGCACCGCATCGGCCGGCGCGGCCAGCGTGTAGTAGCGGTCCGGCGTGCTGGTGGCACAGCCCGCGGCCAGCAGGGACAGGGCCAAGGCGCCCAGCAGGGTTCGGGGCAGTCGCTTCATTTCTTGTTGTCCTCCGGTTTGCCGCGCAGCAGCGACTCGGGATGGCGTTCGAGGTAGTCGGTCAGCACGCGCACCGAGCCGGCCGCGCGCGTGAGTTCCTGCAGCGTCTGGCGCATGTCCTGCTGCAGCGGCGAGTCCTGTGCCAGCGTGCGCTCGGCCGAGTTGATGGTCTTGCGCGCGTCCTTCATGGCGGCCGTGATCTCGGGCGACACGTCGTTGTTGAGCGTGCGCGTGAGCTGCTCGGCGCCAGCCAGCGTCTTGTCGAGCGTGGCCAATGCCTTGCGCACATCGGTGCCGATCTGCTCGAACGGGACCTTGTTGACCTTGGTCACGATCTCCTGCACCTGCGACTGCAGCTCGTCCAGGCTGTTGGGCAGCGTGGGCATCTCCAGCGGCGTCTTGCTCACGTCCACATTGACCGGCGGCGCCTTGGGGAAGAAGTCGAGCGCGATGTAGTTCTGGCCGGTCAGCAGGTTGCCGGTGCGCATCTGCGCGCGCAGGCCTTTGCCGATCAGGAACTGCAGGCGCTTGTCCTGCGCGAGCCGCGATTCGCGGGGCTCGCCGTTGGCATGGGTGTGCAGCCGGTCGGGATAGACCGTGACGATCACCGGCATGCGGAACTCGCGCTCGCTGCGGTCGAACTGGATGCCGATCGACTTGACTTCGCCGATCACCACGCCGCGGAAGTCCACCGGCGCGCCGGGCGACAGGCCGCGCAGCGACTGGTTGAAGTACAGCAGCATGGTCTGGGCCGGGCCGTCCGGCGGCTTCATGGCCGAGCTCTCGTCGTCGGCCAGGGCGAAGGAGGTGTTCTCGACCGCGACCGGGCCGCTGTCGTTCTCGGGCGCGCCGAAGGCGATGCCGCCGATCAGGATGGTGGCCAGCGACTGGGTGCGCAGCGTGATGCCGCTGGCGTTGAGCCGCATGTCGATGCCGCTGGCCTGCCAGAAGCGCGAGTTGGCCCCGATGAACTTGTCATAAGGCGCGTTCACGAACACCCGCAGCGTCACGCCGCGGCCGTTCTCGTCGAGCTCGTAGGCCGCCACCTGGCCGACCTTGATCCGGCGGTAGTACACGGGCGAGCCGACGTCGAGCGAGGCCAGGTCGGGCGCGCGCAGCAGGAACTGCTTGCCCGAGGCATCGCGCGTGACGATGGGCGGCGCCTCCAGGCCGGTGAAGTCCTTCGAACTCTCGTCGGCCACGCCGGCATCGGCGCCGATGTAGGCGCCCGAAAGCAAGGTGCCCAGGCCCGAGATGCCCGAAGTGTCGAGCCGCGGGCGCACCACCCAGAAGCGGGTGTCGGTGGCGGTGAAGGCGTCGGCGTCCTTGTTGAGCTGCAGGGTCACGCGCACGTGGGAGCGGTCGCGCGCCAGGCGCAGGCTCTGCACCACGCCGATCTGCACGTCCTTGTACTTGACCGCGGTCTTGCCGGCTTCCAGGCCCTCGGCGGTCTTGAAGCTGACCTCGATCTCGGGGCCGCGGTCGATCAGGATGCGCGCCACCAGCGTGATGCCGACCAGCGCCGCCACCACCGGGATCAGCCAGATCAGCGAGGGCATCCAGTCGCGCCGCTTGGCCACGCGGGGCGCGGGCAGCGCGGGGGGTCGCCCGTCGGAGGTTTTGTCGTCGTCACTCATGGCGTGCGTCCCTTGGGTTCTCTTGCTCGGTATCGTCTTCTTCGTCGTCGGGACCGGCGTGGCCGTCCCAGGTCAGCTTGGGGTCGAAGCTCAGGGAGGCCAGCATGGTCAGCACCACCACCGAGCCGAAGGCCGCGATGCCCACGCCGGCCGTGATCTCGGCGAAGCCCTGGATGCGCACCAGGCCGGCCAGCAGCGCCACCACGAACACGTCGAGCATCGACCAGCGGCCGATGATCTCGATCACGTGGTAGAGCTTGGCGCGCTCGAGGCGGCGCCAGCGGCTGCGGCGCTGGGCGCTCACCACCAGCACGAACAGGGCCGCCAGCTTGAACAGCGGCACCAGGAAGCTGGCCACGAAGACGATGGCGGCCAGACCGTAGGCGCCGGTGATCCAGAAGTAGATCACGCCGCTCATGATGGTGTCGTTCTGCGAGCCGAACAGCGTGCGGGTGATCATCACCGGCAGCAGGTTGGCCGGCAGGTACATCACGCAGGCCGCGATCAGCAGCGCCCAGGTGCGGTTCAGGCTGTCGGGCTTGCGGATGTGCAGCGGTGTGCCGCAGCGGCCGCAGGGCGCGCCGTCCTCCGCCCCGGACCAGGCGGTGCCGCAATGGCGGCAGCCGATCAGGCTCATGTCGATGGCGCGCGGCGCGGGCGCGGCGCGCGTCATGCGGCTTCCTCGCGGGCCGGCGGACCGTCTTCGGCCGCCACCGTCGCGCCTTCGGCCAGCGTCCAGAAGCCGCGCGGGTCGAAGGCCAGCACCGCCGTCAGCAGCACCGTGAGCGCCATGAAGGCATAGAGCGCCGGGCCGGGCAGCACGGTGGCCATGCTCGAAAGCTTGACCAGGGCCACCAGCACGCCCAGCAGGAAAACCTCGACCATGCCCCAGGGCCGCAGCGACTGCATGGCGCGCACCAGCCAGGCGAAGCCCGCCACGCGCCGGTGGTGGCGCAAGGGCACCAGCAGCCAGACCAGGATCAGCAATTGCAGCAGCGGAAAGAGCAGCGTGGTGGCCAGCACCAGCAGCGCCACCAGCGACATGCCCTCGCCCGCCAGCGCGATCACGGCCCCGGTCAAGGTGGTCTGGCTGCGCAGCCCGCGCAGCTCGATCTCGACGATGGGGAACAGGTTGGCGATGAAGAACATGATCAGCGCCGCCACCGTGAACGGCAGGATGCTCGCCTTCTGCGCACCCGGATGCCGCTCGAGCTCGGTGCCGCAGCGCGGGCAGCGGGCGATCTCGCGCTCATGCAGCGGCGCGCGGTGGTACACCGCATCGCAGCCTTCGCAGACGATCGCCTCGGGAATTTCCTTCATTGGCGCCCAGCTTAATGGCTTGGCCCGGTACCCGCCCTCAGACGAAGGCTGCTGCAGATGCCAGCCAATGCCGCAAAACAGGCCGCCAGCACCAGCGCGATCAGGGGTCCGCGCCCCTCGTGCGGGCTCCAGATGCTGAAGATCGCCGCCACCAGCACGGCGCCCAGCGTCTGGCCGGTGAGCCGCGCGGTGCCCAGCATGCCGCTGGCCGCACCGCTGCGGTGCGGCGGCGGCGTGGTCACGATGGTGTGGTTGTTGGGCGACTGGAACAGGCCGAAGCCCGCGCCGCACAGCGCCATGCGCCAGACGATGTCGAAGTTGTCGGGCTGCGCCGGCAGCGAGGCCAGCAGCCCCAGGCCGATGGCCAGCAGGCCCAGGCCGATGCCGCCCAGCAGGCCGTCGGGGTAGCGGCCGATCAGCCGCCCGGCGATCGGCGCCATCACCACGATGGCCAGCGGCCAGGCGGTGATCAGCAGGCCGGCCTGCAGGTGGGTGCGGCCGTAGACGTCGAGCAGCAGGAAAGGCAGTGCGATGTACGACAGCATCTGCGCGCAGAAGGCCGCGACCGAGGTGCCCATCGACAGCGCGAACACCGGGATGCGCAGCAGGTCGATCGGGAACAGCGGCACCACCAGCGAGCGCTGGCGGCGCAGGTAGACGAAGCCCACCGCCACGCCGGCCAGCAGCAGCGCCCAGGCCATGGGCTGGGCGCCCTGCGCGGCGTCGGCTTCGCGCACGCCGAGCCGGTCGGCGCCGACGAAGATCAGCGCGAACATCAGCACGTTGAGCACCACGTCGACCCAGGAGAAACGCAGGCCGGCGGCCGGTGCCGCGGTGTTGAAGGGCAAGGCGCGCATGCCCAGCGCCAGCACCGCCAGCCCCAGCGGCACGTTGAGCGCGAACAGCCAGGGCCAGGAGGCCACCGACAGGATGGCCGCGGCCACCGAGGGGCCGGCCACCGAGGCGGTCGCCACCACCATCGAGTTGATCGCGATGCCGCGCCCCAGCTGCGCCGACGGGTAGATCAGCCGCACCATGGCCGCGTTGACGCTCATGATGCCGGCCGCGCCCAGCCCCTGGAAGGCGCGCGCGGCGATCAGCGTGCCGAGGGAATTGGCCAGCGTCGCGGCCAGCGAGGACACGGTGAACAGGGCCACGCCCAGCAGGTAGACGCGGCGGTAGCCGATCCGGTCGCCCAGCGAGGCCAGCGGCAGCAGCATCACCAGCGTGGCGATCTGGTAGGCGTTGACCACCCAGATCGAGTGCGCGGGGCTGGCGTTGAGTTCGCGCGCGATGCCCGGCAGCGCGAGGTTGACGATGGTGCCGTCGAGCACCGAGACCGCGATGCCCAGGATGATCACCGCCATCGCGTACAGGCGCTGCGGCATGGGCAACCCGTCGCGCGGCGCCGCCGCGGCCACGGGGGACGACGCTTCCTCGCGCAGGGTGCCGGCGCTCATTCAGCGCACCGCGGGTTCGGCCACGGCATCGGAAGCGGCGCCGTAGCTACCGCCCAGCGTGAGCCAGGTCAGCACCACGGCCACCAGCGCGCCGCCGGCCATGCCGGCCACCATGGGCAGCGGCCGGCCGTCGGTGAACAGGCCCACCACGCCCATCACGACCGCGCCGGTCAGCATCTGCAGCGTGCCCATCAGCGCCGAGGCGGTGCCGGCGATGCTGCCGTGCTCCTCGAGCGCGAGCACCGAGGTGGTGGGAATCACCAGGCCCATCAGGCCGCTGGCGACGAAGTACAGCACCAGCAGCACCCAGATCGAATCGCCGCCCAGCAGGAAGTAGAGGAACATCGCGATCATCACCACGCCGCAGGCCGCCACCGCGCCCTTGACCACGCGCGCCAGCCCGAAGCGCTCGCCCAGCGAGCCGTTGAACTGCGCGGCCGCGAAGAAGGCCGCCGCATTGACGCCGAAGGCCACGCTGTACATCACGGGCGACAGGCCGTAGTGGTCGATCATCACGAAGGACGAGTTGGCCAGGTAGGTGAAGAAGCCGGCCATCGCGAAGCTGCCGATGAAGACCAGGCCCAGGTAGTGCCAGTCGCGCAGCAGCTGGCCGTAGCCGGCCAGCGCGCTGCCCAGGCTGCTCTCGACGCGTTGCTCGGGGGTGCGGGTCTCGCCCAGCGAGGTGCCGATCAGCACCAGCCCCGCCGCGGCCGCCAGCGTGACGGCCCAGAACACCGCGCGCCAGCCGGCGAGCGCGATCACCCCGCTGCCGACCAGCGGCGCGAGGATGGGCGAGATGCTGAACACCAGCATCAGCAGCGACATGAGCCGTGCCGCGTCGTTGCCGGTGTGCAGGTCGCGCACGATGGCCCGCGGGATCGCCATGCCGGCCGCCGCGCCCAGGCCCTGCAGGAAGCGCAGCACGATCAGCGTCTGGATGTCGCCCGCCAGCGCGCAGCCCACGCTGGCCAGCGCGAACAGGCCGAGCCCGAAGTACAGCGGCGGCTTGCGCCCGACCATGTCGGAGATCGGTCCGTAGAAAGGCTGGCCCACCGCCAGCGCCAGGAAGAACACCGTGAGGCTCCACTGCACGGCGCCGATGTCGGCCCGCAGGCTGGTGCCGATGGCCGGCAGCGCGGGCAGATACATGTCGATGGCGAACGGGCCGATGGCCGACAGCAGGCCCAGCACGAGCGCCATCTTGAAGAAACGCGAAGAAGTCATAGGGGGTGATTGTCGCCAACCCGGCAACGGCCACCCGGCAGCGCGGCGGGCGCGCTTGTGCTACGCCCCCCGCAGGCCCTCGCGGCCGCCCGCTTCGTCGACGCAGGAGATCTGCAGCTGCTGCAGGTGCGAACGGAAGGCGACGGCGTCGATCCAGCCCTCGACCCGGAAGCCCTCGCGCCCGGGCGAGCCGCCGTCCGCGCCGTGCAGCAGCGTCACCGCGTAGCCGCCGGCCGCCTTGTCGGCCTTGACCTCGACCGCCAGGGTGCGCAGGTCGATCGCCTCGCGCCGGGCGGCCTTGCCCGCCTTGCCGGCGGCCGTCTCGCGCAGCGCCAGCACGCAGGGCGAGACGATCTCGAAGTCCGCGCGCGTGGGGCCGGCCTGCGCGCCCAGGTAGCCGTTGAGCGCGCGCACGTGGTCGGTGACCGAGAGCGCGGCCGTGCGGGGGTTGTCGCCGGCCGGGTAGCCGTCGGCGCAGGCGGCGAGCAGCAGCACGAGGCCGAGGCCGCCGATCAGCCGTGCGAAGTCGTCCATGGGAGGCAGAGGGAAAGAGAGGGAAAGAGAGGGA
>Ga0182008_10001055_pt1 | contig 19093 bp, 17 predicted proteins | sample Sormic07211129_1_FD_120482 | JGI IMG/M metagenome (GOLD analysis project Ga0182008, IMG submission 120482) | Rhizosphere microbial communities from Sorghum bicolor, Mead, Nebraska, USA - 072115-129_1 metaG | ecosystem: Host-associated > Plants > Roots > Rhizosphere | place: USA: Nebraska...
GGCGTAGGCGCCGTGCAGTTGAAGCACCGCGGCCTTCACAGCCTCGAACAGGTCGCCGTCGTAGAGGCTGTCGACCAGGTGGGCGATGACCTCGGTGTCGGTCTGGCTCTCGAACACGTAGCCCTTGGCCTCGAGCGCGGCACGCAGCGTTTCGTGGTTTTCGATGATGCCGTTGTGCACCAGTGCAATGCGGCCGGGGCGCGTGCCCTGCGCATCGGCGCCGGGGCCGTGGCTGAAGTGCGGGTGGGCGTTGTGCACCGCCGGCGCGCCGTGCGTGGCCCAGCGCGTGTGGGCGATGCCGGTCAGGCCCTCGACCTTGTCTTCGCGCACCTGGGTGACGAGGTCCGCCACGCGCGAGGTGGTGCGTGCCCGGGTGAGACCGCCCGCATGCACCGCGACGCCGCAGGAGTCATAGCCGCGGTACTCGAGCCGCTGGAGGCCCTGGACGAGGACCGGAACGATGTTGCGATGGGACGCTGCCCCGACGATGCCGCACATGGTGAGCTGCCTTTGAATGAAGAGGAGGCCAGATGGTAGGGACGTGAAGAAAAAATATGCCTTCGAAATTTCATGAATTTCAAAGTTTTATTTCATCATTTCTTCTATTTAGATTTTTATTCCATAATTTATCCAAATATGGAACCAATCTCCCTCGATGCAACAGACCTCCGTCTGCTCGATGCGCTCCAGCGCGACGCTTCGCAAACCAACCAGCGGCTGGCCGCCGACGTGGGCATCTCCCCGCCCACATGCCTGCGGCGGGTGCAGCGGTTGAAGGACGAAGGCCTCATCGAGCGCCAGGTCGCGCTGCTCTCGCCCGACCGGCTGGCCACGGTGCGGGGCCACGGATTGCAGGCGGTGGTCGAGATTTCGCTGGACCGGCAGGACGCCGCCGCGCTCGACGCCTTCGAGGCCCGCGTGATCGCCGACCACGCGGTGCAGCAGTGCTGGCGCGTCTCGCCCGGCCCCGACTTCGTGCTCGTTGTCGCGGCGCGCGACATGCCGGACTACGGCGCGCTGACCCAGCGCCTGTTCACGGCCGACGCCAACGTGCGCAACGTCAAGGCGTTCTTCAGCCTCAAGCGCGCGAAGTTCGAACCCGCGGTGCCGCTGGGCTGACGCCTTTCTTCTCAGGCTTTCGGTTTTTTCTGCGGCCGCTTCCAGTTGGGAAAGCTCACCGGCTTGCTGCGCGCCACGGTCAGCGCGCCCGGTTCGGTCGACTTGTTGACCGTCGAGCCGCCCCCGATGGTGCCGCCCGCGCCGATGGTGACCGGCGCCACCAGCACGCAGTTGCTGCCGATGTGCACGTCGGCCTCGATCACCGTGCGGTGCTTGTTGGCGCCGTCGTAGTTGGCGGTGATGCTGCCCGCGCCGTAGTTGACGCGCTCGCCCACCGTGGCATCGCCCAGGTAGGCCAGGTGGTTGGCCTTGGCGCCGGCGGCGAGCGTCGAGTTCTTCACCTCGACGAAGTTGCCGATGTGCACTTCGGTGCCGAGCTGCGCACCGGGCCGCAGGCGCGCGAACGGGCCGATCAGGGCGCGCTCGCCCACCGTCACGCCGGCCTTTTCGCCGTCGATGTGGGTGAACGGATGGATCACCGCGCCGGCCTCGATGCGTGCGTTGGCGATCACGCAATTCGCGCCGATGCGCACGCCCTCGCCCAGCGAGACCTGTCCCTCGAACACGCAGTTGACGTCGATCTCGACATCGGCCGCGCATGCCAGCGTGCCGCGCAGGTCGAAGCGCGCCGGGTCGGCCAGGCGCACGCCCTGCTCCATCAATGCATTCGCCTGGCGCAGCTGCCACGCGCGTTCCAGCGCCGCGAGCTGCACCGGGCTGTTGATGCCCGCCACCTGCAGCGCATCGGTCGTGATGTGCGCGACCACCGGCACGCCATCGGCGGCGGCGAGCTTCACGACGTCGGTCAGGTAGTACTCGTTCTGCGCATTGCGGTTGTCCAGCCGTTCGAGCCAGCCCTTGAGCAGGCGCGCGGGCACGGCCATCACGCCGCTGTAGATCTCGCGCACCGCGCGCTGCGCCTCGTTGGCATCCTTGTGCTCGACGATGGCGGTGACCGCCCCGCCGGCCGCGCTACGGATCACGCGGCCGTAGCCGCTCGGGTCGTCGAATTCGATGGTCAGCAGCGCAAGGCGCTCGCCCGCGCTGGCCGCGACCAGCGCGCGCAATGTTTCTTCGCCGATGAGCGGCACGTCGCCCGAGAGCACGACCACCGTGCCGTCGTCCGGCAGCAGCGGCGTCGCCTGCTGCACCGCGTGGCCGGTGCCCAGCTGCGGCTCCTGGCGGGCAAAAAGCGGCGTCGCGCCGCCCACGGCCCCGGCCATCGCGGCCTCGACCTCGGCCGCGCCGTGACCGGTCACGACCACCACGTGGCGGGCGCCGATGCGCGCGGCGGTATTGGCCACATGCGCGATCAGTGCGCGGCCGCCCAAACGATGCAACACTTTGGGCAGCCTGCTTTTCATGCGCGTGCCCTTGCCGGCCGCCATGATCACCACGTCGATCGCCCCCTGGATGTCTTGCTGTTGTTGTTGCTGCTGCGGAGTCTGATTCATGCTTGTGTTTTCCCGGATGCGTTGCGCGGACCTGGCGCGAATTATCGGCGTGCTGCTGTTGGCCTTCGCGCTGGGCGCCTGCAGCGCAGTGAAGCTGGCCTACAACAACCTGCCCGAGGTGAGCTATTGGTGGCTGGACGGGTATTTCGACTTCGACAGCACCCAGACGCCCAAGGTGCGCGACGAACTCGCCCAGCTGCTGGCCTGGCACCGGCAGAACGAGCTGCCCAAGGTCATCGCCCTGCTGCAGGAGGCGCAAGGCCTCGCGCCGGGAGAGGTGACGCCGGCGCAGGCCTGCAAATTCGCCGACAGCATCCGCGAGCGCCTGCTGGCCGTGACCGAGCGCGCCGAGCCGGCCACCACCGACCTTGCGCTGACCCTGAGCGAATCGCAGCTGCAGCAGCTCGAACGCAAGTACGCCAAGCTCAACAACGAGTACCGAAAGGACTGGCTCGACCGCACGCCCGCGCAGGTGCAGGAAAAGCGCTACGACCAGTTCCTGGACCGCATGGAAGACTTCTACGGCCGGCTCACGGCCGAGCAGCGCGACCTGCTCAAGCAACAGGTGGCGCAGTCGGTCTTCAACCCGCAGCTCGCGGACGCCGAGCGCCGCAAGCGCCAGCAGGAGGCACTGGCGATGCTGCGCGGCTTCGGCGCGAAGAAGCCGTCACCCGCCGAGGCGCGCTCGGCGCTGCATGCCTACCTGCTGCGCATTGCCGATCCGCCGCCCGGCCCCTGGCGCGACCAGCAGCAGGCGCTGCTGGAGGAAGGCTGCCGCAACCTCGCCGCCCTGCACAACGGCACCAGCGCCAGCCAGCGCGAGCAGGCGGTGCGCCGGCTCCAGGCCTACCAGAGCGATCTGCGCCAGCTGGTGGCCGCGCGCTGAGGAGGTGTGAATCACGCCTCCTGAGCCCGCAGCGAATGCGGCGCCTTCTTCAGATGAGGGGAACGGGCCGCAACGGCCGCTCGAAATAGTCGCCCAGCGCCTCCAGCGCATGCGGCTCCAGGATGCGCAGCCACCCCGCATCGAGCTTGTGAAGCCCCAGGCGCTGCAGGCGGCGCAGCGTCTTGTTGGTGTGCACCAGCGAAAGCCCCAGCGCATCGGCGATGTGCTGCTGGTTGAACGGAAACTCCACCCAGCCGTCGCGCACCATGCCCACGCGCTCGGCGCGCCGGTACAGGTGCATGAGCAGCATCGCCACCCGCTCGCCCGCGTTGCGCCGGCCGGTGGTGACGAGGTTGTCGTCCACCATCTTTTCCTCGCGTGCGGCCAGCCAGGTGATGTCGTAGCCGAGCTTGGGCTGGGCATGGAAGAGCGGCCAGAGGCGGTCGCGCGAGAAGGCGCACAGCGAAACGTCGGTCACGGCTTCCACGCCGTGGGTCTGGCCGTCGGCAAATTCGTCCTGCAGGCCGATGAAGTCGCCGGGCAGCAGAAAGCTCAGGATCTGCCGGCGCCCGTCGGTCAAGGTCTTGTAGCGGAATGCCCACCCCGAATAAAGGGTGAACAGCTGGGCGCTGGGCCGGTGCTCCTCGACGATCGAGCCGCCCGCCGCGACGCGCCGGGCGCCGACGCGAAACGACTGGATGGTCTTGAGCTCTTCCGGCGATGCGGGCAGGAACGCCTCGAGCCGGCGCAGCGCGCAGTCGTCGCAAGGATTCACCCCTTGGGGAGGGGACGCGGCAACGGGATAGTCATCGAATTTCACGCGGCACTATAGGCTTTTGCGCTGTGTCTTTTTACATTTCGCCGGGCGTCGCCGCTGTCTAGACTCCGCAGCGTTTTCTCCCAAGACGCATGACAGACGAACAGCCGCTCCACGAGATTTTCTATTGCAGCGTACTCGCGCAAGACCTGCCTCCCAATGCCGTAGGCGCCATCGTCAGCCAGGCACGGGCCCGCAACGCCGAGCGAAAGATCACCGGCCTCCTGGTCTTCGACGGCATGCGTTTCTGCCAGCACCTGGAGGGCCCGTGCGATGCGGTGAAGGCATTGATGCGAAGCATCGAACGAGACTTCCGGCACACCGACGTGCGGGTGGTCCACGAGGGCCCGCTGGAATCCCGCCGCTATAGCGGCTTCGGCCTGGGCCTGGCCGAGAGCGAAGGCCCCGACCTCATGGCCGGCGTGCACGCCCTGGAAGGGGAAGCCGCGCTCAAGCATTTCCTGGCGCTGCGCTCCAGCTTCGACATCAGCGGCTGACTCGACACTCTTGCGACGCCAACGCGCGCTCTCGACCCAGCCAGGGGTTGCGATGATTGCCGTCCGTCTCTTGAGATCACTTCAACGTTCGACGCGGCTTCACAGGGAACCCATGGGTACTCGATGCCCAGGCAACTAGAAGGCCAAGAAGCAACAGCGCCAGCAGTACCCATGGGAAAGCGCCGACACCCGATGTCTCCAGCAGCACGCCGCCGACGATGCCGCCGCCCGCAATGGCAATGTTCCACACCGTGACGAGGATGGATTGCGCCACGTCCGCACCGGGGCCGGCCGCTTCGGCCGACGCGGTCTGCAGCAGAGCCCCGGAGCCACCGAAAGTCAGTCCCCACGCGGCCACCGCGAGATAGACGACCACTGGCTGTGCGCCAGCGATGCCGAGGCCCAGCGACGCCAGCGCAAAGCCCGCGAGGCTGAGCAGCACCAGCGAGCGCAGCATCCGGTCGATCAGCAGCCCGCTGATCCAGATGCCCGCCAGCGATGCCAGACCAAAGACCAGCAGCACCACGTCGACCCGATGGGACAGACCGGCCAGCGCCAGGAACGGCATCACGTAGGTGTAGAGGATGCTGTGCGCCAGCACCCACAGGGCAAGGACGGCCAGCACCGGACGCACGCCGGGTGTGACGAAGATCTGCCGCACGGGCGCACGCTTTTCCGCCGCCTGCCCTGGATAGTCCGGCACTTGCAGGAAGACCCAAGCCATCACCGCCAGCGTCAACAGCGACATGCCGCCGAACGCGGTGCGCCAGCCCAGCGCAGTGCCCAGCAACGTTCCCAGCGGCACGCCCAACGACAACGCCAGCGGCGCGCCCAGCCCCGCCACCGCGAGGGCGCGTCCTTTGAGATGGTCGGGCACCATGCGCCGGGCATACCCCGCCAGCATTCCCCAGATCAGGCCACCCGCCATGCCGGCCAGGAAACGCGCGACAAGCGCGACGGCGTAGCTCGACGTCAACGCCGTGAGCGTGTTGAAGATGAGCACGGCAATCAGCGCCGCGATCAGCAATGGCCGGCGCCGCCAGCCCAGGGTGGCCGTCGTCAGCGGGATGGCCGCGACCAGCGAGCCTATGGCGTAGAGCGTCACGAACTGGCCCGCGAGCGCTTCCGACACGCCCAGGTCTTCGCTGATGCGCGACAGCATGCCGGCCGGCATCGTCTCCGTCAGCAATGCCAGGAAGCCGGTCATCGCCAGGGCCAGCAATGCGGCCACGGGCAATCGTTCGGTGTTCTTGCCCGCAAGGGCTGTCGTAGTGGTCATTCAGCTATTTCCCATGTCGTCGGTTCCCGCTTGGCCAGGTGGCCCGCGTTGGCGTTCGCTGCAGTGTGGATGGGAACGGAGCGATGAAAAACAGGCTAAAGATTCAAATACATGTGACCATGAAGTCATCAATCACGCAAAGAGAGTGGCCATGGAAAACCTGGGTTCGCTGAATGTCTTCGTCCGCGCAGGCGAAGCGCGCAGCTTCACGACTGCGGGGCGGCAGTTGGGCATATCGGCCTCGGCTGTCAGCAAGGCCATCGTGCGGCTCGAAGAGCGGCTGGGCGTGCGCCTGTTTCATCGCTCCACACGCACCGTCAACCTGACACCAGAGGGCGCGCTATTCCTGGAGCGGTGCCGACGCATCCTGTGTGAGGTGGAGTCGGCCGAGGCGGAGCTCCGGCAGACGCAAAGCACACCACGCGGCAAGCTGCGTATCAGCCTGCCGTCGGTCGGCACACTGTTCATGCCCAAGCTGGCGGCCTTCAAGCGGCTCCACCCCGACATCGAACTGGACATCGACTACTCCGACCGGCTGGTGGACGTCATCGAGGAAGGCTTCGATGCCGTGATCCGCACCGGGGAGCCCAGCGATTCGCGGTTGATGGCGCGCCGCATCGGGTCGTGCCGCAAGGTGATCGTCGGCGCGCCGGCCTACTTTCGCCAGGCGGGTGTGCCGCACAAACCGGAAGACCTTGCAAGCCACGCCTGCCTGCTCTACCGCTTTCACAGCACGGGAAAGCTGGACGTCTGGCCGCTGGGCATTGCAGCCGGTGCACCCGCCATCGACCTGCCACCCAGCATGGTGACCAACACGCTCGATCCACAGGTGTGCTTTGCCGAGCAGGGGCTGGGCATTGCCTGCGTGCCAGAGATCGCCGTGCGCCAGCAATTGGAGCAGGGCCGTCTGGTCACGGTGCTGGACGAATACAACCGGGACCACATGATCTTCCACGTGCTGTGGCCGTCGAGCCGGCACCTGTCGCCCAAGATCCGGGTATTCGTGGACTTCATCGTGGAGCACCTGTTTCCACTTTGAACGAACAGAGCGACCAATGGGGCGCGGGTACTCTGGCCCGCCACTATTCCAGCGCCAGGGCCAATCAACGACCCGCTAGATAAGTCCGTTAAAAAGAAAAAGGCGGCCGAAGCCGCCTTTGTGCGTCCATGGGAACCAGCGACCGTTCAGGCCTGATCCCATGTGTAGGTGGCACCGTAGCCATCCCACGCTTCCATCACGATGCGCTGGCCGGCGGCCACCGTCATCGATTCGCCCGGTGCGAGCACCAGGTCTTCGCTGGGATTGGCCAGCGTGGCGTCGGGCGTAATCCACACCCGGCCCTGCTTGACGCGCAGGACGCTGGCCGCACGCGCCTTCAGGCTCATCGCCTCGCCGGGGGCGATCTGCCAGGCGCCGCGGCGCACGGCCGGCGGCACGGCGGCGGCAGCGGTACGGGCGGGGATCGACAGGGAAGCGAGCGATTGGGTGGTGCAGACGGCGGTGGACATGATGAAACTCCTTGGGCTTTCCGAAGTGCGATTGACAGGACGGAGGCAATGGCGCAGTTCGGGAATGAATGATCGTTTTTGCGGCGTTGTGGGTCCAATGAAAACGAAGTAGCCTACTGATGCCCATATCGCATCAATCGACCCGACCGCCGGACCGCTCCCGGAAACCCCATCCATGCAGCATTCGCAAACCCACCTGCGCTCCCGCCCCATCTCCGCCGGGCACCTGCGCGCCTTCGAAGCCGTCGCCCGGCACCTGAATTTCCGCGCTGCGGCGGAAGAAATGGCGCTGACCCAGTCGGCGGTCAGCCGGCAGATCCAGTCGCTGGAGGAGGAAGTGGGCGTGTCGCTGTTCCTGCGCCACACCCGGGCGGTGGAGCTGACCAGCGCGGGCGCGCAGCTGCTGCTCGCGGTGCAGCAGTCGCTGCCGCGCATCGACATGGCGGTGCGCCAGATCCGCCAGAGCGCGGGGCGCAAGAGCGTGTCGCTCACCACCTTTGCGTCGTTCGCCTCGATGTGGCTGATCCCGCGGCTGGAGGCCTTCCAGCGCGACAACCCCGAGATCGACATCCGCATCGACGCCAGCGACGTGGCGGTGGACCTCGAAGTGGCCGACGTAGACATCGCCCTGCGCTACGGCCCGCGCGAGGCCATGCCGCCGACCGCGGTGCGCCTGTTCGGCGAGAACCTCACGCCGGTGGCGAGCCCGTGGCTCATCAAGAGCAGCCCGCCGATCAAGACGCCGGAAGACATCACCCGCTTCACGTTGATCGAGGCCGGCGACGCGCACCGCACGCACCTCGAATGGCTGACATGGCGGCGCTGGTTCGAGGTGAATGGCCTGGAGCGCGCGCAGCCCAAGCGCTGGCTCTATTTCAACTACGCCTACCAGATGGTGCAGGCCGCGCTCACCGGCCAGGGCGTGGTGCTGGCGCGCAGTTCGCTGATCGCCGAAAGCCTGGCCAACGGCGACCTGGTCGAGGTGCTGCCCCGGCACCGCATGGATTCACCGATGGCCTACTGGCTCATCGCCGGCCCGCGCAATGCGCTGCGGCCCGAGATCAAGGCCTTCTGGGACTGGCTGCTGCTGCAGGCCGTGACCACGCGCGAGACCATTGGCGAGGTGCCCGATCCGGACACCATCGACAACCTCGACTGACTGGAGATGCGGCCGCCGCCGGGCCGCGCCTCACCTTGGGAGGTGGAGTTACACGAAGTGAAAAGCCGGGGGGCTCAAGACGTCGGCCAGACGACGCCGTTGTCGTTGAGGATGGCGTCCAGGGGCAGGTCGTGCGCTTCGGGCTCGAAGTCTTCGAGGAAGCCGTGCGTGAAGCCCAGCCCCACCGTGAACGGCCGCGGCTCCAGCGCCGCCAGCGTGCGGTCGTAGAAGCCGCCGCCGTAGCCCAGCCGGTAGCCGCCGGCGCTGTAGCCCACGCAGGGCACGAACAGCAGGGTCGGCACGATCAGCTCGGTGTCCTTGGGCTTGGGGATGCCGTAGGCGTCTTCTTCCATCTGGCAGCCCGGATACCAGGCATGAAAGGTCAGGGTCTTGTGAACCTTGTCGATCACGGGCAGTCCGATGCGGCGACGCTGCGTTTCTTCCATCAGCTCGCCGTCTTCCTTCCAGCGGTGCAGGGCTGGCAGCGGATCGAACTCGCCCTTGATCGGCCAGTAGGCGCCGATCACGGTGTCGGGCCGGCCGACCAGCCAGATGCGCATGACACGCTGCAGCAGGTCGGCGCGCGTCAGCCGGTCCGGCATCGCCAGACGTTGTTCGATCAATGCCTTGCGCAACTGATCCTTCAGAAAACTCGCCGTCGCCGAGGTGTCGGCTCCCTTTGACTTGTCCATAATCCCCCGATGCAGTTCCCAAGCATTTTGGCATCCATGCGCAGCCGCCCGCGCAACGCAACGCCAGCCGTTGCTTTTTCCCTCGTCCTGACTGCCGCCGCGCTGCTCTTTCATCCACCCGCCAGCGCACAGACCAACACCAACGACGACGTGCTGGTGCAGATGAAGCAGGCCTTCCAGCGCGGCGACAAGGCCCGCCTCACCGCCCTCTTGCCGCAAGCCCGCGGCCACGCGCTCGAACCCTGGGCCGCGTACTGGGAATTGAAGGCCCGACTGCAGGAAGCCGCGCCGAACGAAGTACAGGATTTCTACGCCCGCTACCCCGGCACCTACCAGGAAGACCGCCTTCGCAACGACTGGCTGCTGCTGCTCGGCCAGCGCCGCGACTGGGACGGCTTCTCCGCCAACGTGGCCGGCTATCGCATGGGCGACGACGCGCAAGTGCGCTGCTACGCGATCCTGGTCGACACGTTGCGCTCGGGCACCGCCACCCAGGCCCAGGCCGACGAGGTGCGCCGCAACTGGTTCAGCCAGAAAGAAGCCGACGACGGCTGCCTCACCGCCGCCGACCGCATGGTCGCCGCCCGCCTCATGTCGACCAACGACGCATGGAAGAAGGCGCGCCTGGCCATCGAGGCCAACCGCCCGCAGGCCGCGCGCGGCGCCGTCACCATCGCCGCGCCCGATGCGCTGCCGCTCTTCGAGGAGCTCAATGCGAGTTCGGCCAAGTTCCTCACCGGCCGCGCCTTCGTCGCCGCCAAGTCGCGCAAGGAGCTGGTGGTGCTCGCGCTCATCAAGGTTGCCATTGCCGACCCCGACATGGCCGCCTCGCAGCTGGACAGCAAGTGGGGCCCGATGCTCTCGGCCGAGGAGCGCAACTGGCTCTGGGGCGCCATCGGCCGCGCATCGGCCAACAAGCTCTCGCCGCAGGCCGTGGGCTACTTCGGCAATGTCACGAAGAACAGCGACCTGTCGGACGACATGCTCGGCTGGCGCGTGCGCGCCGCGCTGCGCGCCGGCCAGTGGAAGGACGTGGCGCCCGCCATCAACGCGATGAGCGAAACCGCCCAGCTCGACCCGACCTGGGTCTACTGGAAGGCCCGCGCGCTCGCCAGCGAACGCAGCGACGAACGCCGCGCCCAGGCCCGCGAGCTCTATACGAGCATCGCCGGCACGCGCGGCTTCTACGAAATGCTCGCGCTCGAAGAACTGGGCCAGCGCGTCGTCGCGGCCACCCGCCCCGCACCGCTCACGCCCGAGGAAAAGGCGGCCGCCCGCAGCAACATCTCGCTCAATCGCGGTCTCTACGCGATCGCGATCGGCCTGCGCTCCGAAGGCACGCGCGAGTGGAACTACGCCACCAACCTGCACGACAAAGGCGGCATGGACGACCGCGCGCTGCTGGCCGCAGCCGACTTCGCCTGCCAGCGCGAGGTGTGGGACCGCTGCATCAACACCAGCGAACGCACCAAGGGCACGATCGACGTGGAGCAGCGCTTTCCCATGCCCTTTCACGACACGGTGCTGCGCAAGAGCCAGGACATCGGCCTGGACCCAGCCTACGTGTACGGCCTCATCCGCCAAGAGAGCCGCTTCATCATGGACGCCCGCTCGGGCGTCGGCGCCTCGGGCCTGATGCAGGTCATGCCCGCCACCGCGCGCTGGACGGCGCGCAAGATCGGCATGACCGATTTCACGCCCGGCCAGATCAACGACCGCGAGACCAACATCACCATCGGCACCAACTACCTGAAGCTCGCGCTCGACGACTTCGACGGCTCGATGGCGCTGGCCGCCGCCGCCTACAACGCCGGCCCGGGCCGGCCGCGCAACTGGCGCAACGGGCCGGTGCTCGATGCCGCGATCTGGGCCGAGAACGTGCCCTTCAGCGAGACGCGCGACTATGTGAAGAAGGTGCTGGCCAACACCACCAACTATGCGGCAATCATCAGCGGCCGACCGCAGTCGCTGAAGGAGCGCCTGGGTCGCGTCGGACCGCGCGATGCCTCGGAACCCGAGCCGAACAAGGACCTCCCCTGAAATATGAGCCCCCACGCTCATCACTTCGTGCATTCGCTGCCCCCCGAGGGGGCGCAGGCCTCCCTTGGGGCGGCCCGGCGGAAGGCCTGAGATGAGCCCCCACGCTCATCACTTCGTGTATTCGCTGCCCCCCGAGGGGGCGCAGGCCTCCCTTGGGGCGGCCCGGCGGAAGGCCTGAGATGAGCTGGCACGACGAGGTCCTGGACACCATCGCATCCGAGTTCTCGGACGTGACCGACGTCGCGCAGCTCACGCGCATCGTCCTTCGCCTCACGCTCGCGGCCGCGCTCGGCTTCGTGCTGGGCTTCGAGCGCGAGCAGCAGGGCAAGGCGGCCGGCGTGCGCACCCACATGCTGGTGGCGATCGGCTCGGCGATGTTCGTGCTGATCCCGCAGCAGACGGGCATCGTGCCGGCCGACATGAGCCGGGTGATCCAGGGGTTGGTGGCGGGCGTGGGCTTTCTCTGCGCCGGCACCATCCTCAAGCAGGGCAAGGACGAATCGCACGTGCAGGGCCTCACCACCGCCGCGGGGCTCTGGATGACGGCCGCCATCGGCATGGCCTGCGGGCTCGGCCGCGAGGCGACCGCCTTGCTGAGTGCGCTGCTGGCGCTGGCCGTGCTGTCGCTGGTGCCGCGGCTGGTGAGCCTGCTGGAGCGCACCGTCGCCAAGGACAGCGCGCAACAAGGCGCGCCGCGCGTGATCACCTCGCCGGACGACAAGCCGCGCGACCGCTGACATCAATTCACGCCGCGTTCGGCATCAATGCCGGTGCGCCGCGCGGCTAGCATCGAAGGCTTTGCCCTGAACCGAGAACCCAACCGGAGGAATCCCAGATGCGCAAGCTCTACATCGGCAACAAGAACTACTCGTCCTGGTCCATGCGCCCCTGGGTGCTCATGAAGCAGGCCGGCATCGCCTTCGAGGAGGTGATGGTGCGCTTCGATTCGTTCGAGGCGGAGTCGCAGTTCAAGCACACCATCGCTGCGCTGAACCCGGTCGCCAAGGTGCCGGTGCTGGTGGATGGCGACCTCGTGGTCTGGGACACGCTCGCCATCGCCGAATACCTGGCCGAGACTTTCCCCGAGAAGCAGTTGTGGCCGAAGGGCGCGGCCGACCGGGCGCGCGCGCGCAGCATCTGCGCCGAGATGCATTCGGGTTTCGGTGGCCTGCGCGGCCATTGCGGCATGAACATCGAGGCCTCGCTGCCAGAAGTCGGCGCGAAGCTGCTCAAGGAACAGCCCGACGTGCGCAGCGACCTGGACCGCATCGTGCAGATGTGGAGCGATCTGCTCGGCACCCACGGCGGCCCGCTGCTGTTCGGCGACTTCACCATCGCCGATGCGTACTTCGCGCCCATCGGCACGCGCATCAAGACCTACGGGCTGCCGGTACCGCCGGCCATCAGCGCCTACATCGAACGCGTGCAGGCGCTGCCGGGCATCAAGGCCTGGATCGACGAAGCGCTGGAGGAGCAAGACTTCCTGCAGTTCGAAGAGCCCTACCGCACAGCGCGATAGGGCTTGCCTGCAGGGAAGGCGGGGATCAGAACCTGTAGGTCGCCGACAGGAAGGTGACGATCGGGTTCAGCTTCAGGCTCGCTTCGCTGCGAGCGACCGGCAGGCCGGTGATCGAGGTCGTCGTCAGCTTGGCCTTGGTCTTCAGCGGGATGTACGACACCGAGAACGAGATGCCCCAGTGCTTGTCGAACTGGTAGGCGATACCGGCGTTGAGCACGGGCGCGAACGAGCTGTCGAGCTTGGCGGTGGTGTTCACCGAGTACGGCGACTGGCGGAACTGGCTGGCCAGCGCGCTCTGCAGGTTCGAAGTCAGCTTCACGTCGCTGTACCAGACGTAGGTGGCACCCAGGCCGACGAACGGACGGAAGGCGTCGTTGCCTTCGTTGAAGTTGTACTTGACCAGCACGGTCGGGCTCCACTGGCGGGCTTCGCCCAGTTCGCCCACGCGGGCCAGCGTGCCCTTGCCGTTGAGCTTGAACTTCGGCGGAATGCCCAGGACGCCTTCCACAGCCCAGTGGCTGTCGATGAAGTAGGCCAGGCTCAGGCCCAGCGTGTCCGAGTCCTTGACGCTGGCGCCCGAACCCTGGAGCACGCTCTGCACCGGCGCCGTCACCTGGAGCGGCTTGCTCGAGTCCTGGGGCGCGAGGTGGAACCAGCCTGCCCCCGCGACCCAGTCGCCGGCGTTTTGCGCGAACGCACTGCCGGAAGCCAAGGCACCCAGAGCCGCCAGCGCAAACATTGTTTTCTTCATGATGTGAATGCTCCTTTGGTTGAAAAATCCCGGTGAACGCGACGCCGGCCGGTGGTCGGCGCTGCGTTCCAGCAAATAAACGAACGTTCGTTCGGTTTGCAGCCCGGATTATCGAACGCTCGTTCTATTTAGCAGGTGCGGGGTATCCCTATCCCTCATTTCCGCCTCATTCCCCGTCTCCCCATCCCTACACTGCGGCCATGAAAATCTTTCTCGTTGGCGGCGCCGTCCGCGACCGACTGCTCGGGCGGCCGGTTTCCGACCACGACTGGCTGGTCGTCGGCGCCACGCCCGAAGACATGGCCCGGCGCGGCTACCTGCCCGTGGGACGCGACTTTCCGGTGTTCCTGCATCCGAAGACGCGCGAGGAATACGCCCTCGCCCGCACCGAGCGCAAGAGCGCGCCCGGCTACCGCGGCTTCACCGTCCACACCGCGCCCGACGTCACGCTGGAGCAAGACCTCGCCCGCCGCGACCTGACCATCAACGCCATCGCGCTGCCGGCCGAACTGGTGGGCACCGACGGCCAATTCGAACCTGACCCCGAAAAACTGGCCGACCCCTTCCACGGTCAGCGCGACCTGCAGGGCAAGGTGCTGCGCCATGTGACCGACGCCTTCCGCGAAGACCCGGTGCGGATCCTGCGGCTGGCGCGCTTTGCCGCGCGCTTCGACGATTTCTCGGTCGCCCCGGAAACCATGGCGCTGATGCGCGAGATGGTCCGGGCCGGCGAGGCCGATGCGCTGGTGCCCGAGCGCGTCTGGCAGGAGCTTGCGCGCGGCCTCATGGAAGCGCGCCCCTCGCGCATGTTCGAGGTGCTGCGCGAATGCGGCGCGCTCGCCGTGCTGCTGCCCGAAGTCGACCGCCTCTGGGGTGTGCCGCAGCCCGAGGCGCATCACCCCGAGATCGACACCGGCGTGCACCTGATGATGGTCCTGGACACCAGCGCGCGGCTTTCGGCCACCTTGCCGGTGCGCTTCGCCTGCCTGATGCACGACCTGGGCAAGGGCACCACGCCCGCCGACGTGCTGCCGCGCCACATCGGCCACGAGAAGCGCAGCGTCGACCTGCTGCATGCGGTGTGCGACCGCTGGCGCGTGCCGGTCGATATCCGCGAGCTGGCCGAGGTGGTCGCGCGCGAGCACGGCAACGTGCACCGCAGCGGCGAGCTCGATGCGGCGCCGCTGGTGCGCCTGCTGGAGCGCTGCGACGCCTTCCGCAAGCCCGCGCGTTTCGCCGAGGTGCTGCTGGCCTGCGAATGCGATGCGCGCGGCCGGCTCGGGTTCGAGAACAAGCCCTATCCCCAGCGCGAGCGCCTGCTCGCCGTGCTGGCCACCGCCGCGGCCGTGCCCACCGATGTGGTGGCGCGCAAGGCGCAGCAGTCGGGCGCGACCGGGCCGCAGATCGGCGACGCCATCCACCGCGCGCGCATCGAGGCCGTGGCGGCATCGCTGCACGAAACCTGAAGAAAAAGCCGCGGTCCGCCTTGCGTGGACATGGCAGGCATGACTTCTGGCACTTCTCCCTGCGAATCGGCCCGATAGCATCGATCGGGTGAATGCCACCGAGCCGACGCTGTCACACGAATCCCCGACGCCCCGCCCGGGGGTGCCGAGCGATCTTGGCCTCCGCGTGCTGCGGGAGCATGTGGCGTCGGTGTACGCGGCGTACAACGCCTCGATCCTGGTGCACTTCGGCCTCGGTGCGGCGCTGGGTGTCGTCATGTACGTGCACCGCCCCCGGTGGTGGATCCTCGCCTGGATGGCCGCCCACCTGAGCTTCGGCCTCGCCCTCTTCCTCATGCCGCGCTGGCACGCCGATGTGCCGCTGCAGGACACCACCCGCTGGGCGCGCCGGCATTCGCGCACCGTCACGCTGGTGAGCATGGCGACGGCCACCGCGCCGTGGCTCTTCATCTCCGCCGACGACCTGCCCACCACTTCGGTGCTGACCGTCGTCATCATCGGCAGCTGCGCCCGCGCCATGCAGCTCCTGTGGCCGCTCAAGCCCGCGCTCTACGGCTACACCCTGCCGATGATGCTGAGCCTGATCGCCGCGCTGGCCCGGCAGGGCGATGCGATGCACCTGTTCCTCGCGGTGTTCAGCCTCGGCTACCTGCTGTTCACGCTGCGCGTGGGCGGCCAGCAGCACAAGCTCCTGACCGATTCGCTGGTGCTGCGCTTCGAGAACGAGGCGCTGGCCGCGCAACTGGGCGTGCAGATCGCCGCCGCCGAGCGCGCGAGCGCCGAGAAGACGCGCTTCCTCGCCACCGCCAGCCACGACCTGCGCCAGCCGCTGCATGCCATCGCGCTCTTCGGCGCCGCGCTGGAGAACGAACTGCGCGAGCACCACGGCAGCCGCAACGCGCAGCGGCTGATGCGCGCGGTGAACGCGCTGGGCAACTCGCTCGACACCATGCTAGACGTCTCGCGCCTGGACGCGGGCGTGATCACGCCGGACATCGCGCCGGTGTCGCTGGACGCGATGTTCCGCTCCCTCAACCACATGTTCGCGGCGCAGGCCGAGCAGCGCGCGCTGCAGCTGCGGGTGCGCGCGAGCGGCCTGTGGGTGCACAGCGACCCGCAGCTGCTCTACCGCATGCTCTCGAACCTCGTGGACAACGCGCTGAAATACACCGCGCACGGCGGCGTCTCGGTGCGCGCACGCGCGCGTGGCGGGGTCGTGTGGATCGAGGTGCTGGACACCGGCATCGGCATCGCGCCCGAGCAGCAGGACCGCGTGTTCGAGGAGTACTACCAGGTGCAGAACCCGGGCCGCGACCGAGCCCAGGGCCTGGGCATCGGCCTGTCGATCGTCGAGCGGCTGTCGCGGCTGCTCGACCATCCGGTGCAGGTGACTTCGCGCGTGGGCCGCGGCACGCGCTTTCGCCTTCAGCTGCCGCTGGTCGCGTCCGCGCCGCTGCACGAACAGCAAGCGGCCGTGCCGATGCAGCAACAGCGACCGGCTGCCGCTCCGACAGCGCCCGCCGAGCCCGCCGCGCACACATCGCCATCGGCCAAGGCGCCACAGGCAGCGCACGGCCGCGTTCTCCTGATCGACGACGAGGCCGAGATCCGCGAGGCCATGGCGCGGCTGCTGCAGGGCCACGGCATCGCGGTGGAGACGGCGGCCAACGAGGCCGAGGCCATCGACGCGCTCGGCCGGTCCGGCGCGCAGGCCGAGCCCTTCGTGCTGCTGCTGTGCGACTACCGCCTCGCCAACGGCGACAACGGCCTGGACGTGGGCCAGCGGCTGCAACGCCGCTTCGGGCTCGACGCGCCGCTGGTGCTGGTCACCGGCGAGACCGCCCCCGAGCGGCTGCAGCGCGTGCGCGCCTCCGGCGTGCCCGTGCTGTTCAAGCCGGTGAACGCGGCCACGCTGCTGCGCATGCTGGGCGATTTCATGCCGGGCCTGGCCACCCGGCCTGCCTGACCTGCCTGATTCGTGAAACACCGCGGAACCGGCTTTGCCGGGCCGCTGGTGTGGCCCCCGGCGAGGGGGAAGGAGAGGCGACACGCAATGCGCGAAGCCTGGGGAGTACCGGCTTTCGCCGACACGCGACGCCAAAAGCGCGTGTTATGGTTTTTCCCAATGCCAAAGTCCTCCGACAGCAACGACCAGTTGCCACCTCCGCTGGGCCGGAACGCCGCCCTTTTTCTCGACTTCGACGGCACGCTGGTCGGCCTTGCGCCCACCCCCGAGGCCATCGAGATTCCCCCCGCGCTCGTCGCCCTGCTGAGCGACCTGCGCGACCAGTTGGGCGGTGCGCTGGCCGTCGTCTCGGGGCGCCAGATCGACTCGATCGACCGCTTTCTCGCGCCGCTGCGGTTGCCCGCGGCCGGCGAGCATGGCGTGCAGCGCCGCGATGCCAAAGGCCACATGCAGGAGCAGCACGCGCCCGATCTCGTGCCGATCCTGGACATCGCCAACGAACTCGCGCGCGTGCACGAAGGCCTGCTGGTGGAGCGCAAGCACGCCGCCATCGCCCTGCACTACCGGCTCGCGCCGCAGCTGGAAGCGGTGTGCCGCGATGCGATGGCGCGCGCCATCAACGGCCGGCCGGCGCTCGAGCTCATGCACGGCAAGTTCGTCTTCGAGGTGAAGCCCGCGGGCGTCAACAAGGGCATTGCCATCGATGCCTTCATGACCGAGGCGCCCTTCGCGGGCCGCACGCCGGTCTTCGCGGGCGACGACACCACCGACGAGAGCGGCTTCGCGGTCGTGCAGCCGCGCGGCGGCATCGCCATCAAGGTCGGCTCGGGGCCGAGCCTGGCGCTGCACCGGCTCGAATCGCCGCGCGCGGTGTACGAATGGCTGGTCGAGGCGCGCGACATGCTGGTGGCGAAGCCCTCGGCCGATCCCGAAGAAAACACGCAAGAGAAAACCGAAGAACCGAGGAGCCCCCGATGAGCGAACAACAACTGTCGAAGGCGCCCGAGGACCGCGCCGGCGAGGCGCTGGCCGACGCCGCCGGCCCCGACGACCGCGCGCCGGTCGACGCGCAGGCCGCCACCGCGCCCGGTCCGCGCGGCTTCGCGCCCCCGGCCGATCCTTCGCTCGATGTCGGGGTGATCGGCAACTGCGCCTACAGCGCGCTCATCGATGCCCGCGGCCGCGCCGTGTGGTGCTGCCTGCCGCGCTTCGACGGCGACCCGGTGTTCAACGCGCTGCTGCATCCCGGCGAAGGCGCGGGCGCATGGAGCATCGACATCGAGGACTTCGCGCAAGCCAAGCAGTGGTACGAGCCGAACACGGCCGTGCTGCGCACGCAGCTCTTCGACAGCGCAGGCCAGGGCATCGAGATCACCGACTTCGCGCCGCGCTTCTACAGCCGCTCGCGCTACTTCCGCCCGCTGATGATGGTGCGCCGCGTGCGGCCGATTGCGGGCGCACCGCGCATCCGCGTGTCGCTCGATCCGCGATTCCAGTGGGGCGCCTCCGAGCCGATCGAGGTGACGCGCGGCAGCAACCACATCCGCTATGTCGGCCCCGACGTCACGCTCAGGCTGAACACCGACGCCTCGATCTCGCACATCCTCGCGCGCCAGCCCTTCGTGATCTCGCGCGAATACAACTTCATGTTCGGCGTGGACGAAACGCTGCTCGACGGCATCGCCGACACGGCGCGCAAGTTCGAGCAGGAAACCATCGCCTACTGGCGCACCTGGAGCAAGCGCCTCGCGATTCCCTTCGAGTACCAGGACGCGGTGATCCGCGCGGCCATCACGCTCAAGCTCTCGCTGTACGAGGACACCGGCGCCATCGTCGCCGCCATGACCACCAGCATTCCCGAGGCGCCGGGCAGCCAGCGCAACTGGGACTACCGCTACTGCTGGCTGCGCGATGCCTTCTTCGTGGTGCGCGCGCTCAA
>Ga0182008_10001056_pt1 | contig 19085 bp, 18 predicted proteins | sample Sormic07211129_1_FD_120482 | JGI IMG/M metagenome (GOLD analysis project Ga0182008, IMG submission 120482) | Rhizosphere microbial communities from Sorghum bicolor, Mead, Nebraska, USA - 072115-129_1 metaG | ecosystem: Host-associated > Plants > Roots > Rhizosphere | place: USA: Nebraska...
ATCAATTCATCAAAAATGCCCTTACCGAAGATGTTGGTGACGGAGATCATACCTCACTTTCCACAATTCCGCAGGGAACGCAAGGGAAAGCAAAACTGATTATCAAAGAAGATGGCATTTTAGCTGGAATTGAACTGGCCATTGAAATATTCAGGGAAGTTGATCCCAACCTGAAAGTTGATGTATTGTTACAGGATGGAGCTGCGGTAAAATTTGGTGACATTGCCTTAACGGTTGCCGGAAGCACACATGCGATTTTAATAGCTGAACGATTGGTCTTAAATTGCATGCAGCGGATGAGTGGCATTGCGACCAAGACACATCGTATCGTATCATTGTTAAAGACAACTAAAACCAGGATTTTAGATACCCGTAAAACAACCCCTGGCTTGCGATATTTAGAGAAATGGGCAGTAAGAATTGGTGGGGGGGTAAACCACCGCATCGGTTTATATGATATGATCCTGATTAAGGATAATCATGTAGATTATGCAGGAGGGATTTCAAACGCGATTACAGCTGCTCAAAAATATCTGGCAGATCAAAATAAGTCACTTCAAATCGAAATTGAGGTGCGGAACCTGGAAGAATTAGCACAGGTTTTGGCCGTGGGCGGTGTAGACCGAATTATGCTTGATAATTTCAGTTTCGAAAACTTAAAGGCGGCAGTTTCATTAATCGACGGGAAATTTATTACGGAGGCTTCCGGAGGAATTACTGAAGAGAATGTTGCAGCCTACGCTGCTTGGGGAGTAGATTTTATTTCGATGGGTGCGCTTACACATTCTGTGAAAAGCTTGGATATGAGTTTAAAAGCATACTAAATTGATTTCCTGTAAAATTAAAAGCTTATTTTTTGTAACATTGTAGGCTATGGTTTCGGTTTATTCTCTCAGCGCCTTGTTAGTTGCTTATCTTTTTGGATCTATTCCGACAGCTGTGTGGCTTGGACAGGCTTTTTATGGCGTTGATGTACGTGAGTATGGAAGCGGCAATGCTGGCGCAACGAATACTTTTAGGGTACTGGGCAAAAAAGCCGGAATTGCCGTGATGATTATCGATATTGCAAAGGGATATACTGCAACCAATCTGGCCTATCTCATCGGCATGTCGGTAACCGGGCCACAAAATTCTGTTGTTTTTGTGAATTACCAGCTTGCCTTGGGCGTAACGGCCGTAATGGGGCATTTGTTTCCTGTTTTTGCCGGTTTTAGAGGCGGGAAAGGGGTAGCAACACTTTTTGGAATGATTTTGGCAGTTAACTTCGAGGCATCTATGCTTTGCGTTCTGGTTTTTGTGGTGGTATTGCTGTTAACTAAATACGTTTCATTAAGTTCCATTTGTGCAGGATTTACATTTCCGTTAAGCGTGGTGTTCCTGTTTCAGGTTTCCATTAAATCTGAAGTGCTTTACGGCATGGTGGTTTGTATATTAATCTTGGTTACGCACCAGAAAAACCTCGAAAGATTGCTGAAAGGCAAAGAATCTAAAGTGTATTTGTTTAGAAAGAAAACGAATTAACTAACAAAAAACATTTCTTTAAAACTTATTTATAGGCTTGCTGTTTAATCATCGGCTTTTGCTTATCAGTTTTACGAATCATTTAAAAAAATCGCATTTATGAAAAAAATATTTTTAGCAGCAAGTGTTGCTGGGATCTTATTATTTAACTCATGTTCTACTGTTCCTTTAACAGGGCGTAGTCGATTTGATCTGGTAAGTAACGACCAGGTTTTGCCAATGGCATTCCAGGCTTATAATACTTTTTTAACAGAAAATAAATCAGCCGTTTTACCTGCTTCAAATGCCCAGGCTTTAAAAGTTAAAACCGTTGGAAGCCGGTTAATTACTGCTGTAAAATCGTATATGAACAGCAATAACTATGGAAATCTGATTGCTGATTATCAATGGGAAGTCAACGTGGTACAGAACAATGAGAAAAATGCCTGGTGTATGCCCGGAGGTAAGATTGTAGTGTATACGGGTATTTTACCTGTTACTCAGGACGATGCCGGCCTGGCTACTGTTATGGGGCATGAAATTGCACATGCCATTGCGGGTCATTCAGCAGAACGGATGTCGCAGGAAATGGTAGCCCAGGGGATTGGCGCTGCTGCAGGTGTGGCACTGTCTAAAAACCCGAAAACACAATCTATTTTTAATACATTGTACGGTGTGGGAACGCCAGTTGCGATGTTAAAATTTAGCCGTAACCAGGAGTTAGAGGCCGACCGTTTAGGCCTGATTTTTATGGCGATGGCCGGATATAATCCGCAGAATGCTACTGCCTTTTGGAACAGGATGTCGGCAGCGTCTGCAGGAGCGCAAAAACCTGCTGAATTTTTAAGTACCCACCCGAGCGATGCTACACGTATTGCACAGATTCAGAAATATTTACCTGAAGCGCAACAGTATTATAAGAAATAAGGCAGAAGGTGTAGGGTTCAAAGTTGGAGGGCCGAAGGTGAAAAGGTGGAAGGTTTTGCGAGATGTAAAACCTTCCACCTTTTTTTTGTCGTCATATGGCTGTGTCAAAAGTAAAATTTAGCAGTTAAGGCCAGAATTTTATATCGTTTCCCATCATTCCCGCGCAGGCGGGAACCACAAAGTGCTCAGCGAAGCTAATCTTAAAGCGCTATGCAATAGCATTAGGATTCCCAGTTTAGTTGGGAACGAAGACGTATCAAAATATAATTTGCTTAGTGAGACAGCGTAAATCTTTTTGATACAGCTCCATCTTTCTTGCCAGAAGATGCTGAAATAAATCCAACAGTTATCGGATCAGGATGACGGATCGCTTGGGAATTGGTCTAATAAACCAATGGTAATTGAACAGTTTCCAATTAACAGATTTGAACAGTTAACCTGTTAGCCTCATCAACCAATGGCAAATTAACTATTGAATCAATCAACCCAAAACTTTTAAAATCGCACTGGCTTTCAGCATACATTCTTCATATTCCGAAGCGGCATTACTTTGGTAGGTAATGGCTCCTCCAACCTGAAACGATAGGTATTTCGATTCGGCGTTATATAAAATGCTGCGGATGATCACGTTAAAATCAAAATCTCCATCAGGACTAATGCAACCAAAAGATCCGGAGTAAATTCCCCTTTTGGTCACTTCGTATTCTTCAATCAATTTCATGGCTTTAACCTTTGGGGCCCCTGTCATGGAACCCATTGGGAAGGTGTTTTTGATGGCATCGATAAAATTGATCTCCGGATTTAATTCACAGCTGATGGTAGAAATCATCTGGTGCACCTGCGGGAAGCTGTAAATGCCAAATAACTCTTCAACCTTTACCGAGCCTTTAACTGCCGATTTGGTGAGGTCGTGGCGCACCAGATCAACAATCATTACATTTTCTGCCTGTTCTTTAATGTTATTTCTGAGCTGCAGTTTTATCGCTGTATCTTCTTCAGCATCCTGGCTTCTTTTTGCTGTGCCCTTGATAGGTTGTGAAATAAGTCTTGATCCGCGTTTGCACAAAAATCTTTCTGGTGTGGCAGATAAGATGTACTGGCCATTAACTTTGAAGTAGCCTGCAAATGGGGTGGGAGATATCTGATTTAAGGCTTCAAAAGTATGAATGGGGTCTATTCGGGCATTTTTTGCAAAAAACTCCTGACAAAAATTGATTTCATAAATATCGCCTCTATGGATGTGGTTCCTTAACGCCTCAACTTTAGCTAGATATTGATCTTTTGCTAATCTTGGTGAAATCTGTACAGCTTTAGCTTGTTTTTTATCTTCAATAGAGAAAGACGCAATCGCGCCTAAAATTGATTGTTCGCCCAGGAGTATTTCAACTTCACCATTTTTCGAAACAATGAGGTATTTTGGAACAAAAAAATATAAATCTGCAAAATTTAATCCATCAGGATTAACAGAGTGAAGCGCTTCTATTTCGTTTTTTAAATCATAGCTGAAATAGCCAAAAATCCATTGCTTATGTGTAGCATAAAAACTTTTTAACTGATCAAAACCATTACCTGTTGAGCAGTTTAGTTCATCATATACGCCTGCAGCGATCATGAAATCGTATGCTGAATAAGCATCTTTATAATCGTTTGAATCTAAAAAGCAACATACTTCAAACTGGTTGGCCCAGTGTAATGCTTTTCGTTTAAAATCGGATATGTTTTGCGGGGTTTTCAAGCTGCCGCAAAGGTAAAAATAGAGATGGTAATTGCAGGAAATTAATTTTTATCTTTTGAAACAACTTTTTTGAGTTTCCCATCATACTTTCATTCAGATAAGTCGTCATTTCATTTCGAATGGGATGCAATGCAGCCGAAAACCACTGAGTGCTCAGCGCAGCTAAATCTGTTTAGATAGGTCTCTCTGCCTCGCTTTGCTATGGTCGAGATGGCAATAATTAAGCAAGTAGCAATAGATAAGAGTTGTCAACTTTCTAGCGCTATTGCTATTAAAGTTGACAACTCTGGAATGAAAAAAGCAACCCGTTATGGATTGCTTTTCTTTAATTAATCGTCACCTGATCCGATAGCAATCGGATTTATTTCGGGGGATATTGATATTAGATAGATGCTGAACTAAATTCAGCATGACGAATTAGGTTTTAGTGTAACTGTAAAGTTTGCGCTCTATCTGGCCCTACTGAAAGGAATTTGATTGGCACTTCAAGTTCTTTTTCTAAGAATGCGATATAATCAGTCAGCTTAGCCGGTATTTCATCTACTGAAGTGATTTTGGTTACATCTGTAGCCCAGCCATCAATTGCTTTTAACACAGGCTTGGGTTCGATAGAGATGATATCATATGGCATATAATCAATGGTTTCACCATTGTATTCATAATGGGTACAAGCGTAAATGGTATCGAAAGTATCCAAAACGTCAGCCTTCATCATAATCAGTTCGGTTACACCGTTTAGCATGATGGCGTATTTTAGTGCAGGAAGATCGATCCAGCCACAACGGCGGGCACGGCCTGTAGTTGCACCAAATTCATGACCAAGGGCACGTAAATTCTCACCCACTTCGTTATCTAACTCTGTAGGGAAAGGACCGCCACCAACACGAGTGCAATATGCTTTGAAAATACCGTAAACAGCACCTACCTTATTAGGCGCGATACCTAAACCGGTACAGGCACCTGCAGTTGTGGTGTTGCTCGAGGTTACAAAAGGATATGAGCCAAAATCTACATCCAATAAAGTTCCCTGCGCACCTTCTGCTAAAACGGCTTTTCCTTCTTTTAAGAAACCATTAACATAATGTTCGCTGTCTACGTGAGGAATGGTTTTTAAGAATTCGATGGCCTCAAAGAATGATGCTTCTTTCTCCGCTAATTCATATTCAAAACCTTCATAATGAGAAAGGATTTCGGTATGTTTTTCTACCAGTTTGGCATAACGCTCTTTGAAATCAGGCAATGTGGTATCGCCAACGCGTAAACCATTACGGCCGGTTTTATCCATATACGTTGGACCAATACCTTTTAAGGTAGATCCGATTTTGTTTTTACCCATGCGTGCTTCGTTAGCTGCATCCAATAATTGGTGGGTAGGTAAAATTAAGTGTGCTTTACGGGCAATCACCAATTTGCCATCGGCAATCGGATCATGACCAGCTTTTTTTAAATTATCTAACTCTCTTTTTAGGATAATAGGGTCGATTACTACGCCATTACCAATAAGATTCATGGTTTTTTCGTTAAAAATTCCTGATGGAATGGTATTTAAAACGAATTTTTTGCCATCGAACTCTAAAGTATGTCCGGCATTTGGGCCACCCTGAAAACGGGCAATAAGATCATATTTTGGACTTAGTACATCAACGATTTTTCCCTTTCCTTCATCGCCCCATTGCAGGCCGAGAAGTACATCTACTTGCGTCATTATTTAATAAATTAAGCTGGTTTTATTTGTATTTTGATTTAATTCTGTTCAACTTTTTCGACTGTCGCTGCGCTTTCACTTACTTTTCTGGCCATGCTGCAATCAGAGCAGAAGCCGTAAAGGTTTAATGAATGGTGTTTAACATCAAACTTTAAAAGATCACCAACCATGGTTTGGATCTGGTGGATACGGGGATCGCAGAATTCTACCACTTTACCACACTCAATACAGATCACATGATCATGCTGGCGGTAACCGTAAGATTTTTCGAATTGTGCCATGTTTTTACCAAACTGGTGCTTGGTAACAAGGTCGCATGAAACCAATAATTCCAGGGTATTGTAAACCGTAGCACGGCTCACGCGATACTTTTGGTTTTTCATGTGGATATACAGGGTTTCTACATCAAAGTGGTCGTTTCTTGAATATATTTCTTCCAATATAGCGAAACGCTCTGGTGTTTTACGTAGATTTTTGTTTTCTAAATAAGCCTCAAAAATCTTGCGAACGAGCTCATTTGTTTTTTGTTCAGACATAGTTTTTAAACTCCATTCAAAGGTAGTTAATTAGTTTGATTGTTCGAGCGTTAGATTGTTTAAATGTTGTAATAAGTCGGAGGTCTGAAGTCGGAAGTCAAAAGTTGAAATCGCAAATAGCTTGAGAGTTAGACTCAAAACCATGGCTTCGGACTTAGGTCTACAGACTTCGGATTCCGGACTCCTGACTTAAGACCGTGGACTACCTAAGCATCAAACCTCGTTACGCCGGTTACGCCTCTCACTTTTAATAAATTTTTAATCAGGTTTTCCAGGTGTTCGGTATCGTTTACAAAAATCATAATCGAACCATCAAAAATTCCCTCATTCGTATCTACGGTGATAGAGCGCATATTCACTTTAAAATCGGTGGAAATTACGCGTGTAATGTTATTGATTAAGCCAACATCATCAATACCCACAATGCGTAAGCCGGTTAAGAAAGTTAATTCCTGTTGTTTGTTCCATTTAGCTTTAACCACACGATAACCATAATTGGCCATTAACTGTGCTGCATTTGGGCAATTCGTGCGGTGTATTTTTATTCCTTCGCTTACGGTGATAAATCCAAAAACATCATCGCCGGGTATCGGGTTACAGCAGGCTGCTAACGTATAATCGATACGCTGCATATCTTCACCAATGAGTAAAATATCAGATTCTCCGCCCTTGATCTTACTCTTTATTCCGTCAACAGATAGATTTTCAGGTCGTTCCGGGCTACGGCTCTCCACTTCTTTTCCACTTGACAAGTACTCTTTAATATCTTTCAGCTCTATTTTGCCAAGGGCAACATGTACAAAGAGTTCCTGGGTAGAGGGTAGCTTAAAGAAATAGCTTAGTTTTTGAATGTTTTCGGTATTGTAGGTGATTTTAAGCGATTTCAGTTTTCTTTCTAAAATTTCCTTGCCATTTTCGGCAATTTTCCTTTTTTCTTCTTTTAACGACGACTTAATTTTCGACTTGGCTTTAGCGGTAACAACCACATTGAGCCAATCTTCTTTAGGCGTTTGTTTACTAGAGGTGATAATCTCTACCTGATCGCCATTTTGAAGTTTGTAGGAAATAGGAACCAGCTTGTGGTTAACCTTGGCACCAATACAGGTTGCACCGACATCGGTATGGATCTCGAAAGCAAAATCTAATGCGGTAGCGCCTAAAGGCAACTGGATCAAAGCACCTTTTGGTGTGAAAATAAAAATCTCATCCGAGAAGAGGTTCATTTTAAAATCATCAAGGAAATCTAAAGCGTTGGCTTCAGGATTACTCAACATTTCGCGTACTTTCTGGATCCATTGATCGAGACCATTGTCATTACTCGATTCTTTGTATTTCCAATGTGCAGCAAAACCTTTTTCCGCAATTTCATTCATGCGTTGTGTACGGATCTGCACTTCCACCCATTGCCCGCGTGGACCCATAACCGTGGTATGCAAGCTTTCGTAACCATTTCCTTTTGGTGATGAAACCCAATCGCGTAAACGATCAGGATTTGGACGATACAAATCAGTTACGATGGAATATGCTTTCCAGCAATCGGCTTTTTCATTTTCCGGCGCCGAATCCAGGATAATCCGGATGGCAAAAAGATCATAAACTTCCTCAAAAGGAATGTTTTTCTTTTTCATCTTGTTCCAGATGGAGTGGATAGACTTAGGTCGGCCATAAACATCGGCTACCAAACCTTGCTCGTGCACAATCTCATCAATAGGTTCTACGAATTTTTTGATGAAAAGTGCACGTTCTGCCTTTTTCTCGTTTAATTTTTTGGCGATAAATTTATAGGTATCAGGATCAAGATATTTCATGGAAAGATCTTCCAATTCTGATTTTATGGCATATAAACCTAAACGGTGGGCGAGGGGGGCATATAGATAAATGGTTTCCGAAGCAATTTTAAGCTGTTTGTGGCGGGGCATAAAATCCATTGTACGCATATTATGCAAACGATCGGCAAGTTTGATCAGGATTACGCGAACATCATCAGCGAGGGTAAGCAGCATTTTACGGAAATTCTCTGCCTGCAGGGAGCTGTTGGTGTCAAAAACACCCGAAATTTTGGTTAATCCATCAATAATTTTCGCGGTTTTTTTGCCGAATTCGCGTTCAATATCCTCTAAAGTAATGTCGGTATCTTCTACCACATCGTGCAATAAAGCACATACAATGGAAGTTGTTCCGAGTCCTATCTCTTCCGCAGCAATCTGCGCTACAGCAATAGGGTGGTAGATATAAGGTTCGCCTGATTTTCGGCGCATATCTTTATGGCTTTCCAATGCCATATCAAAAGCTTTCCTGATCTCTTTTTTATCGCCCTTTTGTAAAGTAGATTTGCTTGCACGTAGTAATGCCCTATATCTTTTTAGAATCTCTTGCTTTTCCGCCTCTAAATCAATCACTAACTCTGTTTTCATTTGTATTTTTTGCGTAAAAATTGCGTCTTATTTATGAATAAAACTTATATTAGTTCTGTTGAACAACTAATATATGAAATAACACCTAACTTTGTAAAAGTATAAATTTATGAAATTTAAAGGGCTATTTTTTCTTTGTATTGTAATGATTTATGGTGTTTCACTGCAAGCGCAGGAACCAACTGCCCCTGTATTCCCTAAGTTAGGCAAAAGTGATACCATAAAAGTAGCCTCAACAAATGACAACGGAGTAATGATTCCATGGATGCAACTGAATGAAGTTAACATTTATGCAGCCAGAATCTGGAAATCACCCGCTGAGCAGGCTGCTTATAACCGTTTGCGGTACAATGTATTAAAGGTAATGCCTTATGCTTTGTTTGCTAAACGCCGTTATGAACAACTGGAGCAGGATTTAGCCAAAACGGCAGAAAAAAAAGAACAAAAACAATTGGTTAAACAATGCGATAAGGAAATCAAAGACATGTTTAACCGTGAAATAAAGGAGTTGACGATTACTCAAGGTCAGATTTTAACGAAGCTGATCGATCGTGAGGTGGGCAGGACAACATATGATATCGTAAAGCAAACCAAAGGTGGTTTTGCTGCATTTTCTTATCAGATTGTTGCCCGGGTAGTTGGACATAATTTAAAAAGCACTTACGATCCGAATACAGATAGAGACATAGAATCTATTATCCGTACTTCAGGATTTTATCAATAAGATACAATGCAGGAGCGCATCCCAAATATTTATTCGTTTAAGGTGAAGAAGGTTAATGGTGAAGAACAGCCGTTATCAGCTTATCGAAACAAAGTTGTTTTAATCGTAAATACTGCGTCGGCATGTGGTTTAACACCACAATTAAAGGAGTTGCAACAACTTAAAGACGAGATTAACAGCCCTGATTTCGAAATTTTGGGTTTTCCTTCAAATGATTTTGGAAAGCAGGAACCTTTAAACGGATCTGATATTGCCTCGTTCTGTGAGATTAACCATGGTGTGAAATTTCCGGTTTTTGATAAAATTATCGTTCGCGGGGAAAATGCTCACCCACTTTACCAGTTCCTGAGCAATAAAAAGCAAAACACAAAATTAAATTCGAAACCACGCTGGAACTTTCATAAATACATCGTGAACAAAAATGGCGGGCTGGAAGATTATTTCTTCCCGTTTACCAAGCCATTGAATCCGAAAATCAAAAAGAAAATTCAGCAATTGCTGAGTCAAAATGCTCGATAATTAAATCAATGAAACCGACATTATTGAAATTATCATTAAGCCAGATGGATAATGATTATTTTAATGATCAAAGGTTTCTTCTGATAATTAAAAAATACAAAAAACACAGATGAAATTAGATATTTTAGTAATCGCTGTACATCCCGATGATGCAGAGCTTTGCTGTTCAGGTACGATTTTAAAACATATTGCCCTGGGTAAAAAAGTAGGTATTGTAGACTTAACCAGAGGTGAACTTGGTACAAGGGGCACAGCAGAAACAAGAGACGAAGAAGCGGCAGATTCAGCTAAAATTTTAGGCTTGCATATCCGCGAAAATCTGAGATTGAGGGATGGATTTTTTCAGAACGATGAATTTCACCGTTTAGAAGTGATTAAAGCCATTAGAAAATATCAACCAGAAATTATCTTAAGCAATGCGCTTGAAGACCGCCACCCCGATCATGGAAGGGCTGGCGACCTGGTTTACGATTCGGTTTTTTTATCGGGTTTACCAAAAATTGAAACATCAATTGATGGGATTAAACAGGAAGCACACCGTCCAAGATTGTTATTGCAGTTCATCCAGGATCGGTATCTAAAACCTGATATTATCGTAGATATCTCTGATCATATGGATAAAAAGATCGAATCCATCCAGGCTTTTAAAACACAGTTTTATAATCCCGATGTAGAAGGTCAGCAAACTTATATCTCCTCTCCGGAATTTTTTGAAAGCGTAATTGGCCGTTCAAGAGAATTTGGTAAAAGCATTGGCGCCACTTTTGGCGAAGGTTTTACCTCACGGAAGTTATTGGGCGTTGATAATTTGTTTGATTTGAGGTAGTTTTTTTAACCGCAAAGAAAAGAAATGTTACGCAAAGTGCGCTAAGTTGCGGAGATTTGTCTCACTAAGATTTCCCTTCCTTTTCTTTAGCGAAAAACTTAGCGGCCTTTGCGGTTACTTTGATAGTCCAACAAAATTCCCCTTCATTTGTTATTCTCAAAACGAATAATAATGGCTAATATATTTTCATCTCTCAAAAACGCTTACAATCTCTTTAAGCATATAGATTTCGATAAGTTAGAAGCTTTATCGAAAAAGGTTGATTTGCCCAAAATGGTCGAAACGATATCGAGCCTGGATGATAAACAGATTCAGGGGATGATGAAAATGATGGGTGGATCTGGTAAAAGAAAAGAATTGCCACCAATTGAAGGTGATTTTTACCATTTGGGCGATGAAGCTTTAAATGATGAAGACCGTGCGCTTCAGTTAAAAGTGCGTGCTTTTTTAGAAAAAGAAGTAAAGCCCATCGTTAACCATTACTGGAACAAAGCTGAATTCCCGTATGAAATTATCCCAAAACTTGCCGAACTCAATATTTGTGGTTTAACCTATAAAGGTTATGGCTGTCCGGGTAAATCAAATTTGATGGAAGGCATTTTAGCTATGGAAATGGCCAGAATTGATACCTCCATCTCTACGTTTTTTGGCGTACAGAGTGGTTTGGCAATGGGTTCGATCTGCTTATGTGGTTCGGAGGAACAAAAACAACAGTGGTTGCCGCTCATGCAGCAATTTAAAATTATCGGGGCTTTTGGTTTAACTGAACCTGAAGTAGGATCTGCTGCTGCCGGCGGACTCACCACAACATGCAAAAAAGTAAATGGCAAATGGGTATTAAACGGTCAGAAAAAATGGATCGGTAATGCCACTTTTGCCGATATCTTGATTATTTGGGCACGGGATGAAGAAAGCGCAGAAGTAAAGGGTTTTATCGTGAAGAAAGATAATCCGGGTTTTGCTGTAGAGAAAATGCAGGATAAAATGGCCTTAAGGATTGTTCAGAATGGCCTTATTACGTTAACAGATTGCGTGGTAGAGGAAGCAGATCGCCTGCAAAACGCCAATTCATTCAAAGATACCGCAAAGGTTTTACAGATGACCCGGGCAGGGGTGGCCTGGCAGGCAGTAGGTTGTGCAAGAGGGGCTTATCAAAATGCCTTGGAATACACCCGTACCCGAAAACAGTTCGGTAAACCCATTGCATCATTTCAGTTGATTCAAAATCACCTGGTAGAGATGTTATCGAATTTAACTGCAATGCAAACGCTTTGTTTTCGTCTGTCACAACTCCAGGATCAGGGATTACTGAAAGATGAGCATGCCTCATTAGCCAAGGTTTTCTGTTCATTAAGAACGCGTGATGTGGTCAGCAAAGCAAGAGAAGTAATGGGCGGAAATGGCATTTTACTCGAATACAACGTCGCACGTTTTGTAGCCGATGCCGAAGCAATTTATTCTTATGAGGGCACCAAAGAAATTAATACCTTGATTGTGGGTAGGGCGATAACGGGATTTTCAGCTTTTGTTTAGATGATGGGAACTTAACGAAGTTTTAAAGGATAATTAGTTGCTTGTCAGTCTGAGCGTAGTCGAAGACCGCTGTGCATACTGATGAATTTTTAGGTTTTGGAAATTAAAGTCAGTATTTCATAGGTACTGTTGCCCTGCCATTCGCTGCAATCTTTTTGCGTGTTTTGTAGTGCCTGGGCTTAAAGCAGTGTGCTGTAACTTACAAATGCTTCGTACCTCAGCATGACAGCATATGCAAGGGTAGTGCAAGCAAAAAGGATTTTCGCTGCTGTCAGGTTTATTGAACGACGGCTTGCTTTCAAGGTGCAAAACTTTGTATGTAAACCCGATTGCAGCGAACATCCCGATTTTTTCATCGGGATAAAGCGGAAAGCGGGACTGAAAATGCCAAATGTGCTGGACCCTTCATTTCCAAATAATCATGAATTTTTAGGCTTTGTCCCGATGTTTAAGTTCTGTTTAAAACGGATGTTTATTAAATGCCACCTGACTCATGGCACTTTTTTCGTACAAAGCAATACAATCTTTGTTAAAGGCAGGATCAAAATTTACCTCACCAGGCTGCACGCTTTGTGGAAAATTTCCTTTTTGCATGAAAAAATACACTTTGGTATTGCCATATTTGGTATGGGGCATTAAATTGCCATAATCTTCCATCTCTTTCCAGATCGAATCTTTAACTGTCACCACATAAATGCGTTGTATTGGGCCAGTGTTGTTGTCATTTCTATACTTAAGCATTTCTTTAAAGCCAGCTTTCATATCACTAATCCCAGGCTGATCAAAAATATTTTTAACCATAAAAAAGATCAATACCAAAACCCCTGCAACCAGGAAATAAACCGACGATTTTCTGTTCATGCCTACAATAAAGGCAATATTTTTTCCATAACCGTCAGGCCTTCGTCAATATGCTTTTGCTCAATGCATAGTGCCGGGCGGAAACGGATGGTTTTTTCGCCACAACCTAAAAACATCACCTTGTTTTCCAGTCCTTTGCTAATAAAAGTATTGCGCATTTCTTTTGTCGGAAAATCGAAAGAACACAGTAAACCTCTTCCACGCACATTTGTCATTTGATCAAATTTATTCGATAAATCCGCTAGTTGATTTTTCAAGTACATGCCTACTTTTGCAGCATTTTCGCACAGTTGATCCTCTGCTATGATTTGTAAAATCTGAGAAGAACGTACCATGTCAACCAAATTACCTCCCCATGTGGAGTTAATCCGGCTGGGCACCTTGAATACGTTGGTTTCAATTTCATCTACCTTATTGCCAACAAGGATACCACAAACCTGCATTTTTTTACCAAAAGCAATAATATCTGGTCGGGCTTTTTCGCTAAAGTGCTGGTGGCACCAGAATTTGCCGGTTAACCCTACACCGGTTTGCACTTCATCATAAATTAAAAAAGCATCATTTTCATCAGCCAATGTTTTAAGTTGAATCAAAAACTCTTCCCGCAGATGGTTATCTCCCCCTTCTGATTGGATGGGTTCGATAATGATGGCGCAGATCTCATCTTTGTTTTCTGCAAAGGCTTTCTTAATCTGGGCCAGCGAAGCCTCTTCAGTTACAATGGCATGATTTAACTGATCTCCCGAAAGCGGAAACTTAACTTCGGGAATGGACACCCTTGGCCAATCGAACTTGGCAAACCATTTTGTTTTATCGGGTAGCGTATTGGTTAAACTAAGTGTGTAACCAGTACGGCCATGAAAAGCCTTTTCAAAGTGTAAAACCTTAAACCCTTTTTCTTCAGTATATCCTTTCGCAAAGTTTTTCTGGACTTTCCAGTCCATGGCAACCTTTATGGCGTTTTCTACTGCCAAGCCGCCACCAGCAATAAAAAAGGCATGTGGCAGATAATCTGGAATACCAATTTTAGCAAATGTTTCCACGAATTGCGCATACTGCTGGGTATACACATCAGAGTTAGATGGATTGGCCAAAGCGGCGAGTAAAAGATTCTTTTTAAAAGCTTCGTCGTTAACCATTTTAGGATGGTTGTAACCCAGGGGAACCGAAGCAAAACAAGTGAAAAAATCGAGTAAAGTCCTATTGTATTTCGAGTCGTAAATGTAGGCACCATGACTTTTTTCCATATCATAGGTCAGGTCGAAACCATCGGCCAAAATGTGCTTACTTAATGATTCGTTAACGCGATCTGCAGGTACTGTTAATTGATACATAAACTTGGTTTTGGTATAATCCAAATTTAGTTAAATGTGCCTGAAATCAAAATTTAAGCACTTTTTCTGCACTTTGCTTAAAAAATAGGTTTAAACTGTTTAAAGTATGATTATAGACAAAAACGCTTTTTGGACTTCACGAATGTGGAAAACTTTTTAGGTGAAATCCTATGATCTAAGCTTTTTTTTAGATGTAGATTACAGATGGAATAGTGTGATTGTTCACTATTGATGCCTCATAATTTATCAAGGAAATCCAGGTATAGCGGAACACTTTTTTCAATCCATTCTGCTGACGTGTTATGCTCAATTCCGTAATATGCGAAAAATGGTCTGTAATCTGCCTTGACATATTCAAAGGAAAGTTCAAAAGGGCGTGTAAGTTCTACAAGGGGATATTTATAAATACCAGAAGAACTGAGTTCTTCCTGATCTACACCCAATGATATGGCCAGTGCAATTTTCTTTCCCGCAACTTTGTAGCCACTTTTGCTTCCGTAGGCCCAACCATGGGTAAGTACCTCATCTAACCATTTTTTTAAAAAGGCAGGGCAGTTAAACCAGTAATAAGGAAACTGGAATACGATCTTTTCATATTCTTCGATCAGTTTCTGTTCGGCATGCACATTAATTTTTTCGTCAGGATAAACCTCATGTAATTGATGTACATGGAATTTCTCAGGAAATTGATGAAGCTCTTCAATCCATCTTTTATTCACAACAGAATTTTGGATATCAGGATGGATGACAATAACAAGTGTTTTCATTTCAGTAGTATTAAATTTCAGGTACAAAAATAAGGTAGCTTGGGCGGAATATGTATATTAGCTACCCATTGTATGGTACTATAAAAAATGTAAGTAATGTCTAAAATCAAAGAAACATCGACCAATTTTGCGAATAAACAGGCATTGGCGGAGGAATGTCCGGAAGTTTATGCCGCTAATATTATTGGAGGACAGTGGGCATTGGTAATCTGTTCATGGTTAATTAATGGAAAACTCAGATTTGGTGAACTGAAAAAATTGTTGCCTAATATTACCGAACGCATGTTGACCCTTCAGCTCCGGAAACTGGAAGAGAACAAAATTGTGAAACGTACTGTTTATGCTGAAGTACCGCCACGTGTAGAGTACGAACTTACACCAATAGGTTACGAACTTAAAACGGTTATCAAACAATTGGAAAGCTGGGGAGATAAACACAAGGCATTGGATTCTGCAAACAGCTCAACCGCTACTAAAACAAATTAAGTAAGCAGGGCCTGCTAAAACTTGTCTTTCATCCCAAAAAGGCCCATTAGTCCCCCGGTATGAATAGCCAATACCTTTTCATCTTTACCAATAACTCCTTGTTGTGCTAAATCCCGGATGGCATAAAACATTTTTGCTGTGTAAACCGGATCTAAAAGCAGTCCTGTTTTTGACGTAAAGGCTTTGATAAAGCTAATCAGTTCAGGGGTGGTTTTCGCATAGCCACCAAAGTGATAATCAAGATGTAAGTTGAGGTGCCCGGATACAGGTGTAAATTGAGCGATTTCTTCCTGAATAAAGGCTGCTCCCTTTAATACGGGGACGATATGTAGCTTTGTATTTAACCCGTGTTGCTGGATTCCGCGAAGCAGTCCTGCAGCAGTGGTTCCTGTTCCGGCAGCACAAAAAATGTGGTTGTATGGTGCTGTCAATTCATCGATTATTTCTGCACAACCAATAGTCGCTTCCATAGATGCTCCACCTTCATCTATGAAATAAGCCTGTTCGTCATGGGCGAAATGCTGAGCAAACAATTGGCGCTTATTTCGGTAACTTTCACGGTCGGTAAAAATGAGATTCATCCCGAATAAGCTGCACAGCAATAACATTTCGTTTTTTACTGCTTCGCCACGGACAAAAGCGGTTGATTGAAGGCCGGAGCGTGATGCAGCAGCGGCAGTAGCGACCAGATGATTGGAAAACGCACCACCAAAAGTAACCAGATGCGTTTTGTTTTCAAATTTTACCCTGGCTAAAATGTATTTGAGTTTACGCCATTTATTGCCCGAAATGTATGGGTCAATAAGGTCATCCCTTTTTACAAACAAATTGTTGAAAGGTGCAAATGCTATTTGCTGTACCGGGCTATATATTTCTTCGAACACGCGTAAAAATAAAAAACACCTGAATATTTCAGGTGTTTTTAAACATTATTGTGTGTATATGCTATTTATTTACCGATACCTAAACCAATACCGGCATTAACCATACTGTATTTTGCCTGTGTATATGAACCATAAAACTTAAAGAAACCAAACTTCAGCTGAAAGCCTAAAGTTCCTCTTACGCCATCAATATCAGTCTGTTTTACTGATATTGGATCAACATAGGTAGCATTATTTGCACCATCTTCAAATCGATAAGTACCAAGGGCCTTTAAATTGGTGTTAGCGGTTTGGTACCCAATGCTGGCAAAAGGGGTGAAAAACATTATTTTTTTAGATACGATCGCATCAAAGTTTACGCCGTTGAATTTAGCATCAATGCGCTGATCTGAATTTGCGGAATTATTGATGTTTAATGGCAAGTTATAGTTGTACTGGGTAAATCCTCCTGCTAATGCAATGTCAACCGGGATTAATTTTTCTGTGGTTGAACCCATAAAAAGCGGTAACAATTCAACTTTTGCACCAAAGCCAACCATTGATAAACTTCCTAAATCATTTCCTAATTTAATCTTCGGCATTGCCCTTAAGGTAACATCAATATTTTTGGGCAAACCCAAAGTAGCTTGTATTTGTGCAGATGGTACCACATGGAAACCCACACCTTGTGGAAGATTAAAAAACTTATTGGTAGGAATGCCATTGCTGGTGTAAATCTGCATTCTACCACCTTCACGATCATCTCCAAATGCAGTAGGGCCTATAGAAGAAGCACCGGGTGCTGGTTTAATATTGCTTAAACCCAGGGTATTTACGTCATAACTTCTAGCAGATTGCGGAACAAAAGCTGCTGAAGTGGATAAACGGACATCAAATTTTAAGAAACCTTTTGATTGGGCCGTGTTCGACCAGCCATCGGTTAGCCCTAAACCTAAACCTTTGTATAGCGGATCAAAATAAGCATTAACCAATTTGGTTGCATCTGCCGGACCACTGACAAATAATCCGCCAACATCTTGTTGTGCACTAGCCTTCTGAGCCGTTACCAATAAAAATAAGGCGCATGCGGCCTTTAAAGCGTAGCATTTTTTCATAAAAAAAAAATTAGAATATTTTGATTATGGGTAAAGATAAGGCTGTTTTTCCTAAAACTGCAATCATTGAAAAATCTTGGAGTTAAAAGTTTATTTTTGCGCCATGGAAAATGTGGTTGGATTGCAGGAATCAGAAGAACAGGAATTATATGAGCACTTAAAAATTATTGTTGATAAGGGGCAGTCTTTGCTGCGGATCGATAAATTTTTGATGGTGCGCGTAGAAAATGCCTCGAGAAACCGTATTCAGAATGCAATTGATGCAGGGAATGTACTGGTTAACCAGAAACAGATCAAAGCGAGTTATAAAGTTAAACCTTACGACGAAATATCTATCGTATTACCTCATCCGCCGCGCGATACCGAAGTTTACCCGGAAGATATTCCACTGGATATCATTTACGAAGACGGCGACTTATTGGTGGTAAATAAACAGGCAGGAATGGTTGTACATCCTGGTTTTAATAATTATACCGGAACATTGGTTAACGCTTTGGCATTCCACTTTGAACAACTTCCTCAACTCCCTGGTAACGATGGCAGACCAGGCCTGGTGCACCGTATTGATAAGGATACCTCTGGTTTATTGCTGATCAGTAAAAATGAAAAGTCGATTACGCACCTTGCCCGTCAGTTTTTTGATCATAGTATTACCCGTAAATATATCGCATTGGTTTGGGGCGATATTGAAAATGATGGTACCGTTACGGGCTATATTGGCCGTAGCATTAAGGATCGCCGGGTAATGGATATTTACGATGACGAAGAGAAAGGTAAATGGTCGGTAACGCATTATAAAGTATTAAAGCGTTTGGGCTATGTTACCTTAATCAGTTGCGAACTCGAAACCGGCCGTACGCACCAGATCAGAGCACACATGCAACACATTGGTCATCCACTCTTTAACGATGCAATGTATGGCGGCGATAAGATTTTAAAAGGTACTACGTTTAATAAATACAAACAGTTTGTAGATAATTGTTTCGAATTGTTGCCCCGTCAGGCTTTACATGCACAGAGTTTAGGCTTTATTCACCCCACTACTAAAGAGTATATGTATTTTGAATCTCCATTGCCGGCTGATTTTAAAGCTGGTTTAACCAAATGGGAAAATTATATCGCTACATCATAAAATATGTTTCAGGATTACCTTTTATTTAATGATGAATTTTTGGAGGTTGATACCCCGATTTTAACAGCTTCGAACAGAAGTTTCAAATTTGGGGATGGATTGTTCGAA
>Ga0182008_10001058_pt1 | contig 19059 bp, 13 predicted proteins | sample Sormic07211129_1_FD_120482 | JGI IMG/M metagenome (GOLD analysis project Ga0182008, IMG submission 120482) | Rhizosphere microbial communities from Sorghum bicolor, Mead, Nebraska, USA - 072115-129_1 metaG | ecosystem: Host-associated > Plants > Roots > Rhizosphere | place: USA: Nebraska...
CGATAAGCATGCGGACCGGACTCATCGCGAATCACGTATCTAAATGCTGTAGAGTAATTTTCGCCCTGTACCAGTTCCCCGAGAATGCACTGGTGCCGGCCTCGAATTTCAGTGACGGAAGCCGATTCATGAAGATGCACACCCCCGCGCCTGACGCGTGCAATACCCTCCATCCCCACACACCGATTGCCTTGCCGTATGCGCGCGCCGGCGGCGTGACCCTGGCCATGAGCGCGGCCGCCATGCGCGCCGGCGCGGTGCGCTGCGTGCAGGCGGCCACGCCGTGGCCCGCCTTGCGTCCGGTCCAGGCATGACGGCCGACTTGCGCCCGCACTTGCCCTTGCAGGGCAAGCGTGGCCTGGTGGTGGGCATCGCCAACGCGCAAAGCATCGCCTGGGGCTGCGCCAGCGCGCTGCGCGCGGCCGGTGCCGAACTGGCCGTGACCTGGCTCAATGACAAGGCCAGAGCGCACGTGGAGCCGCTGGCGCAGCAATTGCAGGCGGCCATCATGGCGCCGCTCGACGTGGCCGTGCCGGGTCAATTGGAGGCGCTGTTCGCGCAGATCGAACGGCAGTGGGGCGCCATCGATTTCGTCGTCCATTCCATTGCCTACGCGCCGAAGCAGGATTTGCATGGCAGGGTCACGGACAGTTCGGCCGACGGTTTTGCCCAGGCGATGGATATTTCCTGCCATTCCTTCATGCGCATGGCGAAGCTGGCCGAACCCCTGATGCGGGACGGCGGCAGCCTGACCACCATGAGCTACCTGGGCGCCGAGGAAGTCATCGCTGACTATGGCCTGATGGGGCCCGTGAAGGCGGCGCTGGAAGCGTCGGTGCGCTACCTGGCCGCCGAACTGGGCCCGCAAGGCATCCGCGTCAACGCCATCTCGCCGGGCCCCCTGGAGACGCGTGCCGCTTCCGGCATCGCCCATTTCGACCGCCTGATGGCCGACGCCATCGAGCGCTCACCCATGCGCCGCCTGGCCACCATCGAGGACGTGGGCGCGCTGTGCGCCTTCCTCGCCGGCGACGGCGCGCGCGCCATCACGGGCGGCACCCTGTATGTCGATGGCGGCTACAACATTCTGAATTGACTGGAAGACGATGATCATGGCTGTTTCTACTTTGTCCAACCGCGCCAGGATGGCCGCGCTGGCTGCCACGCTGGCCCTGGCCGGCTGCGCCTCGCTGGCGCCGCCGTACGCGCCGCCGCCGCTGCCCGTGGCGGCGCAGTATCCGGAAACCGATCCGGACGGCGCGCGGGCGCCCGACGTCGCCTGGCAAGCCTACTTTGCCGACCCACGCCTGCAGGCGCTGATTGCGCAGGCGCTGGCCGGCAACCGCGATATCCGCATCGCCGCGCTGCGCGTGGAAGAGGCGCGCGCCGCGTATGGCATCCAGCGCGCCGAACAATTTCCCACCATCGCGCTGGGCGCCTCCGGCAGCCGCGCGCGCGTGCCAGACGACTTGAGTCCGACGGGCCGCGCCATGACGAGCGCGCAGTACCAGGCGGGCTTGAACGTGAGCGCCTGGGAACTCGATTTCTGGGGCAGGGTGCGCAGCCTGAAGGACAGCGCCCTGCAAACCCTGCTGGCCAGCGACGAGGCGCGCCGCGCCGTCGGCGTGGCCCTGGTAGCGCAGGTGGCCAATGGCTACCTGGGCTTGCGCGAACTCGACGAGCGCGTGGAACTGGCGCGCGCCACCGTCGACAGCCGCGCCGAATCGCTGCGCATCTTCACGCGCCGCTTCGAGGTGGGGTCGATTTCCAAGCTGGACCTGACGCAGGTGGAAACCTTGCTCAGCCAGGCCTTGTCGCTGTCGGCCCAGCTGGAGCAGGCGCGCGCCGTGCAGGCGCACGCCCTGGCCCAGCTGGTGGGCGGCCCCGTCGACCTGACGCCGGTGGCTGGCGAGGTGAGCCGCTTCGACGACGCCAGCGTGCTGCAGCCGCTGCATGCGGGCCTGCCTTCGGCCTTGCTCACGCAGCGCCCCGACCTGATCGCGGCCGAGCACCAGCTGCGCGCCGCGCAAGCCAATATCGGCGCCGCGCGCGCCGCCTTCTTCCCCACCATTTCGCTGACGGCGGCTTATGGCACGGCCAGCGCGGAATTGAGCGGCCTGTTCGACTCGGGCAGCGGGGCCTGGAATTTCGCGCCGCGCCTGGTGCTGCCGATCTTTGACGCGGGCCGCATCCGCGCCAATATGGACCTGGCCGAGGTGCGCCGCGACGTGGCCGTGGCCAATTATGAAAAGAGCGTGCAGGGCGCCTTCCGCGAAGTGGCCGACGCGCTGTCGAACCGGCGCTGGCTGGCGCTGCAGGTCGATATCGGCAAGACCACCTTGGCCGCGCAGAGCGAACGCGCGCGCCTGGCCAAGCTGCGCTACGACAATGGCGCCGCGCCCTACCTGGAAGTGCTCGATGCACAGCGCGACCTGCTGACGGTCGAGCAGCAGCTGGTGCAGACGCGCCGCGCGCTGCTGTCCAGCCAGGTCAGCCTGTACGCGGCCCTGGGCGGCGGCGCACCCGCCGCCGCTTCCACCCACTAATTTGATCGCCCCGATACCATGACTCCACAACTGAAGAAAAAACTCATCCCCGCGGCGCTGGTCGTGGCCGTTCTCGTGCTGGGCTACGTGGCCTGGCAAAAAATGCGCCCCACGGGCCCTGGCGAAGGTTTTGTCAGCGGCAATGGCCGCATCGAGGCGACGGAAGTCGACGTCGCCACCAAGCTGGCCGGCCGGGTCAAGGAGATCCTCGTGCGCGAGGGCGACTTCGTCAAGGCGGGCCAGCCGCTGGCCACCATGCAGGTCGACTCGCTGACGGCCCAGCGCGACGAGGCGCGCGCACGCCAGCAGCAGGCGTCCGATGCCGTGGTCGGCGCGCAGGCGCAGGTGGCCGTGCGCGAAAGCGACAAGGCGGCCGCGCTGGCCATGGTGGCGCAGCGCGAAAGCGAACTCGATGCGGCCAGACGCCGCCTGGTCCGTTCCGAAACCCTGTCGAAGGAGGGCGCTTCCTCGGTGCAGGAACTCGACGACGACCGCGCCCGCGTGCGCAGCGTGGCCGCCGCCCTGAATGCGGCCAAGGCGCAGGTGACGGCGGCGCAGGCGGCCATCGATGCGGCAAAAGCGCAGGTGGTCGGTTCGCGTTCCGCCGTCGTCGCCGCCGAGGCGACCACGGCGCGCATCGATTCCGACCTGGCCGATGGCCAGCTGACGGCGCCGCGCGACGGCCGCGTGCAATACCTGGTGGCGCAGCAGGGCGAAGTGCTGGCCGGCGGCGGCAAGGTGCTCAACCTGGTCGACCTGTCGGACGTCTACATGACCTTCTTCCTGCCCGAGACGGCGGCCGGCAAGGTGGCGATGGGCGGCGAGGTGCGCCTCATCCTCGACGCGGCGCCCAATTACGTGATTCCCGCGACGATTTCGTTTGTCGCCGCCAGCGCGCAGTTCACGCCGAAGACGGTGGAAACGGCCAGCGAGCGCCAAAAACTGATGTTCCGCGTGAAGGCGCAGATCAGCCGCGAGCTGCTGCAAAAGCACCTGGCGCTGGTGAAAGTGGGCTTGCCCGGCGTGGCCTGGGTGCGCCTCGATGCGAAGCAGCCATGGCCCGCTGAATTGACGGCGAAGGTTCCGCAGTGACCATGGACGCGACTTCCTTTGTCGTCAGCATCAAGGGCGTCAGCCAGCATTACGGCAAGACGGTGGCGCTCGACGGCGTCGACCTCGACGTGCCGGCCGGCCGCATGGTGGGGCTGATCGGCCCCGATGGCGTGGGCAAATCGAGCCTGCTGTCGCTGGTGGCCGGCGCGCGCGCCGTGCAGCAGGGCAGCGTGATGGCGCTGGGCGGCGACATGCGCGACGCGCGCCACCGCGACGATGTCTGCCCGCGCATCGCCTACATGCCGCAAGGCCTGGGCAAGAATCTGTATCCGACCCTGTCGGTCGAGGAAAACCTGCAGTTTTTCGCGCGCCTGTTCGGCCATGACGCGGCCGAGCGCCGCCGCCGCATCGACCAGCTGACCCGCAGCACGGGCCTGCAACCGTTCCTGGCGCGCCCGGCGGGCAAGCTGTCGGGCGGCATGAAGCAGAAGCTGGGCCTGTGCTGCGCCCTGATCCACGACCCCGACCTGCTCATTCTCGATGAGCCGACCACCGGCGTCGATCCGCTGGCGCGCGCCCAGTTCTGGGACCTGATCGCCGGCATCCGCGTGCAGCGCCCGCAAATGAGCGTGATGGTGGCCACCGCCTACATGGACGAGGCGCAGCGCTTCGACTGGCTCGTGGCCATGGATGACGGCAAGGTGCTCGACACGGGCACGCCGGCCGAACTGCTGGCGCGCACCGAAAGCGGCAACCTGGAGGCGGCCTTCATCAAGCTGCTGCCCGAAGCCAAGCGCGCCGGCCACCAGCCCGTCGTGATCACGCCGCTGGACGCCGCCAGCGCGCAGGACGTCGCCATCGAGGCCAAAGACCTGACCATGCGCTTCGGCGACTTTACCGCCGTCGATCATGTGAATTTCCGCATCGGCCGCGGCGAGATCTTCGGCTTTCTCGGCTCGAACGGCTGCGGCAAGTCGACCACCATGAAGATGCTCACGGGCTTGCTGCCGGCGACCGAGGGCAAGGCCTGGCTGTTCGGCAAGGAAGTCGATTCCAACGACATCGACACGCGCCGCAGGGTCGGCTACATGTCGCAGGCGTTTTCCCTGTACAGCGAACTGACGGTGCGCCAGAACCTGGTGCTGCACGCGCGCCTGTTCCACGTGCCGGAGGGCGAGATCGCGGCAAGGATCGACGAAATGGCGCAGCGCTTCGACTTGCGCGCCGTGATGGACGACTTGCCCGACAGCCTGCCGCTGGGCATACGCCAGCGGCTGTCGCTGGCCGTGGCCATGGTGCACAAGCCGGAAATGCTGATCCTCGACGAACCGACGTCCGGCGTCGACCCCATCGCGCGCGACAATTTCTGGCGCCTGATGATCGAACTGGCGCGGCGCGACCGCGTCACCATCTTCATTTCCACCCACTTCATGAACGAGGCCGAGCGCTGCGACCGCATCTCGCTGATGCACGCGGGTAAAGTGCTGGTCAGCGATGCGCCGGCCGAACTGGTGCGCAAGAAGGGCGCGCCATCGCTCGAAGCGGCCTTCATCGCCTATCTGGAAGAGGCGGGCGGCGGCACGGCAGCGGCAGCGCAGGAAAGCGAAGCCGAAGCGCCCGCGCAGAAGGCGGAAGCGGCCGCGCCGCAGCAGGAACACCGCCGCAGCCGTTTCAGCCTGGGCCGCATGCTCAGCTATATGTGGCGCGAGGCGCTGGAATTGCGCCGCGACCCCGTGCGCCTGACCCTGGCGCTGGGCGGCTCCGTGCTGCTGCTGTTCGTCATCGGCTTCGGCATCAGCCTGGACGTCGAGGACTTGAGCTATGCGGTGCTCGACCACGACCAGACCACCCTGAGCCAGAATTACACGAACAATCTGGCCGGCTCGCGCTACTTCGTCGAGCGCCCGCCGCTGCGCGACTATGCCGATATCGACAAGCGCATGCGCAGCGGCGAGCTGTCGCTGGCCATCGAGATTCCGCCCGGCTTCGCGCGCGACGTGCAGCGCGGCGCGCCGGCGCAGGTGGGCGCGTGGATCGACGGCGCCATGCCGATGCGCGCCGAAACCGTGCAGGGCTACGTGCAAGGCATGCATCAGCTGTGGCTGGCCGACCAGGCCTTGCACCGCTACGGCATCACGATGAGCAATCCCGTCGCCATCCAGACGCGCTACCGCTACAACCCGGACGTGAAAAGCCTGCCCGCCATGGTGCCGGCCGTGATTCCCTTGCTGCTGCTGATGCTGCCGGCCATGCTGGCGGCGCTGTCCGTAGTGCGTGAAAAGGAACTCGGTTCCATCATCAATTTGTACGTGACGCCCGTCACGCGCCTGGAATTCTTGCTCGGCAAGCAGGTGCCGTACGTCGTGCTGGCCATGTTCAACTTCGTCCTCATGGCCCTGCTGGCCGTCACCGCCTTCGGCGTGCCGATCAAGGGCAGCCTGCCGACCCTGATCGGCGCCACCTTCATCTTCAATATCTGCGCCACCGGCATCGGCCTGTTCGCCTCGACCTTTACGCGCAGCCAGATCGCGGCGCTGTTCGTGACCATGATCGGCACCATGATCCCGGCCATCCAGTTTTCCGGCCTGCTCAATCCCGTCTCGTCGATGGAAGGCGTGGGCAAGGCCATCGGCCTGATGTACCCGGCCACGCACATGCTCAATATCAGCCGCGGCGTGTTCAACAAGGCGCTGGGCTTCGGCGACCTGCACGCCTCGTTCTGGCCCCTGCTCGTCGCCATTCCCGTGATCCTCGGCGTGACGGTGGCGCTGCTGAAGAAACAGGAGAGCTGATATGCGCCACCTTGAAAACATCTACCGCCTGGGCGTGAAGGAAATCTGGAGCCTGATCCGCGACCCGATGATGCTGATCCTGATCCTCTACACGTTCACTCTGGCCATCTACGTGGCCGCCACGGCCAAGCCGGAAACCCTGCACATGGCCTCGATCGCCATCGTCGACGAGGATGGCTCGCCGCTGTCCGCGCGCATCGCCTCGGCCTTCTTCCCGCCCCAGTTCACGCCGCCGGCCATGATCAACCAGAGCCAGGTCGATGCGGGCCTCGATGCGGGCCGGTACACCTTCGTGCTGACGATCCCGCCCAAGCTGCAGGCCGACGTGCTGGGCGGGCGCCAGGCGGAATTGCAGCTGAACGTCGACGCCACGCGCATGAGCCAGGCCTTCAGCGGCAGCGGCTACATCCAGCAGATCGTCGCCGGCGAAATAGCCGAATTCGCCAAACGCTACCGGGGCGCGACCGTCTCGCCCGTGGAGCTGGTGATGCGCGCGCGCTTCAATCCCTCGCTGAGCCAGGCATGGTTCGGCTCGCTGATGGAACTCATCAACCAGGTGACGATGCTGTCGATCATCCTGACGGGCGCGGCCCTGATACGCGAGCGCGAACATGGCACCATCGAACATTTGCTGGTGATGCCCGTGACGCCGGCCGAGATCATGCTGGCCAAGGTCTGGTCGATGGGCCTGGTGGTGCTGCTGGCCGCCGCCCTGTCGCTGAACCTGGTGGTGCGCGGCATGCTGCACGTGCCCATCGAAGGCTCGATCGCGCTGTTCCTGTGCGGCGCGGCGCTGCACCTGTTCGCCACCACCTCGATGGGCATTTTCCTGGCCACCGTGGCGCGCAGCATGCCGCAGTTCGGCATGCTGCTGATCCTCGTGCTGCTGCCGCTGCAGATGCTGTCGGGCGGCAGCACGCCGCGCGAAAGCATGCCCGAGCTGGTGCAGAACATCATGCTGATCGCCCCGACCACGCATTTCGTCGAATTGAGCCAGGCGATCTTGTACCGGGGCGCCGGCATCGACGTGGTGTGGAAACCGTTCCTGGCCTTGCTGGCCATCGGCACGGCCTTGTTTACCTTCGCGCTGGCGCGTTTTCGCAAGACCATCAGCCAGATGGCGTAGCCCCCGCGCCGGAATGGTCCGGCGTTTTTTGCACGAAAAGGATAGCCATGAAGACCGAAGCTGCACTATTTTTCTCCACCGGCGGCTTGCCGTCCCTGGGCATGCTGGGCGATTATGCGCGCGACTCGTGGCAGCGCATCGTGCTGTACGCGGACGTGATGCGTCGGCGCGGCAACCAGTACCAGGAGCACCTGGCCGAGGAAGTGCCGAACGTGCTCGATTTCCCCGCCGAACTGGTGATGTCCGGCCTGGAGCTGGCGCGCCCCGTCAACTACGGCCTGGCGCGTATTCTGACGCCCGATGCGCCGGAACCGGATCCATCGAAGCGCCCTTTTGTTGTCGTTGATCCGCGCGCCGGCCATGGTCCCGGCATCGGCGGCTTCAAGGCGGAAAGCGAGATCGGCGTGGCCCTGCGCGCCGGCCATCCGTGCTACTTCATCGGCTTCCTGCCCGATCCCGTGCCGGGACAGACGGTGGAAGACGTGATGCACGCGGAGGCGGCCTTCCTGGAAAAAGTCATCGCCCTGCATCCGCTCAGCGAAGGCAAGCCCGTCGTCATCGGCAATTGCCAGGCGGGCTGGCAAATCCTCATGACGGCGGCCATGCGCCCGGAGTTGTTCGGGCCCATCATCGTGGCCGGCGCGCCCGTGTCCTACTGGGCCGGCTGGCATGGCCGCAACCCGATGCGCTACGCGGGCGGCCTGATGGGCGGCAGCTGGGCCACGGCGCTGGCGGGCGACCTGGGCAACGGCCGCTTCGACGGCGCCAGCCTGGTGCAAAATTTCGAGAAGCTCAACCCGGCCAACACCCTGTGGAGCAAGCAGTACAACCTGTACGCGAACATTGACACGGAAGCGCCCCGCTACCTGGAATTTGAAAAATACTGGGGCGGCCATGTCTTCCTGAACGACGTCGAGATGCAGTACATCGTCGACAATCTGTTCATCGGCAACCGCCTGGCCACGGCCGAATTGATCACCTCCGACGGCGTGCGCCTGGACTTGCGCAATATCCGCTCCCCCATCGTCGTGTTCTGCTCGAATGGCGACAACATCACGCCGCCGCCGCAGGCGCTGGGCTGGATCACGGACCTGTACCGCGACGACAAGGACGTGCTGATGCACGACCAGACCATCGTCTACGCCGTGCATGACAGCATCGGCCACCTGGGCATCTTCGTCTCGGCCAAGGTGGGGCACAAGGAACACCAGAAATTCGCCAGCAATATCGACCTGATCAACCTGCTGCCGGCCGGTATATACGAAGCGCGGATCGTCGACAAGACGCCCGACACGCCGAATGCGGACCTGGCCAGCGGAGATTATGTGCTGCAGGTCGAGCACCGCGGCATCGAGGACGTGCGCGCCATCGTGCAGCCGAGCGTGGAAAACGACCGCAAGTTCGCCGCCGCCGCGCGCGTGTCCGAGGTGAACCTGGCCCTGTACCGCACGTTCGCGCAGCCGTGGATACGCGCCATGGTCACGCCGCAGACCGCGCGCTTCCTGCAGCTTGCGCATCCGCTGCGCGTGTCGTACGAGCGCTGGACCGACCACAATCCGCTGGCCAGGCTGGTGGCCAAGGAGGCGGAAAAAGTGCGCGCCCACCGCCAGCCGGTATCGCCCGACAATCCGCTGCTGGCCATGCAGGAAGCCGTTTCCGGCGCCATCACGGCCGGCTTGAACGGCTGGCGCGACTGGCGCGACATGCTGCAGGAAACCACCTTCGACATGATCTATGGCTCGCCCCTGGTGCAGGCGCTGACGGGACAGGCCATCGGCGATGCCGCGCCGCCGCGCCCCCATCCCGGCATCTCGCCCGAGCATTGCGAATACGTGCGCTGCGAAACGCGCAAGATGGACGAGGACATGCAGCGCGGCGGCCTGGTGGAAGCGGCCGTGCGCGCGCTGTTCTACATCTACCGCTTCCGCATGATCGCCGACGAGCGCAGGGTCAACCTGGCCCTCAAATTGATCAAGCCGCAATACCGGCAGGAGGTCGGCATGGAGGAATTCCGCAGCATCGTGCGCCAGCAGGCGCGTCTGATGCTGCATGATTTCGATGCCGCCATCGCCGCCTTGCCGGCCTTGCTGTCGCGCGCCGATCCGGACGACATTGGCGCGCTGGCCGAGTGGCTGCAGCAGGTGCTGCAAGTGCCCGAGGCGCCGACGCCGGACGAGGAAGCGAGCCTGCAGCAGATGCTGGACGTCTTCGACCGCGCAGTCAAGCAGCAGGCGCAGGCGCAGGCGAAGGCGCTGCCGCCCGACGCGCGTGCATCCCATGCCGGAACCAAAGCCAAACCGGCCAAACACATTACCTCTGCCTAGAAGACCACGATGACTACTACACAAGACGATGATCTGCATATCGTGCGTAACCGCACCTTCGACCAGATCGCCATTGGCGACACCGCCAGCATCACGCGCACCCTGAGCATGGACGATATCGCCCTGTTCGCGGTGATGTCGGGCGACGACAATCCGCAGCACCTGGACGCCGAATTTGCCGCTTCCAGCCGCTACCAGGGCGTGATCGCGCACGGCATGTGGGGCGCGGCACTCATTTCCGCCGTGCTGGGCACGCGCCTGCCTGGCGCCGGCACCGTCTACACGGGCCAGACCCTGCGCTTTTTGCAGCCCGTGCGCGTGGGCGATACCCTGGCCATCAGCGTCACCGTCACGGCCCTCGAGCCGCGCAGCCGCCACGTGACCCTGGCTTGCCGCTGCGTCAACCAGCATGGCGCCGTGGTGCTCGACGGCGAGGCGCAGGTGATCGCGCCGGCCGAGCAGATCGAGCGGGCGCGCGCCACCTTGCCCGAAGTGCGCCTGCATAACGGCGACGGCACGCGCCGCCTGCTCGAGCATGCGCGCACGCTGGGTCCGATCAAGGTCGCCGTGATCCACCCCTGCGATGAATTGAGCCTGTCGGGCGCGCTCGACGCCTATGCGGCCGGCCTGATCACGCCCGTGCTGGTGGCGCCGCGCGCGCGCCTGGAAGCGGTGGCGGCCGAAGCGGGCCTGAGCCTGGCCGGCATCGCCATCGAGGACGTCGAGCATAGCCATGCTGCCGCCGCGCGCGGCGCCGAACTGGCGGGCAAGGGTGAAGTCGAGGCACTGATGAAGGGCAGCCTGCACACGGACGAACTGATGTCGGCCGTGCTGTCGGCCAGCGCCGGCCTGCGCACCAAGCGCCGCATCAGCCACTGCTTCCTGATGCAGACGCCCGCGTATCCGCGCCCCTTCATCATCACGGACGCGGCCATCAATATCGCGCCGAACCTGGCCATGAAGGCCGACATCGTGCGCAACGCCATCGACCTGGCGCACGTGATCGGCGTGGCCTGCCCGCGCGTGGCCATCCTGGCCGCCGTGGAAACGGTGAACGCGGACATGCCGGCGACTTTGGACGCGGCCGCCCTGTGCAAGATGGCCGACCGCGGACAGATCACGGGGGCGATCCTCGACGGCCCGCTGGCTTTTGATAACGCCGTGTCGATCGCCGCCGCCACCGTCAAGGGCATCGTCTCGGAAGTGGCGGGCCGCGCCGACATCCTGCTGGTGCCGGACCTGGAAAGCGGCAACATGCTGGCCAAGCAGCTCGAATACATGGGCGACGCGGACAGCGCCGGCATCGTGCTGGGCGCGAAAATCCCCGTCATCCTCACCAGCCGCGCCGATTCGCGCGCCAGCCGCATCGCCTCGTGCGCCATCGCCGTGATGCTGGCCAACCATTACCGGAGCACGCCGCCATGAACGCGCCAATCACCCACGCCGACGGTGCCTTGATTCTCGTGCTCAATTGCGGCTCGTCGAGCATCAAGTTCGCCCTGTTCGAGCAGGAGGGCGGCGTGCTGCCGCAGCAGGCGCAATGGAGCGGCAAGGTCGAAGGCATCGGCCGCGAAAACGCCACGTACCGCGCCGGCGGCCTGCCGGCGGTGGCCTTGCAGCTGGACCCGGAGCAGCCGCATCACGCGGCGCTCGAATACATCCGCGCGCAAGTCGTGGCGCAGCTGGACGGGCGTGCGCTGCGCGCCGTGGCGCACCGCGTGGTGCATGGCGGCAGCAAGTACTTCGCCCCCGTGCGCATCGATTTCACCGTGCTGGCGGACCTGAAAAGCTATGTGCCGCTGGCGCCCCTGCACCAGCCGTTCGCCCTGGAAGCGATCGAGGTGCTGCTCACATCGCGGCCCGACATCGCCCAGGTGGCGTGCTTCGACACGGCCTTCCACCACACGGTGCCGCAGGTCGAACAGATGCTGGCCCTGCCTTACGATGCGTGGGAGCGGGGCTTGCGCCGCTATGGCTTCCACGGCCTGTCGTACGAATACCAGTCGCTGGTGCTGGAGCAGCGTTTTGGCGCTGTCGCACGCGGCAAGGTCATCGTGGCCCACCTGGGCAGCGGCGCCAGCCTGTGCGCCATGGAGAATTTGCACAGCGTGGCCACCACCATGGGATTTTCCGCGCTCGACGGCCTGATGATGGGCACGCGCTGCGGTTCGCTCGATCCGGGCGCCGTGATCTACCTGATGGAAATCGAAAAGCTGTCGCTGGAAAAAGTGGCGCATGTGCTGTACCACGAGTCGGGCTTGCTGGGCGTGTCGGGCGTGTCGGCCGACCCGCCGGTCTTGCTGGCGCAGCAGGACCGGCAGGATGCCACGGGCGAACGCATCCGCGCCGCGCTGGCCTTATATATCCGCCGCATCGTGCGCGAGATCGGCGCCCTGACGGCCGTGCTGGGCGGGCTGGACATGCTGGTGTTTACGGCCGGCATCGGCGAGCACAGCGCCGAACTGCGCCAGCGCATCTGCGCCGAGCTCGGTTTTATCGGCCCCGTGCTCGATGCGCAGGCCAATGCGCGCAACGCCAGCCTTATCTCCACCGATGCCAGCCGCATCGTGGTGGGCGTGGAGCCGGCCAACGAGGAGTGGGTGGCGGCGCGCCACGCGGCCCTGGCCGTGGGCGCATGAGGATCTGAAGCGTCAGGCCGCGCTCGATGGGAAATTTGCCGATTTGCACATATTTCTCGTTGAGTGCGCTACCGCACTGTGTGGTTTGCCAGTTATCTTTACTATGAAGTCATGCCATTGCGCTACATCAAGAAACAGCGCGATGCCTGGCAAATTTTGAACATTTTGCCCGCCTTTAGTAAGAATAAAATTAAACCATATTGAAAGGTCTCATCATGAACAAATTACTCGCCGCCCTGATCGCCACCCTGTTTGCTACCGCCGCCTTCGCTCAAACCGCGCCGGCCACGGAAACTGTCGTGAAAGCCCAGGCTTCCGCGCAAAAAGACGTCAACAAGGCTGCCGCTTCGGAAGCCAAAGTCGATGCCAAGGCTGACGCCAATGTCGCCAAGGCCGAAATGAAGGCTGACGAAAAGAAAGCTGACGCCCATCACAAGGCGAACAAAACCAAAGCCAAGGCCCATGACAAAGTCGTCAACGCCGATGCGGAAGACAAGCTGAAAGCGGAAGCCAAGGCAGACAAAACCGATGCCAAGGCCGATGCGAAAGCCACCAAGACTGCCGTAAAAGCCAATGCCAAGGTCGCCAAGGAAAAAGTGGAAGCGAACGCCGACAAAGCCCTCGCCGCCACCAAGACCGAAGAAGCCAAGGCCAAGGCCGACGCTGAAGTCAAGGCTGCCGCCGCCAAGTAATTCCCCGCTTGCGGGCCACGGCCCGCAAGCCCAAAAGACAGCTTCGGCTGTCTTTTTTTTCGTCTGCCACTTTTCCCGGCGACCGCTTGCCGGTCTTGATCTAGCGCAAATGCTCCTCTTTTCGCCGTGCCATAGTGAACTGGCCAACAGACGAAGGAGACATCATGAGCACCGCTAAAACGAAAAAATCACCGGCCACCGGTTCGGCGGAAGGCGCGCCGGCCATGCAGTCCATGCAGTCCATGCCGGTCGAGGGCGACGTGCATGCCGACACTGATGCGGCCGGTGCCGACGCCATGCCGGGGCCGCGCCTGGGCATGTCGTACGCAGACCAGGCCGCCACCCATGCCGCAGCTGCCAGCGCGGGGAGCATGCCGGGCGGCGGCATGCAGCAGGCATCGCAGGGCATGGCCGGCGCCAGTTGCATGCACGTGGGCGATGGCGGCGGCATGGGTGGCGACCGCGATGGCGATGGTGGGGGCGGTGGAGGTGGCATGGGCGGCGACGGCGGCGGCCAGGGCGGCGGCACGCCGCAGGTGCGCACCTGCGCCACGATGGACGTGCATCGCCGCCTGCTGACGGAAGATCCATCGTATGCGAGCGTGCGCGCCGATATTGAAAACCTGGCCGGTCTCTACGAGGGCGACGGCAGCATCGCCGCACGTTCCGGCGTGACGCAGATACCGGTGGTCGTGCACGTGGTGTGGAATACGGCCGCGCAGAATATTTCGGATGCGCAGATCGCCAGCCAGATCGACGTGCTGAACCGTGATTTCCGGCGCGTCAATCCCGATGTCAACAGCACGCCGGTGCCGTTCCTGCCGCTGACGGCCGATGCGCGCGTGGAGTTCGCGCTGGCCACGATCGATCCGAACGGCGCGGCCACCAGCGGCATCGAGCGGCGCCAGACGACGGTGGCCTCGTTTGGCGCCGACGACGCCGTCAAATCGCAGGCGACGGGCGGCATGAATGCCTGGCCGGCCGACACCTACCTGAATATCTGGGTCTGCCAGCTGGGCGGCGGCTTGCTCGGCTACGCGCAATTTCCCGGCGGCCCGGCCGCCACCGACGGCGTGGTGATCCTGCAATCGGCCTTCGGCACGACGGGCACGGCCGCGCCGCCGTTCCACCTGGGGCGCACGGCCACGCACGAAATCGGCCACTGGCTGAACCTGAACCATATCTGGGGCGACGACGGCACCGGGTGCTCGGGCACGGACAACGTGGCCGACACGCCGAACCAGGGCGGACCGAACACGGGCCAGCCTTCGTTCCCGCACATTTCCTGCAGCAACGGGCCGAATGGCGACATGTTCATGAACTACATGGATTACGTCGACGATCCGGCCATGTTCATGTTCACGGCGGGCCAGGTGGCGCGCATGCAGGCTTGCCTCGATGGTCCGCGCGCCAGCATCGGCACGGGGACGGGCGGCACGGGCGCCACGCCGCGCCAGAGTTCCTCACCCGTCGTGGCCTGGGGCGCGAACCGCCTCGACGTCTTTGTGCTGGGCACCGATCGCGCGCTGTACCACAAGGCCTGGAACGGCACGGCCTGGGCGCCGTCCGTCACCGGCTATGAAGGGCAGGGCGGCATCTGTACCAGCGCCCCGCAGGTGGTGTCGTGGGCGCCGAACCGGCTCGACGTGTTCGTCACGGGCACCGACAGCGGCTTGTTCCACAAGTGGTGGAACGGCACGGCCTGGGGTCCGTCCCTGACCGGTTATGAAGCGATGGGCGGGCTGTGTGTGGGCGACCCGCGCGCCGTGGCGTGGGGGCCGAACCGCCTCGACGTGTTTGTCGTCGGCACGGATCGCGGCCTGTATCACAAGTGGTGGAACGGGTCCGCCTGGGGGCCGTCGCTGACCGGGTACGAAGCCATGGGCGGTATCTGCCTGGGCCAGCCGGAAGCCGTGGCGTGGGGGCCGAACCGCCTCGATGTCTTCGTCATCGGCACGGACCGGGCGTTGTACCACAAGTGGTGGAACGGCACGGCCTGGGGACCGTCGCTGACGGGCTACGAGCGCCTGGGCGGCATTTGCACCTCGTCGCCGAAGGCGGTGGCGTGGGGACCGAACCGCCTCGACGTTTTTGTTACCGGCACCGATGGCGCCCTGTACCACAAGTGGTGGGACGGCGCCAAATGGGGGCCGTCCAACGACGGCTTCGAACGGCTGGGCGGCATCTGCGTGGGCGAGGTGGAAGCCGTGTCGTGGGCGCCCAACCGGCTCGACCTGTTCGTCATCGGTACCGATAGCGCCCTGTACCACAAGGCGTGGAACGGCAGCGCCTGGACGCCGTCGCTGACGGGCTTTGAAAGCCTGGGCGGCGTGTGCACCTCGCGTCCGCGCGCCACGGCCTGGGCGCCGAACCGGCTCGACGTATTTGTCACGGGCACGAATGGCGCCCTGTTCCACAAGGCCTGGAACGGCACGGCCTGGTCGCCGTCCGTGAGCGGCTATGAAAGCCTGGGCGGCGTGGTATCGTGTTTCTGACGTCAATGTGTTAAACGGGAGGCGGCATGCACGGCATGACAATGGCACTGCCCAGCGGCAGCTGGACGCATTCCTTCGAGGAGGATGCCGACGGTATCGAGGTGTACCGGCCCACGGCCACCTTCGCCTCTCCTCCCAGCCGCAAGGGGCGCACGGTGCTGGAGTTTGGCGCGCCCGCCGGCGCCATGGCGCAAGGGGAGGCGACATTGACGTCGATGGCGCCCGGCCCCGACGACCGTCCCCGCGCCGGCCCCGTTACCCGGCTGGTGCCCCTGGGCATGGGCCGCTATGCCCTGAGTGATGCTGGCGGGGCGCAGGACGTGATCGACATCGTCGAAGCGACGCCCGACGTGCTGCGCCTGGCGCGGCGTTAAGGCTGGCCGCGCAGCTTGTGCGCGAGTGCCGTGCGGTTGCCCACACCCAGCTTCTGGTAAGCCGCATGCAGTTGGTTGCGCACGGTGGCCGGCGACTTGCCCAGTTCCCTGGCGATGCTTTTATACGGCAAGCCTTCGGCCGCCATGGCCGCCACCAGCCGTTCTGCCGGCGTCAGGCGCTGCATGGCAGCCTGCCTGAAACGTTGTGTGTCATCCTTGCTCTCCTGTCCGTGGGCGGCATGCCGGTGGCATGCCTGCAGGGATAACGGGAGCACGGCGCCTATCTGTAAAATTATTTACTCTGCTGCCAGATGCGATGGGCGAAAAAAAAGACAGGCGAACCTGTCTTTTCGTGTGGCTGGGTGGCGCTCAGCCGATGGCTGCCATCGAGACAGGCTTCAGCTTGGCCGCCAGCGCCTTGCCCTTCTTGGCGCGCTTGCCGAAGTGCTCGGCCAGGGCCGTGGCGCCCAGCGACGCATCCTGCGGTTTCGACGCGCGGCCGATGCCCGAGACCACCACGCCGCGCTGCGTGATCGGCTGCACGGCCAGCAGCTTGTCCTTGGCATCGAGGTCGATCAGCTTGACGCCGGTGCCGCCCTTGGACAGGGTTTTCATTTCATCGAGGCCGAACACCAGCAGGCGCGCGCCTTCCGTCAGGCAGGCCAGGGCGCTGGCCGCCTCGGGGATGACTTTCGGTTCCAAAGGCACGTCGCCATCGTCCAGGGTGATGAAGGCCTTGCCGCCTTTCAGGCGGCTCGTCATGTCGCCCGCCTTGGCGATGAAGCCGTAGCCGGCGCTCGACGCCAGCAGCAAATTGGTGGCGCCATTGCCCGCAAAGTAGTGCAGGATGCGCACGGCATTGCCCGGCGTGCCGCCGCTCAGGTCGCACAAGGTCGTGATCGGCACGCCGTCGCCGCGCGCGTTGGGCAGCGCCGAGACGGGCACCGAGTAGATCTTGCCGTTGTTGCCAAAGCCCAGCAGGGTGTCGACCGTACGGCACTCGAAGGCGCCATGCAGGCTGTCGCCGGCCTTGAACGTGAACTGCGCCGCATCGTGGCCGATGCCGGTACGCGCGCGCACCCAGCCTTTTTCCGAGATGATGACGGTGACCGGTTCATCGACCACTTTTTGCTCGGCCACGGCTTTCTGCGCTTCCTCGATCAGGGTGCGGCGCGCGTCGCCGAACTGCTTGGCGTCCGCTTCGATCTCGCGGATGATGGCGCGCTTCATCGAGCCAGGGTTGTCGAGCAGGTCCTGCAGCGATTTTTCTTCCTTGCGCAGCTCGGCCAGTTCCTGCTGGATCTTGATCGTTTCCAGGCGCGCCAGCTGGCGCAAGCGGATTTCCAGGATATCGTCGGCCTGGCGCTCGGACAGCTTGAACGCCTCGATCAGGGCCGCCTTCGGCTCATCCGAATTGCGGATGATCTGGATCACCTTGTCGATATTGAGCAGGATCGCTTCGCGTCCTTCCAGGATATGGATGCGGTCCTTGACCTTGCCCAGTTTGTAGCCGGTGCGGCGCGTGACGGTCTCGAAACGGAAGTCGATCCACTCGCGCAGGATATCGCCCAGGCCTTTCTGGCGCGGACGGCCATCGCCGCCTATCATCACCAGATTGATCGAGGTCGACGATTCCAGCGACGTATGCGCCAGCAGCATCAGCATGAATTCCGTCTGGTCCTGGTTCTTCGACTTCGGCTCGAACACGAGGCGCACGGGGGCGGCGCGGCCCGATTCGTCGCGGATGGTGTCGAGCGAATTGAGGATCAGCGCCTTCAGGGCCACCTGGTCCGGCGACAGCGCCTTCTTGCCCAGCTTGATCTTCGGATTCGTCAGTTCCTCGATTTCTTCCAGCACCTTCTGCGACGAGGTGCCCGGCGGCAGTTCCGTCACGACGGCTTGCCACTGGCCGCGCGCCAGTTCCTCGATCTTCCAGCGCGCGCGCACCTTCATGCTGCCACGGCCGCTCGCGTACATGTCGGCGATCTGCGAGGGCGGCGTGATGATCTGGCCGCCGCCGGGGAAGTCGGGGCCGGGAATGATGGCCATCAGCTCGGCGTGCGTCATCTTCGGATCGCGGATCATGGCGACGGCCGCTTTCGCCACTTCGGCCAGGTTGTGCGACGGGATTTCCGTCGCCAGGCCCACGGCGATGCCGGAGGCGCCATTGAGCAGCACCATCGGCAGGCGGGCCGGCAGCAGCTTCGGTTCTTCCGTCGAACCGTCGTAGTTGGGCTGGAAATCCACCGTGCCCATGCCGATTTCATCCATCAGCAGCTTGGCGATCGGCGTCAGACGCGCTTCCGTGTAACGCATGGCCGCGGCGCCGTCGCCGTCGCGCGAGCCGAAGTTGCCCTGGCCATCGATCAGCGGGTAGCGCAAGGAGAAATCCTGCGCCATGCGCACCAGCGCGTCGTACACGGACTGGTCGCCGTGCGGATGCAATTTACCCAGCACGTCGCCGACCACGGCCGCCGATTTGCGCGGCTTCGCCGTGGAATTCAAGCCCAGCTCATTCATCGCATACAGGATGCGGCGCTGCACGGGCTTCTGGCCGTCGCACACGTCGGGCAGGGCGCGGCCCTTGACGACGGAGATGGCGTAATCGAGATAGGCGCGCTCGGCAAAGGTGGACAGGGTCAGCGCTTCGCCGTCGAATACCGGTTCATCCGGCTCGATCGGCTCAGGCTGGGCATCGTCAAATAAATTGGTTTGTGTGGACATGGCGCTTGTTTCGGTGTTAAGTGGTTGCGGTTGAATTCGTGGGGCTGATTATGACAGCCGGGATTTGGAAAAGGACTTGCCGTACGTCAGATACATATAGCGCAACGTCAGATACAGCACGGCCAGGGCCAGCTCGACGCTGTTGTGCATCATCGGCATGGCGCGGATGGCCGGGGCGTGGCCGGCCAGCACGAAGCTGGCGAGGGACGGCACCAGCACCACCGGCCAGATCGTCTTCCATTTGAAATCGGTGGGGGAAAACAGCAGGCCGGCGCACGACCAGGCATACAGCGC
>Ga0182008_10001059_pt1 | contig 19035 bp, 20 predicted proteins | sample Sormic07211129_1_FD_120482 | JGI IMG/M metagenome (GOLD analysis project Ga0182008, IMG submission 120482) | Rhizosphere microbial communities from Sorghum bicolor, Mead, Nebraska, USA - 072115-129_1 metaG | ecosystem: Host-associated > Plants > Roots > Rhizosphere | place: USA: Nebraska...
CGGCGGCCGGCGACCCGTCCGGCGGCCGCCAGGCCTGGGCGCGCGCGGTCTACAGCGACCTCGACATCCGGCAGGAAGGCCCGGCATCGGCCCAGAGCCAGGGCCACGTGAGCGGCATCCAGGCCGGCACCGACCTGCTGGCCAGCGGCGCCTGGCGTGCCGGCCTCTACGTCGGCACGCTCGACGGCAATGCCGGCGTGGTCGGCAATGCGCGCGGGCTGATCGCCTCGGTCGGGAGCAACGACCTGAAGTCGCGCTTTCTCGGCGGCTATGCGACCTGGATGGACGGCGACGGCCTCTACGCCGACGCCGTGCTGCAGGGCGGGCGCCACAGCTACACCGTGCAGCCCTACGGCAACCTGAACATCGACGGCAAGGCGAGCAGCCTCACGGCCTCGATCGAGGCCGGCAAGGCCTTCGCCCTGGGCGAGGGCTGGACGATCGAGCCGCAGGCCCAGCTGATCCACCAGAGCATGCGCTTCGACAACGTGCTGATCGGCGGCGCGCTGGTGACGCAGGATGCCGGCGGCGGCTGGATCGGCCGTCTGGGCGTGCGCGTCAAGGGCGACGTCATGACCGCGGCCGGACGGCTCCAGCCCTATGGCCGCCTCAACGTCTACCGCGCCGGCTCGGGGACCGACGTCGCGACCTTCATCGGTCCGGCGGCGAGCACCCCGATCGCCAGCCCGGTCGGCTATACCTCGACCGAGGTGGCCGCCGGCATGACGCTGGCGCTGACCTCCGCCACCACGCTCTACGGCGAAGTCGGGCAGATCTACAGCGCCGGCGGCGCCGCCAAGGTGCAGTCGACGCTGCAGGGCTCGATCGGCATGCGGCTGCGCTGGTAGACGGGCGTGCGGCGGGCCTGGATTGGGTTCAAATACGCTTCCAGCAGCCGCCCCCGCCGGGCGGTGATCCGAAGCCATCGCCAGACCGGAACCCATGGACCATTCTCGTACCCGACTTTCCGTTTCCCTCGGGCGCATCGTTGCGCCGCTGCTGCTCGCCGTCGCCGCCTCGGGCGCGCCCGCGCAGCAGGACGCCGACCGCTTTCCCGCCGCCGCGATGAGCTTCCTGGGCGGCGAGCTGCCGGCCATGGAAGCCGCCATCACTGCGCGCGACCGCGACTATTTCGAGGACGCGATGGGCCGGATGCTCGACTTCTCCGACAGCTGGGGCTTCAAGACGCGCGACAACCCGGCGCTGGCGCGCTTCCCGATGTGCACCGATGCCGTGTCGGATTTCCTGGTGGTCGGCATGTGCCGCATCATGACCACCAATTCGGCCTGCGAGCCCGGCATGGCAGCCAGGTTCAACAGCAACCTGCAGAAGTGCCGCGAGCTCGCGGCCAAGCTCTGACGACCCGAGGGACTGCACCATGGACTACGGCCACTACCGCACCCTGTCGATCACCCGCCGCGGCGACGCCGGCGCCGTGCTCGACATCCAGATGCGCGCCGCCAACGGCAAACTGCCCACGGCCGGGCCTGACGGCCACCGCGAGCTGGCCGAGATCTGGCGCGACGTAGCGGCCGACGACAGCGTGCGCTGCGCCGTGCTGCGCGGCGAAGGCATGGGCTTCTCGGGCGGCGGCGACCTGGCCATGGTCGAGCAGATGTCGGTCGACGACGCGGTCCGGACCCGGGTCTGGAAAGAGGCGCGAGACCTGGTCTACAACCTGATCAATTGCGACAAGCCGATCGTCAGCGCGATGCATGGGCCGGCGGTCGGCGCCGGGCTGGTGGCCGGGCTGCTGGCCGACATCTCGATCGCCAGCAAGACCGCGAAGATCGTCGACGGCCACACCCGCCTGGGCGTCGCGGCGGGCGACCATGCGGCGATCGTCTGGCCGCTGCTGTGCGGCATGGCCAAGGCCAAGTACCACTTGCTGCTGTGCGAGCCGGTGAGCGGGGAGGAGGCCGAACGCATCGGCCTGGTCTCGCTGGCGGTCGACGAGCCCGAGCTGCTGCCGCGCGCCTACGAACTGGCCGACCGGCTGGCGGCCGGCAGCCAGAGTGCGATCCGCTTCACCAAGTACGCGCTCAACAACTGGCTGCGCCAGGCCGGGCCGACTTTCGACGCCTCGCTGGCGCTCGAGTTCATGGGCTTCGCCGGGCCCGACGTGCGCGAAGGCGTGGCCTCGCTGCGCGAGCGGCGGGCGCCGAAGTTCGGCTGAATCGTTTCAGGCCGGCGCCGGGCCGCCCCAAGGCGGCCTGCGGCCCCCTCGGGGGGCAGCGACCCACACGAAGTGGGGGAGCGTGGGGGCCATGTCTTCAGGCCGACTTCAGACCTTGCAGCGTCTGCAGCAGCACCACGCGGGTCTGCCCCAGCACCATGCCCTTCCATTCGTCGTTGTCGCAATAGAAGGCATCGCGCAGGTCCTGGCGGATCGCGCGTTGCTGGGTTGCCGGCGCTTCCGGATGGCGGCGCAGCCAGGTGTCGGCGCGCAGCCGGTTGAGCACCTCCAGGTCGGGCAGGGTGCCGAACTCCAGGCCCATCAGCGAGGCCCGGGCCTGCGGGCACTCGTCGTACACCGTCGACACCACGGGACCCGAGACGTCGGCCGAGGCCGAATTGCCCTCGAAGGGCGCGAACACGTCGGCGCCCCACCAGGCGCGCGCGCGGGCCAGATCGGCCACCGCGTTGCGGCCCGGGTAGATCTTCTCGCCGTGGCCGTAGGGACCGAGGCCGGTGTGGATGTCGATCCAGGCGATGTCGGTGGCGTTCGCCGCGTACTTGCGCAGGATCGCACGCACCGTGCGGTTGCTCCACGATGGCCCGGTGCCGCCGTAGAACACGCCGTCGGGCGAGGCGTACTGGCCCGCGGTCACCGCGGTGCGGTAGGCGCGCAGGCCGTGCTGCGCGATGTAGGCGGCCATCGCGGCCTCATCGTCGGCGCCAGGCGGCCAGCTGGCCGGCAGCACGAAAGGCTCGACCTCGGCGTAGGCCGCGTTGACCGGCGGCGGCGCATCGAAGGAGATGTGGTTGCGGTTGAGGTCGATGTTGTCCTCGTTGGTCCGATGCAGGTGCGAGAAGCCGTGCGGGTTCACCGCATGCACCAGCAGCAGCGCGACGCCCGCCTGCGCCAGCCGGGCCAGCAGGTCGGCATCGTGCAGCGTCGCCACCTGGCAGCCGGAGCCGCTGAACCCCTCGGGGCCATGGGTGCCGGAGCTCACGATCAGCAGCTTGGCGGCGCCGGGCTCGCCGAGCAGCGCGACATCGGTGGCCAGCGTCTCGCCGAGTGCGCCGCGATGGGCCTCGAGCACGAAGGATTCGACCGTGGCGCCGCTTCCGGCGGCGGCGTCGAGGAGCTTGCGCCGGGCCTCGGCGTAGCTGCCTGAAAAATGGCGGGTGGCTGCGGAAGTGTGCATCGTGGGTCCTTGGGATGTCATTCGGGTTCAGGCGGGCTGATGGGCGCCCGCCGCGTCGATGTCCTTGCCGGTGAAGTCCTTGAGCCACAGAAGGCCCGGCAGCGGCACCAGTGTCATGGCAAGAAGGTAACAGGCCGGCAGGCAAACATGGTGCCCCGGCCGCCCAGCACTTCGTCGAGTGCGTGCAGCTGGCTGCGAAGGCGCAAGCAGGTTCTCAGGCGTAGCGCGCCAGCATGGCCTCGGTGTTGGTCTTGCGGTCGGCGTTGACCGTGGCCACGTGCGGCCGCTGGCCCATGCGCTTGAGGTAGCCGCGCGAGGCCGGCAGCAGCTCGGCCAGCAGGTCGCGCCCGTAGATCAGCCGAGTCGCATTGGCGACCAGCGGCAGGTGCGTGATCGCGGCGCAGTCGGCCAGGGTGAACCGGTCACCGGCGATGAAGGGCGTGTCGAAGCGCGCCAGCTTGCCGAAGGCCGGGATGTTCTTTTCGAGCTGCTGGCCGATCTTCTGCTTGAGGCCGTCGCTGACCTTGCCGCCGAAGAAGGCCTCGGGGTAGAGGTTGCGGGCCACCAGTTCGAGGTGCAGTTCGAGGTAGAGATTCAACTCGCGCACCTTGGCGGCGGCATAGGGGTCGGCCGGCAGCAGCGGAATGTCGGGGTAGGCGGCCTCGATGTACTCGTTGATCGCGGCCGACTCGCACAGCATGCCCTGGTCGGTCCGCAGGTAAGGCACCTTGCCGAGCGGCGAGGCCGTCAGGTCGGTTTCGCCGATCCAGGCCAGCTCTTCGTCGAAGCGAACGTTCTTCTCGAGCAGCGCCAGCTTGACCTTGTTGTAGTAGTTGCTGGCGGCGAAGCCGATGAGTGTCAGCATGGGATGTCTCCTTGGTTGGTTCGGCCGCCATTCTTGCCGGCTTGCCCGAACCCGGGCCGATTTCTGCGGTAACTTCGGTGCCATGTCACATCCGCCCATCGAAATCGAAACCGGCCCGAACCCCACGGCCACCGTCCTCCTCATGCACGGCCTCGGCGCCGACGGCAACGACTTCGTGCCGATCGCCAACGAACTGGACCTGTCGTCGGTCGGTCCGGTGCGTTTCGTGTTCCCGAACGCGCCGGTGATCCCGGTCACCATCAATGGCGGCTATCGCATGCCGGCCTGGTACGACATCCTGGGCGCCGACCTCGCCAAGCGCGAGGACGAGGCCGGCCTGCGCGGCTCGCAGCAGACCCTCGAGGCGCTGATCGCCAACGAGAAGGCCCGCGGCATCCCGGCCTCCCGGATCGTGATCGCCGGTTTCTCCCAGGGTTGCGCGATGGCCTTCATGACCGGCCTGCGCCATCCGGAGCGGCTGGCCGGCATCGTCGGCCTGTCCGGCTACCTGCCGCTGGCCGACCTGACGGCGGCCGAGCGCGACCCGGCCAACCAGCAGACGCCGATCTTCCAGGCCCACGGCCAGCGCGACGGCGTGGTGGTGATTGCCAGGGCGATCCAGGGCCGCGACACCCTGAGGGCGCTGGGCTACGACCTCGAGTGGCACGAGTACCCCATGGAGCACTCGGTCTGCATGGAGGAAATCGCCGACCTGAACCGTTTCCTGGTCCGGGTGCTAGGCTGAAAAGGGGGCGCCGGCGGCGGATTTCAGTCCGCCTGCGCGCCTTTTCCGGTCATGCTACCTTCCGTCCCCACGAAAGAACGATGGGTGATAACTAAATGAGTAACTTCAAGGAGCGCCTGGACGCGCTCTCGCCCGCGCGGCTCCGGGGGGTGCGGCGCGGGATCGAGAAGGAAAGCCTGCGGGCGCAACCCGATGGCAAGCTGGCCCTGACACCGCATCCCGCGGCGCTGGGCTCGGCGCTCACGCACCCCCACATCACGACCGATTTCAGCGAATCCCAGCTGGAGCTGATCACCGGCGCCCATGCGGACGTCGACACGGCATTGGACGAACTCGTGCGCGTGCACCAGTTCACCTACCGCGTGCTCGATGAGGCCGGCGACGAGCGCCTGTGGGTGTCGAGCATGCCCTGCGGCCTGCCGACCGACGAAACCATCCCGATCGGGCGCTACGGATCGTCCAACGTGGGCCGCGCCAAGAGCGTCTACCGCATGGGCCTGAGCCACCGCTACGGGCGGCGCATGCAGACCATCTCGGGCATCCACTACAACTGGTCGCTGCCGGACGTGTCGAGCGAGCAGTACTTCGCGCTGATCCGCAACTTTCGCCGCCACGCCTTCCTGCTGCTGTATCTGTTCGGCGCCTCGCCGGCGCTGTGTTCGAGCTTCGTCGACGGCCGGCCGCACGAATTGCAGCCGCTGGGCGAGGGCAGCATGCACATGCCGCACGGCACCTCGCTGCGGATGGGCCGCCTGGGCTACCAGAGCGACGCGCAGGCCTCGCTGGCGGTGAGCTACAACAGCCTCGACGGCTACGGCGCCTCGCTGCAAGATGCGCTGACCCGGCCCTGGCCGGCCTACGAGGCGATCGGCATCCGCAACCTGGGCGGCGACTACAACCAGCTCGCCACCAGCCTGCTGCAGATCGAGAACGAGTTCTACGGCACGATCCGCCCGAAGCGCGTGATCTACCCGGGCGAGCGCCCGCTGCACGCACTGCGCGAGCGCGGCGTCGAGTACGTCGAGGTCCGCCTGATGGACCTCGACCCCTTCGAGCCGGTCGGCATCAATGCCCAGACCATGCGCTTTCTCGATGTCTTCCTGCTGCACTGCCTGCTGTCCGACAGTCCGCCGGACACGCGCGAGGAGATCGCCGACCTGGCGCACAACCAGCACCTGACCGCCGCCCGCGGGCGCGAGCCCGGCCTGCGGCTGCGGCGCGGCGGCCGCGAGGCCGGTCTGACCGAGTGGGGCGCCGAGCTGCTGGAGCAGTTCGGCCCGATCGCCGCCGCGCTCGACGCGGCGCACGGCGGCACGCAGCATGCCGATGCGGTGCGCGCGGCCGGCGTGGCGCTCGGCGACCCGGCCGTGCTGCCCTCGGCCCGCGTGCTCGAGGCCATGAAGGCCCACGGCGATTCCTTCGTCGGCTTCGTGCGTGCCCGCTCCGAGGCCACCCGCGAGGCGCTGCTCGCGCTGCCGTTCGCGGAGGCGCAGCGGACCCTCTTCGAGCGCATGACCCAGACCTCGATCGAGGCCCAGAAGCGGATCGAGGCCAGCGACAGCATGCCGTTCGAGATCTACCGCGAGCAGTACGTGTCGCCGGCGCGGCTCGGCTTCAAGAACCACTGGGCCGAGACGCCGGCCGAACCGGTGAGCCAGCGCGCCGCGCTGTGAGCGGCACGGGCGGGTAGGTCGCTGCCTACCCGCATTGACCGCCGTGACCCACCCGCCTGCGCGCGGCGCCGGGGATGATGGCAACAGAGACATAAACCGCACTCTGTTGACATCCCACCATGACTTTCAAGACCTACCTGGTCGAAGACAACCCCGTCATCCGCGAGAACCTGGTCGGCTTTCTCGAAGAGATCGTCGATGCCACCGTGGTCGCGCACGCCAGCGGCGAAGACGAGGCCGTGGCCTGGCTGCGCCAGCATGGCGAGGGCTGGGACGTGGCCATCGTCGATCTCTTCCTCGACCAGGGCAACGGGCTCGGCGTGGTCGACGCCTGCCGCCAGCGGGCCGCCCACCAGAAGGTGCTGGTGGTCAGCAACTACGCCACTCCCGACGTCCGCGCCCGCTCCAAGGCGCTCGGTGCCGACGCCTTCTTCGACAAGTCGGGGGAAATCGACCTGCTGCTCGACTACTGCGAGCGCCTGAGTCGCCGAAACGACTGATCCGCCCGCTGCGCCCGCCGGGCGGCCTGCTTTCTGGGGTAAAACGCGTCGCGTCAACGACTCCTACGAAAGCACTGAAAGCATGAGCAGCATCGATTTCAAGGGCCGCGTGGCCATCGTGACCGGCGCCGGCGGCGGGCTGGGCCGCCAGCATGCGCTGGCATTGGCGGCGCGCGGCGCCAAGGTGGTGGTCAACGACCTCGGCGGTGCCCGCGACGGCTCCGGCGGTTCGGTCAGCGCCGCCCAGGCGGTGGTCGACGAAATCCTGGCCGCCGGCGGCGAGGCGATCGCCAATGGCGCCTCGGTGACCGATTTCGAGGCCGTGCAGGCGATGGTCGCGCAGGCGGTGGCCACCTGGGGCCGGGTCGACATCCTGGTCAACAATGCAGGCATCCTGCGCGACAAGAGCTTCGCCAAGATGGAACTGGCTGACTTCCGGCTGGTGATGGACGTCCACCTGATGGGCGCCGTGCATTGCACCAAGGCGGTCTGGGCGCTCATGAACGAGCAGAAATACGGCCGCATCGTGATGACCACCTCGTCCTCGGGCCTGTACGGCAACTTCGGCCAGAGCAACTACGGCGCCGCCAAGCTGGCGCTGGTGGGCCTGATGCAGACCCTGTCGATCGAGGGCGCGAAGAACGACATCCGCGTCAACTGCCTGGCGCCGACCGCCGCCACCCGGATGACCGAAGACCTGATGCCCGAAGCCGTGCTCGAGGCCTTGAAGCCCGAGGCCGTGGTGCCGGCGATGCTGGTGCTGGCCGGCCAGGAGGCGCCGAACCGCACCATCCTGTGCGCCGGCGCGGGCAGTTTCGAGGCGGCCCACATCACCTTGACGAACGGCGCCTGGATCGGCCTCGGCGGCGATGCACCGGAGCGGCTCGCCGACCGGCTGGCCGAAGTGACCGACCGCAGCGGCGAGATCGTCCCGCAGAGCGGCGCCGCGCAGGGCAGCAACGAGGTCGGCAAGGCGATGGCGAACGCCGGCCGGCACTGATGGATGATGCGGCCCGGGCACGCGCGGGCCCTCCTTATTCGACCACCGCGTCGCCGTCCTTGCGGATCGAGTCGCGGTCGCGGCGGCCATAGAGCCGGCCCAGGGTGCTGTCGAGGGCGCGCTTGAGCTTTTCGGCGGCGCCGCGGAAGGCCTCGTCGAGGCCGGCCGCGTGGTGGCTCACGGCGAGCGGCTGATGGCCCGCGATGCGGGCCTCCATCGTGCAGCGCTTGTCCGCACCGCCGCTGGCGGTGTGGTTCTCGTCGCTCAGGTGGATCTCGACGCGCGTGACCTCGGCCGCGAAGCGGGCCAGGGTCTGGCGCATCTCGGTGTCGGCCCAGCGCTCCAGGGCTTCCTTGTTCTCGATGCCGTTGCTGGTGTTGATCTGGATCTGCATGGTGAGCGGTCCTTTCCTCGCAAAACCCTACTGTGCCCTGATCGGCGCGTGCAAGACGTAAGCATTTCGGCAACGTGGTCGAGGTCGGAACGACCACCTGCGCGGCGCGGCGACAATGGCGGGCCCGCATCCCGCAGACTGAGAAAGAATTTCCCCGATGGCCATCCAGTGGTTCCCCGGTCACATGCACCTGACCCAGAAGGCCATTGCCGAACGGATCAAGGACATCGACGTCGTCATCGAGCTGCTCGACGCCCGCCTGCCCGGATCGAGCGCCAACCCGATGCTGGCCGAGCTCACCGGCCACAAGCCGGGACTCAAGGTGCTCAACAAGCAGGACCTGGCCGACCCGGCCTGCACCGCGCTCTGGCTGGCCCACTACAACGCGCTGCCCGAGACCCGCGCGATCGGCCTCGACGCCAGCCAGACCACGCCGGCGCGCCAGCTGATCGATGCCTGCCATGCGCTCTCGCCGGCCCGCGGCGGCATGGCCAAGCCGATGCGGGTGCTGATCTGCGGCATTCCCAATGTCGGCAAGTCGACACTGATCAACACTTTGACCGGCAGCCGCAAGGCCAAGACCGGCGACGAGGCCGGCATCACCAAGCTGGAGCAGCGCATCACGCTGGCCGACGACTTCTACCTGTGGGATACGCCGGGCATGCTGTGGCCGCGAATCATCGTCGCCAAGAGCGGCTACAACCTGGCGGCCAGCGGCGCCATCGGGCGCAACGCCTTCGACGAGGAAGAGGTGGCGCTCGAACTGCTCGACTATCTCAAGGGCCACTACGCGGGCCTGGTCGAGGCCCGTTTCAAGATCGATCCGATCGGCGCGCTGAGCGACGAAGAGGTGCTCGAGGCGATCGGCCGCAAGCGCGGCGCGCTGCTCGGCAAGGGCCGGGTCAACCTGCAGAAGGCGGCCGAGATCGTGATGAACGAATTCCGCAGCGGCAACATCGGCCGCATCACGCTGGAGACGCCCGGGGAGTTCGCCGAATGGCTGGCGGCCGGACAGCTGCTCGATGCCGAGCGCGCCGCGAAGAAGGCGGCCCGGGGGCGCAAGAAGGGCTCGGGCCGGCGCGAAGACGCGCAGCCGGATCCGGCGGACGATCCGGCCTGAGCACCGTTCTGCTCAGGGCGCCAGCACGAGATCGGCGTCGCGCGCGATGTAGGGCACGTGGCGGAAGTCGCGGATCAGGCGCAGCCGCCCGTCGTGCCACTGCAGCTCGATGAAGTAGCCGGGCGGACCGTCGCCGCGCCCCGGCAGCACGGCCAGCACCGCGTGGCCGTCCAGCCATGCGGGCACCAGCCGCCAGTCGTCGAGGCGCTCGTAGTTCGAGAAGTACACGCCGACCTCGCGTCGCCCCGCGGCCTTGCGGCGCGACACCAGGTCCAGCCGCACGTCGTCGGCCAGCAGGGCGCGCACACCGTCCCAGTCGCGGGCGTTGAACAGGCGGGCGTAGCGCAGCAGCTCGGGGGTCGGGGCGCGCGCCGGCGCCGTGTCCGGCGTGGTGGCCGGCAACTGCCGCAGCAGGCCGCGTCCGCGATGCAGCGCCGCCTTCACGGCCGGCACGCTGAGCTCGAGTTCGGCGGCGATCTCCTCGAGCGAATGGTCGAGCACGTCCTTCAGGATGACGCAGCCGCGCTGCGCCGGCGCCAGCTGCAGGAAGCTGCGCAGCGCGGCCCGCACGGCCTGCTCGCGCGCCAGCGCATTGTCGGGCTCGAGTGCCGCATCGTCGGCGAGCTCGAGCGCCGCTTCGAGCGGCTCGGCCCGCCGATGGGCCTCGCGCCGCCAGTGGTCGATCGCGCGGTTGTGGGCGATGCGGAACAGCCAGGGCCGCAGCGGCGGCATCGCCTTGTGCTGGGCGAGCTCGAAGCAGGCCCGGGCCAGCGTGTCCTGCACCACGTCCTCGCCATCGGCGACCGATCCGGTCATGCGCGTGGCGTAGCGGTGCAGGTCGGGCCGGATGTCGTCGACCAGCGCGAGGAACTGGCGCCGCGCCTCTTCGAGGGTGGCGATCAGCGCCTCGGGCGCCTCAGGACCCGAAGAAGCCATAGGCGCCGATTTCGCTGATCCCGACCGTGACGGGCGGCTCTTCGCAGCGCTCGCGCACGCCCGCCACGAAGGCCTTGAAGGCGGGCAGGGCGGTCAGCAGGTTGCTGCCGTCCGGCGCCTCGTGCGAGGCGATGTGGACGAAGCTCACGCCGTCCTCGAGCTTGAAGGTGGCGTAGCGCAGGCCGGTCGGCCTGCGCTCGGCGAGTTCCTGGTACACCGCCCGGACCAGGCGCTCGTTCTCGTCGACCCGATCGGCCTTGAGCTTGTAGCGGACCATGCGTTTCATGATGGAGCCTTTCTCCGGCGAGGCCGGTCTCATTGTTCACCAGGCAAAGACGTTTCGGGCGGCCCGAAGGATGCGGTGCGCGGCCGCCTGCACGATCGGCCGGACCCGCCTATGCTCTGCCGCTTCGACACAAGGAGTGTTTTCGATGCGCAACCATCCCCTGGGCCGCACCGGCCTTTTCGTCTCCGAACTCTGCCTCGGCACCATGACCTTCGGCGGCAGCGAGGGCATCTGGAGCCAGATCGGCGACCTCCAGCAGGCCGACGCCGAGCGCCTGGTCGGCCAGGCGCTCGACGCCGGCATCAACTTCATCGACACCGCCGACGTCTATTCGGGCGGGCTGTCCGAGCAGATCACCGGCCAGGCCCTCAAGAACCTCCAGGTACCGCGCGACAGCGTCGTGGTCGCCACCAAGGTCTTCGGCGAGACCGGCCCCGGGCCGAACGCCCGAGGCGCCTCGCGCAGCCACATCATGGATGGCCTCAAGGCCAGCCTGAAGCGGCTTCAGCTCGACCACGTCGACCTCTACCAGATCCACGGTTTCGACCCCGCCACGCCGATCGAGGAGACCGTTCGGGCCCTCGACCAGCTGGTGCGACAGGGCCATGTGCGCTACGTGGGCGTCTCCAACTGGGCCGCCTGGCAGATCGTCAAGGCGCTCGGCATCGCCGAGCGCTGGGGACTGGCGCGCTTCGAATCGCTGCAGGCCTACTACACCGTGGCCGGCCGCGACCTCGAGCGCGAACTGGTGCCGATGCTGCAGAGCGAAGGCGTCGGACTGATGGTCTGGAGCCCGCTGGCCGGCGGCCTGCTGAGCGGCAAGTACGGGCGCGAGCAGCAGGCCGAGCAGGGCAGCCGGCGCGTGAGCTTCGACTTTCCGCCGGTCGACAAAGACCGGGCCTGGGACTGCGTCGATGCGATGCGCCCGATCGCCGCGGCGCATGGCGTCTCGGTGGCACAGGTGGCGCTGGCCTGGCTGCTGCACCAGCCCCAGGTCACCAGCGTGATCGTCGGCGCCCGCCGTGCCGAACAGCTGGCCGACAACCTGGCGGCGACCCAGGTGGCGCTGAGCGCGTCCGAGCTGGCGCAGCTCGACCAGGTCAGCCGGCTGCCGGCCGAATACCCCGGCTGGATGTTCGCGCGGCAGGGCGAGAACCGCCGCAAGCAACTGGCCGGCGAGCCGCGTTGAGCTGCCGTCCGGGAGGTCTGGGGATGGATATTTCCTATAGCGTTTTTAGGGTTGTCACTCTCTCTGAAAGACGCGTGTAACGGTATGTTCTCAGGACTACTTTTTCTCGACCCCTATTGGAGACATTCCTGATGCTGTTTCGATTCAAGCTTCTTGCCGTGGCGGGCGCCGTGGCCTTCAGCGCTGGCGCGTTCGCGGCCGACCCGATCAAGATCGGCGTCGACGGTCCGTTCACCGGCGGTTCGTCTTCGATGGGCGTCAGCATGCGCGACGGCGTGCGCCTGGCCACCGAGGAAATCAACAAGAGCGGCGGCGTCCTGGGCCGTCAGATCCAGCTGGTCGAACGCGACGACGAGGCCAAGAACGAGCGCGGCGTGCAGATCGCTCAGGAGTTCATCAACAAGGAAAAGGTCGTGGCCGTGGTCGGCTACATCAACACCGGCGTGGCCCTGGCGTCGCAGCGCTTCTTCCAGGAAGCCAAGATCCCGGTGCTGAACAACGTCGCGACCGGCTCGATCATCACGCACCAGTTCGACAAGGAGCCCGAGAACTACGTGTTCCGCAATGCGGCGCACGACAGCATCCAGGCACCGATGATCGTCGAGGAAGCGGTCACCCGCCGCGGCTTCAAGAAGGTCGCGATCCTGGCCGACTCCACCAATTACGGCCAGCTGGGCCGCGAAGACCTCGAGAAGGCGCTGAAGGCCAAGGGCATCACGCCGGTGGCGGTCGAGAAGTTCAACATCAAGGACGTCGACATGACGGCCCAGCTGCTGAAGGCCAAGGAAGCCGGCGCCGAGGCGGTGCTGACCTACGGCATCGGCCCCGAGCTGGCGCAGATCGCGAACGGCATGACCAAACTGGGCTGGAAGGTCCCGATGGTCGGCAGCTGGACCCTGTCGATGGCCAACTTCATCGACAACGCAGGCCCGGGCGGCGACGGCGCGCGCATGCCGCAGACCTTCATCCAGGAACCGACCACGCCCAAGCGCAAGGCCTTCATCGCCAGCTACCTGGGCAGCTTCAAGCCGAAGAACAACCGCATCGATTCGCCGGTCTCGGCCGCCCAGGGCTACGACTCGATCTACCTGCTGGCCGCCGCCATCAAGCAGGCCAACAGCACCGAGGGTCCGAAGATCCTGGCCGCGCTGGAAGACCTGAAGACGCCGGTCGAGGGCGTGGTGACCACCTACACCAAGCCTTTCGCCAAGGGCGACCACGACGCCATCACCGCCAACATCCCGGTGTTCGGCGAGGTCAAGGGCGGCCGCGTCAACTACGCCAACGCCGACGACATGAAGAAGGCGGCCACGGTGCAGCTGAAGAACAACGCGGCCAACGACGCCCTGCTGAAGCCCTGATCCGCGCCTGCCTGACGGCGCCGCCCCGGGTCGCTCCCGCGGCGGCGCCTTTTTGTGCCAACGCCTCCCGAAAGCCGTCATGCAAATCCTGACCCAACTCATCTTCAGCGGCATCGCGCTGGGCATGATCTACGCCGTCATCGCCTTCGGCTACCAGCTCACCTTCGCCACCTCGGACACCCTCAACTTCGGCCAGGGCGACGCGCTGATGCTCGGCGCCCTGGTGGGCCTCACCCTGGTCACCCTGGGCGTCAACTATTGGCTCATGATCCCGCTGGTGTGCCTGTTCGGCGCGGTGCAGGGCGCCGTGGTCGAACGCATCGGCGTGCGGCCGGCGATCAAGATCAAGTCGGAATTCGGCTGGATCATGTCGACCATCGCGCTCGGCATCATCTTCAAGAACGTGGCCGAGAACGTCTGGGGCCGCGACGACCTCAAGTTCCCGTCGCCGCTGCCCGAGGCGCCGATCAAGTTCCTCAACGCCAACGTGCTGCCGATGGAGATCCTGGTGGTGGTGGGCGCCATCCTCATGATGCTGGCGGTCGAGCTGTTCAACCGCCGCTCGATCTACGGCAAGGCGGTGGTCGCGACCTTCAACGACCGCGATGCGGCCAAGCTGATGGGCATCAACACCGGCCTGGTCATCACTTTCTCGTATGCGCTGTCGTCGCTGACCGCGGCCTTCGCGGGCGTGCTGATCGCGCCGCTGACCTTGACCGGCGCCACCATGGGCGCGGTGCTGGGCCTGAAGGCCTTCGCGGTGGCGATCATCGGCGGGCTGACCAGCGGCATGGGCATCATCCTCGGCGGCATCATCCTGGGCATCGCCGAGACCACCACCGGCTTCTACCTGAGCACCGGCTACAAGGACGTTCCGGGCCTGGTGCTGCTGCTGATCGTGCTGGCGGTGCGCCCGGCCGGCCTGTTCGGCAAGACCGCGATCAAGAAGGTCTGACGCTCACATGAATACCAAAATCGGACGCTTCCTCCTCGCTCTCGTCGGCTTCGCGGCGCTGCTGCTGTTCCCGATCGGCATCGACAACCCGTACTACATCCACCTGCTCGAGACCATCATGATCTACGCGATCCTGCTGTTCGGGCTGGACATCGTGGTCGGCTACACCGGCCAGGTCTCGCTGGGCCATGCGGGCCTGTTCGGGCTCGGCGCCTACACGGCGGGCGTGCTGGTCTACAAGCTCGGCGCACCGCTGATGGTGGCGCTGATCGCCTCGATCGGCGTCACGGCGCTGTTCGGTGCGCTGCTGGCATTGCCGGCCCTGCGTGTCACGGGGCCGTACCTGGCAATGGTCACGCTGGCCTTCGGCACCATCATCCAGATCCTCATCAACGAGATGAGCTTCATCACCGAAGGGCCGATGGGCATCAAGCTCACCAAGCCGCCGCTGTTCGGCCACAAGCTCGACGAGCGCGAGTTCTACTGGCTGGTGGTCGTGATGCTGGTGCTGTCGCTGGTCGTGGTTCATCGCATCCTGCGCTCGCATCTCGGGCGCGCCTTCGAGGCGCTGCGCGGCAGCCCGGTGGCGTCGGACTGCATGGGCGTGTCGGTGTACCGCTACAAGGTCTATGCCTTCGTGATCAGCGCCGGCTTCGCCGGACTGGCCGGCAGCCTGTATGCGTATTCGGAGCAGTACATCTCGCCGAACACCTACAACTTCGAGCTTACCGTGCTGTTCCTGCTGGCCGTGATCATGGGCGGGCGCAAGAGCCGCATCGGCGCCATGCTGGGCGCGACCATCATCGTGCTGCTGCCCAAGCTGCTCGACGACGTGGAGTTGTTCCGCTACGTGTCGGTGGCGCTGGCGGTGCTGGTCATGGTGGTGGCGGTGGTGGGCGTGCAGATGAAGCGCGTCACGCCCAAGCAGATGGCCATTCCGGTGGTCGGCAGCATCGCGCTCGCGGGCCTGTCGTTCTGGCTCCAGACCATGACCGACTGGCGGCTCTCGATCTTCGGCGTGATCATGCTGTTCGTCGTCTACTACCTGCAGGACGGCATCGTGGGCTTCGTGCGCAACGCGCTGAACCTGCGCCGGCCCAAGGCCCGGCTCGAGGTCGAGGGCGCCGGCATCGCGCCGGCCGATGCCGTGGCGACCGCCGCCATGGCCGGCGGCCAGCCCGAGGTCCTGCAGGCGTCGGGCGTGCTGATGCAGTTCGGCGGCCTGAAGGCGCTCAACAATGTAGCCCTGACTGTCAGGCGCGGCACCATCCACGGCCTGATCGGGCCCAACGGCTCAGGCAAGAGCACGATGATGAACGTGCTGACCGGCATCTACGTGCCGACCGCCGGCGCGATCAGCTTCGGCGGGCGTTCGCTGGTCGGTCGCACATCGTCCGACATCGCGCTGTCGGGCATCGCGCGCACCTTCCAGAACGTGCAGCTGTTCGGCGAGATGACGGCGCAGCAGAACGTGCAGGTCGGGCTGCATCACACCTTCCGCAGCAACCTGTTCGACGTCGCGGTCCACACGCCGCGCTACAAGCGCGAGAGTGCGGCGGCGGCCAACCGGGCGCTGGGCCTGCTCAAGTTCGTCGGCCTCGAGGCCTTCGCCGCCGAGGAGGCGCGCAACCTGCCGTACGGCAAGCAGCGGCTGCTCGAGATCGCCCGCGCGCTGGCGCTCGACCCGCAGCTGCTGCTGCTCGACGAACCGGCCGCCGGCCTGACGGCGCCGGACATCAAGGAGCTGATCGCCATCATCCGCAAGATCCGCGAGCACGGCGTGACCGTGATCCTGATCGAGCACCACATGGACGTCGTGATGAGCATGTGCGACACGGTCTCGGTGCTCGACTTCGGACAGAAGATCGCCGAAGGGGAGCCGGCCGCAGTGCAGGCCGACGCCAAGGTGATCGAAGCCTATCTGGGCGGCCAGGAAGCCGAGCCGCAGCCTGCGTAAGGAAACGGGACCCAATGCTCACCATCCAGAATCTATCGGCCGGCTACGGCAAGGTGCAGGTGCTGCACGGCGTCTCGATCGAGGTGCCCAAGGGCAAGGTCGTGACCCTGATCGGCTCCAACGGCGCCGGCAAGACCACGACCATGCGCGCCGTCTCCGGAATGATCCAGCCGACAGCCGGCGAGATCACGCTCAACGGCAAGCGCATCGACGGCCTCGAGTCCTACCACATCGCCAAGCTCGGGCTCGCGCATTCGCCCGAAGGCCGGCGCGTGTTCGCCACCATGACCGTGACCGACAACCTCACGCTGGGTGCCTTCCCCCGGCTCACGGGCAGTCGGCCGCGCGGCGATGTCGCGGGCGACCTCGAGCGCGCGCTCGACCTGTTCCCGCGGCTCAAGGAGCGGCGCACCCAGCTGGCCGGCACCTTGTCGGGGGGCGAGCAGCAGATGCTCGCGATGGCCCGCGCGGTCATGCTGAATCCCGAGGTGGTGCTGCTCGACGAGCCCTCGATGGGCCTGGCGCCGATCCTGGTGGCCGAGGTGTTCCGCATCATCGAGCGGCTCAAGCAGGAAGGCGTGACCATGCTGCTGGTCGAGCAGTTCGCGGCCGCCGCGCTCGGCGTGGCCGACTACGGCTACGTGCTCGAGAACGGCCGCATCTCGTTGCACGGGCCGGCCGAGAAACTGCGCAACGATCCGGGGGTGAAGGCGGCGTACCTGGGCAGCGGACACTAGGTTTGCGGCCATAGATTCCGTCAATGAACGGGGCTGGCTCATTTGAGACTAATTTCTTGTAATGAGATTATTGTCTCATTAGAGTTGACGGGAACCCCATCACCTGGAGGACCCGGACATGGCGCTCACCCGAACCGAGATGGACCGCAGGATCGATCAGCATTTCCGCTTCGAGGCCGCGGACGATGTCGAAGGCGTCCTGGCGACACTGTCGCCCGACGTCGAGCACGACATCGTCGGCGCGCCGTCGGGGCCGACGCGGGGGCGCGACGGCGCGCGGCCTTTCTACGAGGCGCTGTTCAGCGACCTGTCCGACAGTCGCGTCGAATGCCTGCGGCGGCTTTACGGGGCCGATTTCCTGGTTGACGAATCGATCTGGCGCGGCAGGGCGCCCGGGCGGCCCTTCGGCCTCGAGGGCCGCGGCCGGCCGCTCGAATTCAGGCTGCTCCATGTGGTCGAGTTCACTGACGCCGGGGACATCCGGCGTGAGAACGTATGGCTCGATCTCGCGGCCATCATGCAGCAGCTGCCACAGGATTCATGAGCGGCCCGCCAAGCGAGAAGGCCGGCCGTCCCAACCAGCGCCGGCGCACGCGCAAGGACCTGCTGCAGGCCGCCGCACGGCTTATGCAGGCGGGTCGCCAGCCCAGCCTCGAGGAGATCGCCGAGGCGGCGGCCGTGTCGCGGGCCACCGCCTACCGCTACTTTCCGAGCATCGAGGCGCTCCACCGCGAGGCCTCGCTCGACATCGCGGTGCCCGAAGCCGCCGCAGTGCTCGGCGAAACCCGCTCGCAGGACCCGGTGCAGCGGCTGGAACGCGTCGATGCGGCGCTGAGCGGCATGATCGCCGCCAACGAGGCGTCGCTGCGCATGATGCTGGCGCAGTCGATGGAGCGCGTGGTGCGGGGCGGGCACGACGCCGAAGTGCCGGCGCGCCAGAACCGGCGCAGCCCGCTGATCGAGGCCGCGCTGGCGCCGGCCCGCAGCCAGTTCAGGCCAACAGCGGTGAAGACGCTCGAGCAGGCGCTGGCGCTGGTGATCGGCACCGAATCGATGGTGGTCTGCAAGGACGTGCTGCAACTCGACGACGCGCAGGCGTCGAAGGTCCGGCGCTGGGCGATCCGGGCGCTGGTGGCGGCGGCGAAGAAGGCCGACTGACGCTCGCCCGCCGTGCCGGATCGGCGCACTTGTAGCAAACTGCTGCAATTCCGTCTCCTAACGACCCCCCCCATGACCGACCCCCAACCCGCCCTTGAAGTCCTGCCACGCGACATTTCCGCCTACCGCGAGGGCAACACGGGCATCGACTACGTGCACCGATTCGAATCCGGCAAGCCCGGTCCGCACGTGCTGATCAATGCGCTGACCCACGGCAACGAGATCTGCGGCATGGTGGCCGCGACCCATCTGCTGGACAGCGGCGTGCGGCCCAAGCTCGGCACGCTGACTGTCAGCTTCGCCCACGTCGAGGCCTACAACGCCTTCGATCCGGCCAAGCCTTTCGACAACCGGCAGATCGTCCACAACCTCAACCGCGTCTGGTCCGACGAATGGCTCGACGGCCCCGAGGACAGCCCCGAGCTGCGGCGCGCCCGCGAACTGCGGCCGGTGGTGGCTGCCGCCGACCACATCCTCGACATCCATTCGACCAGCCAGGACGTGGTGCCGTTCTGGGTCTACCCGGACTTCGAGCGCAATGCGCGGGTGGCGACCGCGATCGGCCTGCCGCCGGTGCACCTGGTGATGCCGAGCGGCCTGGGCTCGGGCACGCCGTTGATCCAGCACGGCCTGCATGCCGGCGCCGATGCGCCGGGCGCCGCGATGGTGGTCGAGTGCGGCCAGCACTTCAAGCAGAGCGCGGCCGATCTGGCGACCGAGGTGACGCTGCGCTTCCTGGCGCACTTCGGCTTGATCGACCGGGCAGGGGCGACGCCCGAGGCCGAAGC
>Ga0182008_10001060_pt1 | contig 18998 bp, 17 predicted proteins | sample Sormic07211129_1_FD_120482 | JGI IMG/M metagenome (GOLD analysis project Ga0182008, IMG submission 120482) | Rhizosphere microbial communities from Sorghum bicolor, Mead, Nebraska, USA - 072115-129_1 metaG | ecosystem: Host-associated > Plants > Roots > Rhizosphere | place: USA: Nebraska...
CGGTGCCGGCCGTGCCCGCCACCAGATGACCCCGGTGATGGGCGGCGTGGAAGCGCACAAGGTGATCCCGCTGTCGGTCACCTTCGACCACCGCGCGGCTACCGGCGGTGAGGCGGCGCGCTTCCTGCGCGCGATGCTGGATGATCTGGCGCTGGCCAGCTGATCTGCGCGAGCGGGTAGCTGCCGACCGTTGGTCGGCGGGCAATGACGGATACGACAATGGCCACCGCAAGGTGGCCGTTGTTGTTTGCGCCCCGGTAGTGCCAACCGCTGGCCGGCTCCTCCGTATACCGTGCAGCCGACCAACGGTCGGCTCTACCCGGTTGGGGTTCCTGCAGCCGACCAACGGTCGGCTCTACCTCGGTTGGGTTTCTGTGCAGCCGACCAACGGTCGGCTCTACCCGGCCAGGGCTGCTGCGTCCACGATCTGGACGCCCGGCCGCGGGGCCAGTGCCGCCTCCAGCATCTCCCCGGCGATGGTCTGCGCCGGGCTGATCCGCCAGGCACGCGGCAGCACCGGGCCCAGCGCGCCCAGCACCACGCTGGCCAGGTGCTCGCCCGGCCGCCGCTCGGTACGCTCGCCGCCGATCAGCCCGGGGCGCACCAGCGTCAGCGAGGGATACCCCAGGCCGCGCAGATCCTGCTCCAGGCGGCCTTTGACCCGGTTGTAGAAGAACCGCGACGCCGGATCGGCACCCATCGCCGAGTTCAGCACGAAGGCATGGGCCCCATGCGCCTGGGCCAGCGTGGCGACCTGCAGCGGGTAGTCGTGGTCGACCCGCGCGAATGCCTCCCGGCTGCCGGCCTGCCTGATCGTGCTGCCCAGCGCACAGATCACCGCATCCACCGCCCACCAGTCCGCATCCGTTGGCAGCCGCTCGAAATCGACCACCGGGTTGTGCAGCACCGGGTCGGTCACGTTGAGTGGCCGCCGCGTCGGCGCCACGACCGCATCGCAGCGCGCGTCATCCAGCAGCTGCTGCAGCACCTGCCCGCCCACCAGCCCGGTTGCCCCCACCAGCATCACCTTCATCGCACGCTCCCACCGTCAGATTGCCTACCATCGTGGCACAGCCGACGTGCCCGGCCCGCGTTCAAGCCGGCGTGCCCGGCGCCGATACTGTTCCAACCTCTTCCACCTGCCCGGCCCCCCGCCGGTGACCCGCCAAGGACCCGCGCATGACCGACCCGCACGACGCTCCCCCCAGCCCCGGCACCGCCGTGGGCCGGCTGCTGTCGCGGCGCCAGGCCGGCACCCGGGTGATCGACACGGCCAGCGTGGACGCACCCGGCCCCAAGGGCGGCAGCAGCGCGATGCTGCAGCGCCTGTTCGCCGGTGCCGAACAGCCCGAACCGCTGCTGGCCGCCTTTGCCAATGGCATGTCCACCCTGCCCGGCGAACTGGGCGACATGGGCCTGCGCCTGCAGTCGGCGCAGCGCAGTGCCGACTGGGTCAGCTACGGCCGCGCGATGCGCCAGCTGATCGACAAGTACATCCGCACCATCGAGCAGGACAGCCCCGACGGCCAGCCCGACAGCCTGCGCCTGCGCGAGCTGCTGCGGCACACGCTGGGCGTGACCGTGGCCAGCCTGCTGCAGAACATGCCCGAGCTCCGGGAGGAACCGGCGCAGATCGCCGCCGACCTGCGCCACTGGCATCCCGGCCAGCCGCTGCAGCCGATCGAACTGCGCCTGCGCGAGCTGACCCACCAGATCGGCGTGCGCAGCGATGGCTGGCAGGAGCAGCAGGAACTGCTGCTGAGCCTGTTCGACCTGCTGCTGGACAATATCGGCGAGCTGCTGGATGACAGCAGCTGGCTGCATGGGCAGGTGCATGCGGTGCGCCAGCTGATCAGCGGCCCGCTGGACCGCGACTCGGTCGACCAGGCGCGCGCCAACCTGCGCGAAGTGATCTACAAGCAGGGTCTGCTCAAGCAGGGCATCGTTGAATCCAAGGCGGCCATGAAGGGCCTGATGGGCGGCTTCATCGAGCGCCTCGACGGCATGGCCGTGAGCACCGGCGAATACCACGACCGGATCAGTAGTTATGCGCTGGCCCTGAAGGAAGCGCGCAGCATCGCCGACCTCAGCCAGCTGCTGCAGGGCGTGCTGCAGGACACCGGCCGCGTGCAGGAGCAGGCACTGCAGGCGCGCGACCACCTGGGCAATGCACGTCGCGAAGTGGAACAGGCCGAGCAGCGCATCGCCGAGCTGGAGCAGGAATTGCGCGATGTGTCCGGGCTGGTCCGCACCGACCCGCTGACCGGGGCGCTCAACCGCCGCGGCTTCGACGAGCTGGTCGAGCGCGAGCTGGCGCGGGCCGGCCGCCATGGCCACCCGCTGGCACTGGCGCTGATCGACCTGGACGACTTCCACCAGACCAACACCGCCCACGGCCATGCCGGCGGCGATGCCGTGCTGCGCCAGCTGGTGGCGGTCTGCCAGCTGCACCTGCGCAGCACCGATGCGATCGCCCGCATCGGCGGTGACGAGTTCGTGCTGCTGCTGCCCGAGACACCGGCCGCCGACAGCATGTCCACCCTGCTGCGGCTGCAGCGCTCGCTGGCCCAGCGCCCGCTGCAGCTGGACGACACGCGGGTGCCGGTGCACTTCAGCGCCGGGGTGGCGCAATGGCAGGCCGGCGAACCGGTGGATGCCCTGCTGCGGCGTGCCGATGCGGCCCTGTATGCGGCCAAGCGGGTTGGCAAGAACCGCGTGCAGGCGGCCGACGCGCCGCGGTGATCGGCGTGCCCGCCGAGGCGCTGTGATAACCGCCGCCTCCGTACGAATCACCCGGGTATGGACATGAACACCCCTGCCGCCCGCGACCCCCGCCTCCGCTTTGCCGCGTTGCTGGAGCAGCACCGCGGCATCGTGGTGAAGATCGCGCGCGGCTACTGCGCCCACCAGGAAGACCGGCTCGACCTGATCCAGGACATCAGCGTACAGGCCTGGGATGCGTTCGACAGCTTCGACCCGGCACGCGCCCGCTTCTCTACCTGGCTGTACCCGGTCGCGCTGAACGTGGCCATCTCGCAGGTGCGCCGGCAGCAGCTGCGGCAACGCCACCATGCCGTGCTGGAGGAGGACACCCTGCCGGTGGACGAGGGTGCGCCGGCCGAACAACAGCACGCGGTAAAGCAGCTGGAGGACGCGATCCGCATGCTTCCGCCGCTGGACCGGGCATTGATGCTGCTGCACCTGGACGACCACGACCACCGCCAGATCGCCGACATCCTCGGCATCAGCACTGCCAACGTGTCCACCCGCCTGCACCGCCTGCGCCAGCAGCTGCGCGCGCGTTTCGACCCCACCGCCTGAGGCCATCGCCATGCATACCGACCCGCTCAAGCAGCTGTGGCACCAGGCCGGCGGCGACGCCGACGACAGCGAGGCGACCGCCGCGCTGAACAGCTGGCGACGCCACCGGCAGCACGCCGCGCAGCGCCAGTTGTCGGCGTTCAGTGCGGTGCAGGTGATGCAGCTGCTGTTCTGGCTGGCGCTGTCGATCTATTGCGGCAGCGTGTGGTGGCAGCAGCCGCCGCGGGCGGTGATGCTCAGCGCCGTGGCGCTGCACGTCTACTGCGTGGCGGTAATCATCGTCAGCGCTGCCCGGCTGCACCTGCGCGGGCAGCTGCAGCCGGACCAGCCGGTACTGCAGCAGTCCCGGCAGCTGGCATTGCTGCGCATGCAGACCGCCGCAGGCGAACTGCTGCTGGGGCTGCCCTGGTGCTGGCTGTGGCTGGCGGTGCCGGTGCTGGTGGCATGGCAGGCCTGGAGCATCGACCTGTCCGCCTTCGCCGCACGCGCGTTGCTGATCTCGCTGGTGGCCGGGGCGGCGCTGATGACCGCCCTGCTGCTCCTGGCCCGGCGTTGGCAGCGGCAGGCCCCGGAATCCCCCCGCCTGCAGCGCGCGATCGATGCCTTGTCCGGGCGCCGCCTGGCCGGCGCGCGCGCAGAGCTGGAGGCGCTGCGCGACTGGAACGCCCGCTGACAGACCGCGGCCCGGTCAGTGGGCCGCTTTCTTGCCGCGCAGCTTCTGGAAACCCATCACCGCGGCCAGCACGATCGCACCTGCGATCACCCCCACCACCATGTTGCCAAGCGCGTTGACCAGCCACCCCCACTGGCCTTCCCCACCCAGCGCGACCACGGCATGGTGCAGCGCCGGCACGTTGTGCACCAGGATGCCGCCACCCACCAGGAACATCGCCGCAGTGCCGGCCACCGACAGGAACTTCATCAGCCAGGGCGCGGTGATCAGCAGGCCCCGCCCGAAGGCCGCCAGGGCGGCGCCCTTGCGCGACAGGTACAGGCCCAGGTCGTCCAGCTTCACGATGCCGGCCACCAAGCCGTACACGAACACCGTCATGGCCAGCGCGATCACCACCAGCGCGGTGACCTGGTTGAGGAACGGCGCGGCCGACACCACGCCCAGCGACAGCACGATGATCTCGGCCGACAGGATGAAGTCGGTGCGCACCGCGCCTTTCACCTTTTCGCCCTCCCAGGCCACCATGTCGACCTTCTCGTCGGCCAGCGCCTTAACCCGTTCGGCCTTGTGCTGCTCGTCCTCCTGCTTGGAATGCAGGAAGCGGTGCGCCAGCTTCTCCACGCCTTCGTAGCAGAGGAACGCGCCGCCGATCATCATCAGCGGCACCACGATCGGCACCGGGTAGCCCTTGCCGCGCAGCCAGGCCTCCAGCGCGCTGATCGCCAGCGCGGCCGGCACCAGGATCGCCTTGTTCACCAGCGAACCCTTGGCCACCGCCCACACCACCGGCAGCTCGCGGTTGGCGTTGACCCCGGTGACCTGCTGGGCGTTCAGCGCCAGATCGTCGCCCAGCACGCCGGCGGTTTTCTTGGCCGCGACCTTGGTCAGGACCGACACATCGTCCAACAGCGTGGCAATGTCATCGAGCAACGCAAACAGGCTGGCACCGGCCATGGCAATCCAATAGATCAAGCGGAAAGCGTGGATTCTGCCCGATCCTGGCCCGTTCGCGGTAGATGCCGGTGGATTCACCGCCCCACCACCTCCCGGGCCGCACACTGCCGGGCACAACCGTCCTGGAGTTCTGCTTGAATACCACGCCCGTCGCCCCTGGCTCGCCATCGCTGGTAAAAGGCATGAACCGCCGCAGCCAGATCCTGCGCCTGCTGCTGCGTTACCGGAACTCCGGGGTGTTTTCGGGCATGAACCTGGACGCCCGCGCGGTGCACGACGTGCCGCCGGAGGGCAATCCGGAGCAGTTTGTCACCGACCTGGAATCGCTCGGCCCCACCTTCGTGAAACTGGGGCAGATGCTGTCCACCCGCCCGGACATGGTGCCGGTGGAATTTGCCACGGCGCTGGAACGCATGCAGGAAAAGGTGGCCCCGATTCCGGTCGAGCGCATTGCACAGATCATCGAGCAGGAGCTGGGCGCGTCGGTGTCCAAGCTGTTCGCCAGCTTCGACCCGGTGCCGCTGGGGTGTGCCTCCATTGCGCAGGTGCACCGCGCGCAGCTGCATGATGGCCGCGAGGTAGCGGTCAAGGTGCAGAAACCGGAGGTCGCCGCGCAGCTGCGCTCGGACCTGGAGGTGCTGCGCAGCTTCGCGCTGGCCGCCGACCACCTCACCCAGGTCGGCCGCCGGGTCCGCCTGCGCGACTGGCTCAACGAGTTTGCCAAGACCCTGATGCAGGAGCTGGACTACCAGGCCGAGGCAGAAAACCTGCAGCGCTTCGGCCAGCACCTCAAGCCGTTCAAGCCGCTGTGGGTGCCGCAGCCGATCTGGGACTACTGCAGCCACCGCGTGCTGACCATGGAGCTGGCCAACGGCGTGCGGGTGGACATGATTCCCGACGTGCGCCGCACCGAAGAACCGATGGCGCCGCTCGCCGCCGCGTTGATCCGTGGGTACATCGACCAGATCTTCGTGCATGGCGAGATCCATGCCGACCCGCACCCGGGCAACCTGCGCGTCACCCCGCAGGGTCGCCTGGCCATCTTCGACCTGGGCATGGTGGCGCACATGCCGCCGCGCCTGCGCGAGCGCCTGCTCAAGCTGCTGTTCGCCGCTGTGGACGGACGTGGCGAAGAAGTGGCCGATGAGATCATCGGCATCAGTACCCGCCTGGAATCGTTCGATGAAGAACGCTACCTGCGCGAAACCGGGCAGATGATCGCGCGCTATGCGGCCAACACCAGTTTCTCCGAGGGCCGCGTGGTGCTCGACCTGGTCCGCATCGCCACCGCCAGCGGGCTGCGCACCCCGCCGGAACTGAGCCTGCTCGGCAAGGCATTGCTGAATCTGGAAACGGTGTGCCGGCTGCTGTCGCCCGACCTGGACACCCGCCGCATCGTGGAAAAACAGCTGCAGCACGTGATGCGTGCCCGCCTGAAGAAATCGCTGTCGGCGGCCAACCTGGCCAGCGAAGCGATGGAGATACAGCAGCTGCTGCGCGAAGGACCGCGCAAGATGTCCGACATCCTTGCCCTGCTGGCCGAGAACCGCCTGCAGATGAAAGTGACCGGGCTGGAAGAATCGCGCCTGATGGAAAACCTGCAGAAGATCGCCAACCGCGTGTCGGCCGGCATTGTTACCGCCGCGTTGATTCTTGCCGCGGCGATGATGATGAAAGTGGATACCGGCTGGCACCTGTTCGGCTACCCCGCCATCGCATTCACCTTGATGTTGATCGGCGTGGCACTGGGCCTGGGCATCATCCTCAGCGCGCTGCTCTTCGATCGTCGTGCACGCTCGAAGGAAGAGCGCGGACATCGATGATGTTGCGATGCCGTGCATTTCTTCACGTGCGTTTTACACCTGAAAACACGATGCGCTGTAGCGCATCTTCAGCATCCTGAAACAAACATTTCAGTCAGGTTCGTGCATGCATGATCGGGTCATCGGCTTGTCATGCAGGTGTGGTTGGACAGCCGGTCGGATGGGAAATACGTCGTCATGGCGTCCATCCCCAACTGTCTCCACTACCGATACCGCCGATGCTCTGGATCCTGCTGCTGACTCTGTTGCTGCTCTCCTGGTTGCTGCTCGCCTCGCGCAAGTGGATATGGTGGAAGGCCAGCCTGATGTCAGTGCTGCTGGTGCTGCTGAGTACCTGGTGGTTGATCAACAAGTTGTCCGGCGATGGGCTCAATGCGGCCACGCTGTATCACTTGGGCGCCGACATGGAGGGCGCGGGCGTAGCGGATTTCAAGGGCTACATCGCCGCCTACATCGCGCTGCTGCTGGTGTCGCTGCTGCCGCTGGCGGCCGCACGTGTGCAGCGCTGGCGCCGCATCGAACACGGCAAGGCGGTATTCGGGGGGTTCGTCGCCATGTGGCTGGTGGCCATTGCGGTGAGCCCGCTGTACAGCGACGGCCTGCGCCTGTACCAGCAGATGCGCCCGGTGGATTACACCGTGATTGCGCCCGAGTACAAGATTCCGCAGCAGGCGCTGGCCAAGCCGCGCAACATCGTGTGGATCTACGGCGAAAGCCTGGAGCGCACCTATCTCGACGAAGCCACCTTCCCCGGCCTGATGCCCAACCTCAACCGGCTGGCCGGCCAGGCACTGGATGTGCGCGGCGTGGTGTCTGCCGAGGGCGGTGGCTGGACCATCGCCGGCCTAGTGTCGTCGATGTGCGGCGTGCCCCTGACCACCGCCAAGGACGATGAGAACAGCATGGGCCGCATGGGCAGCTTCCTGCCCGAAGCGGTGTGCCTGGGCGACTACCTCAAGCAGCAGGGCTATACCAATCACTACCTGGGCGGCGCGAACGGGCAGTTCGCCGGCAAGGGCCAGTTCCTGGCCACGCACGGCTTCGACGCGGTGGATGATCTGGCCTGGTTCAAGACGCAGAAGGTGGCGCGCTCGCACTTCTCCACCTGGGGCGTGCACGACGACGTGCTGCTGGACAAAGCGTATGACCGCTTCGAGCAGCTGTCCAAGGCTGGCCAGCCGTTCATGCTCACCACGCTCACCATGGACACCCACCACCCGGCCGGGCACCTGCCGGTGGCCTGCAAGCGCACCCGCTACCAGAGCGAGTACGGCAACATCGGCCTGCTCAACGCGCTCAAGTGCACCGACGGCCTGATTGCCAAGCTGGTCGATCGTATCCAGGCCAGCCCGTATGGCGAAGACACCCTGATCGTCATCGCCTCCGATCACCTGGCCATGCCCAACGACCTCAGCCATGTGCTGGCCAAGCAGAAGCGCGAGAACCTGCTGCTGTTCCTGGGCAAGGACATCGCCCCGCGCCAGCTGGCGGCCACCGCCGGTTCCACGCTGGATTCCGGTGCCACGCTGCTCAGCCTGATCGACCCGGGCATCAAGGCGATCGGCTTCGGCCGCTCGCTGCTGGATCCCGAGCGCACCGACAGTGCCAGCGCGGCGGCGCTGCGTGACAACGGCAAGGACTACCCGCGTTACCTGGCCTTCTCGCGTTCGCTGTGGCTGGGCGACAAGACCCGCCAGCTGCGCATCGATGACGACAACCAGGTGGTGATCGGTCTACAGCATGTGCAGCCGCCGGTGCTGCTGGAGTACGACAAGCAGTTCGACCTGAAGTCGGTGTACCTGGAAAACACCTCCAAGCAGTTCGATGATGCCGACCCGGCCAACACGCTGGCTTACGTGGACCGCTGCACTGCATTCGAGGACGGCTCGGCCGATGGCGACTGGTGCGCGATGCTGGTCAACCGTGACAAGGGCATCAAGCTGTACCGCGACGATGCGCTGCGCACCGGCTTTGCGGTGGATGGCCCGCTGGAACCGTTCAACGGCCCGCGCCCGAGCATCCGCCAGGCGCACATGATCACCCAGAAGGGCCGCCGCACCCGCGCCGGCCAGTACATGCTGCAGTTCGTGGCAAAGCAGTCGCCCGATCGCGGTTTCTGGGTCGAAGCGGTGTCCTCGCAGCGCAAGGTGGTGGTGGCCCAGCAGTGGGTGCAGCCCGATGCCGAAGGCCGCATCAGCGTGCCGTTCGGCCTGGACCATGAAGTGGACGACCTGGAGATCCGCGCGTGGTTGAACCACGCCGAGAAGCTGGCCGTGGACAACTTCGCCCTGGTGCCCTCGCGCCGCGGCAACCGCGGGTAAGAATGCGGCATCGCCGGGATTCGTACCGACCAACGGTCGGTACCTACCGCGACAGGGTTGTCGCCTAACCCTGCGGTTCCTGCGGCGCGGCCGGATCGCGGACCAGGTGGATGTCGGTCGGCGAGGACAGCGCGATATGCGCCGCCGCGAACTTCTGCAACATCGTGAAGTAAAGGTCGCTGCGCACGCCATATACCGCGCGCGGGCCGGATACGTACGCAAAGCTGTTGATCGCTACCTGGCCGTTGGCGATCGAATCGATGAACACCGACGGTGCCGGCTCGGCCAGCACGCCTACGTGTTCGGTGTAGCAGTCCAGCAGGATCTGCCGCACCGCCGCCACGTCGGTGCTCAGCGGCACCGCGAACTGGATCTGGATGCGCCCCTGCGCATTGCCCATCGTCATGTTGCGGATGGTCTTGGTGATCAGTTCGGAGTTCGGCACGATCAAGGTGGACTTGTCGCCCACCTGGATCTCGGTGGAACGCACGCTGATCCGCTTGATGTCGCCCTCCTGGTCGCCCAGCTTCACCCAGTCACCGATCTTCACCGGGCGCTCGGCCAGCAGGATCAGGCCGGACACGAAATTCTGGGTGATCGCCTGCAGGCCGAAGCCGATACCCACCGACAGCGCACTGACCACCAACGCCAGCTTTTCAAGGCCGATGCCCAGCGCGGTCAGTCCCCACAGCACCGCCGCGATGATGCCCAGGTAACGGGTGACGGTGCTGATGGAGTTGCGCGCCCCGGCGTCGAGGTCGGTCTTGGGCAGGTAGGTGTTGGTCAGCCAGTTCTGGAAGGCCTGCATCACCGCCCACACCAGCAGGAAGGCCAGCACCGCATACAGCACGCTGCTGGGCTTGAGCGTGGTGGTGCCGATGGTCAGCCCGTTGGACAGCGAGTCCATGGCGCTGAAGAACGTATTGAGGTTGCCGAACGGCGCGGTCAACGCCAGCACCGCCAGCAGGATCACGCCGATGCGCAGCACCGCCGACAGCAGCACGCCGGCCTGTTCCACCTTGGCATCGTTGAGCCCGGTGGTCAGCACGATGCTCTTGCCCACCCGGCTGGTGGGCGACAGCAGCCACAGCGACAGGTCGTCGGCGAACTTCAGCAGCAACGAGGCGGCCAGCAGCACCACCGCGCCCCACACCAGCTGCTGGGCCACGAACAACGCCAGGTTGAGGTAGCCCAGCAGCGTGGCGATCACCGCCGCGGCCACCACCACGTGCCCGGCCAGCCGCGCCAGCACGATCCATCCGCTCCTGCGCACCGGCGCCTTGGGCTGCTTGGCCCCGGCGTCGACCTGCGCGTCCAGCTTGGCCTGCGCCTCGTCGGTCTGGCGCCGGTGCAGGCGCGCCAGCGACACCAGAATGGCCACGATCAGCGCCATGTAGGTGATCGCGATCAGGCCGTCCACCGCCACCGTGGTGATCGCACTGGTGCGCGAGGCCCGGTTGATCTCCACCAGCAGGATGCTCAGGAAGGTCAGCCCCGCCGCGCCCCAGGCGTATTTGCGCAGCCGCCATGCTGCGGTGTCATCCAGGCTCACCAGGCGCCAGGACGGTCGCTTGGGCACCAGCAGACAGGCGCTGAGGGCGGTGATGAAGGCCGCCACGAACGTGGCCACCTGGAAATGCAGCGCCAGCTGCTGCAACCGCGGCGGAATCGCCCCGATGGAGTCCAGCGCAGCCACCAGCACCACCGCCGCGAAGCCCGGCAGCAGCGTGCCCACCGCCAGCAGCCACACCGCCAGCCCGGACCGGCGCAGGCGCCCGTCGGGCGCGCGCTCGGAGGCGGCGTAGCGGCGGCCTGCGGCGCGCAGCCACAGCCGTAGCGGGAAGAACATCAACAGCGCCAGCGCCAGCCCGGTCAGCGGCGCGCCCCAACCGTGTTCGGCAATCGCCTTGCGTGCCGCGGTCTCGCCCTGGCGGTACAGCACCACCAGCCGCGAGTAGTCGGCCGGCACGTGCACCGCGAACTGCTTCCACAACGATGGCGACAGCGGCGAGTTGACCTTGCGCGCCAGGTCCTCGCTGAACTGGGTGACGCGCATCTTTTCAATGTCCGCGCCCACCTGCTTGGCATCGCCGGCAAGCAGCTTTGCCCGTGCAATGGCCGAGGCAAGATCACTGCGCTGCTGGTTCAGCGCCTTGCGCTGGGCGGCGATATCGCGTGCCTCGGTGGTGCCTTCCACCACCTCGCCCAGCTGGGCCACGCGGGCATCCACCTGCTCCAGCTCGGGCTGCAGGGCATTGCGCGCCGCATCGGCGTCGCGCTGCACGGCCAGCGCCCGGTCGGACAGCGTCTTGAGCGTATCGGGGGTATCGGCCGTCTCGACCGCGGTCTGGATCTGCTTCAGGTCCTTGCCGGCTTGTGCCAGCTGGGCAATCGGATCATCGGCGGCGGCATCATCGCCCTGGGCCAGCACCAGGGGCGCCATGCTCAGCCAGGTGCACAGCATCAACCAGGCCAGCGGCCGCAGGAAGGAACGGAAAGGACGGGAAGACAAGCCGGCGCACCACGGGATTCGCGCGGACCACCGCGCCTGCGCGCACTATAAACCGGGGTGCGTTCACGCCGGGTATGCTCCCGGCACCCCGCCTTCAGTACTTCAGGCGCAGCTCTTCCACCTGCGGCCGCAGGCTGGCATACCAGTCCTGGAATTCCTCTTCGCTGATCTCATCGGGCGCATACACGGCCACCTCGTCCCAGGCGTGGTCGGTCGGCAGCGGTTGGCGTGGGCCAGCGCGCAGCGAGTACGCCACGCCCTCGTGGTCCACCACATCCTCGGCCGCCTCCCAGCGCGCGCGGGCAAAATCGGTCGGGCTCTTGAGCAGGATCACGTGGTACATCGGCATCTCCATCGCAGTGAACAACAGGCAGGCATCGCCCGGCCACAGAATAGCCCCGCCTGCCGCGCCGGTGCATCACGCACCGGCAACGCAACGTTCTCCACGCCGCGCCTGCGCCGGTTTCACCTACCCGTGGCGGTGGGCGCGGCATGGTGGCTGCACCTTCTCTTCGCGCACTCCATGAACACACACGCCGACCTCAAGACCGTTCCGGACCTCAAGCTGCCGCGCTACCTGGGCACCTGGTATGAAATCGCCCGCCTGCCGATGAAGCACGAGCCGGACGGGTGCACCGACGTGTCGGCGCACTACAGCCTGAAGGAGAACGGCCACGTGGCCGTGCTCAACCGCTGCCGCATGGACGGGGAGATCGAAGAGGCCGAAGGCGAAGCCTGCCCGGTGGACAACGACAGCGCGCGGCTGGAAGTCAGCTTCCTGCCCAAGGGCCTGCGCTGGATTCCCTTCACCAAGGGCGACTACTGGGTGATCCAGGTCGCGCCGGACTACAGCGTCGCACTGGTCGGCAGCCCCGATCGCAAGTACCTGTGGCTGCTGTCGCGCACCCCCACCCTGGATACCACCGTGCAGGACCATTACCTGGCCCAGGCCCGTCAGCAGGGCTTTGACCTGGGGCCGCTGATCCAGACCCCGCATACCGGCCACCCCACCGCCTGAGCCCCCCATGGACCTGAAAAGTGGTTACCCGTTCTGGGCGGTGCGCAACGGGTTGATGCACGCCTTCCCGCCCCTGCGCGACGACCTGCAGTGCGATGTGCTGGTGGTGGGCGGTGGAATTACCGGTGCGTTGATCGCCAACGAACTGTGCGCCCATGGCCACGATGTCGCGTTGATCGAACAACGCGACATCGGCTGGGGCAGCACCGCCGCCAGTACCGCGCTGCTGCAGTATGAGATCGATACGCACCTGATCGACCTGGCCCGGCAGTACGGTGAAACCGCCGCCGTGCAGGCCTACCAGGCCTGTGCCGACGCAATTCCCGCGTTGCGCGAGGTGGCGCGCGGGCTCAAGGGGGTGGACTGCCATCCCATGCACAGCCTGTACTACGCCAGCAAACGCCGGGACCGGGCGGTGCTGCAGGAAGAATTCGCATTGCGTCGGCGGCATGGCTTCGACGTGCGCTGGCTGGACCGTGACGCGGTGCAGGACGAATTCAGCCTGGACGCACCCGGGGCCATCCTCAGTGGGCTGGCCGCCCGCGTGGACCCGTACTGCCTGACCTACCGCCTGCTGGCGCGGCTGCAGAAGAGCGGCTGCCAGGTGCACGACCGCACCACGCTGGCCACATTGGACCCCACCGCGCGCGGCGTGACCGCCACCACCGTCGAGGGCGTGCGCATCCGCTGCGGCCATGTGGTGATGGCCGCCGGCTACGCCAACCAGCGGTGGCTGAAGCCCTCGGTGGCGCGCAACCGCAGCAGCTACGCCTTCATCACCGACCCGATCCCGGAGGATCTGCTGGGGCCACTGGCCCAGACCATGGTCTGGGAATCGGCCCGGCCGTACCTGTACATGCGCAGCACCGGCGACCAGCGCCTGCTGATCGGCGGCGAGGACGATGCGGTGGATATTCCGGCCCGGCGCGACCGGCGCGTGGAAGCCAAGGCCGCGCGCCTGCTGAAGAAGGTGGGCACGCTGTTCCCGCACCTGCCGCTGCAGCCGGCGTTCTCCTGGGCCGGCACCTTTGCCGAAACCGCCGACGGCCTGCCCTTCTTCGGCCCCCACGAGCAATGGGGCCCGCGGGTCCTGTTCGGCATGGCCTACGGCGGCAACGGCATCACCTATTCGATGATCGGCGCCGGCCTGCTGCGCGCCCGCATCGAACGCCGCAAGCACCCGCTGGCGGCGCTGTTCGGGTTTGAGCGGCTGGAGTAAAGTTCCCCTGGAGGCGCTGCCATGACAGGCATCGTTCAAGCAGCCAGTGATAGCGTCAGCGCTGTCGGCGGCCTGCGTGCCGCCCGTCTGTTCCGGAGCCCATCATGATCCGCTCGCTTTCGCTGCTGCTGTGCCTGCTCGCCCCCGGGGTTGCCCTGGCCCAGTCCGCGGTCGGGGCCACCGGCCCGCAATCGGCGACCGGTCTCAACTTGGCGGTCCCGCAGGCGCCCATGCAGTACCTGGGCGACGGCTCGCTGCGCGGCGACCCGCCCGGCACCTTCTACGGCGACAAGAGCGGCCGCCGCCTGAGCGACCGGGGTGCGGCCAACGGCATCGCCGATGTCACCGACGACAAGCTGCGGGTCAACGGCAGCATCACCACCGGCATCGGCTACGCCAAGAACTTCGGCAATACGCACTACAACGCGGCCGAGTTGAACCTCAACAAGAACTACACCACCGACGAAGGCAAGACCCACAACGTCAACGTGAACATCCGCGTCAGCGAGGGCAAGGGTCCGGGCTTCGGCCCCTACGGTGGGTACGGCGGTTACGGCCCCGGTCCGGGGTACTGGGATTACCCGCCGCCGTACGGCTGGTGAGGTAGCAGCACCGCAGCGAAACGGCCGGGCTCCCCGGCCGTTTCTGCATCCGCGCCATGCGCGCTGCAGTGCTCAGTCCCACCAGCCTTCGCGCTTGCTCGACAACACGCGCCCGTCGTGGCCGCTCATGCGCACTTCCACGCGCTGGTTGCGCGCATTGCGGGCCTCCAGCGTCCAGGTGGCACCGTCGCGTTCGAACGACTCCACCTGGCGGAAGCCGGCCTTCTGGGCCACGGCCAGGATCTGCCCGGCATCAAGCAGGGCGCGGGGGCTGCGCGGGTCGAAGATCTCGCCGGTGGCCGGGTCCACGATCACTTCTTCAAAGCTGCCATCGGCACGGGTGACGTCTGCTTCCCACAGGCCGTCGTCGCGTTCCAGCTCATGCACCTGGGTGTAACCGGCGGCGCGCAGCTTGGCCTGCACATCGGCAGCGCTCAGTTCGGCGGCGAAGGCCGGGGTGGACACCAGTGCGGTGGCAAGGGCGGCGGCCAGGATCAGCTTGTTCATGGGGGTCTCCAGAAGGGGCCGGTCGATTCCGGCACCGCCAGTCTGGCAAGCGCACTTAAGCGGACCATGAGCCCGGCTGTTAGGCAGTGTTTAAATACACCGCGTATACCGTAGGCATGACTTTTGCCGCGTCCCTGTTGCTGCCCGTGCTGCTGGCCTTGAGCCCGCAGGAGCCCATGCGCGTGCACGAGGGCGGCAGCCGCCAGCAGGAAGCGGTGCGCCAGGCCGTGCGCCAGGGCCGGCTGGTGCCGCTGCAGCAGGTGGTGGCCGACGCCCTGCGCCGCTACCCCGGCACGCTGGTGGAGGTGGAGCTGGACGACGGCAAGTACGAGATCGAGATCCTCGGCGCCAACGGCGTGGTGATGGAGCTGGATTACGATGCCGCTACCGGGCGCCTGTTGAAGATGGAAGAAGATTGATGCGGATCCTGCTTGCCGAGGACGATGCCCTGCTGGCCAACCGGCTGCAGGCCCTGTTGGAAGAAGCCGGCTACCTGGTGCTGCACAGCGCCGAGGGCCGCCAGGCCGAAGAGCTGGGCCAGATCGAGGACATCGCTGCGGCGGTGGTCGACCTGGGCCTGCCCGGGCTGGATGGCCTGAGCATCATCGAGCGCTGGCGCCAGGCCGGGCGCGGCTTCCCGGTGCTGGTGCTGACCGCCCGCGCCCGCTGGCACGACAAGCTGGCCGGCTTCGATGCCGGCGCCGACGACTACCTGACCAAACCGTTCCAGCCCGAAGAGCTGCTGCTGCGCCTGCGCGCGCTGATCCGGCGCAGCGCCGGCCACGCCAGCCCGCGCCTGCAGTGCGGGCCGCTGCTGCTGGACGTCAACGCCGGCCGCTTCGAACTGGACGGCGAACTGCTGCACCTGAGCCCGCAGGAGCAGCGCATCCTGAGCTACTTCCTGCACCATCCCGACGTGGTGATCAGCCGCTCGCGGCTGGGCGAGCACGTGTACGAGGCCGGCTTCGACCCCGATTCCAACACGCTGGACGTGCTGATCGGACGGATCCGCCGCAAGCTGGGCAGCGACCTCATCCATACCCATCGTGGGCAGGGCTTCCGCCTGTCGGCGCAGCCATGAACACCGGTTCGCTGCGTACCCGCCTGCTGCTCGCCGGTGGCGTGGGGCTGGTACTGGTGTCGGCGCTGGCCACGTGGTGGCTGGGGGCGATGTACGAGCGTTCGGCACGCAACGCACTGGACCAGCGCCTGGGCAACGAGCTGATCGCCGTGCTGGCGCTGGCCGAAAGCGATGCGCAGGGCCGCCTGCAGCTGCGCCGCGAACTGTTCGACGAACGCTACCAGCGGGTGTTTTCCGGGACCTACTGGCAGGTGCAGGACGCCCAGGGCCAACCGCTGGGGCAATCGCGCTCATTGTGGGATGAAACCCTGAACACTCCGGCGACGCTGCGCACCGGGCCGGCGCAGGCCTTCGACACCACCGGCCCGCTGCAGGCCCCGCTGCGTGCGCTGGCCCAGCAGGTCACGTTGCCGCGGGTGCCCACGCCGCTGCGCGTGGTGGTGGCCACCGACCGCGCTGACCTGGACGCCCAGGTCAGCGCGTTCCGCCAGCGCACCGCGCTGGCGCTGGCCGTGCTGGTGGCCCTGTGGTTCGCGGTACTGGTCACCCAGGTGCATTACGGCCTGCGCCCGCTGGCCGAATTGAGCCGCATCGCCGGCCAGGTCCGCAACGGCGAGAACGTGCGCTTTCCGCAGCAGGGGCTGGTCAAGGAAGTGGCGCCCCTGGCGGTGCAGCTCAACGACCTGCTGGACCACCATCAGCGCATGGTGGTGCGTGCGCGCCGCAGTGCCGAGGACCTCGCACATGCCTTGAAGACGCCGCTGACGGTGCTGATGACCGAAGCCGAGGGCGATGGCAGCGACTGGCGTCAGACCCTGCGCAGCGAAACCGCGCGCATGCAGGCCAGCATCGAGCGCTACCTGGCCGCCGGAATCGGCGCCGACAGCCAGCAGCGCACCGCGGTGGCGCCGGTGATGGGCGCGCTGTGCAGTTTGATGCAGCGCGTGCACAACGAGCGCGGGCTGGTGTTCGACCAGGACCCGGATGCGCAGGGCCTGTTTGCCGGCGCACGCGAAGACCTGGAGGAAATGCTCGGCAACCTGCTCGACAATGCCGGCAAGTGGGCCGCGCATACGGTGCGTGTCAGCGTGCGCCACGAGGGCAACAAACTGCACATCCGCGTGGAGGACGATGGCCCGGGGTTGCCGGATGCGGAGTTGCAGCGCGTGCTTGAGCGTGGGGTGCGGCTGGACCAGCGCGCGGCCGGCAGCGGCCTGGGCCTGGCGATCGTGGCGGACATCGCCGAAAGTTACGGTGGCACCTTGGTGCTGGCCAATACCCACCCGGGGTTGAGGGCGACGTTGACGTTGCCGGCGGGCTGACCGGCGGTGGTCCCTACCGGACCCAAATGCGCGTAGAGCCGACCGTTGGTCGGCCGCATTTCGCGAACAACCGAACGCGCCCATGCTGGTAGAACCGACCGTTGGTCGGCTAAATTTCGCGAACAGCCGAACGTGCCCGTGGTGCGCGTCAGCCGACCAACGGTCGGCTCTACCCTTGCGGACGCTCGTATGGTCGGCTGCATTTCGCGAACAGCCGAACGTGTCCGTGGTGTACGTCAGCCGACCAACGGTCGGCTCTACCCGGGCTGAAATCGCGGCCGCTCGTATGGTCGGCTGCACTTCGCGAACAACCGAACGTGCCCGTGCTGGTAGAGCCGACCGTTGGTCGGCTGCATTTCGCGAACAATCGAACGTGTCCGTGGTGTACGTCGGCCGACCAACGGTCGGCTCTACCGGGGGGATCGGATGGTCGGTGTTTCAACGCGCCTGGTGCATCCACCAGCAATCGATGGCGTCCAGCACGATGTGGATGATCAGCCCGATGCCGAACAACCGTGTTTTCTTCGGCACACAAAGGCCCGCGTAGACCGCAATCGCGGGTGCGGTATGCAGGGGATGGAAGCCGATGCTGCAGCGGTTCGGGGCGTAGATCGGGTCGGCCAGCAGGTGGTCCAGGTCGATGATCCAGCCCAGCAACAGCAGCGCCCACGCCGACAGAAAGCGCTTGCGCCAGAACATCCACGCCAGCAACGCCGGGACGGCGGCATGCAGGAACAGATGGAAGATCGCGCGTGCGCTCATGAGCCGGCTGCCGTGTTGAAAAAGGAAACCCAGCCGCCACGTAGCGCCGGGCTCTGCCCGGCGGTATGCCCGGCAACGGGAAGCGTGCCGCAGCTAGCAGCCGGGCAGCGCCCGGCGCTACGCGGGTGCCGCTGGCTCAGACCAGCGGCTCGTCGGACAGGTAGGTGTACCCGGTCAGGCCCGCTTCCAGCGCGTCGGACAGCTCCTGCGCACGCGCCGGCGACAGCTTCGCCGCCGCCACGCGTTCGGCATAGCTGGCACGCAGGTCGGCCAGGCTGTAGCCCACGTAATCCAGCATCACGTCGGTGGTGTCGCCGCGGCGCTGCTGAGTGATCGCGTAGCCATCGGCGTCGGCCAGCACTTCCACCGCGTCGGTGTCGCCGAACAGGTTGTGGATGTCGCCCAGGATTTCCTGGTACGCGCCCACCATGAAGAACGCGATGCGGTAGCTCTCGCCCGGGTTCAGCGCATGCAGCGGCAGCGAGCTGTCCAGGCTCTCGTTCTCGACGTAGGTCTTGACCATGCCATCGGAATCGCAGGTCATGTCGGCAATGATGCCGCGGCGCTGCGGCTGCTCGTTCAGGCGCTCGATCGGCACGATCGGGAACACCTGGTCGATCGCCCAGGCATCGGGGATCGACTCGAACACGCTGAAGTTGACGAAGTACTTGTCCACCAGGCGTTCGTTCAACTCGTCCAGCGCCGGCCGATGGCTCTTCTCGTCATAGCTCAGGCGCGCACGCACCGCATGGGCGATGGCGTAGAACAGGTCGTCGATGCGGGCGCGCTGCGGCAGGTCGATCTGGCCCAGCGCATAGCTGGACAGGCCTTCGGCATGGAAGTGCTGCGCTTCCTGGAACAGCTCCACCGCCGGGCGCACGTC
>Ga0182008_10001061_pt1 | contig 18992 bp, 24 predicted proteins | sample Sormic07211129_1_FD_120482 | JGI IMG/M metagenome (GOLD analysis project Ga0182008, IMG submission 120482) | Rhizosphere microbial communities from Sorghum bicolor, Mead, Nebraska, USA - 072115-129_1 metaG | ecosystem: Host-associated > Plants > Roots > Rhizosphere | place: USA: Nebraska...
ATTCAGATTTAAAAATGCAAATGTGAATAGCGCTGCTAACAAACCAAGTGGTGATACTGCAACAACATTGATTACGACCACTTATCCGACAGTTAGTTCACACTGCAATTAATAAACCCACTTTATTTTCTATACCAAGATCTATAACATAGATATTGGTATGGTGAGAAAATTAATCTAGGCTCTTATTTGTCAAAACTTAAAATTCAACAACATGAAAACTACAAAACAAACATTAAACCGTAAAACAGGATTCAGATTTAAAAATGCAAATGTGAATAGCGCTGCTAACAAACCAAGTGGTGATACTGCAACAACATTGATTACGACAACTAATCCGACTCTTAGTAGCAACTGCAATTAATAAACCGACTTTATTTTCTATACCAAGATCTATAACATAGATATTGTTATGGTGCGAAAATTAATCTAAGCTCTTATTTGTCAAAACTTAAAATTCAACAACATGAAAACTACAAAACAAACATTAACCCGTAAAACAGCATTCAGGTTTAAAAATGCAAATGTAAATAGCGCTGCTAATAAACCAAGTGGCGAGCCAACGACAACATTAATTACAACAACTAATCCTACCTTAAGTAACAATTGCAATTAATACACCCATTCATTCTGCTGGGAAATATATCCAACTGCGAATTCCACGAACCAGAAAATAACAACATGAAAACTGCAAAACAAACATTAACCTGTAAAGTAGCATTCAGATTTAAGACTGCCAGTCTAAACAACAACGTTGGTAGACCAACTGGTGAAACTGCAACAATGGAGATCACAACTAATCCAATTCTTAGTAGAAACTGCAATTAAGCTTCTCCATTTTTGAAACGATAAATACAGCGGGTCAATCCTAATAAGATTGACCCGCTGTATTTATGCCTGTAAAGTGAAGGCTATAAGTAAACACACTTTCTAGCTCTCGGAGTCCCGCAGCCTTCCTTAAGTCCCCCCTTCGGCGATGAAGCAATCCACCATGCTCATTGATCCGTATAAAGCCTCGCATGATCCAATCAATATAGGTTCGATTTTTGATAGCAAATTATGCCATCACAACAGAATCGCACCTCATATACCAGTAACAAAATGAACAAAAAATTATCCCTCTTAATGCTACCCATGCTGACCTTTCTGACCAGCTGTGGCCAGAACAAACCAGATCAGCACACAGCCGACCAAACACCCCCTGTAACCAAAGCGCAGTACAACAACATTTCAAAAGAAATCAAAACATTTGACTACAATCCCACCTACCAGGTGCGGTTTACCGCTCGATTGTGTACCTATGAGATCTATATCAACGATATGCTCGCCAACTTCTCCTTTACCACCGGCAACTCCGCCGGAGAACAGCACGCAGACATTCCCCAATATATCCTGCAAAGCGGGCCACAGGAAATAAAAATAAAAATCTATCCCAAAGCGATCCAGGACGGTAAGCTGGAAGAAAAATTAAGGCAGGAAGCCACATTCAGCGCGAGAATCGTACACGGAGAATACGGAAAAACAGAATGGGACAGCTTCAGCCAGGTCGCAGCTCTAAAAGTCCCTATCGAAAGCGGGAAAAACACCATCGAGTACAAAACCACCTTTAATGCCCAGGTGCCTTACCAGTCAGCAGGCTGGGCAACCGGAGTAGATCTCAGCAAGGAACAAAAAACTGATCTGATCAAGGAAGCCCTGTCCATCAACCAACAGTTCGCCAAGGCTTATCGCAATAAGGATATCGAAAGCATTGCTTCCATGATCTATAAGCGCGAAAAAGAAATCGCACAATCCTTTTTCTTTCTTTCGGGCGAACCCAAGAGTTATGATGATGGATGGGAAAAAATACAAAAGGAAGCCGATCAAATTCAGAAAATCAAAATAATCGATCAATATGACCTGTGGTACTTCGCCAATGGCAAGGTCATCGCCTTACTGCAACACCAGGGAGAAGACCGTGATTTCCCGGTAATTGAAGCAGAGACCGATGAGCGCTATGTATACTATGCCTTATATCTTTACCGGCCGAAAGCAGGTGCTCCTTTAAAAATTATTCGCTAATTTAACACGACCTATGTTTAATATGCTTTTCGTCATCTTAGTGTTTACCGGGATCGTAACCTGGATCTGCTTCAGGCTTAAGAACTGGAAACAAAGGATAATTTTTCTGCTCGCCCTGATCATAGGCATTCCTGCAATCCTGTTCTTTGGCTTTAAATGGGGATGGGAAAACCGGGAAACGAAATTGATGAAAGCACATGCCGAATGCCGGCAAAAACAGGTGATTGACAGCATCACACTTTCATTCATGGGATTTAATCAAAAAGAGCTGACCGCTCCATGCCTGACCATGCATCAAAATGCCCATGGACAGGTACTGGACAGCAACAGCCAGCAATTGGATACCACCCATTTTTATGATGGCAGTTTAGGAGCAGATTATTACTATCGCCAGCCTTTTAAGACCAGCGATGTACTGGAAATCAGGGTCGGGAAAAAAACATACCGCCTCAGCAATTTTGTGCTCGCCGCTGCCGCAAATTATAACATGGGCGGTGCCGTTGTCAGCGGCTGTAAGATCGACAGTGCAGACATCAACGGCAAAAGAACGGTTTTTTATCAAAATATGATCATTCGTAAAACAGGCCCCAATTAAAAGAACCTTCAATATATTGTTATATAATCTCATGTTATGCCAGGAAAGATTGTTTTTTATATAAAAAGTGTACGCCGGAATTATGTAGCCTCCTGTCATGAGTTGCGCTTTTTTCTGGACTCAATGGCATCAATAAAAACCTAATGACAGGCTTCGAAAAGATATGGAGCATTATGGGCCAGTACGCCGGGAAATTGCAAGGGGATAAATTATAAAAATCGGAGATCTAAAATGTGAGTTTTCGTTCAATGCTCTTTTTTAGATATCGGGATTGGTTGGCTGTGGTTTCATATTCCTCCTTTTTAATCCAATAACCATTTTCATATTGGTACTGGTATTCCAAAAGCTTCCATTCTCCGTCGTCTGAAATTATTTTATTTGAGCTAAGATTATGCTGTTCGTTGTATTGGTTCTTATAGATTTGTCCAGCTGTTATACATTCGATCAAGTTCATATGGCTATCATAAACATAAGTTTCCTCTGGTTGCTGCAAAACAGGAACCGTATCAATTCCGGTTATCTTCTTTGTTTTGCGCATTGGTAAAGCCCTGTTGCCGCCCATGCCAGGATAAGTGTAAACGTCTTCCTGCTGCAGTTCCCAATTTCCATTATTGTTCTTAAAGTATTTCAGACCCAGTAATCTTTTGGGCTCACTGTATTGGTATATTCTTTTGCTTGCATTACCATCTTTGCCGTTTACTGGTTTTGAAATTTCTGTTATGGTACGGGAATCTTTATCGGCTTGTACCAAAACACTATAATTATCTTTAATTGCTTTATGGGGGAAGTATTCTATAACACTGGCTTCTATTTGCCTTGTATTTATAGGAGCTTCAAAAAATTCCATCATAATCGGATCAATGATTAGCTTGGCAGGTAACCTTTTTAGCGTTTCTTCGGGAACAACAACACCAGGTACTTTGACCTGGGATAAAACAGGAGTACCAATTATACTGAATAGGAATAGGATACAAATTGTAAACTTTGTCTGTAAATTAACACTCATAATCGCTTTCTGGTTTCTGTTTTCATGCAATTATTATGCCTGATAACCTTATCTCTGCGTAACTACCGGAATACATAGCTCCGTGGCACCGAATTTGCTGGACAAATCTGTAAATGGATGAGATACCTTTTTCCATAAACGGATCTGTCCTGATCTGGTTAAAAAGAAATATAGAATATTGTTTAATATACCGTTATTGCATGTCCGGTCGCTAAGGATTTCATATAATCCTAAAAAAATGCTCAATCAACGAAATGGTATGAAACGAAAAAAAATTATGCTTAATTACCTTTGGTTAGCACCGCTGCTCTTTGGACTAACTACGCTAGCCTCATATGATAAAGACGTTGACGATATCAGTTTTGGCTTTCCTGAAATCTTTTATTCCAAAAATCATGGAATGAATCTGAATACCGGCCAAATGGGAGAAGCTATATCATTTCATACGGATGAGTTTTTTAGGGATGTCGGATTTGCTTTGATCGTTGCGCTGATATTACTGATCTGTTATGCAATGTTTAAAAGAAAAAAAGACTACAAATCCCTGCAATAAAAGAAAACATGGTTATAAAAATAAACTCCGCGTCTACTGATGATCTTTCGAACATAAACCCAATGGAAATCAGATCGGTTTCGATTGAAGGATACACAAACAGCGAGAAACTGGATCTCCTGAACCAATTCTTGAGCAAGAACGGAAAAATAAACCTCGTTGTCGTGATGGATCCTGGAGAACCTGAAAAGAAAGATCATCTTACTGGTCCCCAGCTCATCAGCCAGCTGAAGAACATCAGGAATCTAAAGCTATTGTGCTTTGGATCCCAGCCCCTGGAAAACCTGGAACCACTAAGTAGCATCAACAGTCTGGAACACTTTCAGCTTAGCGGGAATTATAACAAGAAGATCAATCTCGACCCTTTAGTTGAATCCAAAGCCTTGAAATTCCTGGAACTTGAATTCGGACTTGCAGATAAAAAGCAGTACAAAATCATCAATCAGCTGAGTCAGCTGACTCAGCTGAAAGTATCCACCCTGGATGCAGCAGCAATAACGCCTAACGACAGACTTGCCGAACTAACCATTACCAATACCTTGAAAAACCCGGAACTGATTCCCGCGGCATTCCTCAACTTAAGCAGCTTCAGCATCAGTTATGCAAAAGGTCTGGAATCCTTCGACTTCCTTTCCGGCCTGAAAAAATTAACACAGCTATCCATTGGCTATACCCAGAAACTCAGCCAGCTGCCAAAACTGGCAAACCCGGAGAACATCAGTTCATTAACCTTTCTCCATACACCAAACTTCAAAGGCATCCAGCAAATCCTGGGATTTGAAAACCTGGAAAGTCTGGTCGTAAACGAATTCGATAGCATTCCGGTTACTGAAGTGGCCAAACTTGAAAAACTAAGAAAACTAAAGCGTGTAGTCCTTAACTTTAAAAAAGACCCCGATCAGGAGCAATTTGAACAACTGGCTTTGAAGAGCGGATGGAAAACTGATCTGTTGTAGAAATACCTGGACCTTGGTTAACCCTGATCCCATTTTCTAAAAACAGCCTGAAAATCATATTTTTATATCCTACTATGAAAAACACCTTATTGTTACTTACGATATCTACTATGTTATTAAGCTCCTGCAGCAAAGCGCAATTGGGGAAACAGGTACTCGACCTGGAAACCATTCCAATGTCTTTTAATGTAAACGGATTTTACCAGGCGGCTATGGAAAAAGCCAAACAAAAACCAGCTGAAAATGCCAGCAAAGAACAGCAGCTGGATGATTTCATGAACACTTATTTCATTAAGGTTGATACCGTAAAAAAAGATGAGTATGAAAAAACCAGTCCCGTAATTGGCGTTCAGTACAACATGACCTCCTGGAATGAAGGCGACACCCTTGCCCACTTCAAAGGGCTTCCTTATTCCAAAATCAATATGATGATTAATGAATCAAAAGAGTTTATGGCCTTGTGCGCCTCCTCTGATCAGACCGATAGCGCAGCCTATCAAAAGACCATCCAGGACATGACCAAAAAATATGGCCAGCCTGAAAAGCAACAGGAAGATTTCTTTGGCATCCATACCAACCTCAGCTGGAAACTGGAAGACAGGTTGATCCAGCTTGTGAGTAAAACAGACGACCGCAAAAACACCATGGCCGTAGAAATTGGCGGGAACGAGGTAATGAAACAAATCCAGCAGGCCCCTGCATTTAAGACCTACCTGTTTGTGATCAAAAAACAGTACCAGGATAGTTTGAGAGGGGCATTTAAAAGTGGCGACTGGCTTTATCTGGAATAGCCATAGTTGGAAAGCTTTCTAATTGGCAACTAATTGGTGGACTTCAGGCGACACAAAACCAAACTTGTAATCTCAGCTATGATCTGGTTCCTCAACCCGTCAATGAGCAAAAAACATCCAGCATGGTGATCAATGATTTTATGATCAGACAAAGCCTTAGGCAAGTCCACATCAATCAGTTCACGACGATCTATATCCAGTAATTTCTGCTGACCCTTCCAGTCATCTGAACTAAAAGCGGGCGTAAGAATCGCATAAGAACCCGAAGAAGAAAACAAACATTCTTTTCCTCCTTTCTTTATTCCCTTATTTAACGCACCCAAAGTAAACAGCTTCTCTTTGACCTTCCCACCAGAATCCAGCACACACAACTCGCTGTAATCCATTCCGTATTTCAGGTAGCCTCCATCCCGGTCACCGATACTGAAAATATAGCCCTGCTCATTTTTCCGCATCGCATGCATAAGGGTAAAAGGCCTTTGGGCAGGCTTCTGGATTACCTCTGCACCATCTTGCAGCTCGTACCGGTGATTCCAATAACTCAATGCCAGCCATACAGCTGACCGATCAGCAACATCAATCCTCAGCTCTGCAAAATACACCGGCAGCAAACTACTGTCTTTGAACAGGACCGGAATGATGTTCGAGTCTGTACTGCCGGCACACACATAACCCGTTAGTTCTTTTATAAACCCAGGATATTGAATACCAGGAACCACATTGGATATGGAAATCTTAACCGGCTGGGTTTTCTCTTCTTCTGTAAACAAATACAGCATATTCCCCGAAGTAGCGTATAAGCCCACATATCCGGGAAATTGAAACAGTGTGGGAGGATCAAACACATCGTAAGTAAAATCAGCTATCCGGGTTTGTACTACACCCGCACTCGTATACCAGTCCAGATAATAACATTCCTTGTTGTCGTCCGAATACAAGGCAACCACAGTCCCGCTCTTCAGTAGCATCAGACGATGATACTGAAGGTCAGCATTTGCAGCAATGTCGATTTTTTGAATCAGCTCCAGTTCCATATTTTCTACATGCCTTTTTGTTATTCCCGTCAACTAACTTGGATTATCCTTGCCACAATTTCATCCACCGTGTACTCAAAGTATTTTCCGTTTTTATCTTTATTTCGCTGGAAAAGTTTGGAATCGTAACCCTTAAAATTTAATGATAACAACGAGTGGTAATAGCCATCAAGATGATATTGAAAATGACCAGAGAAGCTTTCCTCGCCCTCAGCCGGTTCACTAAAGGTTTTCAGGCGGTTGACAATCTCTTCCAACTCTTCCTTGGTTATGTCTCCGATAAAAACCGGATCGGGTAAACTGATTTTAAAAGCCAAAGGCTCCGCCCCTTCTTCTTCCCACCATTCGCTCAGGTTAAACCGGGACATATCTTTTCCCGTAAGCGAGTATAATTTATCCTCCAGCTTTTTGTACTCGGTCAGCTCCTCATCGCCATGCTCATCACAAAAGTTGGTATAGGCTAAAATCGCTTCCAAAACTTCGGGGTAGCGCTGCTCAGCTGTTTTCAGATCAGGTTCCAGCACGTTTCTTAATTGCATATGGCTTAAATTTAAATCCTAGTATTCGAGCATGTTAAACAATATGGCCTCAGGTTCACTCTTTCCATCCGGAAAATGAAGAAAGATGTCAAAAATAGTCCTGCGGGAACCGTGAAGTATGGCGAGTGCACCTTCACCGGAAGGATTCACCAGGTGCAGCAATTTCCCGTTGCCAACGATTTCAATTTTCGCATTATCCATACCAGCCAGTTTCAACCCTTCTTTATTGATGTAATCCTTCCACTGGTTGTGTTGTGCTAAAGCTTTTTCCGGCGTAAAATAATTCAACTGGTAAACCAGGCTCTCCGCATTCAGCAAACTATTCATGAAAGCATCACCTTTACCCTTTTCCAGATAGCCAGCCATCGTTTTAAACCAGGCTTCCGCTTTACTGATTATTTGCTGATCGCCCGCCTTTACAGTTGTACTGTTCTCCCAATTCGGCACATTCACCGGAATGGTAGCATCAAAGGTTCCACTCGCAGTTGCCCCATCCTCATGCTTGTAGTCCCATAAAACTGTCGGAGTTTTCGTTCCTCCACCTTTCTGCCAGCCAGATTCAGCCACTTTGGCCAGCAATACTTCTTCCGCACTACCTGGTCCAGCTTTATAGTCTACCCTAACCTGCTGCTTCCCGCTTTTAACAACCGCAGGATTTGCGAAAAACTTTATGTGTCCTGAAATCTTAGTCGTCATCAGTGGAATGTCATTGACAAAAACCCGGTACGGGGTATTGTCCGCCTCTACAGAGACTTCGTATAACACCTGGTTCTCCGGAACTTTTAAATTTTTAAAGGTCGTTGCTGCATCCTGTTGTTTTCCGGCCTGCTGCGCGCAGGACATCAAGGGTAAAAGGCACAAGGGAATGAATTTCAGGGAGGATTTTAGTTTCATAGGTAAGTGTGAATGGTTGGTTTTAATCGTTATAGCTCACAGTTGAAAGTGTTTATAGGCTAATGCCCTGTCCACAATTTCCTCAGGGCTCAGCTCATCGTATTCCAGTTCAAAAAAGTAATTGCTGGCATTGGGATCGGGTACACTGGCTAAAAACAGTTCCAACAGCTCGTCGTTTTCTATTTCGGTTGCCCCTGAAGCATTCTGTATCTTCTCGGCCAGTTCTATTAACTCAGTTCTTGTCATATGCTTTGATGTCGGGTTAAAATTAAAATCTCCGGATGAAATAAACAATTACGCAGATCAGCGGAATGAGGATGGTAACCGCTCCGCAAACCAGCATGATCGGGCCCAACCCCATTCCATCCTGCGGGTCTCCAGTCCTCCGGGTAGCCATGTACCAGAACCAGAGTGCGATCAGGATATTTATCGCAATACTCACCAGGTAAATGGTAATGTCCTTTCCTCCTTTAACGGAAGACCAGATCAACAGGCTGTATACCGAACTCAATACAATAGCGAGTCCGATAATGATTTTGGTTAGTTCAGACATATGCTGAATTTGTTTACTAAAATTATGCCATGATCGGCGGGGTAATTCTTTGATCCTAAACTGTTCATCTTGGGTAACCTCAGCAACCTGTATATCCCTTAGTCAGGGACATATTCTGCATCGGATCTAAGATATAGTCCAAAAAAACAGGCGCATACCCTTAGTGCAGGTTGAAATAGTTTGAAAGTTGTTAACGTTTGTGTCTGGTATTGAAAAATTTGCTGACCTTAGAAGTTAGTTAACCAAACATAAATTAACCTCAGCTGCATATAGGCAGAAAATGTATGAACGTTACGCAAAAACAAGCAATTCTTAATGCCATTGAATCTATCATGGCCTTTGACTTCGATCAATTCATATTAAACAACAATCCATCAGGAAATGTTGACGAAATAAAGTTCGGAGAATATTCCGTAAATGAGTTTAAAGCCACTTATCAAAAAGTGTTCAAACAGCTTAAAGCAGAATTGGAAAATGGATTAGGATTGATGCTGCCAAATCAAGACGTGTTCAATAATGAATTCAGCTCAGTGGTTTTAGATTCAGAATCAACAAATTTTTACGCATACCTGCAAAATTTTGTACAGAAGAATGATGCTGCTGAAGTTCTGAAGCGTTTCGTTTATTATCAGATCAAACACGGATTCTGGAATAAATCAGCGGTGAAGTTACATAGTGTAGATTCGGAAAAACTGAATGCAGCACAGGACGCACTGATCCTCGCACAGAAAAATCTGACAGAGAACCTACAGGAATTTGAGGAGCTCAAAAATAAGCTTACGACACAAATTGACGAATTTCAAATGGTGTTGACCAAAACAAATGAAGAAAGTACAAATATCTCTAAACTGTTGGAAGGTGCAGTAACAGAAACCGATCAGATTTCAGTCCTAACCACTTCGGCAGAAAATGAAAATACAAGTATCAAAGCTTTGGCTGCTGATATAAAGGAAAAACTGAATACCATCACGACTAACATAACCGAATATGAGGAATCATTTACCACAATAAAGACGGCGAACAAGGAGCTTGCAGAATCATTAAAAAAAGATTTACAAAGTGCCAAAACAAACCTCGATAATTCTACAGAGGGTAATAAATATATTAATGACCAAAAAGAAAATATTACGAAACTGATTGGAATGGCTGCTGATGGCTCTCTGGGCTATAAATTTGACAACAGGAAAACTGACCTAGAAAGAGGCATCAATAGGTTCTGGCGTTGGGCGGTACCTTTAAGCATTGTGGGAGCAGCAGTCTGGGTATTTTTAATTTTTACAACGTTAAGCGCTAACCTCGAAAATGAATGGGTTAATCTTATTGTCAATATAATTAAAACCTCACCGGCTTGGCTTCTGGTCGGATTTGTGTTCAGCCAGTATGGTAAAGAAAGACATCTCCAGGAAGAATATGCATTCAAGTCGGCTATCGCGATGACCTTAACAGCATATTCACAAATGTTAGCTGAAGATGACGGAGGGGAAACCAATCATAAATCTTCTAAACAGGAAATGCTTTTGAAATCAATTGAAACGATATATGCGCAACCTGTGTCTAAATCAGACAAGATTGAAAAAAGTGAACTATTGAGTCCAAAACAATTAATTGAATCCCTAAAGGCAATTTCTGAGGTAGCCAAAAACGTGAAGCCTTAAAGTTCAATAGCGACCTTAATCTAATATGAAAAAAAAAAGAAAACGGGAGCAAATCCGAAGACCACTCCCGTTTAAATTAACGCTCTCAATACAAATATACGATTTCAAACACAATCACCAACAAAATGTAATATTGAATTATCAGATCAGCCCTTCATCCGCAAATGAGAAGTAACTTTGGTCAGGCGTGATAATCAAATGATCCAAAATAGGCAGATCCAGGAGTTTACCCACTTCCACCAATCGGTCGGTGATCCGAATGTCTTCGGTACTTGGTCTGCGGTTACCTGAAGGATGATTGTGAAACAACATAATTGAACTGGCGCATGCTTTTAGCGCCGCACCAAATATCAGCTTAGCATCCACCACTACTCCGGCCATACCACCTGTTCCAATATGATAGAACCCCAATACTCTCCCATAATGGTTCAATAACAGGATCTTAAATTCCTCCTGGAACGAAATGGTATGTTTATTCCAACATTTAAACATCACCCCGAATCCTTCTTTAGAAGAAGTAACCCTTGGACGTTCACAGGCCTTAAATTTGGGCAGGTAACTGATTTTAATTTCAGCGACTTTTGACAGGTCGTTTTGACTTTGCAGCTTTTCCATAATTTTTGAGTTAATGAAAATTAATTATGGTGCCTGCCCCCCAGCCGGTGGCATTGGGGCAAAGTGGAGATTCAAAAAATGTGGAGGCTCCCGAAGGGATACCCATTTTTTGAATACTACTTTGGCGAAGCGCACCCCTATGTCCACAGGACTGGGGAACTTCGCTGATTAATTGATTTTTTATAGAAACTCACCTAGAAAGACCCTGACCAGGATCAGCTAAAGAACAATCCAGGCTTGTCAGGATCACCCACTCATCATTCTTTATGCAAGAATAATTTTAGCCATTGGATATACATCTATTCGTTTCCTAAACCAGAAATATTAGAACGCTATCTAGAGAAATTTTTAGCGTACAAAAAACTTAAGGCCAATAAAAAGCCCATATACTAATAATACGATAATCAGTGGCATCCATATACTTCTAACTTTAAAGTCCAAATCTCCAAAGTGATGCTTCCAGAAAAGAGTCGAGAGTACCAGGCCGCCCAGCAGGTTTGGCAAAATAAAAGTGATGAGGAAATCATCAGAATATCTGTCAACCAATTTGAAAAAAATGATGTTCCAAATGATGCAGAAGATCAAAACAGGGCCTATTTGTTTTCGATTGCCTGTTTCAGAAAGATTCTGAGAATAAATAATGCCGCCAAAGAATGTGGAGAGAAAAATGGAAAAAATTACAATTGTTGCCCTATTATAAAGCTTTGGTTTTTCTTCAAAGGTATCTTCGATCATGCCGGTGAGCTACTAGTTAGTGGTTAAAATGTTTAACTTAATATTCTTCCAGGTGTCAATCGCCCAATCCATATCTGATATTTCATCAAAATAAATAGCTATCTGCAATACCTGATAATCAACAATTGAATATCCATAAATAACACTATAAGTTTTCTCTTCGTCTGCTTCCCGTACTAAATAACCTGTCCTTGCAACTTCATTATCCGAAAAATCAAATACTTCTAAGGTTTTAGCTAAAGTTTGATCTCTGTGTGCAGAAAGCTCCTTATGTTCAGCGTACAGCGCATCTTTTTCTTTGTCATCCTCATTCCAGATAGCGATTCTAACAGATTTATCCCCTGTCGTATAAAGTAAATCGCCACTGTCCTCTATTCTCCTTTCAAAGAGATTATTGATCTCAATTACCCATTTATCTGTCAATCTATGCGTTACCATATAATCGTCTTCCATTTCAAAGTCAGTAACCTTCAGCCAGTCAGCACCGTCCTCTGTCCTTTCATAGACTGAGCCAATCCCTTTCAGTAAAATCTCTTTAATAGAAGGATCAATCTCCAGAATAGTTGAGGGACTATAAATACCTGTATTATCCGGATCATCCGTGTATTCCTCGGTTTCCAGTCCTGTAAAGATCCTCCAGCCACTGTCCTCAGGTCGCGTTCTTTTCTCCCTGTACATAAACCCTGGTTTGATGTTATCATCCACCACCATTTTTGAAACCATTAACCCACCTATTGGGGGGAAGTTGTCAAAGTTATCTTTAGTGTTACTCATTAGTGCCTAATTCTTCTACCAAATATATCATTTGTATATTTAGTTCACGATACCAATTATAATGAACACGCACTCCTATCAAATCTGGTGATTGAAATATTTGATGATCCTACTTATCAATCCGCATCCACCGATTAATAAAACGGTCCTTATACCGAGACTAATGACTCAACAGCTCCCTGACCTTCGTCCGGCTCATTCTTCTCTTCATCAGCCACTTGCCTACATTCCGACTTCAGCAGTTCATCCACCTCCGCTTTAATCCGGGCATAATTCTCCATCACATCACCATAACTTACAGGCTCAATCACAGGGATCGGTTTATAAGCAGCTTCCTCCGCTGCAATTGCCCCATGATCATTCTGAATTTCCGAATGGAACATTTTCAATTGAATCTTCTGATCCGGGTTATCCGCTACCATCCCCACAAACTCCCCTGAAGAAAGTGCTGATATCTTGGCTGCCGGAATCGCATACTCCAGCTGCAAAGACCTGGAAATCGAAATATCCGAACTGTTGATACTCCGGCTCTCCCTGTCTTGCATGATCTTCCCGAAATTCTCACTCAACTTTTTGGCCGTATCCCCAGTCACCTGCCCGCTGATCACATTACCCACAATCCCGACAATCACATCCGCCTGTTCCGAACCATAATCCTTCTTCAGCTGGCTAAAATCCTGAACCGCCAGAGTCGTCGCCACTTTATTACTTCTGGCCGTAGCAATCAAGCTGTCCATGTTATTAAAATAAATCGTCGGAAACTCATCAAACACCAAACTGCTTTTCAACTGTGCCTTCCGGTTCACCAGCTTGATCATCCGGGAAACATACAGGGAAAGTACAGCGCCATATACCTGCAATTTCTGCGGGTTGTTCCCGACGCAGACAATCTTGGGTTCCTTAGGATTGTTGACATCCAAAGTAAAATCATTCCCGCTGAGCACATAATACAGTTGCGGTGAAGACAACCTCGCGAGACCAATCTTAGCGGAAGCGATCTGACCTTCCAGTTGTGCCATCGCCTTATTCTGCCAGGCAGAAATGAAAGGATTTACCAGTACCTTAATCTCTTCCTCCTGTTGTAAAACAGAAAACAACTGGTCGTAATCCGCCTGCATCAATTCAATCACATGTGGCAGCGTACAATACCGCCCGCTTTTATATTTTCTCAAATACCAGATCACAGCCGTTAAGAAGTTGATTGGGGATTCCACGAAAAAATCCCCTTCTTTTTTGATCCAGCTACGGTTCAGCCCCATCATAATGGTACGGCTGGCTTCTGTTGCATCTGTCAAATCATCCATACTTTCAGGATCCAGGGGATTACAACGGTGCGTGCGGTTCAGGTCGTCAAAATTGATCACATAGAATTTTGGCTTGACGGTATAATTCCCCTGATATTTCAACAACTTGTTGTAGGCGATCTTACTCAGGTCATCAAATTTAAAGTCATACAGGAACATGGAATAGCCTTTTGCGATGTGCTGGTCAATGATGTGCCGGATGATGAAATAAGACTTACCGGCACCGGGTGTACCGGCTACCAGCAACCCACGGAATGGATTGATGATATTGATCCAGCTGTCCCTGATCTGATCCTTTAACCTGTATTTAGCGGGCAGGTTTACTGAATACTCATTTTCCAGCAGCCGTTCCTCTTGCGGAAAAGTCTCATTGTCCGTATTGAAGATGTCCTTCTGTAATTTGTCTTTAATCAAACGGCTCAATAGTGTGCCCCCTGTGAGTATCAACAAATAACCGGTTGTCGTGATACCAATGTATGCCAGTGTAATCAGGACAGCATTTACCGGTATATAGAAACACAAAGTACTGATGAAGTAAAGTAGCAATCCGGTTAGTAAATAGGCAACAATCGAATCGATGCGGATCTTCTCATCTTTTTTGCCTTTAACGCCTAAAAGAGAGATCAAGAGCAACATTAAACTCGCTACTTTAGGTCTGAATGTATCTGCAAAAAGCCCGGTACGCGCGATTTTGCCAAACAGTTTATCGGTCAGTTCCGCGCTCAAGCCCCATTGAACAAATACCTGATAGCAGCACAAATAAAAATGAATGACCAGTATCACAATACTGATCAGCCGCGTCAGATCGATGATCTTACGCAGGGATTGAATGTCTTCTCCTGTATTCATGATTTTGGGTTATAGTCCTTGTTGTAAATCCTGCTGCCCTTTCCCCTTCTTCCGCTTTTTCTTCAGTTGGTTATTTAATGGATCATAATCTGCTTTTGCCAGTAACACATCCATGAAACTGGTCGTTGTGGTCTCCTCCATACTTGGTATCGGAGCCATTTCTTTGCTGTGAAAACCGTTCTCTATTTTCTCCTGCATGGCCAATCGTTCTTGCAGGCTTCCGTTCTTCTCTGCATTGGCATAGGCAAAAGTTTCTTTCAGGCCGCGTTCAAAACCGAACAATTGATCAAACAACTTTTCCCCGGAATGCTTAAAGGCAGATCGGTTGAACTCTCCCATCTGCTTAGAATGCTTTTGATTTTTACCATCAGAGTTATTCATCGGACTGAGTTTGATTTTGTTACTGATATCTTTGCGGCTTACAATGATCTGCACATGCAGCTGCTCCCCTTCCTTTTGCTCTCCAGCTTTTTTAAGTCCCTTTTTCACCGCTGCGTCCTTATGAGAATAATACCGGTAGTTCTCAACCTTGCCATACCACAGTAGATCTTTATGGCTTTCAATTCCGGGGCGGTTGAAGTTCCTGGCGTATTCATCCATGACCTTCACAGCGTAAGCTTTTAGTACCTCCTTGACATCCTCTTCTTTATATAGTGCTTTCAGGTGGGCAATTTCCTTTTGACTCGGGCTGACATTGATCAGAAAAAATTTAGCATCCTTCCTACACAATTTGGCAATGTTCTGATCCAGCCGGGATTTCACTTCGTAGGATTCGATCTTTAAGCCATCTCCGGTAAACCAAAGTTCAGGGGCTTTCTCAGGTTCCAGCCTGTTCTCTTTGTCCAGGTAATGAACCAATTGCCCACTGCTAACAGTATTCTTGCCCTTTTCACTATCGGTAATGTTAATGTGCATGGCTTAGAGTTTAGCAACCAGTTTGCGTGTCTCCAGAATCAATTCTTCCCTTTCTTTAGCGGAAGTGGTGAAACTGAAACTGTCCCTGGCTTTGATGTAATTGTTCAGGATGTACATGAATTTCATCTTCAGGTTAGTTTTATCCTCCTGTCCTTCCTTCAGGCTTTTCATCAACTGGGCAGTTTCTGTAAAATGCCTGACGATCCCCTGCTGACTTTGCAACAATTCCTTATTGGCTTTTAAGACCTGGTCATTGAAGTATTTTACGATTTGTTCCTGGTTGATGATCATGCGGCTGACATCCTGCCTCATGGGAATGAGCAAAATTTTCTCCTGTGCTTTGATGAAACTGGTATAGGTATCGTGGCTTTTAGCCAGCATTTTCTTGAGCAGCTCATCGCTGATGTCGGAAGGGTCTTTGCTGGTTTTGTAGAAGTAATCTACCATTTGATTAAATAGTAACAGCTTATTCCTGCCAAATTTCTGACTGAGCTTTTCGAGTTTCTGGTCTGTGGTTTTGGAAAATCTTATGGTCTTGTTGTTGTCTTCGTTCATGGCATTTCAGGTCGAAGTATACCGGACGGTATACTATTTTATGCGTTTAGAGTATGGCCAGTGGCCTAAAGTATACCCGGAGTATACTTCTACCCCCGTTTGCAGCGCAATGAGGGGGAAAAGTAGGGCCCTGCCCAACTTCCGCTTGCTCCTTTCCTGTAAGAGAAAAGGACTTCAGATAGAAATGCAGACCAGTGACCCTGTACGAGGAAATGGAGGCTTTTAGGTGGGGCTGGACATATCCTGTGGCTCCATGCTTACTAGTCTTGGATAGCCTTTGAAATTCTGCTCCACGTTCAGATGAAATACGGTACCAAAGGCAAGCCTGTCTATGGCTAAGTTTCCCAACAGAAAATCACCATCGGTATTTTTATACACGGAAAGGCTGATCAATTGCCCGGACGGAAATACGGTAAAGAAGCAATTGATGGCATTCCCGTTTTTAGACCAGATCATGAAATCCAGGCGGGCATCGTAATTGCCTAATGGCACTTCTTCTTTTTTATAAGAGTAATTTCTTGGTTCAAGACCTGCATCCAATGCAGCATTAAACTGGAGTACGTTTGAGTTGTTTTCCATGGTTATTCATTTTATGGACACAAAAGTGAAGAAGCCACAGGGACCGTTTTAGGTAGATTTGGGTAGTACCGAATAATTTATTCTGGAAAAATAAGGATCAATAAATGAGTTTTAGAATGCCACTAGGAATTTTTTATCCCCAGTACCCTTGTTTACTGAAAACAGATTATTCAGATTATGCAATATTGTAATCCTCAATAGATTTACCATGTCCATAGCATATTCAATATTCATTTCAAGAATCGGGGCCCGATATACAATTGCAAAATCATGCATACATCTGTATGTGCTCTGCATTTCTTATTCACTGGTTAATAGCTAAATCTACTATATGGAGCCATTTAGTTTTGACAAACTTCCGGAAGTAGTTAGAAGACTGTTCGAAAAGGTGGAGCATATCGAGGAAATGCTAATTGAGCTACAGCCGAAAGCCCCCCAGGAGAACGAACTTTTAACCATCCAGGAAGCAGCCGAATTTTTGAAGGTGACAGTAGCCGCCTTATACACAAAAGTGAGCAGACAGGAGATCCCAGTAAGTAAACCTGGCAAAAGGTTGTACTTCAACAAGACTGACCTCAAAAAATGGATTATCGCATCAAAGAGAAAAACAATAGAAGAAATCCGAAAAGATGCCGAAGAACGTATGAAGATACTAAATAAGCATAAAAATTTTGTCTAACATCAATTACAACCTATACCGGAGTTTGATATTCCTTCCGATTGCTTTAAGTAAGTCGGGCTGATCACTTACAGTCGCATCAACAGCGTCCCAATCTCCTTTTGAATTGCAGACCAGCTCATATTCCATATCATTCAGATTAATCTGTATTGACTTTGTCTCTTTAGTAATTCCTTTGGTAATGATGGTGTAATTGTAGTCTTTATCATCATAATTAATGCGCATTAGTAAACCCATAGTGCAAGTATAGCGTTGAAAATGTGCTTTTATTGCGTCGACAATTGCATAACGAATAATTTTATGAGCGATTGGACATTGGTTTTTCATTCCGATGTACGATAAACTTAAAGGCTGCTGGTCGTACGTCTTCTTCAGCATCCACATTAACCACCGCTTCAGGCATTTTTAGCATAATTTTGTCTGCGGCCTTCCGTTTCGTCTTATCCACAATTTTAGCATAGATCTCCGTATTCTTAAAAGCTTTATGGCCTAACATTTTAGAAACCGTATAGATATCCGTCCCCAGCTCCAGCTGCAGCGTAGCAAAGGTATGCCGAAAACTATGGAAAGTGATGTTCTTATTGATACCAGCAGCGGCGAGCCAATGGGTAAAGAAAGTCTTCAACCTGGAATACCTTAAACCATGAAAAACAAGTGTATGACTGTTAGACTGATCACCCATAAAAGAAACTGCCTGATCGGATATCGGCATCACTTCAGCGGCCTCTGTTTTTTCTTGTGAAAATTGCAATTCATATTTCCCTGCCGTCCCTCTTAACTCCGACCATTTCAGTGTAGACACGTCAGAAAACCTCAAACCGGTAAGCCCGGAGAACAGTGCAGCCCTTCGCATCAAATCCGAATCAGCAGGAGTTTCTGACAAATGTTGGAACTCTTCAAGAGTTAAACGTTCCCTATGCGTCTCTTTAGGGGTAATTGGCTTTACAATCGAATGCAGATCTTGTGGTATGATTCCCTTCTTATAGGCGATGCGTAAGACATGCCTCAACTTCGCATAATAACAGACTGCAGTGTTTCGTTTTATTGGTCTGCCTTTTCTACTGATTGCCGGACCACTAAGCAAGTAGATTTTATAATCTTCACACAAATAGTCATTGAGTTCGGGAAACTTAAGGTCATGCCCCGCAAATGCGATAAAATACCGCAACCCCATCGCCCAATCATCAGATAGCGATTGCTGTTTTTTGCGCGCTTCTGTCCTAAAAAAGTCTATGAAACTGGAGTTTCTGATGGCGTCAGACAGGAAACCAAACCTACGGTTCTGGATATCAAGTTGGCGCTGTGAGCAAACCGTACGGGCCAGTATCATCGTTTCCTTATTATGCTGAC